>WNGF01007949.1_pt1 | contig 19277 bp, 24 predicted proteins | sample 5400641 | NCBI WGS metagenome assembly WNGF01 (sample SAMN13153371, study PRJNA577476) | soil metagenome | isolation source: 80 cm soil or saprolite under grassland replicate 2 | place: USA:California | collected 2016-06-15
CCTCGATACGCCTTTAGAGCGTATAACGGTTTAGCAAACCGCCGCCTTCAGCCACTCGGCCACGTCTCCGGATCGGGAGAATGCGTATCGAGCGGCGAGGAGCGGGTCAAGACGCACTGCCGGCTCCTTGATGCGCCGGAAATGTTGCATAAGCCGCGGCGCATTCGCCGCTCTCACCTCACCGCTCTCCTAGGGATACCCACACGGACCGCCCAGCAGCAGGATCGAGCCCCAACGGCGCAAGCGGGGCCGCACACGAACCTCAATGCAGCCGCATTCTGGAGTTGTTCGGGCTCGCAACCGACGGTATCGTCCGCAAATCCACTGCGGCTGGAGCGGACCATGCCGAGTGCAACCTACAACCTGTTCCGGCGAGCGATCCTCCAGCGCAAGCAGATCCTCTGCACATATCAAGCGTTCTACCGCGAGACCTGTCCCTACACGCTCGGATACAGGCACGGACAAGAGAAGGCGCTCGTATTTCAGTTCGCTGGCGAGAGCTCGCAACGGCTGCCGCCCGCGGGCGAATGGCGCTGCTTTTTCCTGCGCGAGGTTTGCGAGCCGGTCATCCGCGACGGCGCGTGGCATGGCGGCGGCGGTCACAGCCGGCCGCAGACCTGCGTCGACGAGATCGATGTCGACGTCGGCTTCTGAACATCCGCATTCGGGCGGCCGCGCCGAGGGCACAAATTCGCCGGCGCGGCGAACCTGAATTTCGCGCCCGAGCATTGCCGCCAAATTTGGCGACAGCGTCTTATTCGAGGTCTTCTAAATCCGCGATGCCCAGCAGGTAGTCTCCGTATCCGCTTCGCCTCAGGGACTGCGCCAAGTCGAGCAGATGCGCGCGGCTGATGAACCCCATGCGATACGCGATTTCCTCCGGGCAGGCGATTTTCATGCCTTGCCGTTGCTCCAGCGTTTGCACGAAACTCGCGGCGTCGATCAGAGATTCAAACGTTCCGGTATCGAGCCAGGCATAGCCTCGGCCCAATTTCTCCACCTGGAGCGCGCCGGCGGCAAGATAGAGATTGTGCAGATCGGTGATCTCCAGCTCACCGCGCCGGGACGGTTCGACCTCGGCAGCGTAGTGAATGACCTGGTTATCGAAGAAGTACAGGCCCGTGATGGCCCAATTCGATCGCGCCTCGGACGGCTTCTCGTCGATCCGGACCGGTCTTCCGGCGGCGTCGAAGGAAACGACGCCATACCGTTCGGGGTCCCGCACCCGATAGGCGAAAATGGTGGCACCTCGAGCGCGGGCCGCCGCAAGCCTCAGTAGCTCCGACAGTCCGTGTCCGAAAAAAAGATTGTCACCCAATACGAGCGCTACCCGCTGCGCTCCGATGAAATCCGCCCCGATCAGGAACGCCTGGGCGAGCCCCTCGGGCCGTGGCTGCTCGGCATAGGACAGCCGGATGCCCCATCGCGTGCCATCCCCCAGCAGCCGCGCAAATTGCGACCGATCTTCGGGAGTGGTGATCACGAGAATATCGCGGATTCCGGCGAGCATCAGCGTCGACAGCGGATAATAGATCATCGGCTTGTCGTAGATCGGGAGGAGCTGCTTGCTGGTTCCCAGCGTGATGGGGTAGAGCCTGGTTCCGGTACCTCCTGCCAGAATAATACCCTTCAACATCTCTCCGGCTCCGCTCGCGTCAGCACCTGGTCGAGGCATGGATCGAGCGATTGTTGCCAAGGCGGAAGCCGAATTCCGAATTGGCGTTCGACTCTACTGCAGTCGAGACGAGAATTGGCCGGCCGGACCGCGGCCGTCGGGTATTCCGCGCTGCTTATCGCAACCAGCCTCGGCGGATCGCGCCCGCGCCTGGCACAACCGGCGAAAATGGCAGCCGCAAACCCGTGCCAGGTCGTCTCGCCCCGAGCAGTCAAATGATAAATGCCGGCCGCAGATCGCAAGCTCTCTGGGCGCACTTGTTCCAGGATCTCCAGTAGGGCGGTTGCGAGATCACCGGCTGCCGTTGGCGTGCCGTGTTGGTCGTCGACGACGCGAACAGGATTTTGTTTTTCTGCGAGACGCAGCATGGTCGTCAGAAAATTGCGATCATGAGCGCTGTAGAGCCAGGAGGTCCGCAACACGATCGCGTCGGCACACGCCTCGCGCACCGCGGCTTCGCCCTCGAGCTTCGAGCGTCCATAGACATTGAGCGGCTCGGCAGGATCTGCTTCGACATAGGGTGACGACTTGCGACCGTCGAACACGTAATCCGTGGAAATATGGATGAGCGGAACGCCGCGTCTTTGCGCTTCGCGAGCCAGCCGTCCCGCCCCATCTCGGTTGACGGCGAATGCCCGATCGGGTTCCGATTCGGCTCGGTCCACCGCCGTATATGCCGCAGCGTTGATAATCGCGCGTGGGTTGATGGCGCGCACGACGGGCTCGATCGTGCCCCCACTCTCCAGGTCGAGTTCCGGACGCCCGATCGCGACGAGCGGCATACGGCGCTCCCTCGCCGCATCTGCAAGGCAGCGGGCCAATTGTCCGGTTTTTCCGGCAACCAGGATCGGCCTCATGGCGTTTCCGCGTTGCCCGCTACGAGCCCTAGCCGCTCGCCTCGATAGACCGTCTGGCGCAGAGGCTCCCACCAGGGCCGGTTTTGCAAATACCAACCTACGGTGCGCTCGAGGCCGGTCTGGAAGTCCATTCGCGGCTTCCAGTCGAGCTCGCTCCGGGCTTTTGTCGCATCTATTGCGTAGCGCAGATCATGGCCGGGCCGATCGGGCACGAACGTAATGAGCGAGTTCCGAGACCGCTCGATCGGAGCGGTGCGATCGAGAATGGCGCAAATCAGCTCGGCGACCTCCAAGTTCGTGCATTCACTGCCGCCGCCAAAATTATATCTCTGTCCCACTCGCCCACGCTGTAACAGTCTGATCAGGCCATCCACGAAGTCTTCAACGTAGAGCCAGTCGCGCACGTTCGAGCCATCGCCGTACACCGGGACCGATCGACCATCGAACGCGTTCAAGACCGTCAGCGGAATGAGCTTTTCGGGAAACTGATACGGGCCGTAGTTGTTCGAGCAATTGCAGACGATAACCGGCAGTCCATAGGTCCTGTGCCAAGCATTTGCAAGATGATCGGCTCCGGCTTTGCTTGCCGAGTACGGCGAATTTGGCTGATATGGAGTATCCTCCCGGAACCGGCCGTCCGACCCGAGCGAACCGAAGACTTCATCGGTTGACACGTGGATGAAACGAAAGCGACGCTGCCGGTCCAAGGACAACCTCGCCCAATATTGTCTCGCGGCTTCCAGGAGCTGATATGTCCCGACCAGATTGGTCTGAATGAATGCCGCAGCATCGCCGATCGAACGATCCACGTGGCTTTCCGCGGCGAGATGCAGCACTGCATCGGGCTGATGTTCCGTGAAAATCCGCCCGATAGCGACACGATCGCAAATATCGGCCCGTTCGAAAGCGTAGCGTGGATCCTGGGCGACCGCAGCAAGCGAACCGAGATTCGCGGCGTATGTCAGCTTGTCGACATTGATGACCGAAAAGCCCTCGCCGACGCATCGGCGGCAAGTAGCCGACCCGATGAATCCCGCCCCGCCGGTTATGAGAACGCGCATCGTGCCGCACTCCTATGCGAAGTAAGCCTGCAAATCTTCAAAGCGCGGCAACCGCCGGTCCTTCTCCGAAACGATGGCCTTTTCCGGCAAGATCGGCCAGTCGATCCCGAGCGCCGGATCGTTCCAAAACAATCCGAAGTCGTGATCCGGAGCATAATAGTTGGACGCCTTGTAAAAAATCTCGGTATCCGGCTCGAGTGTGCAGAACCCGTGGGCGAAGCCGGCTGGCACCAGGATTTGATTCCATGCATCCGCGCTGATCTCGAAGGCGACGTGCGCGCCGAACGTCGTGGAATCTCGCCGAAGATCCACCGCAACGTCGAGAACGCGGCCCCTTATGACCCGTACCAGCTTGTCCTGTGCGAACGGAGGGCTTTGGAAATGTAAGCCGCGGACGGTCCCTGCCTGAGCGGAAAATGAATGGTTGTCCTGAACGAACTCGAGGTGAATTCCTTGTTCTGCGAAGGCCTTTTTGTTGTAGGTTTCGGAAAAGAATCCACGGTGATCGCCAAGCTTGCTGGTCTTGACGAGCAGCACGTCAGCAATCGCGAGAGGCTGAATTTCGATCATCGCTCGAAGCACATGCCAGGCAATTGTCGCCGACCCCTATCCCCTAGCTTCTACCAGTTGATTTTGCAATTCCACTTCGGTCCGACAAGACGACGCTCGCCGTCCGATGCGCTGGTGCTGTCCCTGCGCATCGGCGGCTTCAGAGCGCTTGCTGAAAATATCGGATCGTGCGCTCGAGTCCGTGCGCGAGCTCGGTTGTCGGCTGCCATCCGAGCCGGGTCCGGGCCAAGGCTATGTCGGGCTGGCGCTGCCGCGGATCATCGGCCGGCAGCGGCTTGAACACGATCTTGCTCTTCGTGCCCGTCAACCTCGCCACCTGCTGGGCCAGCTCCAGAATCGTGAATTCCCGCGGGTTGCCGAGATTGATCGGCCCGGTGAAATCATCTCCCGTATCCATCAGCAGGATCAAGGCCTCGACCAGATCGTCGACATAACAGAAGCTCCGGGTCTGCTGCCCGTCGCCGTAGACCGTGATGTCCTCGCCCTCGAGCGCCTGCACGATGAAGTTCGAGATGACTCGCCCATCGTGCGGATGCATGCGTGGACCATAGGTGTTGAAGATCCGCGCGACCTTGATGCGCACGGAATGTTGGCGCCAATAGTCGAAGAACAGCGTCTCGGCGCAGCGCTTGCCCTCGTCGTAGCACGACCGCATGCCCACCGGGTTGACGCGGCCCCAATAGTCCTCCGATTGCGGATGGATCTCCGGATCGCCGTAGACCTCCGACGTCGAGGCTTGCAGGATCTTGGCTTTGACGCGCTTGGCCAGCCCCAGCATGTTGATGGCGCCGTGCACGCTCGTCTTCGTCGTCTGCACCGGATCGAATTGATAGTGCACGGGAGACGCCGGACAGGCCAGATTGTAGATCTCGTCGACTTCGACATACAGCGGAAAGGTGACGTCGTGTCGCATGAGCTCGAACCGCGGGTGCTTGAGCAGGTGTTCGATGTTGGCCTTGCCGCCGGTGAAGAAATTGTCGACGCACAACACGTCGTGTCCGGCGGCAAGCAGCCGCTCGCACAGATGCGAGCCGAGAAAACCGGCTCCCCCCGTAACGAGCAGCTTCTTCGCCAGCAATTTGCCGATCACGAGCGATTTCCCAGCGGCAGAACCGACACGTCAAAGCTCCGATGGCACCGCCGATCCCGAGCGCTGCGCAGTCTAATCGAGCAGCTTGAAGGAATCGCGGAAACGTGCGGCATCCTTGCCGACTTCGTCGCCTTTGTGGCCCGCATACACCACCATGTAAATCCGATCGCCGACGGCCGTGAGGTCCACGACGTGCGCCGCTTCCGCCGCGTCGGAAATGCCTTGCATCGCCGGATGACCGGCAAGCGTGGTCATTCGGGTAGAACGCAGAACCGTCTTGCTGCCTTCGGTGTAATTCTTCATGAGGCCCTGGTAGTACCCGTTGTCAGGCTTTTTGGGGCCGTTGCCCTTCGCCAGCTGGATGACGCTGACGAGATACGCCACCGGTCCGCGCTCGATCAGGAAATTCGTTTGCGTGGCCTCGCTCTTGCCGATCCGCCGTGCCGATACGGCCGGGGTGGCCGGCAGCTCAACCGAGAACCCGTCCGCATCCGATCGAAACTCGCGCCACGCATCCTGCGCGCCGGCCGCAGCGATTTGCAGCACGGCGAAGACCGCGATCGAAACGGCAGATATGACACGCATGTTCCACCCTTGGCGCGGCATCCATCAACGAGGCCGCCCAGCTGTCTACTGACGAAGCGCTGCAGCCGCAAGATCTCGCGGGCGAGAAGCAAGCCTGCGATCGGGGGAACGTTGGTGCGACCGAATAGAGAAATCGCTCGATTTTTCCCATCGGAGCTTGCCGGCTGCCGGGCTCGGGAGAGCCCCGGTCGGCATTGACGCGGGCCGCGCCAGGGCCGAAATTGGCCGCGGTCCAGCCCCAGGAGGAGAGCGGCGATGCGGCTAGAATCGTACCAGGCCGAGGGCGGCGATATCAGCGCGGCGCGATGGCAGGCGCGGGTCGACCTCGCCGCGGCCCACCGGCTTGCGGTGATGCACTCCCTCCACGAGGGGATCTTCAATCATCTGACGTTGCGGGTTCCCGGCAGCGACGGCTACTACCAGATTCCATTCGGGCTGCACTGGTCCGAGGCGACGGCGAGCTGCTTCATGGAGGTCGGCTACGACGGCAAGCTGCGCGCCGGCCAGGGCGAGATCGAGCAGTCCTGCTATTGCATCCACGCGCCGATGCATCGGCTGCTGCCGCATGCCGCGGCGGTGTTCCATACCCACATGCCGTTTGCGAGCGCGCTCACCCGGCTCGAAGACCCGCAGATCCTGCCGATCGGCCAGACCGAGATGGGAGTATCGATCCACACCGCCTATGACGAATGCTACGACGGTCCGGCGTTCGATCCGGCCGAGGGCGAGCGGCTGGCGCGGGCAATCGGGGAAAAGACCGTGCTGATGATGGCGAACCATGGCGTGGCGACAGTCGGCAACACCGTCGCCGAGGCGTATGATCTGCTCTATTACCTTGAGCGCGCGGCGCAAGTGCAGCTCTATGCAATGTGGACCGGGCGTCCGCTCAAGCCTATGTCGCAGAAGGCGATCGACGCGGCGACGGCGGAATTCCGCGACCAGCACGGCTACGGCGGCAAGAAGCCGGCGATCTGGCACTTCGAGGCGCTCAAGCGCATCCTGCGAGTCACATTCCTGCCGGCCCGACGGTCGACGATGGCGAATCGGCAGTCAGGGGGCAAGCTGACGTTGATGCCCCGAAGAGGAGCGCCTCATGAGGGCAGTCGGACATCGCTCGCTCACAGGTGGTCCGATGACAAGCAGTGTATCCGAAGCCAGTCCGGTCCGGCCGGCGCTCAAACCGGCCATGCCGGCTGGTGCGGCCGCAGGCCAGAAAGTTCAAACGGATCGCCGCAGCCGTGCGGCCGGACCTGCGGGAACGATCTATTACGGCACGATCGAATATCGCAAAGTTTTGTTGAACGTTTTTCGCACGCCGCAAGGCTGGCGGGTCGCGGTTACGAAAACCGCCTACCCGTTCGGGGAGCTCCATGCAACGGCGGATGAGAGCCTCGATGCCGCCATCGAACAGGCGAAAGGCTGGGCGGATGGGTCCGAGGTTCGCGACCGGACGTGCAGGTAGAGCGCTTGACGGTCTGCCGAGGCCCAGCCTTGCATGCCGCGAATCAATGCGGCTTGGGGCCTTGGCGGCGCTCGACGTAGCGTTCCATCTCTTCGGCCGATTGCGCGAGGACCGACCACGTCTCGGCCATGCTGAGCAATAAGGACCGGTGGTGGGAATCCCGCGCATCCTGCGCGAGAAGCATGCACTCGCGCGCGCGGCTTCGAAAGGTCTCGGGACTCATACGCATTCCTCCGGACCGCGAAAAGCTCGCCGAGCTTTGCGGCAGAACTCCGTCGCGATTTCGGCAAGCTTCGGGCTTTCCTCAAGGACCGATCGAGCTGCGGTCGGCCGGCTGTCCGCGACCTCGCGCCGCAGAATTCAAGACTTTGCGGCCGATGATCGTTAGATGCCAAGCCCTGACGCCAGGAAATTTGTCGAGGCATCTCCACTCGACCCAACCGCGGACTTGGCAAGCCCGTTTGGTGGATTTGCGCACCGCCGCAGTCTGCGCGTTGTCCCGCGGGCCGAGATCCCGCAGCGTCTCCAGAAATTTGCGCTGATCCCCCGAGGGACGCTCCCGCGGCATCCGTCGCTTCGCGTATCCGACCATTCTCCGCCCCTCCCCTCCCTGAGTTCCCGGCTCAGCGGACACGCGAGCAATTTGCATCAAGGTCACCGCAGATGAGTCACGTTGATCGGTCGAAACGGAATGCTTCGTAGCGCTAACGAATCCTCCTGATCACCGGCACCATTCTCGGATCGTACTCGAACTCGGCAACCGACTCCTTTGCGTCCCGGGCGCTCGCTCGAATGCAAAATCTCTGCGTTCTTCTCCAAGCAGTCTCCCGACAGTCGACCTCGCCGATCTTGTTGCCGAAGCCGAACAATTCCACCCATTCCGTCGCGCCTGGCTCGAGATCGGTCTCCGGCAGCAGAGTTGCATCTTCGCCGAGGTGCGATGTCCAGAACGCCGACCGAACGAATTCTCCTCCCTGCGCTATGACGAAGACGTCGTGAAGCGTTCTGTCGCTCGAGTTGTTCCTGATGGCGACGGCGTGATATTCCCCGCCATCGATACCCGTCGGTCCGACGTCGATTTTTCTGCGAACGAACCTCGGATCGGAATTATCATATGCGATTTCGAGCGCCGGCACCTTCCACCGGCGAACGATCGCAGGCCAAGCATGTGTCACGAGCAGGAACGAGCCGGCGAATACGATCAAAGTCCATCCAAGATTTGGATGGACCGATATCCAGCGCTCCATAACGTCCTGAGAGCGCAACAATTGATCCAGCAACTCCGCGGCCGACTCCGATTGCAGGTGCACCAGCGCCAAGACCGCGGCTATGCCGTTGAGGATCCACTTGCCGAAGGCCCATGCCAGCCCCGCAAGCAAGATGATCATGAACGAGATCGACTGTAACGCACGCATTGCTCGCAAAGCCCCGCCGGACCCCCGCCCGGCGGGTCCTCTCGCGTCGGTACATCAGATTAGAAACCCCACCGCGAGCACCGCAATCAGGCCGACGCTCGCGAACAGCATCACCACTTCGCTCAGGTCCAGCGATACAAGTGGATTACGTACCCCCATGGTGGTCCACCTCTTGCAGGACTCCCCCTGCGAATCGCATTTTTGTTAGCTGATTTGCCGGAAATATGACCCGGCCTGGACCTGATTGCGGCACCCCCGCGAGCCAAGTTCGCGCCGAGGCGCACGGAAGAAGAAAAACGCGGCTCGCTTGCTTGCTCGAGCTCGCGGCTGATGCGCGCCAAACTTTTCCGCACCAAATTTCGCATGGCTCGGGACCGCCGATAGGCGCGTGAGAGCAGGTTGAGCACATGTGCTGGCGCCCCGCGCGAAGAAACCGGAGCATGTCCGCGCTCCGGCTGCCGGTTCCATTCTCTCCACAGTTTCAGCGAGATCGGCCGAGACGAGTCCAGAATTGGCCGTCATGCCGTCGCAATTCGTGCGTCCAATTTCACCATTGGATTCGCTGGCTTTCATCTTTGTTGGCGTTCGCCAGCAACAAGTCCGGCTCTCAATCCGATCCGCGCTGCGCGGACGTGTCGACGACGGTGGTCTTTGGGCTCGGCGGCGCGCCGAGGCGCTCCCGACGAAGGAGCCGACCACACGGACTATCGCCGGCATGCGCCCGCATCAGACATGGGGAATGGGCATGAGCTTCGCAGCAACTGAAAAGCCCGCGACCGACCCGCCGGCAGCCATCGCGCGCGACGAGGAATTCGCCCGCGCCCGCAGTCGGGAGATTCCTGTCGATCGACGGGCTGTGCCCGACGCCGGTCACGCCGCAGTTTACGCGCGTATCAGCTCGGTGATCGGGCGTATCGGCCTGCAATCGACCAACGAGATCGATCGGCTCGTCTTGGAGCTGCAGAGCCTGCAGCAATTTCTGGAGGCGGAGAGCCAGCGAGTGCAGCGCGAGATCAGCGCCTATATGCACTTGACCCAGGCCGCGGCCAAATCCAGCAGCATCGTCATCGAAAGCATGGGCCATTGGAGAAACGGTGCGGACAGGCATCCACGGCGGCCCGAGTGATGGCGCCTGTCCGATTTCTCTCGCGGTCGGCAGATGAGACCCGCATACGGCGGAAAGGGAATGCCTGTATGTTCGCCATCGCACTCGACCGGACGCGAGGACCGGCATGAGGAGACGTTCGGCGGAGGATATCGTCGCGAAGCTGCGCCAGGCTGACTTCTTCATGGCGCAGGGCCGCGCCGGGACCGAAGTGGCCCAGGCTCCGGGCGTAATGCAGACGCTGTATCGGGATAAGGAGTTTCAGGAAGCAGCTCAGCAGGATTCGGGAACCGCACGTCTGGAAGAGCTTCAGGCGGAAAATGCCAGGCTTCGAAAGATTGTCGGGACTTGATCCTCGAGAAACGCATTCTCCAGGAGCTGGCAAAGGGCAATTGGTAGCCGCAATGGTCATGTCCGCGAAGGCCGAAACCACGTGCTGGCACCAATGCGAGACCGATCAGAACTAAAACATCAGGTGCGCTGGATATACTGTGCACGTGACATGATCATCACAGCCCCGCCACAAACATCGGCGACAATTACCGAGCTGGGCGATGTCAGCCCTCCCGGCAGGGGCGGTCCCGGTTGTCAGGTTCCCTCCAGGCGATCGGGACCGTTCTGACAGCCTCGCCAAGATTGCAGCGAAGGTGCGAGCCGGGTCGCTTTGCCGGGGCGCGTCGCCGCCCGGGATCCAGTCCGCGCTGAGGCGATGCTCCGCCCGGCGGACTTTCCGCCGGTAGGGGAAAACCTTACAATTCCACCCAGCAACGGCCGTCTGCGCGACGGTCGTTCCGCCCGGAAATGGCAATCTCGCGGGCAAAGACTCCAAACTCCGGGTCGTCATGGTGAGAGCCGGGCGGCGTCGAACTGCGAGGTTTTGGTATGGTAGCAATCGCGCGCCGCGCGGTCTTGCTGCTGATCGTTCTCATGCAATTCGCTTTGGCCTTCGGCGCGGAGCAGCCGCTTACCGTGTTTGCGGCGGCCAGCCTGAAGACTGCCCTCGATGCGGCGAATCAGGCTTTCATCGCCGCAACCGGCATCCCGGTGCGGACCAGCTATGCCGCGTCTTCGGCCCTGGCCAAGCAAATCGCGCAGGGCGCGCCCGCGGACGTATACGCATCGGCCGACGTCGACTGGATGGACGATCTGGATTCGCGCAAGCTGGTTCGCCGCGACACGCGCCTCGATCTCCTGGGAAATCGCTTGGTGGTCATCGCCGCAAGGCGCAGCCCGATTTCCACGCTGGCGCTCGACCCGGATTCGCTTGCATCTGCGCTCAAGGGCCGCCGTCTCGCGCTCGCGGAGGTAACCTCGGTTCCGGCCGGCCGCTATGCCAAGGCCGCGCTGCAAAGCCTGGGAATGTGGGAAAAGCTGCAGCCGCATCTCGCCATGGCCGAGAACGTGCGTGCCGCCCTGAGATTCGTGTCGCGCGGAGAAGCACCGCTCGGGATCGTCTATGCAACCGATGCCGCGGCGGATCCCGAGGTGAAGATCGTGGCGACGTTCCCGGCCGATTCGCACCCCGCGATCATCTACCCGTTCGCCGCAATTGCCGGCGGCCACGCCGAGCAGGCGCGGAAATACCTGGAGTTTCTGCAGGGCCCGGCAGCGCGAACGGTGTTCGAGCGGCAGGGTTTTGCGGTTCTTGCCGGCGGGAGTTGACCGATGCTGCTCCCCGGCACCGTTCCGTGATAGGTTGGGCCGCAACCGACGAATCGGACGGCCAAGCGACGGGAGGTTGGACATGAGCGGCATGGCTTTCCTGGTCTACGGGGTGGCTTGTTACGTTCTGTTCCTGCTGACGTTTCTCTACGCGATCGGCTTCGTGGGAAATATCGGCGTGCCGAAAGGCGTCGACAGCGGCCCGACCGCGCCGCTGGCGCAGGCACTGGTCGTCGACGTGATCCTGCTCGGTATTTTCGCGGTGCAGCACAGCGTCATGGCGCGGCAGGGCTTCAAGCGATGGTGGACCACGATCGTCCCGCGGCCCATCGAGCGCAGCACGTTCGTGTTGGTGTCGAGCATCGTGCTCATCCTGCTGTTCTGGCTTTGGAAGCCGATTCCCGGGATCGTCTGGAGCGTGACCAACCCGGTGGGAGCAACCCTGCTCCTGGCGCTGTTCTGGCTCGGCTGGGGCATCGTGCTGCTCAGCACGTTCCTGATCGATCATTTCGATCTGTTCGGGCTGCGCCAGGTCTTTTCTCATTACCGGAGCGGCTTCCTCAAGAAGGTGGGCCGCTAGGGATTTCCGCCGCGCAAGGCCCGCCGCACGGCGGCGCCTCGTCTCCTCCTCAAACCGCAAGCTGCCGCACTGCATTTGATTTCGGGACATGACCTTCTCGGTTCATCGGCGGGCACCTCAGCGGTGGCCCCAGAAGCCGGGGCCTGGAGGTTCTGCCGCCTCGTCGGTCGTGATAGGCTGTTCGCCTCGACGAGGAATGCGCCGGCCGGGCGCCAATTGCACAAAAACGCAGCCTCACCAGGGAGGAAGCCATGCCCACACGACGCACCATAGTGCTCGGAACCATCGCGACCGGAATTGCCATGCAGACCCGGGAGGTATTTGCGAGGGCCGCGCAACCCGCGACGCCGGTGAACTTCGACGTGCCCATCGCGGCATGCGATTGCCACACGCATATTCACGGCGACCCGGAGAAATTCCCGTTCTTTGTCGGACGCGTCTATACGCCGGAGACGGCGTTGCCCGAGGAGATGGCGGCGCTTCACAAGAGCCTCCACATCCAGCGCGTGGTGATCGTCACCCCGAGCGTTTACGGCACCGATAATTCCGCGACCCTTTACGGCATGAAGGCGCGCGGCACGGACGCCCGCGGCGTCGCCGTCATCGACCAGAACACGCCGGAGAGCGATCTCGACACCATGGACCGCGCCGGCATTCGCGGCATCAGGCTCAATCTGGCGACCGGCGGCACCAACGACCCGGCGGTCGCACGACAGCGTCTGGAGACCGGCATCGATCGGACCAAGGGCCGCAATTGGCACATCCAGATCTACACGAACCTGAAAATGATCTCGGCGTTGAAGGAGCAGTTCGCCGCCTCACCGGTTCCAATCGTGTTCGACCATTTCGCCGGTGCTCAAGCCGCGCTTGGTCCGGATCAGCCGGGCTTTGCCGAGGTTCTCGACCTCGTCAAAAGCGGAAAGGCCTATGTGAAGATTTCCGGCGCCTATCGGGTATCCCAGGCCGGCCCGGACTACGCCGATGTCGTTCCACTCGCCAAAGCGCTGATCGCCGCCAATGCCGACCGGATCCTATGGGGCACCGACTGGCCGCATCCGGATTCGGTGACGCCGCCCGGGAAAAAGCCGAGCGACGTGACGCCGCTCTTCCAGATCGACGACGGCCGGCTGCTCAATCAGCTGCCGGTGTGGGCACCGGATGCCGCGGTCCGCGAGAAGATCTTGGTCGCCAATCCGGCGCGCCTATACGGCTTCGAGGGACGGCGGGCTTGACGTAAAAGCGGCGATTGGTTCGGTGTGGCGCCTGGCGCGCGAGCGCCGGACCCGCCGCTGTCGGCAAATCGTGCCTGATCTACGCGGCGCGCACTTGTGTGAGGAAGCGCTCCACTTCGCGCCGCAGCTTATCGGATCGCGACGAGAGCTCGCCGGCGGCGTTTAGAACGGTGCTCGCGACCTGATCCATTTCGCGCGCGGTGTGCGATACCTGGCCGATATTGGCGGATACCGCGCGGGTGCCTTGCGCGGCGGCGCTGGCGTTGCGCGCGATATCCTGCGTGACCACTTCCTGCTGCTCGACGGCCGCGGCGACCACATGGGCGATCTCGTCGAGCCGGGCGATCGTCCCGGCGATGGTCTTCATCGCATCGACCGCGCGGGATGTCGTCTGCTCGATGGAGGAGATCTGCTGGGCGATGTCCTCGGTTGCCTTGCCGGTCTGGGCGGCGAGGCTCTTGACCTCCTGGGCAACGACGGCGAACCCGCGCCCGGCTTCGCCGGCACGCGCCGCCTCGATGGTCGCATTGAGCGCCAGGAGGTTGGTTTGCGCCGCAATTCCGCGAATGAGATTGCTGACGTCGCCGATCTGCCCGACCGAATGCGCCAGACCTTCCACCGCTGCGGTGATGGCCTGCGCCTCCTCGGCCGCCTGCCGCACGATCGACGCCGAGTCGCGAACCTGGGCCGCGATATGGTCGGTCGTCTGCGCGATTTCTTCGGTAGCGCCGGCGACATTCTCGACGTTCCTGGTCGCCTGCTCGGAAGCCGCCGCGGTGGTCAGGGCCTCGGTCTGATTGCGGCCCGCTCTTTCGGTCATCACCCGCGCCGAGGAATCCATCGCCTCCGACGCCCGATCGAGCGCTCCGACGATCTCGGAGACGGCCAGTTCGAAATTCCGCGTGGCCGTCTCCATTTGCTGACGGCGGACTTCCGATTCCTGAGCGCGGTCGGCCTCGCTCCGGCGCGCCGCGGCCACCTCGGCGGTCGCCTTGCGGAACACCAGCAGCGTGCGCGCCATGTCGGCGATTTCGTCGCGGCCGCCCTCGGTAATCTCTCCAGAAAGATCTCCGCTCGCGATCCGGCGCATGGCGCCGCTGAGGAAGCTCAGACGCTGGGCGATGTTGCGGCCGACGTAGAGCCACGCGATGAGACCCGCGGCCACGAGCGCGGTGATCGACAGCGCGATCAGGAGAAACCGGCCGGAGCGGATCTGCTCGCCGGCGCGCGCCGAGATGGTCTGCACGCGATCTCCCTGCTGCTCGAGCACCGCGCCCACCGCTTGCTTGAGCTTCATCGCCTCCGACTGGGTCGCCATGAACGCAACCTGCGCCTCCTGCTGCGAGCTCAGCTCGCGTGCGCGCAGCGCGATGAGTCCCTCCTGGCCGGCCATCGCAGCGAGACGCTCGTAGAGCGCGGTGAGCTTGTCCCGCTGTTCGCGGTCGGCCAGCGCCTGGAGATTGGTCTCGATCTTGCGGCGCGCCGCGTCGATGAGATCGCGCAAGGGCTGCAGCCGCGCGCGCTCGGTGACCATGGAAGCTTCGGTCAACAACCCGGCGAGGAGGTTGACCTCGCCCTCGATCTCCAGCAGTCGGCGCAGATATTCCAGCAGATCGGTGGTTGCCGTCCTGCTTGCCGCGCTTGCCGTCATCAGTTCGAAATTGGCGTCGTCGATCACCGGCGTCACCGCCTCGAGCAAGCTCTCGTGCGCCGCGCGGATGGAGAGCGCCATCGATTGCCGCTGGCGCGAGACCGCGATGCGTTCGGTCACGGCGCGGTCGAGTGCGTTCAGCCGCTCGGTCATCGCCATTTCCGCGCTTTGGATTTCCGTGTTGCGGCTGCCGATCAGCAGCCGCAGGCGCTCGATTCGCTCGGCGAGGCTGCGGGTGCGCTCGCTGATTTCCCCGGACACGACCGCGCGGCGTTTTTCGTCCTCGGCCGTCATCAAGCGCGGCGCCGAGGCCACCAGCTCGCTCGTCTCCTCGGCCAGTCTGAGCGACTCGACCGTCGCCGGCAGGCTGCGCGAGACGATTTCCGTGGTAGTGCTGCCGATGGTGGTGAAGGCATAGAGCGCGATCAGCGAGCCGATGACCGTCGTTCCCGCAGCGAAGCCGAAAGCGACATAAAGGCGCGCGCGAATCGTCGTCAGCCCGGAGTCCCAAGCGGGCAGGCGGAAACGATGGCGCTGCACGGCAGCGGACGCGGGCGTTGTCATCGTGGACTTCATGCTGGGGCTCGGGCGGGAAGCATTGCAATCTTACTGCGCGACCATCTTGATCCATCGCGTTACCGGCTTGAACGTTCCGTCGGCCTGGAGGATCGTGAATCTTGGTCCATGCCCTGGTTCTTGTTCGGACCGTAGGTGAGTTTCACGCCGCCGATATCGAAGCTGCCGCTCTGGGCAATGACATCCAGCAGCTTTTCGCGCGTCGGTTCACCCGGAATGCGATTGAGCGCCTCGATGACGAAGCGCCCGACCAAATAACCCTCCAGCGACACGAAACCAGGCTCGGCAGTCGCATCCAGCGCGGCGAGTGCGCTTTGATACGAGGCCACGATGGGGATCGACTTGTCTCCGGGGAACGGCACGACCTGGCTGACGATCACCCCGGCGCCCTTGGTGCCGAGCTCGTGGGCGAGCGCATCGGATCCCACGAAGGAAATGGCGACAAAGACTGCGTCGAGCCGCACTTCCCGTGCAAGCTTGATGAATTCGGCGACCGGCTTGTAGGGGCCGACGGTCACCACGGCTCCCGGCTTGACCTTCATGATGTCGAGCAAGGCGGATTTGACCGCCGTGGTATTGCGCTTGAACGCACCCATGGCAGCGAGCGTCAAATTGCGCTTGGCCATGGCCATCTTGACGCCGTCGAGCCCGGCCAAGCCGAAAGCATCGTCCTGGTACAGGATGGCGATATTGGTGATCCCGAGGTCCTTGGTCAGGTGCTCGATCCAAGCTTCGGTTTCCTGGAAATAAGAAGCGCGGATATTGACGACATAGCGGTTGTAGGGATTGCGCAGAAACTCTGCGCCCGTGAACGGACCGATGAACGGCACCTTGGCTTCCGTCGCGATCGGCTGGCCGGCTTTTGCCGTGGGCGTGCCGACCGGACCGACGATGGCGAGGACCTTTTCCTCGGCGAGCATTCTATTCATCGCCGCGATCATCTTCTCGGGCTCGTAGCTGTCGTCGGCGGATTTCAGTTCAAGCTTGCGGCCGCGCACGCCCCCCAGCCGATTGGCCTCCTCGAAGGCGGCGAGGAGGCCCACACGCATGCCGAGCCCGAGCGCCTGAGCGGGGCCTTCGATGGCGGCAATTTGCCCGAAAACTATTCTGTCCTGGCTGACGCCGTCCTCCGCGAGCGCGGCGCTGCCGGCAACGCAAGCAGCGAACATTGCTGCGCGGAAAATCCAGACTCGAGCACACATCGTGATCCCCTGCCATTCGCCGGCGACATGGCGACACGGGTGATGTGCCATAAATCGAGGAGGCGCATGCATCCTTGCTGTTTGCGGTTAACAAACTCTTGCAGCCGCGGAGCTGGCCTCCATGGAGCAAAGCGCAACTGCGGTGCATCCTGAGCCGCTAAGCCGGCGCCTGCTCTGCCGCGGGTTCCAGGATCGAGGGATCGTCATTGTTCGGGGAGTTCACCCGAGTCGAGATCGGCCACATCGTCATGTCGGCGGACGGATAGGACCGCAGCAGATCGGCCGGGTTTTTATCCGGGCCGAGCCAGCGGTCGAAATCGGCGCGCGCCAGGATCAGCGGCATGCGGTCGTGGATGCGGCTCACCATCACGTTCGCCGGTGTCGTGATGATGCAGAAAGTGCGGATCCATTGTCCGCTGACCGAAGATTTCCAGTTCTCCCATAGCCCGCCGATGGCGAACGGCGAGCCGTCTCGCATGGCGACGGCATAGGGCCGCCTGCTCCCATTCCTCGAATGCCACTCGAAGAACCCGTCGACCGGCACGATGCAGCGCCGCCGGGCGTAGCCATCCCGGAACGTCGGCAGTCTCGCCACCGTCTCGGCCTTGGCGTTGATCGGCTTGCGGCCGCCCGCCGGATCGTCGCACCCGTGCGGGATGAGGCCCCAGCGCAGCAGGTCGAGCGAGCGCTGCCCGTTCTCATGATTTTCCCGAATCACCAGCAGCTCCTGGCTGGGTGCCCCGTTGTAGCGAGGCTTTAGCCGGGGGATGCGGGAATCCGGCGTATTGAGCCCCTCGACGATCGCGAGCCGCAAGGGCCCGCTGGATTGGATGATCCGGCCGCACATGGGGCCAAGTTTATGCGCGGCTGCATGGGGATCAACATGGAGGTCTTGCAGAGTGCAGGACGCCGCGTGCCTTCGCGTCGGCCCCGGCGGCGTCGTTTCCGGCCCTTTGCCCGTCTTCCTTTCGAGGCCGCGAAAAAAATTCGACCGCCTCGGAACCGGGGATCGTGCGGGGGATTGACGTGGTGCCGGGCGCCCTCAGCCCCCCTTCCCCAGCGCCCGGCTTTCGACACTGAGGCCCCGCCGGCTTAGCCGCGGGGCCTTTTTCTGCCGTTTTGCACAATTTTATCCAGGAATCCGGAGAACCGCCTAAAATTGGCCGGAAATCTGACCAATGAACGGCCGCAAGGGGAGTTATTCGCGCCAGGCAGAGGAGGCCATGGAACGCACCGAATTCCTCCGAAAACAGGCAGAACGATTTTTGCGTCTTGCCCAAGAGTGCACCGACGCCAAGATCCGCCAGCAGCTCATGAGCATGGCGAACGAATACCGCAACATGCTCGAAGGCCCCGAGCCGGATTCGCAAGCCGGTCTCGGCAAGGCAAGCTGATCGGCAGGCCGCCCTCGGGCGGCCTCGCCATCTCAGCCCACTGCCCGGACGGGACTCAGATACCAAAATACCTCCATAAAATTGCCGCACTGCGATACGAAACGAAAGCCACGTCGAGGTTGGCCGACTGAGAGCCTTTTGTTCGTTGGGTGGGACAGCACTCTCATGGATTCATCCCAGCACTACATGGCGAACGCCGCCGAATGCCTCGAAATGGCCAAGGGGATAACGGATCCGCAGAAAAGGCTGGTCCTGCTCGATATGGCGTCTTGCTGGATGAAGCTGGCGCGACAGGCCGAGAAGAACAGCCGCCTCGATCTGGTGTACGAGACACCGCCGCCGCGTCCCACCGCAACCTGATCGGTGTTCGAATCCTGGACGGGATGAGCTTCGCAGTGCTCGAATCGCGGGCGATCGCAGGAGCCGCTCGATGAAGCTTCGCGCATGGTGGCGTCGCCGGTCGCGCCAGCCGGTGCCGCACGCCGCCGCGGCGAATGCCGATACCGCCGAGCTTGCGCGGCTCGAGTTGCTGGCCGAGCAAGCCTATGCGGCGATGTACGATGTGCCGCCGCTACGCAGCGCCAAGGCCGATTATGAAAATGCCTGCCTGTATTTTCACCAAGCGATCGAGGAGGCAGGCCGCGTGGGACTCTCCGGCGAAGTCGCGCGCTTGACGCAGCGACGCGATCACGTCCGCGCCGTATACGACAGCCAGTTCCGCGGCTTCTGAATGACGATGCGAGCCGGAGTGCAGGCCTGCGGATGGGAATTCTTCGCCGCCGTGTCGCCGCTCAATGCCTCGCGAGCCAGTCGCGGGCGGCACGCTGTGCCGCAGCGATCTCCGCCTCCGACATTTCCGCCGCGATCTCGCGGCGATAGCGGATCGCCTCGCTCTTTCCGCGCACCGCGGCCAGGTTGAACCACTTGTGCGCCGAAACGAGATCCGCGGGCACCGAGCGTCCGGTCGAATATCTGATTCCGAGCTCGAACAGGACGTCGCCGGACGCATATGCCTGTCCGAGCGACGCACCTTCGACTTCGGCGAGTTGATAGCGAGCCATGCCGGCCTCCCCTGCTCGTGCGCCCGTTGTTTTGAGGCGTCACGGGTCCCAAGCTCGAGCTCAATTCCCCAACACTCGAGCGCGGCGATCATCACCCGC
>WNGF01004093.1_pt1 | contig 19269 bp, 25 predicted proteins | sample 5400641 | NCBI WGS metagenome assembly WNGF01 (sample SAMN13153371, study PRJNA577476) | soil metagenome | isolation source: 80 cm soil or saprolite under grassland replicate 2 | place: USA:California | collected 2016-06-15
CGTACACACCGCCTACCGCACCGCCGGCCAGATCTGGGAGATCCTGACCCACCGCGGTTGGGGACTGCCCTACGCCCTCGCCCGTGACATCCACCTGCCCCGCGGGTTCGGGCACCAGAACTGGCCGGCCGACGCCCGGGACCCGGTCCACCACGCGGACGTCTACCCCGAGGTCGTCACCCTCACCGAGCTACTCGTCTGCCCGCACTGGCGGCCGTTCGCGATGTCCGCCTCCGCCGCCGACCGCGACCGGTTCCGCACCGAGTTCCAGCGCCGCCTTCCACCGGGCTACCACGACCTGGCCAACAGTGACCTGCAACTGTTCGCCATCGTCCGGCACTCGTCGGTCCGGCATTGGTACGACCCGGTGCCCGCGACAGACCCATCGACACCAGCCCACGCGCAAGGAGCCGACCAGTGACAGGAACTGCGACACCGTTGGAAGACGGCAACATCGCCGGGTCATGGCCGAGCAGGAAGGCGGACGCCTGGTTGGCAGACACCCGGACCTCTTACGACACGGTCGCCGAGAGTTACGCGGACTTCGTACGCGACTCTCTGGTCGGAGAGCCGTACCTGCGCGCGGCTCTGGCACTGTTCGCCGACCTAGTCCACGCCGCCGGCGGCGGGCCGGTGGCCGACGTGGGCTGCGGGCCAGGGCATTTCACCGCCCACCTGTGCAAGCTGGGCGTGGACGCCTTCGGCATCGACCTGTCACCGGCAATGATCGACCTGGCTCGGCGCGACCATCCCGATCTGCGGTTCGAGGTGGGCTCGATGACGGACCTGCCCCTAGCCGACACCTCGATCGCCGCCCTGCTCGCCTCTTGGTCGCTGATCCACATCCCCGACGACGCGATCCCCACCGTTCTCGGTCAGTTCCGGCGGGTACTACGCCCCGGTGGGCTACTGCTGCTCGGCTTCCACGTCGGCAACGAGTCGCGGCTGAAGACGCAGGGCTACGGCGGCCACCCAATGAAGCTCTACGTCCACCTCCGCCAGCCCGACCACGTGGCCACCCGGCTACGCGACGCCGGATTCACCGTCAACGCCCACATGCTGCTCAACCTCGACCAGAACGTTCCAGGAGCGGTCCTCTTCGCACACCGCCAGCCCTGACCCGCCCGCAATCCATCGACGCTCGCCACATTCAATGAGACGTCGAGCCGCATTCGGCGTCGCCGAGCCACCCTTGATGAGACTTCTTCCCGACGCCGTCTCATCGAAGTTGTCGCTCTCCAGGTCACAGCTCTGCACCGCGCCAACTCGACTGAGACAGGACAATTGTCAACGGATCTTGGCCACTTGTCGGCGTACGGGTCTACGTGCACAGGTAGGTACGAGTGAACGTGCACGGGGGCGGCCCGCATGCCGGTCGCCTCGGACAGGGATGGCGGCGGCCGGCTGGAGTCCGAGGCGGCGGTGAGGATCATCGGGCGTCGCGGTCGCTGCGGGTCTGCGCCGTTTCCAGCCAGCGTCGTTCGGCGGCTGCTCGCCGCCGCCTGGCGGGCATGCCCCTCCGGACTACGCGGTTGTTGCTGGTCTGGCGTCGGGGCAGACGCCGGTGACGAGCTCGCTGGGCCGGGCGACGAAGGTGTGGTCGCTGACGGTGGGCGTGCTGACGCGGTCCGCCCGGAAGAGTCGGGGAGCGTTCTTGTCGGTGTCCCAGGCGATCACGTACCACAGCGGTTGGCGCACCAACAGGCCGTGGGGTTCGACCCGCCGTTTGGTGTGCCGGCCGTGTCGATCGCGGTAGGTGAAGGCGAGCAGGCGAGTGTTGGTGAATGCGGTCTCGAACGCCTCGACCAGGTTGGGGTCGATGTCACCGGGGATCGCGTCGCCCGATGGTTCACCGACCAGGATCCGTTCGCGCAGCGCTCGCAGGTGGGCTACTCGCGCAGCGGGGAGGGCTTGTTCGATCTTGGCTAGGGCGTGCTGGGCGCCAGCGGCGAAGGGCACCGTCTTGGCGGCGCGGGCGAGCTCCACCGACACGATGAGTGCGATGACCTCGTTGGTGCGCAGTTGTGAGGTGATCATGACAGAGGTCGGGTTGAGTCGTACTCCGCCGCCGGGGCCGGAGAACGTGTCGATATCGAAGCCGGCTCCGCGAAGGGCACCGAGGTCGCGCAGCACCGTGCGGCGGGAGACGCCGAGTTCCCGGGCGAGGTCGGCGACGGTCCAGTCGGCTCGTCGCCGCAGCAGCCGCAACAGCTGGTCGTGGCGGTCCATGGTGCGCATCAGTGCAACCGTACCTGCGATGAGTGACAGCTTCTGTCACCAGTGGGAGGTACGTTGAGGGAAACCGAACTCCAGGAGGTCACGATGCGTATGCAGGGCACGAAACAGCTGGAACGAGACACCACGGTCAACGCTCCCGTCAGAGTCGTCTACCGGCTGTTCATGGACAACGCAGAGCTGGCCAACTGGGCGCCGGTCGTTGACGCCGTCATCGACGAACACGGCGGCGACGACACTGGCCTGGGCGTGACGCGCACCTGCGCGGTGACCATGAACGGCAAGAAAGGAACCATGGTCGAGCGGTGCGTCGAGGCGGTGCCCGAGACTCGCGCGTCGTTCCTGGTCGTGGACGACTCCTTCGGGTTCAACAAGATGCTCACCAACTACGGCTTCACCGCTCATTTCACCGCGACCACAAGCGAACGGACCGACGTGCTGATCGAGACGTTCTACGCCTCAGCGAACCCGATCGCCGCCGTGCTCAACAGGCTGGTCATGCGACGCAAGTTCCGCGGCGTCATAGACGAACTTCTCGGCGGGCTGCGCACGCTCGCTGAGCAGCGCCATATCCAGCGCGAAGACCTGAGCCCTCCACGCTGACCCCGCCCGGCCCAACCCGCGCACCCCTGGCGCAGCTCCAGCCACCGCTCCGAGCCCGATTCCATCGCCGACCCTCCGGCCACCGCCTCATAGCAGGGCGAAAATCTGGCCTGCCCGGCACCGCGAGCCATCGTCAAGACGCTGGACCCTGCGCACGTTCACCGGTACCTAAACCATGCCCCGCGACCGCGTTTGCAGGTCTCGCGCCGCGAACCGCTGCATCCCGTTCAAGTCGGCGTTCAGCCAGATGTACTGGGTTGTCTCCGAGCGGGCCACCCGCTCACCAGCGCCACCGCCAAAAGCGACGCGCGTAGCGGACGACCAGCCGTCCCGCTCGTTGCTTGCCACGCACAATGACGTGCAGACCGGATCCTGCGACTGGGGACGCGAGCACGCCGTGTACGTGGGCGCGACTCGCGACGAACTCGACGTTGTCGATGTCCACGGATGCGCCGGGAGGCAGCACGAGTGTTGTCGAACCGGATTGCACGTCAAGCTCGATGGTCACTTCGGGGTGAGCAATGAGGGCATCGGTGAAGTCAAGCTTCACCGATCCGGACTTGGCCACCACCAGCGTCCGCCGCGCCACGACCCACTGGCCGCGCCGTTTCAGACTCGCGGCTCGGGTACGTAACGCCACGTACTCCGGTGCCGGCGCTGACACCGCTCCTCCTGGCAGATCGGCGACGAACGGCTCGACCTCGCCGAGCGTGCGCGCGGCGAGGACTGCACTCAACCGCTGCTCAAACTCCGCCAGCGTCAACCGTCCCACGCCGACCGCCGCTTGCAACCTTTCAGTAACCCGCTGCCGGTCGGCGTCCGAGATTCTCTGCTGCGAGGGTTGCGGCACCAGTTCTCCGCTCACGCCACAACCCTAGACGATCGCGTCCTGACCTTCTCGACTCTTGCGTTGTGTTCAAACGTGTGCGACCAATGGCGTCCTGGGCACTGCGCCAGTGACAGTCCATCGCGTATGGCCCGGCGTGTCGGGACGATCTCGGCGACGAGACGAACAAGCATCGGCGGTTGCCTATGAAACCGTCAGACGAGAGTTGCCACCGATGCTCCGGATGCCCACCCGACCGAGGTCGCTGGGGCGCGTGCTGGAGCCGTTCCGGCCGTGCTTCACCACCCCGACGTTCACCACGTTCGTCACCCTGCTGGCCGGGTTGATCGCCCAGCCGGCAAACAGAACCGTATGCGGCATGCTGGCCGGCGCCGGGCTGGCCGGAGTGTGGCATCACAGCCGGGCGCACCGGTTCTTCGCCACCGCCCGCTGGCACCCCGACACCGTGGGCCTCACCGTGTTGCGCCTGATCGTCGGCCACCTGGTGCCCGTCGACGCGCCGCTGACCGTAGCGGTCGATGACACCATGTTCCGCCGTTTCGGCAGACGCGTGTATGCGGCGCATTGGGGCTACGACGGCTCGCTGAAGGTGGCCAAGGGCAACCAGAAACTGTCCCGCGGCAACACCTTCGTGATCGCCGCGGTCGTGGTCGCCCTGCCGTTCCTGGACCGACCCATCGCCTTGCCGGTGCTGGCCCGGCTATGGCGCAAAGGCGGACCCGCCAAGACCGTGCTCGCCCGGGACCTGGTCGAGGTGATCGCCACCGCCACCCCTGGCCGGGTCGTGCACGTGGTCGCCGACGGCGCCTACCTGTGCACCGAACTACGCCGGCTCCCACCCAATGTGACCCTGACCGGGCCGCTGCGCAGCAACGCCAGCCTCTGGCACATCCACCCAGACCTCGACCACCCACCGCGGCTGCGTGGACGAGGCCGGCCCCGCGTCTACGGCACCCGCATCGGCACCCCCACCGACCTGGCCGCCACGGTGCCCGCCACACCGGTCGCGGTCACCCGCTACGGCCGCACCACCACCGTCCAGGTTCATCACCAGCGCTGCCTGTGGCGCGGCGTGTTCGGCGCCCGCCCCGTCCGGGTCCTGGTCATTGTCGAACCCGGCCAACCCACCCTCGCCCTGGTCACCACCGACCTCACCACAGCGGTCGCGGCCATCGTGGAACGTTACGCTGCCCGCTGGGCCATCGAGGTCGCCTTCCACGACGCCAAGAACACCACCGGCGTCGGCGAAGCCCACAACCGCAGCCAACAAGCCGTGGAACGAACCGTCCCGTTCGGCCTTGTCGCCCAGAGCATCGTGATCATCTGGTACCACCTCGCCGGCCACCACCCGGCCGTGGTCCGGGACCGCCGCGACCGCGCACCCTGGTACACCACCAAGAGATGCCCGTCCTATCTCGACATGATCGTCAAGCTGCGCCGCGTCCTGATCGCCGCCCAATATCAAGCCGAAGTACCTCGCCAGCCGACCCACGATGAAATCCGCGCCGTGCGGCTGGCCTGGGCGCAGGCAGCGGCGTAACCGCGAAACCCGAGAGACGGCGTATCCCGCGAGTCAGCGAACCCCCGCTCCGGCGGCGGGCGCGGACACCGGGCAGGTAACCCGATCTGCCCGAATATCTCGCGCCCACGAGGTCAGGCCGCAGGCCGATCCTCATCCGTCTGAGACACGCCTTTAGGTCACTGGCTGGACGCCGACAACGTGCTGGAGCCCGACCATGAACTCGAAGGCGGTCGCCGCGTTCCAGGTCGTTGGTCCTACGATGCCGTCGACCTCGATGCGCGCCCAAGTCTGGAACGCCCGCACCGAAGCGGCCGTGTTCGGGCCGAATATCCCGTCGATGCCCTGGGGTGTTGTCTCCCACAAGCCGTAGGCGCCTTTGGTGAGGATCGTCTGCAGGCTGCGCACCACGTCGCCCTTGCTCCCCTCCTGCAGGATCGGCATCGGGTTGCCGTCCGGAAGCGCCTGCCAGGTTGCCTCGTCGACGGTGCCGGTCACTGGTAGGCCTTCTCGCTGCTGAAACTCCTTCGTCGAGGCCTCGGTCAGCGGTCCGAACATCCCGTCCACCTCGAGCGTTGTGTCCGGGGTACGCCGGAGCGCGCGCTGCGCCTGTTCAACGGCCTCACCGGTGTCTCCTGGGCCCACGGTCGGCTGATAGGCGTTGGCCATCTCAGACTCCTTCCTCGGAAGGTATGGGAACGTGTTCACTGGGCGGGGTCGGGGAACACCTGCCGCGCGACGATGGCCAGAATGGAGTCCGGTACCTCCTCCACCACCATGGCCGAGTAGACCCAGCCGTCCCGGTACTGGCCCAGGACCTTCAGGATCGAGCCTTCGTACGGGGCAAGGTCGATCTCGCCGGTCTCGGGCGGCGCGTCGTCCTTGACACCCACGGTGGTCAACCGCAGGAACCGCTCGTGAATCCCCGGCGGGAACATCCGGCGGAACCGGCCGTCCTCGACGGCACCGATGAATCGCGTGGCATCCTCGGTTGCCAATGGGATCTGCTCCGTGCGGTTCGCGCCGATCACCTCGATGCCGAGCGTGCCGATCACGCCGGCAAGGTCTAGCTCCACCGTGTAGGGCGTCCCCGCCGCGGGCGCCGCCGGGATGAGCCGGCCCCGGCGACGGGGAAAGCCGACCACCTCGATGCCCCAGTACTCCGGCCTGCGGATGTACACCCGTGGGATGAGCTCGACCCTCATGGTCGGGTATGGCTTGTGCCCGGAGACCACCAGCACCCCCGGGCGGGGTGGATAGATCATCAGGCTGATGACCTGTGCAGTGTCGAATGCGATGAGGCGGCCTGACTGCGCTACGGGGAGGGCTTGCAGCGGATCTGACTCATAGGTTTCCATCGGTCATCACCTGACTCGACCGGTTGCGGATTGCCACGGCGCACTGGGCTCGGCGCCTTGCGGTGCCTCAGTCTCGGCGCACCGCGCGGCCCTTGAGGCATAGATGGTTCGAATAGGTCTTGGCCGTAGCTCATCCTCGTAGCCGCTACTTCCCGTGTCAATTAGACTGCGTATCGTAATTGCGAGGCGTTTGACATCAACGGCACAGACTACAATAAGCCGTGGAATTATCTATATAGCTACAAGCTTCGCACGTTGGTGCAGTACGGTCTTGAGCAGTATCAGCACCCTGGTGCTGCTCGCCCTGGCCCTGTGGATCTCACCCCGGCGCCGGCGCATAGCCCTCCAGTTGGGTATCTGGCTGGTGATCGCGGCGATCACGGTCACCGCCAGCCTCCGTGCGCTACGAGCGCAACTCGTGGCCCAGGTTCCCACGGTCGAGCATGACCGACCGGTGGCTCCAGCGGCAGGCCGTGGTTCCTCCGGTTCGACGAGTCCACCGGCACCGGTACCCAGAAGCTTGGCGACTCGCGCTGGATCGCCGGCTGCGAGCGGTGCCGCAGCCACCTGCTGGACCTGTGTGCGAGGGACGGGTTCACGCCGAACATCACCTTCAGCACCGGCGACATGGTGGCGATGCAGGCCCTGGTGGCGGCCGGATTGGGGTCACCAGCATCCCGGGCCTGGCGCTTCGGGCGCACCGCGCCGCCGGCATCCAGGCCACGGAGATACCCTCGTCGACCCGCCATGTCTACGCGGCGACCTACGGCGAACCGCCCGACCCTCCGGCCACCACGGCACTGCTCGCCGCCCTGCGCCGGGCCGCATGACCCATGCCTCCATCAGGCTCGACCGGGATGAGACCTCGCGGCCGGGCCGGTCACGATTTGCGTCCTACGCCAACATAGTTACTCGAACGCTCCGGGCGCTCGCCGACCTCACCGGGGGCTTCTGGGCGCCACAGTGGAGCCCAGACCAGACCGGGCGGAACCAGCTCGAAGCCGGTGAAGAATCGTTCGATCTGCGCCCGGCTCCGTGGTGTTATCGGGGTCGGCGTCTGTTTCGAGAGCTCCACTAGATGCTTCCACACATCGGGCCGGCTCTCGTCGGTGGCATGGGAGATCGCCAGGTAGCTGCCGCTGGGGAGCTCATCGCCCAGTCTCGCCACGATGTTCGCCGGTTCGGCGTCGTCCGGGACGACGTGCAGGATGGCCAGCATCAGCAGCGCGATGGGCTGGTCGAAATCGAGGAGCGCTCGTAGCTGCGGATGGTTGAGGATCGCCTCCGGCCGGCGCAGATCCTCCTGGAACACCACAGCCGCGTCGTTGTCGGCGAGCATCTGACGGCTGTGGGCGACGGCGACGGGATCGATGTCCACGTACACCACCCGCGCGTCCGGCGCGGCCTTCTGCGCAACCTCGTGCACGTTGCCCAGGGTCGGAATGCCAGAACCAATGTCCAGGAACTGCCTGATCCCAGCAGCGATGAGAAACCGTACGGCCCGGCGCAGATCCGGCGCGGTTGGCCTGGGCCTGGACGGCTATGTCCGGCATCACCGCGATGCCTTGCTGGGCTGCCGCCCGGTCGACGGCGAAGTTGTGCGAACCGCCCAAGAAATAGTCGTACACGCGGGCTTGGCTCGGCCGTTCGATGTCGATCCCTTCGGGCGCCCAGCTCGGCCGCTCCATCCGCTGCCCCTTCTCGTCGGCCCCCCGCCCAGTCTCCCGTGGGCGACTATTCTGCCCGCGCGGACCTCCGACCATAATCACCAGGGCGTACCCAACGGCCAATCAGACGGTGGCCGAGCCGTAGACCGCCGTCTTGTACCTCACGCGACGTGAGGTCGTACGGTCGGTCGCATGGCGCCCAGGCAGCAGGGCGGAAACACCCGCAGGATAGGTGAGCTGGCGGCGGCGACCGGGCTCACCGTCCGCACCTTGCACTACTACGAGGAGATCGGCCTACTGATCCCCTCCGGCCGCACCAATGCCGGGCACCGGCTCTACGACGACACCGACGTCGCACGCCTGTACCGCATCTGCCTGCTCCGTCGCCTGGGCTTGCCGCTGGTGGAGATCAGCCGGGCGCTCGACGACCCTGCCTGGAGCCTGCGCGCCGCGATGGCGGCGCACCTCGGCGAGCTCGACCGCCGGCTCGACGCAGCCGGCCGGATCCGCACGCGCCTCGCCGTCCTGCTGGACTCGGCCGGCGCGACCGACGGCCGGCTCAGCGATGAGCTGCTGACCCTCTTGGAGGAGATGACCATGCTTGACACCACCGCCCAGCGGCGCATCACGCTGCTGGTGTATGCCGATATCGCGGCCGCCCACGACTGGCTGGTACGCGTCTTCGGGCTGGGACCGGGCAGGGTGGACCGTGACAAAGAGGGCCGGGCTGTGCACGGCGAGCTGTACGCCGGGGACGGCGTCATCTGGATGCATCGCGAGGAAAAGGCCTCCGCGCTGGCCTCACCCCGATCCGTGGGCGCAGCGACGGCCAGCGTGGCCGTGATGGTCGACGACGTGGACGCCCACTACCGCCACGCCACCAGTGAAGGCGCCACCATCGTGTACGAGCCCGTCGACCAGCCCTACGGTTACCGCGTGTACAGCGCCCACGATCTCGAAGGTCATCTCTGGTCGTTCATGAAGCCGTTTGCCTAGCGAGAGGCCGCCCCTGCCCGTGTCGATCCGCTCGGAAGTCGTTCGTATGGGGGCAAGAAGCCTGAACGGTGTAAGGGAACATCAGGAGGTACCCCAGATGAAGCACTATCTGCTCAGCGTCTACGAGCCAGACGGAGACCCTCCCCCGCCGGAAGTCCTGGAACCGGTCATGCGCGACGTTGAGGCGGTGCGGCAGGAGATGCGGGCCGCCGGCGTCTGGGTGTTCTCCGGTGGTCTGCATGCCCCGAGCACGGCCACCGTGGTGCGGTTGCGCGCGGGCGAGGTGCTCATGACCGACGGCCCGTACGCCGAGGGCAAGGAGCACCTGGGCGGGTTCACGATCATCAGGGCGGCCGACCTGGACGCGGCGCTCGACTGGGGCCGCAAGATGGCCCGGGCGCTCGCCCTGCTCCCGGTCGAGGTACGCCCATTCCGCGGCGAAGCCGAGGACTGACACCTGTTATGCCGGCTCTCGCCACGTCCGAGATCGACCGGGTGTTCCGGGAGGAGTACGGCCGGGCAGTGGCCGTCCTGGTCCGCGTCTGCGGTGACATCGACCTCGCCGAGGAGGCGGTCCAGGACGCGTTCACTGCGGCGGTGGAACGGTGGCCGTCCGCCGGGCTGCCGCCGAGCCCCGCCGGATGGATCATCACGACCGCGCGTAACCGGCTGATCGACCGCCATCGGCGGGAGGCGACCCGCGAGGCCCGGTACGTCCAGGCCGCCCTGCTGCACACTGGCGACGAACCGGCCGAGGAGGGTCCTGTGCACGACGACCGGCTACGCCTGATCTTCACCTGTTGTCACCCCGCGCTTGCCCCAGCCGTCCAGGTCGCGCTGACGCTGCGGCTCCTGGGCGGGCTCACCACGGCAGAGATCGCACGCGCCTTCCTGGTGCCAGAGCCGACCATGGCCCAGCGGCTGGTCCGGGCCAAGGGCAAGATCCGCGATGCGCGGATCCCGTACCGAGTCCCGAACGAGGCCGACCTCCCGGAACGCCTTCGGGCCGTGCTGGCCGTCGTGTACCTCATCTTCAATGAGGGCTACACGGCGAGCTCGGGCGACCGGCTGGTCCGCGAGGAGCTGTGCACGGAAGCCATCCGGCTCGGACGGCTCCTGGCCGAGCTCATGCCCGATGAGCCGGAGGTCATGGGGCTACTCGCGCTCATGCTGCTCACCGAGTCGCGCCGGGCCACCCGCACCACGCCGGACGGCGACCTGGTGCTGCTGGCCGACCAAGACCGCGACCGCTGGGACCGCGCCCTCATCGCCGAAGGCCAGGCGATCGTGCGAGCCTGCCTACGGCGCAACCAGCCCGGCCCGTACCAGATCCAGGCGGCGATCAACGCCGTCCGCAGCGACGCACCGGTTGCGGCCGCCACCGACTGGTGGCAGATCCTGCAGCTGTACGACCAGCTTCTGGCGCTCGCCCCGACCCCGGTCGTGGCGCTGCACCGCGCGGTGGCGGTGGCCGAGGTCGAGGGGCCGGAGGCGGCGCTCACCCTCGTCGACGACCTCGACCTCGATGGCTACCACATGTTCCATGCCGTCCGCGCCGACCTGCTCCGGCGCCTGGGCCGCACCACCGAGGCGGCGCAGGCCTACGAGGCGGCGATCGCCCGTACCCAGAACGCGGCCGAGCGCGACTTCCTGCGGCGCGGCCGTGAGGCGCTCGGTTAGCTGTCGAACTCGCCGTCCTTCGCGCCAGCGAGAAACGCATGCCATTCGGGCACGGTGAAGACGAGGACCGGCCCTGTTGGGTCTTTCGAGTCGCGGATCGCGACGACGTCCGGGAGGTTGTCGGCGACTTCGACGTAGGTCCCGCTGTTGTCACCACTGCGCGTGCTCTTGCGCCATCTGGCGCCGGACAGGTTACCCATCCTGGATCTCCCCTATGATCTTGATGATCATCTTCTTCGATTCTCCGTCATCGAGCGCCAGCGCATCCAGGTCGGCCCAGACGTCCCGGTATGCCGCTACGTCGGCGGGCCCGTCGAGGTAGAGCGCCCCTGTCAGCGAATCGCTGTAGACCGTGGGTGGCTCGGCGGGACCCCGGCCGCTGCCCGGCGGGAAGTCGAGAATCACGAAGGAGCCCGCCACCGCCCCGCGGTGCAAGTCCGGCCGCGAGCGGCAGCACCCGCACCGAGACGTTGCCCAGCCGGCACACCTCCACCAGGTAGTCAAGCTGACCGACCTTCGCCGCCACGTCGCCGACAACCCGGCGCAGTGCTGCCTCGGAGAGGATCGCCTCGAGTCGCGGTGCCGGCGGCAGCCTTCTGGTCAGCAGCCTCTGCCGCTGTAGCCGGACCTCGATCGCGCGCTCCCGATCCTCGTCGGTCATATCCGACCGCCGCCCAAAGAGGGCGACCATGTACTCCCTGGTCTGGAGCAGGCCGGGAATCAGCGATTCCTCAAATTGCCGCAGATGCGCGGACGAGGTCTCCAAGCCGATGAACAACTGGAACCACGTCGGGACGGCCCCACCGTACGCGTTCCACCATCCGCGGGCTTTCGTCTCGGCCGCAAGGCTGACGAGGACGTCGGTCATCTCGGGCGGGATGGCGTACAGCTCGCACATGGCCTTCACGTCCAGCGCGCGGACCGGTCCGGCGCCGGCTTCGAGCCGCCAGATCTTCTGGCGCGAGTACTCGAGCTGAGCGGCCGCGGCGTCGAGCGTGACGCCCGCCTCCGTGCGGTACTGCCGGAGGAGCCGTCCGAGCTGCCGCCGAGGGACCGTCGAACCCGAATCGTCCGCCATGTGACCGCCTCCCGTTCCACCACGCAACGCTTCGCCGAGCCGTGTGCAACGTCTAACGGTTTCAGTAAAAAAAGTCAATGCACGCAATGGGATTTCCTCCATGGAACGTTGCACCGCTATCCGCGATGGCGCCACCATGTGTGCAGGCACGGCGGTCGTTTCGGATCTCCCCTTTGCGGCCGTCGTGCCCCCAGAGCGTGGTGTGGCGGTCGGCTTGAGGGCGAAGATCTCCCGGCCGCCGCGCCACCCGGGTCCCCACTCCGGGCCGTAAACGGGAGGAAAGCGCGATGGATAGTGAGCTTCCGGTCGTCGCCCGGTGGTGGCTGGCGTGAGCCAGGAAAGCGAACATCAGGCGCTCCGTCCACAGTGGACGTGTACCGGATGCCGGTTGCCGTGGCCGTGTCCGAGCCGCCGGCAGGAGCTGGTCGCCGAATACGCCGAGGCTCCGGCGTCCCTTGGGGTGTACCTCGGCGGATGCTTTGCGGAGGCTACCTACGACATACCACACACGGAGATCGGCGTTATGTACCAGCGCTTTCTGGGCTGGCTCCATCCACACAGGATGGTCGGCGGTGCACATTGAGCACCAGGAACCGGTAGCCTCTCGGCCATGACAACGCCGCAGACGGGTCCACCGCTGGCTCCCGACGAGCTGGTCAGCACCGGCGGGGAGCGGGAGGTGCTGGAGGCGTTCCTCGACTTCCACCGCAGTGTGCTCATCCGCAAGGTGTCCGGCCTTCCCGAGGAGGATGCCCGGCGCCGGCTCGTACCTTCGATGACCACCCTGGCAGGCCTGGTGAAACACATGATCGGGGTAGAGCGCGGCTGGTTCGAGCGCCGCCTGGCGCAACGACCGGTCGGCGAGATCGGCGGAAACGTCGGTGGCGGCGACGACAGTTGGGTCCTGGCCGAGGACGAGACGGTCGAGGCGCTGGTCGCCGAGTACGAGCGGACGTGCGAGCAGTCGCGGCGCACCGCTGCCCGGTTCGACCTCGACGACGTCGTCCCGCACCCCCGCCTGGGACAGGTATCGCTGCGCTGGATCTATGTTCACATGATCGAGGAGACGGCCCGCCACGTCGGGCACGCCGATATTCTGCGAGAGCAGACCGACGGGGCAACCGGCGTCGACGGCTGAGTGACCATTGTGGACGATCGAACGCCCCCTACCCGGCGTCCGGCCGCCCTTCGAAGGCTCCGACGTGTTCTCGGCACCAGGCCTCGTAGGTCCGGCCGGCGTGGCCGGTCCGGCGTTCGACGGTGTCGGCGACGTAGGCGAACCGGTTGGACCGCAGACCACCCAGCGTCTCCACGAGCGCGGCGGCGAGGATCGGGGACATTCCCGCGTTGGTCATCCACTCGCCGGCCACCGCTTCCGGGACGTCGACATAGCGGATGGGCTTGTCGAGGACCCGGGATAGGGTCGCGACCATCTCGCCGATGGTGAGCAGCTGCGGGCCGGTCACGTCGTAGGCATGGCCGGCGTGTGCCGGCTGGGTGAGCACGGCGCTCGCGACGGCGGCGATGTCGCGGGGGTCGACCGGGGAGACGCGTCCGTCGCCGCCAGGGAAGAAGACGGTGCCCTGGGCGGCGATGCTGCCGGCCCACCACTGGATGGTGTTCACCATCATCATCGTGGGGCGCAGATGCGTCCAGGCAAGCCCCGACCGCTCGATGAGCAGCTCCGCCTCGCGGTGCCACCGTCCAGGCCCGAGCGGCGGCGTCGCGCCCGCTTCGATGGTCGACTGCCGAACGATGTGAGCCACGCCCGCTTCCTTGGCCGCCGCCACCACGTTCTCGACCTGGCTCGTGTCACTGATGAGGTAGACCACCCGCACGCCGGCCATCGCGGGCGGCAAGGTGTCGGCCTGGTCGAGATCACCTTGCGCCCGCTCGACATCGGGTCCGAGATGCTCGACCTTCGCCGGGTCGCGCACGAGCACCCGGACCTGCTGACCGGCCGCGAGGAGCCGCGATACGAGGTGCGTCCCGACGTTGCCGGTCGCGCCAGTCACCAGGATCATCGTGGACCTCGCCCTCGCCAGGTGTGCCCGGGCCATGATCGTGAAGGATCGTCGGGGTTCCAGCCCCGACGATCCTTCACGATCATCGGGGCTTGCGATATGCTTCAACTGTGACGAACTCTAATCGTCAAAATATCCAACCGTCAAGGCAGTTGAAGTCGGATCTCGTCCGGGAGGTCGGTCAGGAGGTCGCCGAGTGGCAGGACGCGGTACAGGCCTTCGACGAAGCGGCCGCGCGGCACCTGGGAACGAACCTGACCGACCTGCGCTGCCTCGGGGCGGTGTTCCGGGAGGGCCGGGCGACGGCTGGCCGGCTGGCGCAGGTCGCCGGCATCACGGCGGGTGCCATCACCGCCGCCTTGGATCGGCTGGAGCGCCTGGGATACGTGCGGCGCGTGCGTGACACCGTCGACCGTCGGCAGGTCCACGTCGAGCTCACCGAGGAGGCGACTCGCCGGTTCGAGGAGATCTGGGGTCCGCTGGCCGCGGAGAGCCAGGCCGCCCTGCACCGGCTGACCAACCGGGACCTGATGCTGTTCCGGGACCTGCTGCGGCACAACCGCGCGATCCAGCAAGCACACACCGCACGGGTAGCCGGCCTACCGGCACGGCACGCCGCCAAGGCGGAGTCCCCCGGCGGGCCTTCGAAGGCCGGCGAGCCCGCCGGCAGGCCTTCGAAAGCCGGCGAGCCCGCCGGCCAACCTTCGAAAGCCGGCGAGCCCGCCGGCCGGCCGAGGACCGGCCAGCGGGCTGGTTGACCCACTCGGGGTCAGTCCTGGCTCACCACCGCCTTGGCGAACCGCTCCAGCGTCCTGGTCCAGCCGCCTTCGCCGCCGATCCCGTCGTGCACCGCCTGGCCGCCGACGAGCCGCTCCAGGAGCCGGTGTTCCAGCTCGACCATCGTCTGCCCGGGTCCGTCGGGAGTGAACCGGACCTCGACCTCGCTGGCGCGCCGGGGATCCGGGTCGTACTGCCATTCGCCGTTGATCTGCCAGGTGACCACCAAGCGGTGCGGCGGCTCCCAGGCCAGCACCCGGCCCCATTCGCACTCGCTGCCGTCGATGCCGCGCTCGTACCAGCGCCCGCCCTCGCGCGGCTCCAGCACCGCCTCGGCGAGCTCGGCCTCGCCGATGTGGTGCTCGGGCGGCCACCAGCTGTTGAACGACTCGGTGAAGACGCGGAACGCCCGCTCGACCGGAGCGTCCACCGTGATCGTCCGCCATACCGTGGGGATCGTCTGAGTGCTCATAGTTGCTCCTGTTCGCTGTCGTCGGGGGCCGCCTCGGCGGCCTTCTGAAAAGCCGTGAGCGCGTCGTCCCAGATGCGGTCCAGGTAGGCGCGCAGGGCGGCGACTCCATCCGGGTTGAGCCGGTAGATCCGGCGCGTGCCTTCGGCTCGGTCGACAACCAGGCCGCCGTCTTTGAGCACGCGCAGGTGTTGGGACACGGCCGGCCGGCTGACCGGCAGCCGTCGGGCCAGCTCGCCGACTGAGCTCGGGCGTCGAGCGAGCAGCTCGAAGATCGCGCGGCGGGTGGGATCGCCGAGCAGCCCCAGGCCGGCATCTCCGTAAGTCTCCACGAACGGTAAGACTAGACTTACGGAGGCTCCGCGCAACCCCGGAAGGCGGATGCGACATTGGTCAGCGGGCGAGGCTGAGGTCGAGCCCGGCGACGACCGGGTAGTGGTCCGACGTGTGCTCGCTGGCTCCTCCGGAGACGATCCGGCAGGCTTTCGTCACTCGCGCCACCGGCTCGGTACCCAGGATGTAGTCCAGGCGCAGCTTGGAGAACTCCGTACCGCCACCGTGCTCGGTCGGGGCGGTGTAGTCCTTGCCGCCCGTACCCGCGCGTACGAACAGGTCGACCAGGCCGGCGTCGGCGAGCACCGCCACCGCCCGGCTGTCGACAAGGCCGCCGTGGCGGAGATGGCGCGACCGGTACCGCGGCGACAGGTCGCGCAGGCGTGCCGCGTGGTCGGTCCACGGGTCCAGCGAGTTGAGGTCGCCCATCAGGAGCATGAGCCGGCCACTGTCCACAAGGGACGCTAGCCAGCGCGCCTCCCACAGCCGGCGCCGCCCGGAGTACGGGTACAGGTGCGCACCGATGACCGCCAGCGGTCCACGATCCGTGGCGACGACCACCTCGACGGCCGCGTGGTGGAACGGTCGGCGGATGCGCCTGGCGGAGATGACCGGTGCCGGTTCTCGCACGAGGACGGCGACCGGCTGGCCGAGCCACGACCGGCCGAGGAACGCGGCCATCCCAAGGACGCCCGCCACCTGCCGGGTCCGGGCCCGGTCGAACCCGCGCAGCTCCTGCAGCGCCAGGACGTCGGGCCGGTTCGCGATGATCACCTCGACGATCCGGTCCTGCCGATCCGGCGCACCGCCGGTCTTGACGTTGTACGTCATCACGGTCAGCGTCATCCGACCGGTCCCCGGCTAGCCGGAGACGACGATGCGATCGATGTCGGGCCCTCGGTCATCGGGGTTGCTGAGCTCGATCGTGTTCGTCGCGCCCGCGTGGAGAGTTACCGACATCGTCTTCATGCCGACACAGCACCAACCGGTCGGGCTGAACCGCAGCCATACCGGTGCGGCACCGTTGACGCTGACCCGGGCCAGGCGGTCGCTCTTCCGCCAGTCGTTCTGATAGTAGATCGTCAATGTGTACGTACGCGTCGTCGGTGCCGCCACCGCCGTGAACCGCAGGACACCCAGGTTCGGCGCCCCGATCGCGTACACCCCTTTGCCGCCCGATGCCCCGCTCATCGTGTCGACCCGCGCGCCGGAGCTGATGACGTTCACCGGGGACTCGGCCTCGTACGAGGTCGCGGTGAACAGCGTGAGGTTCTCGGGCAGGCCAGCGCTGGTGCTCGGCCGTACGCTCGCCGACGCGGAGACCGGCGCACCGCTGGGCGGGTGCGACGCGGGGGCTGACGGCGACGGACTGGCCGGCACGCCGCCGGAGTCGACCGGCGGCACGACCGGCAGGCCGGGTTCGAACGCCCCGCCGGGAGGAGGTTGGCCGTCACCGGTTGGTTGGCGGTTCCACACCAGCATGAACACCAGCCCGAGCGCGGCAGCCAGCGCCAACGCGACCGCTACCAGCTGTGATCGCGAGAAGCCGGCGAAGAAGTCCCGATCCGGCGCTGACGGGTCCGCCCGTCGTCGGCCCTGATAGGCGGCCAGCGGACCCCATACCGCGCGTGCCTGGGCCGCGCCACCCCGGGGGCGCTTGGGCGCGTCTTCGGCCGTCTCCGGTGAAGACGCGGAAGGCGACGCAGGCCCCGAACGGCCCGGTGACCCGGGCTGTTCTTCACCGTTCGCGTAACTCATCCACCCTCGACAAGATGTGGGCGCCGGGCCGGCCAGCCGGCGCCTGTGCTCGGCAGCCAGGACAACCGCGGCCGGACACGTCCGCGGCGGAACACTACCGGCCGGTCAAGGGTACGGGTAGGCCCGTCCGTCCGGCGTGTTGGGCGTCGGTCGGCTGACCTTGCGCCCGCACCCCACAATCCGCTGTGTCGACGCCGGCCCGGTTCCCTGCCGGCCAGCGGCGGCGACGAGATCGGCCAGGTTCAGGGCGTCCAGCATGGCGGTGCTGGCGCCCTGTCTCTGGTAGGCGCCGGCTGTGGCGGGCGCCACGGCTACAACTGCCCTTCCAACCGCAGCGCCACCTCGCGGTAGCGCGCCACGGGCACCAGGTGTACTCCGTCGAACGCGCCGCTGTCGCGCAGCTGGAGGACCTGTTCGCAGGCCGCCTCGACACCCGCCTGCCGGTCGTCACGCACCCGCTCGACGAGCCAACCGGGTATCTCGATGTCCGGGATCATGGCCGCCAACCGGCCGGCCATCGCGGGGCTGGCGAGCACCATCACGCCGGCGTAGACGGGCACCTCCAGGCCGCTCGCCTCCCGCCACCGCAGCAGGTCGGTCACCGAGAAGCTGACCTGCGCGAAGACGAAGTCGGCGGCCCGCTTCCAGGCCGGCGGCCGGCGGCGGGACGCGGTCACGCCAACCCGGAACGGGGCACACCTGGCGAAGGCCGCGTCATCGGCCAGGCCCCGACACCGATCAATCATGTGCCGGACAGTCAGCTCGCTCGTCCGGTCGCCCAAGTCGGGCTTGTCGCCGTAGACGAAGAGGAACTGGTCGACGCCGTACGCGGCCGCGGTCAGCAGGTCACGGCGGAACCCGAGCAGGTTGCGGTCCCGTGAGTTCAGGCACGCGATGCTGCGTCCGCCCATCGCGGCGACCTCGTGCGCGACCGCGATGCTCGACACCGTGGCCCGGCCGAGGTGGTTGTCGGGGATCAGGAACGAATGGGCGACGGGCGCGAGTACGCCGATTTGATGCCGCACATGTCGCAGATCCGGACGGGTTGGTGGTTCAATCTCGCATACGAGCTCGAAGGTGCGCTCCGCCATGCGGCCACGGTACGGATCTCGCGGCGCCCTGTCGAAGTGCGGACACTTCTTCTGCCCGAGGCTGAGCCAAGTCGCCGAACAGTGCGTGATTGCTGATAAGCAGACCGACCTCGACCGCTCGCTCGGTGAGCGGACGGGGGGACCGCGTCGCGGCGTGGGGGAAGGGCCAATGATCGAGACGCACTATCTACCGGACTGGCGGTGGGGCGGCGGCCTGGCCCACGGACTGGGCGACGACCTGATCGACTTCGCCGACACCGCCAACGAGGCCGCGTTGCTGGTCAGCGAGTCCCTCGTGCTGGTCCAGCGGGCATCCCTGCTCGCCGGGGCGGGCGCCGAACGCGCGGTGAGCCGGTTATCCGCACCGCGGAGCCGGCTGGCCGAGGACTGGTTCGCCGCCACCGTCTGCTACCAGGATCAGCTGATCGTGGCGTACGTCCGCGCCTGCACCCAGTTCGCCTCCACAGCCGCCGCGGTCGCGACCGCCCTGCTGGGCGAACAGCCGGTCGAATGCGAGGCGGTGAAGGCGCCGGCGTTGCCGTCCACGCTGCTGCGCAAGCCGCACTCGGTGGCGCCGCCGATCGAGGGCCCAGCCGCGCAGCCCGATCCCGAGCTCGCCGCGGCACACCAGGCCGTCCTCGACGCCGTGGAGACGATCATCTCCTGCGGCCACTACCATCCCGAGGTCTTCGACGATGGGCGCCTGCTCGACGACCGTCACGGCGGCCCGCTGGAGGTCGACGGCGTCGCGCTCGGCCAGGCCCTGCACCGGTACGCCGCCGGGTGCCTGAGCACCATCGCCACCCTCACGGCGATACCGGCCTGACCCGGCCC
>WNGF01008031.1_pt1 | contig 19261 bp, 9 predicted proteins | sample 5400641 | NCBI WGS metagenome assembly WNGF01 (sample SAMN13153371, study PRJNA577476) | soil metagenome | isolation source: 80 cm soil or saprolite under grassland replicate 2 | place: USA:California | collected 2016-06-15
GAGGAGCTGCTGCGCGCGCGCGAGGAAGCGCTCGGCTACGTGCGGCGCGCCGGCGTGCTGGTGCTCGACGTGCCGCCCGCGCGCGCGGCGCAGGCGGTGGTGGCACGGTACCTGGAGCTCAAGCGGCGTGGGCGGCTCTGAGTGTATTAGATTGAGGGCCACCTCCGCCGGACTCGAGCGTATGCAACGCGGTCGCGGCCTCGCCGCCCTGGCGCTGCTGGGTGCTGTCGCCGTCGGGACGTGCGTCTACCCCACCGAGCACGACGCCTCGGTGCACGTGAGCATCACCTCGATCCGCATCTTGTTCCGCGGCGAGGACACCATCGCCACCGCCCGGGCGTGGCGCATGCTCGGGCCGGCCGACTCGCAGCCCATCCCCAACGTCGCGTTCGTGTGGTCGAGCAGCGACGCCGGCGTCGCCACGGTGGACAACGCGGGCCACATCGTCGGCGTGACGTCGGGCACCACCATCATCCGCGCCGCAGCGGCCAACTTCGATGCCGAGGCGCTCGCGGCCGCGGACACGCTCCGCGTCTCGGCACCGATCGAAGTCGACAGCATCCGGCCCGACACCCCCATCCGCTACGGCGAGATGATGACGATCTACGGCGTGGGCGTCGATTCGATTTTCTCGGCGTCGCTCGCCGGCGCCCAGCTGATCCCCAACCTGTTTGCCGACTCGACCTTCGCCGGGGGCACGGCGCGGCGGAGGTACTGGGTTCCGCCGCCGGCGCGCACCGATTCGGTCTTCATCATCGGGGTGTACAACGGCAGCGGGATATTCGGCTACGTGCGCACGGACACCGTGCGAGTGGTCCTGCACGACCTGTACGAGGACCAGCCCGCGCCGGCGACGATCGATCTCGACGGGCCGCGCCCGTTCCCGGGAACCGCCCTCGATGCGGTCCTGTTCACGAATCCCGCGCTCGCCTTCGAGGTGCTGCCGCGCGACTCCGCGTTCGGCATCGACTGGTATCGCTTGCAGCAGGGAACGAGCCGCGACCTCACGGTCATAATCACCGCCCCCGAGGTTAGAGGCACGTTCGCGGGATTTGTGAGCGACGCGTTCGACGGAGCGGCGCCGTGGACGGTCGGCCCGGGCTCCCACAATTGCCGCGGGAAGAAGTTCTCCCCGAAAGAGGCGGTCGGCGACTCGACGATCGTCGCGCTCGCCGGGGTGTCCATCGGCAGCCTGGACGTGATCGCGCTGTACACGCAGCAGGGTCGCTACGGGCTGACGGCCGTGGATGGCTACTTGACGAGCAACCGCGGGGACCCGCGCATCGTCAAGGACACACACGAGGAGGACGACTACTGCGACGCGGTGGGCGCACAGGTCACGAAGATGCTTGCGGTTCCCTACCGCGACACGCTTACGATCGACAATCCGCACGACGTGGATTGGATCCGCTTCAACGTTCCCGGTAGCCTCGTCACGTCGGTTCAACTCCATACGAACGCACTGCCCGCTGTGGTGGGGCAGGACTCGAGCGACATCGACCTGTACGTGCTGCACGAGCCGTCGCCGGGGGCACAGCTGGACTCGATCGCCGGAGTCGCATCGCCTGGGTCCGTGAACAACACGACCCTGCTTCTGGCGCCCGGGAACTACTACGCGGTCGTCGTAGACTTCGCCGGGGTACCGACACCCTATGCGATCTGCATCGTCGCGGGCCTCGGAAGTTGCCCGTGACCAACGGCCTCGTGGAGTGCATCCGCTGCCACACGCCGGTGCCGGAGAACAGCCGGTACTGCCTGTCGTGTGGCGCGGACATCTCCGGGGCGGAAGGGGCGACGAGCACCAGCAACGTGGACCTGTTGCGGGAGCGGCTGCGGCGGCTGATCGAGGGGAAGTACCGGATCGAGCGGCTGCTCGGCAAGGGCGGGATGGCTGCCGTATTCCTCGCGCACGACCTCACCCTCGAGCGCGAGGTCGCGATCAAGGTCCTCCCTCCCGACGTCGCCCAGGACGACCAGGTGGTACGCCGCTTCCAGCAGGAGGCGAAGACCGCCGCCAAGCTCGACCACCCGAACATCATCCCGATCTACCGCGTCGAGAGCGAGGGGGGACTCAACTACTTCGTGATGAAGTACATCTCCGGCACTTCGCTCGAGGACCTGCTCGACAAGAAGGAGCCGCTCGCGGTGCCGGAGCTCCAGCGGATCCTGTGGGAGGCCGCCTGCGCCCTGGGCCACGCGCATCAGCGCGGCGTGGTGCACCGCGACGTGAAACCCGCGAACATCATGTTCGACCACGACGGGCGCGTCATGCTCACCGACTTCGGCATCTCGAAGGCGCTCCAGGCCGCGACCGGGTTCACGGCGACCGGGATGATCATCGGCACGCCGCATTACATGGCGCCCGAGCAGGCGAAGGGCAACGCCGTGGACGGGCGGGCCGATCAGTATTCGCTGGGCGTCGTGGGGTACCGCATGATCACGGCCGAGCTGCCGTTCAGCGGCGACTCGGTCCACACGATCCTCTACAAGCACATCTTCGAGGAGCCGCCGCTCGCGAGCGCCAAGCGGGCCGACGTGCCGGCCTTCCTCGTCGCGGCGGTGTCGCGCACCCTGTCCAAGGACCCCGACCTGCGCTTCCCCACGATGGAGGACTTCGCGACCGCCGTCTGGCCGGAGCAGCCGGTGGCGGCGCCGAGCAGAGGCCGGAGCGCCGCCGCCCCCCGCGCCCGGCCGCGCACCGCCGCCGACGCGCCCACCCAGATCACCGGCGCACCTACGACGCCGTTGCCGGGCACGAAACCGGGCCGCGCACCCCCGTCCAGGCGGAAGTCGCGGGCCGGACTCGCGATCGGGGTCCTGGTCGTCGCGGGGGCGGCAGTGGGCGGGTATGTCGCCCTGGGACGCGGCGGCGCGGCCGATTCCCAGTCCGCCGCGATCGACACGGTGCGGATCCAGGACACCGTGCGCGTCCCGGTCCCCGCCGCGCGCCCCAAGCCACGCGAGCCGGCGGAGGCGCAGGGCTATCTCACCATCGCGGCGGACCCGTTCGGCGAGGTCTACATCGACGGCGTCGACGTGGGCCAGACGCCGCTCGTCGAGTACGTCGTAAAGCCCGGGCGTCACACGATCCGCATCGAGCACGCGGGCTACCGGACCGTGACCGAGAGCGTGCAGGTGGACGCGAGCAACACGGTCCGCAAGCGCTACACCCTGCTCCCGGAGTGAGCCGCATGACCCGTTGCCTCGCGGTGCTCGTTCTGCTCCTCGGCTTCGCGTCCTCCGTCGGCGGTGCCCAAGCCGTGCAGAACCCCGCGCTGCGCCGGGCGCAGCAGGCCTACGACAACCTCGAGTACCGGCAGGTGTTGTCGCTCGCGCAGGCCGCGCTGCGCGAGCGCCTCACGGGTCCCGAGCGCGCGCGCGCCTACGAGCTGCTCGGCTTCACCTACGGCGCGATGGACTCGATCCTCAAGGCGGTGGACGCGTTCAAGCAGGTGGTGCTGCTCGACCCCGAGCGGCAGCTCGATCCCAACCGCGTCTCGCCCAAGGCGTATAGCGCCTTCGACGTCGCGCTGCGGCAGGTGCTCCTGGTGCGCCAGCTCCGCGTGGACAGCACGAGCTTCGTGGGCGGGCAGGGGGCGGGAGGGGTGGCGATCCGTTTCATGGTCACGCAGCCGGCCCGTGTGGTGACCCGGGCGATCGGTGGGGGGACCGAGGGCACATTTACGATCGATTCGAGCGCGTGGAACGGGCAGGTGAACCTGCGCTGGCCCGCCCGGCTCGCCAACGGCGATCCGGCGCCGGCGGGGACGTATACGGTCGTGGTCGAGGCACGGCTCGGCCAGAACACCTTCGCCGCGTCCCAACCGATCCGCGTGACGCACGGGCGCGTCGACACCCTCGCCCACCTGACAAGCCTGCCCGGATACCAGGAGCTCCCTGAAACCGAGATCACGCCGCAGAGTTGGCGCCCGGTGGGGCGGAGGAGCCGCGCTCGTGACCGGCTTCGTCATGATGCTGCGCAAGCCGGGGCGCCGGCCGGCCGAGGGCAACATCCTGTACAACCGGTTGCTGCGGGAGCAGATCGTCCGCCGCAATCAGGAGATCGCCAAGGAGAATGTGGCGCGGCGCCAGCAGGTGCAGCTCACCGTCGCGCCAGTGCCCAAACGGCCCGCAGGGGGGAACCGGTGAGGCTCGCCGCCGCGGCGCTCGCGGCCCTCGCGCTCGCCGCGCAGGCGGCGCCGGCCCTCGCCCAGCAGGTGACGGTCGGGCCCCAGGTCGTGCTCGCGAGCTATCGCGAGGTCGCCTCCGGATTGCGGTACCAGGGGACCGGGTTCGGCGGCGTAGTCGCGGGGCGGTTCCACCGGCTCAGCGCCGAAGCCATGGTGACGCGGGTGACGCTCGATCCCACGGACGGGAGCGCGGCGCTCGAAGGATTCACCGCGACGCAGGTTGACGTGTGGGTCGGCTACGATGTCGCGTCGTACGCCAGTATCGAAGTGGGGATCGCGCACCGGAGCGCGGACCCCGAGTTCGACGCGCAGTCGGTGGGCGCCGTGCGCGTCGGCGCGCGCGCGTTCAGCGAGCTCGGCGCCGGGGCGACGGCGACGTTCCGCGCCCACTACCTCGCGGCGCCGCAGTTCTCGGGCGGCGGCCATGCCGCGTTCTCGCTCGACCTGGGGCTCGGCCTCGACGTCCAGCTGGCCGGCCGCCTTCACGGGACCGCAGCGTACACGTTCCAGCGCATCGGCCGCAAGACCGACCCCGGCGGGACGGGCGAGATCGACGCACCGATGCAACAGACGGTGGCGCGGCTAGGGGTTGCAATCGGCTTCTAGGATCGAATAGTTGGCACGGCATTTGCGATTGCATGTGCAGGGCACCATGAAGATCGTCTCCAGTTTCGTCGCATTTCTCTTCGCAGGCTGCGCCGCGTTCACCGATCCGGAGCCCGTCGCGCCGCGGCCGTGGGTTCCCGGCCCGCGATCGCCGCGTCAGATCGCTGAGCGAGTCGCGACGGCGAACGCCGTGGTCGCCGGGCGGGTGCAGCGGGTGACCGCCAACTGGCGCTTCGATGATCCGTGTGGCGTGTTCGTCACGCTGCTGCGTCGTTGCGACGGGACCCGGGCCTACGATCTGGAGATCACAGCTGGGGAGGAGACGTGGTATCCCATGATCTTCGTGCCCCACGATGACTGGAATCCAGTGCACGTCGGGCTCGAGGGGGTGTTCCTGCTGTACAAGGTCTGGGCGACCGAGTATCTGACGTGCCGCGAGCGCGCCGCCTGGTCGTCTGCCGCCTGTCACAGCACGGGCATCATGACCCTCGCCCTGCTCGATACGACCGACGTCTTGCCGCTCGCCGACAGCGCCGCCGCGCGCGCGGCCCGCCGGCGTCGATGATCGTGAGACGTTTTGGGCCGATCAGAGACATTCTGAAGTTGCAGTCCTCCCCACAGAGGCTTCTCTTTTCCTCGAGTCCGAGGAACCTCTATGTGGGGAGGAGATCAGCCGATGAACACGATCAAGCGATGGCGCCAGTCTGTGGCCGTGTTGGCCGCGGGGCTGCTCGGCGTCGCCGGGCAAGCGCCGGCACAACGGGGCTCGGCGGAGGGCGGACCGGTCGTCCAGACGAGCGAGGGCCCGGTTCGCGGATTCGTAAAGAACGGAGTATACGAATTCCTTGGGGTCCCCTACGCGGCTGCCCCTGTCGGCGCACGGCGTTGGCGGCCGCCGCAACCTCCGAAGACCAGGTCGGCGCTCCTGGACGCGACGGCCTACCGGAACATCTGCGCGCAGACGACGACCCTCGGGGTGTTTGCGGGCCCGGCGAGCGTCAGTGAGGACTGTCTCTTTCTCAACATCTTCACGACGCGCCTCGGATCCGGGATCGGTCGTGACGAACCGAACGCGGTCCTGGTCTGGATCCACGGCGGTGGAAATATCGACGGCGCAGCCAACGATTACGACGGGAGCAAGCTCGCCACGGGAGGGCCGTTGGGGAGGCCCACGGTGGTCGTCACCGTCAACTATCGGTTGGGCCTGTTGGGCTATTTAGCGCATCCCACGTTGGACAACGAGGGCCATCCCTTCGGCAACTATGGCATCATGGACATCCAGGCCGCGCTCTACTGGGTGCAGCAGAATATTGCGGCCTTTGGCGGCGACCCCACCAGGGTCGCACTCGGTGGCCAGTCGGCGGGCGCGTCAAACACCGGGATGAACGTGATATCGCCGGTGAGCGCGGGCCTGTTCAACCGAGCGATCTTTGAAAGCTCCCCAACGAATTCGGCGCAGCCACTCTCGCTCGCACTGACCCGGGGCATGAACTTCGCGACCGCCGCCGGCTGTCCCGGCACGAGCGCCGCAACCGCCGCGTGTCTGCGCGCGCTGTCGGTCGCGCAGATCCTGCAACTGCAGGGAACCGCGAATGCCAACGGTCCGTACGTGACCGGCCCGATGGTGGACGGCACGATCGTCCCGATCACGCCGATCACGGCTTGGACCACGGGGCAGTTCAACCGTATGCCCATGATGGGTGGAAACGTTCAAGACGAGGCGACCTTCGGCATCGGGATCACGGAATACTTCAGCGGGCCGCCTCAGGCGCCGATTACGGCGGCGCAGTACGCCACCAACGTCACGAATACCTACAGTGGCTCCGCATATCCGGGCGGCCCGAATTACCCTTCGGGCACGGTCGCTGCGGTTCTGGCCCAATACCCGCCCGGCGCCGATCCCCAAGCGACCTTCGACTTGGTGGGCACGCATCCGGGAGCGTGCCGGAATCGCAAGCGCCGTACTATTTCCCGCCCCTGCCGGGCTTCGCTCCTCTCGCGGCCCACACGATCGACATCCAGTTCCTATTCCCGGGCTGGCGCGGCGGCATTCTGGGAATCAACCACTCGCCGCAGAACACCTGGAGTACCGGTGAGATCAGCGGGTCGGAGGTAACGCTCTCCGATCAGCTCGTCGCAACCTGGACCAAGTTCGCGGCCACCGGCAATCCTAACGGAGCTGGGAACTCGCCTTGGCCGCGGTACGTCGGTCAAGAGGGCGTGCCTGAATACTTGTCGGAGAACGTGCCCGGTTTGTCCACTTTCACCGATGCGGAGTTCTCAGCGAACCATCGCTGTGACTTCTGGGACACGATCATCGTCTACCAGCCTTAGGTTAGCGGGACACACCGGGGATGCGGTCCGGTGAGGGATGCGAGGAGGGACGGTCCCGACGAGGCCGTCCCTCGCTCGTTTGTGCGGTGTGCGCGAGCCGTCCCGGGATGGCCGGATGCTCCTCCTGCCCCCGGCCTTGCTCGGATTCGAGGTAGGCCTTGTGGTCGTGATACAGCGCGCCCGCCGGCAACCATGACCACAGCGGCCCGAGGTCGCGTTTCACCTGCTCCAGGTAAAAGTCCGGCAGCTCGGTGGTCGCCTGCTCGAAGTAGCGCCGGACCTGCGGGTCGGCCTCCAGCCGCCGGCGCACCTCCGTGTGGTACTTGATGCGACCGAACCCCTCCGACGACACCGCGCGCACCACATTCATCCAGCGCGGGATCATTCCCCGCGTCGCGCGACAGCGGTTGACGATCGCGCGCCAGGAGAACGTGTACTGCGTGAGGTCGATCACGTGATCGTAGAAGTCGGTCCAGGTATAGTTCCTCGGCCTGACGTTCATCGCATGGTTGTTGTCGAGGAAATGGAACGGGAACGGCAAGACGCGATTGCCGCGCTGGTATTGCAGGTTGAGCGGCGCCGCCCGGCCGAATGCCGAGAGCAACGAATAGCCCGGGAAGGCGCCCGGCGTCAGGTCGACGAAGCGTTTCGTGAGCTCGAACGGCTCCGCTCCCTCGTCGGTGTCGAGCCCCAGCACGAAGTTGGTCTGCACGTAGGGGATGTAGCGGAGCAGCATGTTGACGTGCTCGGAGACCTGCCGGACCTTCTCCATCCCCGTCGTCTTCCCGGTCTTCGACTTGTTGCCGAGGTCGTACCACGACTCGATGCCGGGGAGCAAGGCCTTGAACCCGTTGCGCTGCAGCCGCTGCAGGTGCGGTTCGGACAACAGAGACAGGCTGCTTTCCGCGATGAAGTCGATGCTGTCCGGGGGCGCCGCCGCCTCGATCGCCTCCATGTAGTCGTCGAACCGCACCCCGAAGTTGGGGTCGTGCCAGGCCACCCGGGGCCGCCGGATCTTCTGCAACAGAAACCGCAGATCGTCCTTGAGGACGTCGAAATCGAGCGGCTGATAGGGGACGACAGAGTCGATGCAGAAACTGCAGGTGTAAGGGCACCCCAGACTGCCGAGCATCGGTACAATCTTGATGACCGGCGCCTTCCGGAGCGTCGGCGCGATGAACTTCCAGCGCTCGCGCACGCCGGGAAGGGCCACCGGCTGACGCGGCGCGGCCAGGTGGACGCCGCGCGGCCGGTGTGGGGCGCAGTCCCGCAGCACCTCGCAGATCACTGCCTGATCGGTGAACCCCAGGACATAGTCGAAATATTTGCGCGCGTCTTCGGGGTAGCAGCGGGCGTGGGGTCCGCCAAGCACGGTCACCGCTCCGCGCGAGCGGAACAGGTTGCTGAGCGCGTACGCCAGGAGCGCTGTCTCGCTGAAGGCGCCGATGAACACGAGATCGACACCGGTCGGCAGCTCCGCGACCAGATCCTCGAACCCCGTGTAGCAGACCTGCGTGACCTGATGCCCCGCCTGTTCGCACCACACCCCGACGACCTGGGGCATGATGCTCGCGAGGTTGGCATGCATGATCCGGGCGTACAAGGCGCGCGTCGGACCCCTCGTCACCAGGTCAATAATGCCGATCCGGAGCGTACGCATAGGCCTCCAAACCGGGCGCTTGGGATGGGAGAGGAGCGGGAATCCGCTCGGGCCACAATATGTGGTCCGCCCGAGCAAAACACCACAGTTCCGTGGTGTTGTGCTGACGCAGCAGCTGCAACCCTGCCTTCATCGATCACAGGCGTCGCGAGCAACGGAAGGCGGCGCCGGGGGGGCCCCTGAATTAACTTCCATGCGCCAGGCGGGATTCGAACCCACGACCTTCGGCTCCGGAGGGCGAGTTGACCGGTGGCAGTCAGCGGCCGCTAGCGCGTTCTCAGGGGCCCAGAGTCGGCCGACGCCAGCCAGGAACGCCCGCGTCGCAACGGAAATCGCAGCTGTTTTGTGGTCGGGTGAGTGGACTCGAGCCACCAACCGCTTGATCCGTAGTCACGTGCACGGCGACAGCAAACGCCATGCCGCGACACGTGCCGTCATTCCTCGCCGGACGCGCCCGACAGTCTACCGAAACCGCCGCGCGACGTCTAGGGCCGCGCGCGCACACCCACTTTCACACCCACTCGACCTCTATGACCGCACGGCTCGACGGAGGATCATGGCAGCAAGGTCTGCGACCTGAGTGCAAGCCAGAGTTGTAAGCGTCACCCGGAGGCTACTAGCGTCGCTCCTCGGGGGCGCGTACAGAGTTGCTGAAGAAGGGTTGCTGAGTCGCGATGCGTGCCTTAGCCTCCAATTCGGGGCCTTTTAGGATCACTGGCATGGTCGGCAGCTCGAATCCCATCACCATCCTCATGGTGGAAGACAGCGAGGAGGACATCGAACTCACCTTGCGTGGTCTCGAGCGCGCAAAGCTGCAGAACCGCATCTGGACGGTCCGAGACGGTGTCGAGGCGCTCGCGTTTCTCCGACGCGAGGCCCCGTACGAGGCAGCCCCTCGCCCAGATCTCTTGCTCCTCGATCTCAATCTGCCGAAGCTGGACGGGCGAGACGTGCTCCTTCGCATCCGAGAGGATCCGCACTTGCGGGAGCTTCCTGTTGTGGTGCTCACAGTGTCCGAGAGCGAGCAGGAGCGTTTCGCCGTACGCGCAGCAGACGCCTTCCTGACGAAGCCCGTGAATTTCGAGCAGCTCGCGAAGCTTGTCCAGATGATGACCGACCTGGGGTGGTCGATCGTGAAGGTATCCCGCGCGAGCGCAGAAGCCTAGCGGACGGTGCTGTTTACCCTCTTCGGCTGACGCCGCACGGTAAACCCCGCCGCGCCAACGACGCCCACGTTGTTAACCACGGGTCGCTTCTCCGTCGCTGCCTTTGAGCAGCGACCCCCTGTACGTGCATCATGCGGTCGTCCGATGAAGCGAACGGACCCCTGAACGCTGCTCAGGGGGGCGAGTGAGTTCAGATGAAGCAGACGCCGACAAAACAAAGAACGACCTCCGTCGCCCATAATTGGATCGCTCCGTTTGTGGCGCAGTGCGGCCGGACGGGTCGCCCGCAACGCCTAGTGCAACGTGGTGGATGGCCTGGTAGCTCAGTCCTAGGGAGACGGTCTTCCGGACGGTTCAATCACCCCGGCGGCCAGTAGCGTCAGGCCCGCGCCGCCGTCCCCCGCCGGGCTGTCGTCGGCGTGCTCTGCGACTGCTCCCCCACCACCACGCGCACCCGGTGGGCGGCGCCATCGTCCACGAGGGGGATGGCGGCGGGATCCACGGGGTGGCCGTCCAGCTCGGCCTCCGCGATCCCCCGGCAGCGGTGCTCCGGGTTGGAAACGGAGATGTCATAGCCGGTGCGGCCGAAGCGCCAGGTGATGGAATACTCGGGCCAGGCCGCGGGGATGCAGGGATCCAGCTCGAAGCTCGCGCCGTGGCGCTTGAGGCCGAGTATGCTCTCCAGGCCCGCGCGGTACATCCAGCCCGCGGAGCCCGTGTACCACGTCCAACCGCCGCGCCCGGCGTGGGCCGGGTTAGCGTAGACGTCTCCGGCGGTGGCGTAAGGCTCCGCTTTGTAGCGCTCGACGTCGGCGGCGCGCCGCGTGTGGTTGATGGGGTTCAGCAGGTGGAACAGCTCCACCGCCTCGTCCCCGCTGCCGAGCTTGGCCATCGCCATAACCGTCCACACTGCGGCGTGGGTGTACTGGCCGCCGTTCTCCCTCACCCCGGGCGGGTATCCCTTGATGTAACCGGGGTCCTGCGCCGACTGGTCGAAGGGGGGAGTGAGCACCAGCACGACCCGGGCTCCGCGCCGCACCAGGTGGGTGCGGACGGCGTCCATGGCCCGCTCGGCGTGCTTCACGGGCGCGGCTCCGGAAAGGACGGCCCAGGACTGGGCGATCGAGTCGATCTTGCACTCGTCGTTCTGCGCCGAGCCCAAAGGCGTGCCGTCGTCGTAGTAACCCCGCCGGTACCACTCCCCATCCCAGGACCGCTCGAGCATGCCCGCCAGCCGGCTGGCCTCGCTCGCGTAACGCGCCGCCCGCGCCGTGTCCCGGATCTCGCACAGGGGGATGAACTGCTGCAGCACCGTGTGCAGGAACCACCCGAGCCAGACGCTTTCGCCGCGGCCCTGGTGCCCGACCCGGTTCATCCCGTCGTTCCAATCGCCGCTGCCGATCAGCGGAAGGCCGTGGGCGCCAGCCGTAAGGCCCTTGTCGATGGCGCGCACACAATGGTCGAAGAGGGAAGCCGATTCGGAGGAACCCCGCGGCTGCCCGTAGGCCTCAGTCTCGCCGGCGGCGAGCACCGGAGCCTCCAGGAACGGAACGAGCTCGTCGAGGATGTCGTGGTCCCCGGTCGTGTCCACGTAAAGGGCTACGGCGTACGGCAGCCAGAGCAGGTCGTCCGAGCAACGGGTGCGGGTGCCGCGGCCGGAGGGCTCGTGCCACCAGTGTTGCACATCCCCTTCGATGAACTGCCGGCCCGTGGCCCGGACGATGTGCGCCCGCAAAATGTCCGGCCTCGCCAGGGAGAGGGCCATGGCGTCCTGCAGCTGATCGCGGAAGCCGAAGGCGCCGCCCGGCTGATAGAAGCCGGACCGCGCCCAGAGCCGGCAGCTCAGGTCCTGGTACAGGAGCCACCGGTTCATGAGGAGATCGAAGGAGTCGTCGGGCGTGCGCACCTGGACCGTCTCCAGGGTGTCGGCCCAGAACCGCTGCACCGCTTCCAAGGCGATGTCGGCAGCGGCCACGCTGCCGTGGCGGCGCACCAGCTCGCGGGCGTGCTCGTGATCCCCACCCTCTCCTAGGATGAAGACGAGGCGGCGGCTCTCTCCCGGAGCCAAGTCGATCTCGACCTGCAGCGCGGCGCAGGGATCGAGTCCGGCCCCGAACTGGCCCGACAGGGCGTGGTGGTTCAGGGCGGCTGGCCTCGCCAGCGAGCCGTTGCGTCCCAGAAAGGAGAGGCGGTCTCCCGTCGCCGAACTCGGCGCCTCGCTGGCGTGGGCGAAGGCGACCCGGCCCGCGAACTCTTGGTTGTAGGGGTTCGTGGCCAGGACGGCCCCCGTCTCCGCGTCGAGTCCCGTCATCACGTGCAGGTGCTCCCCAGGCTGCGGCGGTGCCAGGCGCCATTCGTTGTAGGCGAACACGCTCAGTCGCCGCGGGCGGTCGGTCCGGTTGGTGAGGGTCAGGAGTGAGAACTTCACAGGGTCCTTCGCGTCCACGAAGACCGCGAGGTCCTGCAGGATTCCATGGGAGGCATGAGTGAAGTGGGAGACTCCGGCTGCGTGCCGCGTCACGAACCGGCCGCTCTCTTGGGTCCGCCGCATCGGCCCCGGCGTGGGTGACCACACGTCGCCCCCTTCCTCGTCCCTCAAGAAGAGGGCCTCGGCGGTGGGGTCAGTCACGGGGTCGTTCGCGAAGGGCGTGAGGCGGTTCTCACGGCTGTTCTCCGCCCACGTATACGCCGAGCCCGATGCCGAGACTACGGTGCCGAAGCCGGGGTTGGCCATGACGTTGACCCAAGGGAGCGGCGTCTCTCGGTCACCGTCGAGGACGACCGCGTACTCGCGGCCGCCATCGGCAAAGCCGCCCGTCCCATTGGCGAAGGTGAGGGCGGGCACCTCGATCTCCATGCCGTCCGGCCCGGAAGCCCGGCGCGGGGGTGGCGGCGGCAGCTCCCTCCCGGGTTGCCGCTCGGGATAAGGCCAGTCCAACTGGTCCGACAGCTTGCCGCGATCCCCGCTGAGGATCGCCCGTGCCACGCTGGTGAGCAGGCTTCGCTCGGCCTCGTTCATGCGGTCCCCGCGCAACAGGTACACCCCCCCCGGCCGGTGCTTCCACGCCCCCCAGGGCCCGGTGTCGAGGAGCGCGGCGAGCTGGACGTGTATGTCGTCGAGGTAGCTCACTGGATGCTCGTTCAAAATCACGACGTCCGCGCTCAGGCCCTTGAGCCGCCAGTACTCCTGGGCCTGGAGGACCTGCTGGACGAGGGGGATGTCGCCTCCCTTGACCACGCGCACGAGGAGGATGGGGAGATCGCCGGAGATCCCGTGGGCCCACAGCCCCGGTTGGCCCAGCACGTTGCGCTCCAAGACCTCCGGCCCCGCCCGCAGCGAGGCGTCGGTATACAGGACCCGGGAGGCGAGGCGCTCGCAGAGCTGGGCCTCGTCGCTCGAGATGCCCAGGTGCCGCAACGTGCTCTGCGCCTGGGTGAAGGCCAGCGCGAAGGTGCGCGCGGCGGCGCTGGGGTCGTGGTACTTGTGCGCCATGGCCAGAGCGCCATCCCGGCTCACGGCCATCCCCGTCGCGAAGGACAGGCGCACGAATCCACCGGGTGCCAAACGGATGCGCTGTCGCAGGCTGACGATCGGGTCCAGCACGGCCCCCGTGGTGCCGGAGAGGGCCCGCCCGTCGAGGGCCATCGGATCCTCCGGGCTGCGGCCGCGGCCCAGGAACCGCCCGCGGTCGGTCTCCCATTCCACCGGCCCTTGCATCCTCGCGTCCACGCTCAACACGTGGACTGCCCACACGCGGGCCTCGTCCCGGGCGCGGGGTCGCCGGGCGCAAACCAGGGCGGCGCTCTCGGGCAAGTACTCGGTTTCCACGAAGAGCTTGCTGAAGGCGGGGTGGGTCAGGTCCTCGCCGACAGACGCCAGGGCGATCTCGGCGTAGCTCGTGACCTCGAGCTCGCGAGGCCGGTCGCTCAGGTTGGTCACGGCCAGGCGGCGCACCTCGACGTCGTCCTCGGTTGAGACCGCGATGTCGAGCTGCGTCGCGATGTCCTCGTCACGGCGGCGGAAGACGGCCTTCTCGGCCTGGAAGGTGACCAGATACTCCTCGGGTTCCCGGTCGGTGGGATGGTAGGCCGCGGACCAGACCGACCCGGTGCGCACGTCGCGCAGGTAGAGGAAGTGGCTCCCCAAGTCACGGGTCGAGTCCTCGCGGTACCGGGTGACGGCGCGGCCGCGGCAAAAGCTGGCCCCGCCTCCCGCGTTGGTGACGATGGCGGTGTAAGCGCCGTTGGATAGGAACTGGGCGTGAGGGTACCGGGTGTGGGGCGACCGGAAGCGCCGGACCGCCACCGCGGAGACCGGAGCCGCCACCCGCGTCTCCTCGGCGGGCCGGGGCTGCGTGATCGGAGCGTGGCGCGGCGCGCGCTCCTGCAACAGCGGCGCGGTGGCCTGCATCCGGGGATCGGCGTGGAGGCGCTGCACCATCGGATGGCCGAGGACGGTGTTGGCCAGAGCCACCAAGCTCATGCCCTGGTGATGGGCCAGGAAGGCCTGAACGACGACCCCGCGGGAGCCATGGGGTCGGGGCTCGCTGACGGTCTCGCCTTCGTCCGCCTTCCGGTGGGTGTAGTCGATGGCCTCGTAGAACCCGTACGCGCCGTCCAGCCCTTCCCGGGCCAGGCGCCGGAAATTGTGGGCTGCCCTCACGGGGTCCACCATGGCGGCCAGCGCGGTGGCGTAGGGGGCCACCACCAGTTCGTCGCCGAGGCCTCGCTTCAACCCCAGGCCGGGCACGCCGAAGGCTTTGTACTGGTAGTTGCCGTGACGGTCCACGAGGTTGAAGGCGGACTCCGAGATCCCCCAAGGCACCCCCTGCTGCCGCCCGTATTCCATCTGCCGACGTACAGCCATGCGGCACGACTGGTCGAGGAGGGTCCCCGGATAGCTCTGCATCACGAGGAGGGGCATGAGGTATTCGAAAAGGCTGGCGCTCCACGACAGGAGGGTGGGGGCGCCGTCCACGCTGGTCAGTAGCCGCCCCAAGTGGAACCAGTGGCTGTCGGGGACATCGCCCTTGGCGATGGCGACGAAGCTGGCCAGGCGGGCCTCGGAAGCCAGAAGGTCGTAGTAGGAAGGATCGAGACGGCCGGGGCTCTGGGCGTCCGCGAGGCGATAGCCGATGGCGAAGATCTGGCGCTCCCGGTCGTAGAGGAAGGCGAAGCTCATGCCGTCGACGAAAGCGACGGCGCGCGCGGCGAGCTCCTCGAGGCGAGTCGCGAACACACCGGGCTTCGGGGCCGGGGCCGTCAACCCCGTGGCGAGGGACCGCGACCAGTAGGCCGCCTCGACTTGATCGCTGGAGGTCGCACCTTCCGACTCGAACGATTCGATCGCTTCTCTGAGCGCGGGGACCTGTCCGTCGCCGCGCGCCAGCTTCTGCTCCGCTTCCTCGGGACCTTCCAACACGTCCAGTACGGACTTCACCGCAGCGGCCAAGCGCGCCCTCCCGTCCTGGTGCCCAGCTGGCGTGTCTGCCAGACGCGCCAGGTACTGCCCGGCCATCTCCGCGGTGTCCTCCAGGCCGGCGCAGATCTGCGCCGCGGACTGGGGCTCGCGGGCCAGCCGCCGCAGGCCCTCGGCCAGGGCCAGGAGAGCGCCCGCGAGATTGCCGCTGTCCACGGTGGAGACGTAGCGGGGGGGCAGCGGTGCCAGGGTTCTCGTGTCGTACCAGTTGAGCAGATGGCCTTCGAAACGTTCCAGTCCACCCATGGTAGACACCGTGGCCTCGAGCCGCTCGACCAGTTCGGGAGTGCGGATAAAGCCGAGGTCGTGGGCGGCCAAGGTCGAGAGGAGCCCCATCCCGATGTTCGTGGGGGACGTCCGGTGGGCGAGCCTCGGCGTGGGCGCTTCCTGGAAGTTGTCCGGAGGCAGGCCGTGGTCCTCGGCGCCCATGAAGGTCTCGAAGTAGCGCCAGGTCTTGCGTGCGATGAGACGGAGGAAGCGTCGGTCCTCGGAGCTAAGCAGCTGACGCTCGGGCGACACGGGCTGGCTGAGCCAGTAAGCCACCAGCGGCGCGACCACCCACAAGGCAAGGAGGGGACCGGCCACCGCCAGGCTGCTCGGCCGGGCGGCCGCGATCGTGACAAGGACGATCAGGGCGATGAAGGGGCTGGCCGCCATTTCGACGAGGAAAAGCAACGCGCCGGCCCGGGCGCTGAGGCCCGCGGCCCGTGCAGTGGCGGCGGCCGTCGTCTCCCATTGGAGGAGGCGGCGCTGCGTGATCACGAGGCGAACCAGGGTGAGGGCGATGGCGTGGGCCATCTCGTAGGCGTGGTGGGCGAGGAACGTGATCTGCAGGAGCGTCTGGGCGCCGGCAGTCTTCACGTCCTCGCCCAGAATCCGCAGGAACACCGCCAAGGGTTGCTGGGGGGCGGGGCCGGCACCGACCTGGACGGCCAGCGGGTATAGTGGGAACGCGATCGCAGCGAGAACGCCGAGGGTCCAGGCCAAGGGGTCTCCCGGCAGCACCAGCCAGGCCAGAGCGAGCAAGACGACGGTGGCAGGGGCCACCAGCGTGCGCCTTAGGTTGTCGAAGATCTTCCAGCGGGAAATGACGGGGAGGCGGTTGCGCTCCAGGCCCTCGCGGGTCGGGACCAAGGGGAACAGCCAGAAGAGGATCTGCCAGTCGCCGCGCGTCCACCGGTGCTGGCGCCGGGCATGAGCGAGCACGCTCGCGGGGTAATCGTCGACCACCTCCACGTCCGTCACCAAGGCGGCCCGGGCGTGCAGGCCCTCGAAGAGGTCGTGGGACAGGAGGGCGTTCTCGGGGATCCGGCCTTCTAGGGCGGCCATGAAGGCGTCTACGTCATAGAGGCCCTTGCCCGTGAAGATCCCCTCCTTGAACAGGTCCTGGTAGGTGTCCGAGACGGCGGTGGTGTAAGGATCGACGCCCGTATGCCCGGCGTACACGCGGGCGAACAGCGACCCGGCGGCGCTCGCCATCGTCACGCTGACCCGGGGCTGCAAGATCCCGTAGCCCTCGGTGACGCGGCGCAGGCGAGGATCGAAGGAGGGACGGTTCAAGGGGTGGGCGATGATGCCGATGAGCTTCCGGGCCGCGTGCAGGGGAAGCCGGGTGTCGCTGTCCAGGGTGAGGCAGTAGCGGACGCTGGGCAACACCTCCGGGTCGCCCACGTGGAGGCGGAAGCTCGTGTCCTTAGCCCCCCGCAGCAGGCGGTTGAACTCTTCGAGCTTCCCGCGCTTGCGCTCCCAGCCGATCCACGAGCCCTCGCCGGGGTTCCACTGACGCGCACGATGGAACAGGTGGAACCGGTCGGTGCGCCCCTGGCCGAGGCGGGCGTTCAAGTCGACGACGCCAGCGCGGGCGGCGTCCAGGATCTCGTCGTCTGCCGGCATCTCGGCCGTGGGGGCGTCGGCGAAATCGCCGAGGATGGCGAAGTGTATGCGCGGGTCGACGTTCCCCAGGGCCAGGACCTCCACATGCTCCAGCAGCTCGACCACCCCGGCCACGCTCGTGAGCAGCGTGGGGACGACAACCATGGTCCGCGCGTCCTCGGGGACCCCGGCCTGGAAGTCGAGGCGGGGGAGGCGCCGTGGCGGTACGAGGTGCGCGGCCAGGCGCTGGACGAGGGCGATGGCGAACTCGCTGGCCGGCAGGAGGAGGAGCGCTGCGGTCCAGGCCTGCGCCCACGGGGCGCCGCCCTCGGCCTGGACGTACGCGACGGCCAGGGCCAGCAGGGCGGCGGTGACGAGTCCGATCGACCCAAGGTAGAAACTGGTGGCATGGGTGAACATGAAGCGCCGTGCGCGGTTCGCGAGGCGCGGACGGTAGGCCACGTCGGTTTCGAGGTCGCGTCGGCCCTTCCCGATCAGGTGGTAGCCCACGTGGGCAGCGCGGTCGTGGGCCGAGTTCAGTTCGGCGGCCTGGCGGGCGCTCTCCACGGTGCGAAGGGCCACACGGAGCTGGGCCTCCCCGGTGGCCTCGGCGAGTTCCTCCACCGCCTGCCGGTAGCGGTCCCGGCTGAGGAAGTCCATGCTCCCGTAGACGCCGGCCGGGTCGCGTTGCAAGACCTGTTCGGTCAAGCTGACGTTCTCGAAATACCGCATCCAGTCCAGAGTGGAGCACAGCCGCAGGCTGGTGATGGCGTTGGCCACGGAGACCTGCCCCGCGGCCTGGCGTTGGTGCTCCGTCCGGATCGAATCCTCCGCTGTCATTCCCTGGGCGGCGAGGCGTTCCTCGACGGCCGCGCGCACGGGAGAGACAAGGGGCCCATACTCGCGCATCCGCTGCAGGAGCCGCACGACGTAGGCCGTGTCCAGGACCTCGGGCAGGGACGGCAGGGGCGCCGCATCCTCGGCGCCGCCGATCTGGGCCAGATAGCCGTCGGCCGTGAGACGCGCGTCCCGGCCCTGGAGCGCTTCGTCCGCCAGCCGCCTCAGGTTCTCGATGAGGGCGAGCTTGACCATGCTGGGCCAAGCCCACAGCTCGCCGATGGTGAGGGGAGCCACAGTCTGGTAGGCGGCCATGAAGCGCACGAGCTGTTGTCGATCCAGGCGGCCGTCGGTGTGGCGGATCAGCTCCAGGGCCATGGCGTAGACCCGCGCGATGCCGGCCATCTCCCGCGAGGCCAGCTTGGGCAGGTCCAAGTAGTACTGCCGCGGAAGGTCGTGCCGGATGCCCCGGATCTCGGCCTCGATGAGGTGAAAGTTGTCGAGGAGCCATTCCGCCGCCGGGGGGACGAACTCGCCGCCGTGGACATCGTCGGCCAGGACGCGATAGGCCTTGCGCAGCACCCGGGCGTTGTCCTCCAGGCGCGAGAAGAATGGGCGGGCCTTGCGGCGCGGATCCCGGGCCAGCGTGAAGCTGGCGGCGAGGGCCCTGGCCCGTTCCTCCAGGCGCTCGATGCTGAGGAGCTCAGCGCGGAGAGGCTTCTCGGCTTCCGGGCGGCGGCCGCCCCCGAACGGGCGAAGCAGCAGCCTCAGGGCGTCAGCCAAGGCGACCTGCCCATGGTGCCACGGCAAGCTTCACGGCGCGGCGTTCTCATCGCGTGGTTTCGTCCCTCCGGATGTCGCGGGTCCGCGTCGCTTTAGGCGCGGGAAGCGACCGCTCCCCGCACGTGTCGGTTGCTACTGGGGAGCCGGAAGCCAGCTTCGGCGCCGGACGGCGCGAGCTGCGGGCGCTGGACCGCCTTGCGGACCTCGGTAGAGGATGGCGGCTTCGCTGGTCTCCGGCTCGGGCTCGGGCGGCTTGGTCGTGACGCAGAGATCCAACAGCTGACGGATTACCGCGCGAGCCCGAGCCTCGGTCCAGTGCTGCCCGCGACAGTAA
>WNGF01007847.1_pt1 | contig 19253 bp, 23 predicted proteins | sample 5400641 | NCBI WGS metagenome assembly WNGF01 (sample SAMN13153371, study PRJNA577476) | soil metagenome | isolation source: 80 cm soil or saprolite under grassland replicate 2 | place: USA:California | collected 2016-06-15
CACGCCACAAGTCGGCCTGTCTGGGGGTCATCCCGATCGTCATCGGCCACTCCAGGTCGAGAATCACATCCATGTGATTCTCCCCGATCCGGGATCAACCAGCGAGCCTGCACGCTCGCGAAAAACACCAGCCACCTAGCACAGTCCTCGGTGAGCCAGTGGGAGAGGGGCGGCACGCAGCCCTCGACGCCCCACCTTCTCAGGCTCCTTCGGATATTCCCCGGAGCAGTCGCCGAGCTGATCGCGGGAGGGACGACCAGCGACATGACGCCGGCGGAGCGAGCGACGTAGGGTCCGAGGCTTGCGGCATCCCGGTCGCCTGCGCGAACAGGGGGAAGCCGTTGTCGAGGGGGCCTCGGGCATCGAGCGCCCGGCGGCAGTGCGACGCCGCCGGGCGCTCCGCTACTTCCACGACTACTTCCAACGGAGCGAACGGACCTCGGCCCCGGCGGACGCCTGCGAACGGCCATCAGCCGCCGACCTGGACCGCCGGACAGCGGCGAACCAGAACGAACGGTCCGAGATGGATTAGAAGTCCGCCGCTCTCTCCACTGAGCTACGGGCGCTGGCCTGCGGTTTAGGGTCCGTCGATCTCGATTTGACCACCAGGTTGACCACCAAGCTCGGGGCCGTGCTGGTCTCCGAAGAGGTCGTCGAGGGCCGTCACCGCTTGCTGCTGCATCGTAGCGGTTACGTGGGAGTACAGGTCCAGCGTGATGCCGATCTGGCTGTGCCCGAGCATCTCACTGACCACTTTGGGATGGATGCCCAACTCCAGCAGCAGCGTTGCGGCGCGGGGGAGACCCGCCCGCTTGAGCAGCGGGTAGAAGTCGCGCGGCATGAAGTTGGACGGGTTGATCGGCCGACCGACCTGGTTCGGGAACACCAGCCCGTTGTCCTCCCACGCCGTGCCCGCCAGGCGTCGCTCCTGGCCCTGCCGCTCGTGGTGAGCGGTCAGGGCCTCGACGGCGATGCGGGGGAGAAAGATCTGGCGGCGGGAGGACTTGGTCTTGAGCTGGCGCACGGGCCGCACCGAGCCGGTCTGGAGGTTGACGTCGGCCCAGCGCAGCCCGAACAGCTCGCCCTGCCGCATTCCGGTCGTGAGCGCGACGACGTACAGCGCCTCGAGCCGGTCGCCTCTGACGGCCTGGAAGAAGGCGCGGGCCTGGTCAGGGAGAGGACCCGGAAGTCATAGCGAGCCTTGCGCGGCGGGGTCACCAGGTCGGAGACGTTGCGGGGGACCAGGCTCCATCGGGTGGCGCCGCGGAGCGCGTGGTGCAGGACCCGGTGCAGTTGCAGCACCGTGGTCGGCGACAGGCCCGCCTTGATACGCGCGACGTAGAACTGCTCCAGGTGGAAGGGGAGGAGCCGCCCGAGCCGGAGCCGACCGATGAACGGTGTGGCGTGGCATCGTAGGAGGTTCTCGTAGCGGGTCCAGGTGGAGTCTGTGACGGAGATCCGGATAGTCTCGAGCCAGGTGTCCAGGAACTGTTGGACGGTGATGCGCTCGTCGGCGATGAGCTGGCCGGCCTGGTGATCGCTCGGGCCTTGGCGAGCTTGTCGGCGAGCTCGGCTCGGGTCCTGCCGTAGAGGTACTTGCGCTGGCGCTTGCGGTCCTGCCAGCCGAGGTCAACGATGCCGATCCAGCGGCCGTCCGCGCGCTTGGAGATGGTGCCCTCGCCAGGCGCTCGCGGTCTGCGGGAAGTCACGCTCCGCGCTCCTGAAGCCGGAGCCGCTCGACGAAGTCGCGGAGTGCCTGGATCGGGATGCGTCGTGATCGGTCGATGCGGACGGATTCGATGGTGCCGGCGCGCAGCAGCTCGTAGAGCTTGGATCGGCTGATCCCGAGCGCGTGCGCGGCTTCCTCGGGGGTGAGGACGAGTCGCGGCGCGCGGGGGAGGGGATGGTCGCCGGACTGATGGTCAGAAGGGTCTGGTTGCGGCATGGTGGCCCCTCCGTGAGCGCTTCATTCGGTCGAGGACCGCGGGAAGCGCGGCCGCCCGCGCCGCCCTTGTCGGGGGAGGGGGCGGCGCGGGCGCCTCGGGGGGCGCACCACCGCGGTGGCGCTCGCGAGGGTGGGCGTAACCCCTTACAGAATCCTTGACAGAACCCTTACAGATGACTCACAGCCCCAGGTAGAGAGCGCGTAGTGTCCGGTCTCAGCGAAGGTGCTTCGGTCTCGCTGAAGCTGCTCCGATTCGCCGGCGGCCCTCGTGATTCTGCTCCGGGCGGCGGCGACCGCCGCCGCCGCGTGCTTGTTTCAGCGGCGCCGGGGTCTGCCCGCCGCGCTCACCGGGCCGGCACCTCACCGGCGGTTTGGGCGGCGGCGATACCGGGTCAGCACGAGCAGCAGCGGGACCTGCAGGGCCGCATACAGCGCGTGGACGGCGTAGTGGTGCAGCGACTGCTCCGGCTGGTACGGCCACAACGGCACCGGCAGGACGCTGAGCAGCCCGCCGATCGCGTGCAGCCACCCCCAGCCCAGCAGCAGCCAGGCCGCGACCCGCCGCGCCGGAGACAGCCAGCCGGCGGCCAGCAGCAGCCACACCGCCGTCGGCACGACGGTGGCCGGTCCGAGCCGCGCCTGGATGGTCAGCTCGGCGAGGTTGTGGATGACCAGGCCCAGCCACGACAGCGCGACGACGGCGACAACGGTCAGGATGCGGACCGGATGGCCGACGGGTCGCACCCCAAGCCCCGGTCGCGCGTCCTCGGGCCGCTCGCGGGCGGGCTGCGGTATCCCCGACACCGGAGAAGGTGTGGCGTTCATCCGGTCGTCTCGGTGACCGACGGGACGGCGGGATGGTCGACAGCCTCGGACGGGGCGCCGTGCCGCTGCCGGTGCAGGTTGCCGACCAGCACCCGCAGGGCCATGGCCGGGCGCAGCAGCCGGGCGGGTGGGTCGAGCAAGCCGCTCACGCGCACGAACTGGCGGGTGAGGACCGGATCGTGTTCGGCTGCGGACTGCAGCCAGCCGACGTAGGCGTTGACGGCGCGCACCGGCATCGAGCGTGGCGCCGTCACCGCCGGCAGCGCCAGGTCCGCGCCGACGGCCACCTGCCAGGCACGGTCGACCGGCTTGGCGGCGGCGCGGAAGAACCGCCGTGCCAGCTGGCGGTTGCCGCCGGCCAGGCTGTCGCGCAACGCGACCGCCTCCAGCGCGGCCACCGACATGCCCTGCCCGTACAGCGGGTTGAAGCTGCAGATCGCGTCCCCGAACACCAGCAGCCCAGCCGGGAACCGGCGCAGCCACTCGTACCGCCGCCGCAGATTGGCTGGGAAGTGGTGGACGCGGACGTCGTCAAGCGGCTCCGCGTCGCGGATCGCGGCGAACACGTGGGCCGGAGCGACACGCTCGGCGAAGGCGAGGAACCCTTGCGGGTCGGTCGGCGGGTGATGGCCGGCATACCCGCCCAGGGTCAGGATCCAGCGGTCGTCCTCTTGGGCGAACAGCGCCATGCCGGTGGGACGGGCAGGTTCGGCGCCGACCAGGATGAGCTTCTGGCTCCCGAGCGCACCACGGCGCAGCCGCAGGCGTCGGCTGGCGTACTTGACATCGACCCGGACGCGATCCTCGGCCGGCGGGTCGTAGCCGAGGCCCTGCAGCCACGCCGGGTTGCGGCCGCTCCGGCCGGTCGCGTCGACCACCAGGTCGGCAGCCAGGATCGCTTCGTCGCCGATGTCGGCGCGGGGTCGCACCTGGACCCCGGTGACCCGGTCGCGAGCGTCGGTGGTGACCAGGCCCACCACCTCGCACCGGTCCCTGATCGCGACGTTGCCAAGCGCGCGGACCCGGTTGCGGACCTGGCCTTCCAGATATGGACGGCTGGGCTGGTAGCCCAGGTCGCTGGGTCCGCCGTCGCGACACAGCAGGTGCCCCCCGAACGACAGCCAGAACTCTCCAGGGCTCCGGGCGACCGGGACGCTGTCGGCGACCAGCTCGCCGAGCAGCCCCGGGAACAGCTCGTCGAGGATCTGCGCGCCTCGCGGTAGCAGCGCGTGGGCGTGGAGGCCCTGGGGCACCCCCCTGCGGTCCAACCCGGACGCTGGCAGCGGGTCGCGCTCGATGACCGTCACCCGCTGGTAGGCGTCCGCCAGCACGCGGGCCGCCAGCAGCCCGCCCATGCTGGCGCCCAAGACCACGCCGTGCTCGCCGACCGTCCGCATCCTGCACCTCCTGCAGCATTCAGAGAACCAGCGCGTGGCCCGTGCTGGAGACGGGTTGGTAGCCCTTGGCCTGCGGGCGCTGGCCTGGACCAGACGGTGTCAGGACCAGAACTCGTCCAGCGCGTACTGGTCGGTGGTGTAGCTCCAGAACTCGACCGCCTTGCCGTCGCGCAGCCGCACCACGTTGACCCCCGGCGCATCCAAGCTCCGGCCGTCCCGCTGGGCCGAGGCGTGGACCAGGGCGAAGGCGTACTCGTCGTCGGCCACGATCACCGAGGGGATGATCCGCAGGGTGCCGCCGCTGAGCTGGAACTGCCGGCCCCAGAAGCCGAAGACCTCCTGCCTGCCCTTGTAGTCGGCGGCCAGCGGGCTGCGGCCGCCGAAGTGGTAGACGATCTCGTCGTCCAGCATGTCCCCGACGGTCTCAAGATCCCCCCGCCCGAAGGCCTCGTACGCCGTCCGCAGCCGCGCCGCGTTGGGGTGCTCGTCCATCCCAGACCTCCTGTGCGCTCGATGCTTGGTGTCCGGGTGGTTGTAAGCCCCCGACAGGGGCGGATCGACCCCACGATCGAGGGGTTTCTCCGAGAGCGGAGCCGCTCTACGCTCAGCGCATGGCCAGCTCGTCCACCACTGCCGCGGTCGCAGCGCGCGCCCGCCAAGACGTCGTGCGCCTGTGCCACCAGGGCCTGCCCGCCATCGAACTGCTCGGCCAAGTGCTGGCCCGCGTCCGGCGGGTCGTGCCGTTCGACGCCTCGTTCTGGTCGATCACCGACCCGGCGACGCTGCTGCCGACCGGCGGGCTGGTCCACAACCTGCCACTGGAGAGCTGCCAGCCCTACTTCGACCAGGAGCTGCTAGTCCCCGACGTCAACAAGTTCGCCGACCTGGCCCACGCCGCACGGCCGGTCGGCGTGCTCAGCCGGGCCACCGGCGGCGACCTGCACCAAAGCGCCCGCTACCGGGCACTGGGCGAGCAACTCGGCCTCGAAGACGAGCTGCGGGCGGCCTTCGTCGCCGACGGCGGCTGCTGGGGGATCACGGCGCTGCTGCGCCAGAAGGGAACCTTCGCGGCCCGTGAGGTCGACTTCCTCGCCGACCTGGCCGCCCACCTGGCCCACGGTCTGCGCACCGCGCTGCTGGCGGCCGCAGCCAAAGATGGGCACGGAACGCCAGGCACCGTTGTGATCGACCCGGCTGGCCAGGTCGAGGCGGTCACCCCCGAGGCCCAGCGGTGGATGGCCGAGCTGACCGCGCTCACCGACCGCACCGGCTACCCCGAGCAGCCCACCATCCCGCCGGTGGTCTACATCGTCGCCGCCCGCGCCCGGGCCGCGCTGGCGGGCCGCGACGAGGGACTGCCCAGCGCCCGGGTGCGCACCCGCGCCGGCCAGTGGCTGGTGGTGCACGGCTCCCTGCTGTCCGGCCCCGACGGCCCGGACGGGCGCGCCGCTGTGGTCATCGAGCCGGCCCGCCCGGCCCAGATCGCTCCGGTGATCGTGGCCGCCTGGCAGCTGACCGGGCGGGAGCAGGACGTGCTGCGCCTGGTGTGCCGGGGGCTTGGCACCGACCAGATCGCCCAGACGCTGTTCCTGTCGCCCCACACCGTGCGCGGCTACCTCAAGGACCTGTTCGCCAAGGTCGGCGTCACCAGCCGCGGCGAGCTAATCGCTCGCCTGTTCGCCGACCACTACCACGACCAGCTCATCGGAACCGCGACCATCCTGCACGACCCAGCCTGAGCCACCACGAGGCTGCCTGCAGCGAGCGCCCTGAATGACTCCCAGAATTCGATCACTGCTCACCGTCAGACTTCCTGCGCATCACAGCCTTTGACGAGGCCGGACCACAAGCGATCCGGACGGCCCCGCTTCAGGTCCGTCCCAGGGTCCCTCAGCATACGGCGTCGTAGCTGGCCCCGAGCGTGTAGCGAAGCGGCGCAGCGTCGCTTAGCGGCGGCGGCTTCAGTGCTGGTGACGCTGGGCGCCGACGCTGTCGGCGTGTGGAGCCCGTCCGGCCAGCACCGACCCGCCGGCTTGCAGGAACTCCGCGGCGAGCAGATCCATGAAGACCGCGTCGTAGCGGCGGCCCATGATGACCCCGCGCCGCGGCACCGCTCCTCCAGTTATCGGCGGTTAGACGTCTGGGCGGGCGCCGCGTGTGGCGCCCGCCGATGCGGCCACCACGCACAGCACCGCGATCCACTGCGACCAGTGCAGCGACTCCTGGAGCACGATGAAGCCGATGAGGGCCGCCATCGCTGGTTCGAGGCTCATCAGGATGCCGAACACGCGCGGTGGGATCTGGCGTAGTGCTTCCAGATCGAGCGAGTACGGGATCACCGACGACAACAGTGCAACGCCAAGCCCCGCAACCAGGACCCATGGCTGAATCAGCGCCGTTCCGCTGTCGGCCACGCCGAATGGCACAGCCACCAGTGCCGCGACGGCCATTCCCAGAGCCAGACCATTGCCTTCCGTGGTGTGGCGGCCCAGCGCCGCGCCGACCAGGATGTACACGCCCCAGCACGTCCCTGCGGCGAGGGCGAACAGAAAACCGACAAGGTTGAGGTCGCCGCGTCCCTCCATCAGCAGGACCACACCGCCTGCCGCGAGCACGGCCCAGAAAGCGTCCAGCCATCGCCTCGACCCGGCCAGGGCCACCGCCAGCGGCCCGAGGAACTCGATGGTTACCGCGATCCCCAGCGGGATCCGGGCCAGCGCCAGGTAGAAGCACTGGTTCATCAAGCCGAGAATCACGCCGTAGCTGAGCACTACTGTCCACGTGCGACGATTCATGCGCAGTGACGGCCGCCACAACAGCATCAGCACCGCCGCCGCGAAGAACAGTCGCAACGCGACTGTCCCGAAACTGCCCACTGCGCTGAACAGGTGCTTGGCCAATGCCGAGCCCACCTGAGCGCTGACGATGCCAAGCAGTACCAGTGCCGGTGGCGGGATCGCGCCGAAGGTACGTCCGGCCAGCGCGGTCAGGGAGGATCGGGGGGACGGGCCGCGTCTAGTGGGTGCGCGGGTTGGGGCGGTCACCGCCGTGCGGGCGGTCCTTGGCCTGGCAGGGACCAGTCGGCCCCATCGCGGGAATCGACGCCGAACCGGTTGGCGGCGACCGCCAGGGCGGTCAGGATCAGGACGAAGAGCAGCACGCTCATCTCAGATCCTCGGGCTCGCAGCGGACCGGGTGTGGTTGCGGATGGCGGCGCTGAAGCCTGGCCTTGCGGGCGGCCCGCACCAGACGCTCCGGTCCGCCTCGCGGAACAGCTCGGCGACGCCCTCGTGGACGACCGCCGCCGTGTAGCTGTCGTACATTCGGCCTCCTGCTGCCGTGGTGGAATCTATGGACAGCATGCGGCTAAGGCCGGGCGCCCGCATCGGCTGACAGCCATATCCGCAGCCCCGTGATGCCGTAGCCTGCCGGCGCGAGGGCCTTAGACGGCGCGGCCGGGGCCGGCGTCCCCGCCTCGAAGGTAGCGTCGCCCGGGACCGGCCCCGCGCCGGCCGGGACGCGTGTCCGTGCAGGTCACGGGCCTGCTTCGAGGCGCCGGCCCGGCCGGGGGCGGATCGCCCGGTTCCGGCCGCTGCTGGACCACCTGGACCTGGCCGCCACCGTCATCACCGCAGATGCGCTCCACACCCAGCGTGAGCACGCCGACTGGCTGGTCGCCCACAAGCACGCCGCCTACGTCTTGATCGTGAAGTGCAACCAGCCCGCGCTCCACCAGCAGCTCACCGCCCTGCCCTGGCGCCAGGTCCCCATCGCCGACCACACTCGCGACCGCGGGCATGGCCGCGTAGAGATCCGCAAGCTGCAGGTCACCACCGTCGCTGGCCTGGACTTCCCCCACGCCACCCAGGCCCTGCGGATCACCCGCCGGGTCCGCACGCTTGCCAGCCGCCGCTGGCGCACCGTGACGGTGTACGCCATCACCAGCCTCACCGCTGCCCAGGCAAGCCCCGCCCGCCTTGCCGACTAGCTGCGCGGGTGGGGCATCGAGGCACTGCACCACATCCGCGACACCACCTTCGCCGAGGACGCCTCCCAGACCCGCACTGGCACCGCCCCACGAGCCATGGCCAGCCTGCGCAACCTCGCCATTGGCGTCCTGCACGCCCACGGTCATCGCAACATCGCCGCCGCGCTGCGCCGCGACGCCCGCGACGCCACCCGAGTCCTGCCACTGCTTGGCATCATCAGCCCGTGAACCAGACACTCCGGCACTTCGCCGAGACCCTGGGCGCCAGCTACGGGCGTTCAAGCAGCGATGCAACCCGTTGGAGATCATCATTGCTGGCGGGTACCTGCATGACCATGAGCAGGTTGGGATGCTCGACCAGGCGAAATTGGAAGACCTCCAACGCGATCCGCCCGATGCGGGGATGATCAATCCCGATGGTTGCGGGTCTGAAGTCGCGGATCGGGTACTCCGCCCACCACTCCTGGAATTCGGGGCTGGCCTCGGTCAGAGCCGCCACGATCTCGATGAATCGAGGGTCGTCGGGTCGTTGACCAACCGCGGCTCGGAATTGACCGAGCACAGCACGAGCGGCCGGCTCCCATCGAACCATACGAGCGCGGTTCTCCGCGTCGGTGAACATCATCCAGAGCAGGTTGCGTCGATCACTGGGCAACGTCCCAGGATCGTGTCGCACCCGTACGTAGGGCGTGTTCCACACCAGGTAGTCGAGGTGACCGTCATAGATGCAGGCAACATTCGGTGCCACCGCGTCGACCAGCCGCTGCAGCCGAGGGAGCATGTCATCGCCGGGCATCTCACGCTCCGGCGGGGTGAGGCCCGCCAGGTCTCGCAGGTGCCGATGCTGGTCTGGGGTCAGCAGCAGCGCCCGTGCCAGCGCATCGACAACCTGGGCGGACGCCGAGATGTCCCGGCCTTGCTCCAGCCAGGTGTACCAGGTCACGCCCACCCCCGACAGTTGGGCGACCTCTTCGCGCCGAAGGCCGGGAGTTCGACGCCGACCGGGAGTGCTGCCCTCCGGCAGCCCGACATCGGCTGGCCGCAGCCGCGCCCGCTGCGCACGCAGAAAGGCGGCCAGTGCGCTGCGCCGTGCTGGCCGTCCCGGCTGGCGGTTGTCCCGCAATCCGAGTTGCCCCCATCTGGACGGCGGCCCGCCCGGAGGGTAGCAGGATTAGTACTAGGATCGATACCAGCACGCTCGCTACCCTGACGGTCATCGCCGACCGGTGGCGGCACGCCGCCCAGGAGGACCACATGGCTGATCGAGCGGGACCGGTGCTGGTGATCGGCGCCACCGGCCAGCAGGGCGGCGCGGCCGCGCGTGCACTGCTCGAGCGTGGCTGGACGGTCCACGCCCTAGTCCGCGACGCCGACACGCCAGCCGCTCAGTCACTGCGCGAGGCGGGCGTCAGCCTGGTCACCGGTGACTTGGATGATCCGGCGTCGCTTCGAGCCGCGATGCGCGCCGTCCACGGCGTGTTCCTGGTGCTGACCATGATGACCGGACCCCGGGTGACACCTGCCGGGGTGGCGGCTGAGGAGCGGCGCGGCAAGGCCGTAGCCGACATCGCCAAGGAAACCGGCGTCGGGCAGCTGGTGTACAGCTCGATCAGCGGCGCGGATCGACAGACAGACATCCCGCATCTGGAAAGCAAAGGCCGGATCGAGGAACACATGCGGGCGCTCGAGCTCCCGGCGACGATGCTGCGGCCCGTTTTCTTCATGGACAATTTTGCGTCGTTCACCCGCCCAGTCCTGGCTGACGGGGAGCTGCAGGTGAGCCTCGCGCTGCGGCCCGAGACACGGTTGCGGATGATCGCCACACGCGACATCGGCGCGTTCGCCGCGCTGGCGTTTGACCAGCCTGAGCGATTCCTTGGCCAGCACCTCGAGCTCGCCGGAGATGACCTGGCCGGTCCGGCGATCGCCGAGACCTTCGGTCAAGCCTGTGACGTGCCGGCACGCTTTTCGCAGCTCCCGATCGAGCAGCTCCGCGCCTTCGACGAGGAGGTGGCCAGGATGTTCGAGTGGCTCGACAAGCGTGCCGTCGATGAACCCGACTTCGCCGCCCTGCGGGCACTTCACCCCAGCTTGATGACGCTGGAGACCTGGTTGCGCACGACCGGCTGGAAGCCATCCTCACCCGATGGGGAGTTAGGTTGAGCGTGGCGGCGTGCTGAACGGGAGCTCCGCGACGGAGACGATCCCATCACGGGCGGCATGCCGGCGTTGCTGGCGCTGCGCCCGACCGCGGCTCGGTCCCGGCCCGGCCGCGCTCGGGATCCTTTTCCGGTGCGCCAGCTTGGAGGACGGTCCCGATGGCCGGCCTGGTCGTCCAGCTCAGGCGACCGGTCGAGAAAGCGAGGAAGCATGACCGATGGACTGGTGCTGCCGCCCGGCGCAGGCCACAGGATCCAGGGCGCGGGCATGACCTCAAGGTCGGCGCCGAACGGTCGAGGAACTGGTCGGTGTTCGAGGCCGAGGTCCCACCGGGATTCGACGTCGGGGCACACCTGCACGGCGAGGCCGAGGAGCTGTTCTATATCCTCCAAGGCGAGCTCGACCTGCTCGCCTTCGAACCGCGGACCAGGACCACCGGCGACTGGCGCGCCTGGGAGTCGGACACCGGCGCCAAGGTGGTGCGAGGTGGGCCGGGAAGCGTCATGTCCGTTCCGCCCGGGTGCCCGCACGCCTTCGCAAACCCCGGGCCTGCGCCAGCCCGGATGCTCTTCCTTGTCGCCCCGTCCGGCCACGAGCACTACCTCGAAAAGCTCGCCGAGCTTCTCACTCACCCAGAACCAACAGACCAAGCTGCGATCGCAAGCCTGCGCGCCCGCCACGACATCCACCAGCTCACGGCACTGGTCCCAAGCCGCCCCCTCCACTAAGGCGTCGTTTCGCTCCTGTTGGCGGAATCACGGTTCCCATGCAGGGCACGCGTGGGTTCGCCCCCGGGGGCCGCCAGACGCGCTGTTCCGACGATGAGTAGGGCGGCGGGTACGAGCATCGTGCGCACCAGCAGAGGGTCGAGCAGGACGCCGATGGCGACGTCGTCCGGACTTCGGTGATGTCGATCCGCCGAGCGCCGTGGGCCACCACGACCTCATCACCTGGTCCCGGTAATGAGCCGTTCGCGGTCGAAGGTCGCCGACGTGATCCGCCAGCCGAGTCCGTCGAGGATCAGCAGCGCCGCAGCGAGGCCGAGGGCAAGGCCGAGCGTGGCGTGGATCCCGTTGAACGCGATGAGCGCCGCCACCAGGGCCGTCGGGAGACTCGCGAGCGTGCCGAGCTGCTGTGCGACGCGGACGTCGCTCGCTCTGGCGGAGATCGCGAGGCCGATCCAGATCGACCACGCGGCGACGAGCGGCGTGAAGAGCACCTGGGCGAGCAGGTCCGGACCTCGGATGAGCGCCGACGCCACGGCCGGATCTGCGAAGAACTCGACGCAGGCCAGGAAGAAGGCGTAGACGGCATAGGCGATGACCAGGGACGGGACGAGAGCTGCCAGGGCCTTGCCCAGCAGGAACTCCTCGCGGCGAATCGGCGTGGTGAGCACCGGCTCCAGCGTGCCCTGCTGGCGCTCGCCGACCACGGCGTAGGCGGCGACCGTTGCGGGCACGAGCGCCGGGATGCCCAACATGTACAGCAGAAGATGCTCGTGGCTGAGCCCGGCCGCAGTCGACGCGGGCAGGGCGAAGACGACGACCAGCGGTTGGATGAGGAAGATCAGCGGGAGGATGACCATGGCCGCGATGATGTTGCCGTTGCGCCGGTACTCCCGCAGCTCCTTGCGGAAGATGGCCCGGATACGCCTCCTGCTCATGCTCACCTCCGGCCCGCCTCCTTGTCCTCGTCGATCAGTTCCAGGTAGACGTCCTCGAGCGAGTGGTGCGACTCGCTGATCGACAGCACCTCGGCACCGGCCGCCACCAGCGCCTGGGTGACGGCTGGTGCGGCCACCGCCGATTCGGACACGGCGAGGACGTAGGTGACGGGGCTGTCCTGGCGCCAGCCGTCGACGGCCGGGAGGCCGCCAAAGACGCTGCCCGGCTCGGGGAGCGGGACGAGGGTCCTGACCGCGAGCGTCTTGGCAAACAGCCGCTCGCGGAGCTCATCGGGTCGGCCAATCGTGCGCAACGTCGTGTTCAGAATGGCGACGCGGTCGCAGAGCCGTTCGGCCTCCTCGAGGCGATGCGTCGTGAGGAAGATCGTCACACCGCTGCGGCCGAGCGCGGCGATCAACTCATGGACGTCTCGAGTGGCGACCGGATCCAGGCCGGAGGTCGGCTCGTCGAGGAACAGCACCTCCGGGTCGCTGAGCAGCGCCCTGGCCAAGGCGACCCGCTGGCGTAGACCTTTGGACAGAGTGCCGCAGGCATCGTGGGCCCGGTCGGCCAGGTTGACCGCCCGCAGGGCGCGGTCAATGCGATCGGTCGGGTCGGGCGCCTCGTAGAGGTCGGCGAAGCATTCGAGGTTCTCGCTCACGCTCAAGCGCAGATACAGGCCCGGCGACTCCGGCATGATCGAGATCCGCCGGCGGATCTCGACACCATTCTCCGGGCTCAGTGGGGTCCCACTGATGAACGCCACCTCACCGTGGCCCACCTGGAAGGAGACATCGTCGAAGGCGATGCGGTCGCCGAACCGCTTCGACAAATGATCGACCGATAGTGCTGGAGCGCCGCTGCCACCAGCAGACGACGGCTTCCCGTCCCAGTCGCTCACAACGCCGTCATCCTGCAAGATCGCCGACTCCGAGCGACAGCAGTGAGATCGCCACCAGGCCGGGCCGCCAACGCAGGCGACGAGAACTCGCACGATGCCAGGGGTTGTGCAACGCCACCAGGCCGTGGCTGTGCCTGCGTTAGCCGTCGGCGTTTCGGTTCTGGGCCGGTCTCTTGCCATGACGAGCCGTTGGGTGCTTCGCAGGGTCCGGACATCCTCCCCCGTCCCACGTCCCTAGCCCCCGGGGCTGGTTCGACTGGCGACCGACCGAGAGCCTGTGATCTTCACGTGGAAGATGAGGGCAACGGCCGCAAGCTCCACCAGCCAGAGGACACTTGCGATGGCCAGGTCCGGCCGGGCGTAGACCGCCGAATTCCCGACCAGCCCGTCGAGCAGGCCATAAGTGTTCAGGCCGAAGAAGAGCGCAAACACGATCCACGCCCAGCGATGTCCACGGCCAATCGACCAGGCCATCCACAGCCAAAAGCCAACCGCGATACCGGCCGCCACCGCCGTCGGTTCAAGCTGGCCGGCTACAACTGCGTGCCACTGGGCTTCGGTGAGACCCGGATTCCTCTTGACGACGTTCGACCTGACGTCGCCGATGGTGGCCAAGATGACGAGCGCAGCAGCAAGCTCAACCACGGCGCCGACGTACATCAGTTTGACCGCATTGAATGCTGATCGGTTCGACCGAGGCACCCTTGGACGCAGACGCATCCACAACGCGCTGCGCAGCAACTCCAGACACTCGATCGGCTCTGGCTGGCGCTGGCCCTCTCTGGCGCCCGCCATCAGCACTCCAAGGATCTCCGCCTCGTGCTCACGCCGGAACGACCTGGGATACCACCTCAGCCAGCGGCGGTAACCTCGCTCCAGGTCGGCGGCGGCGGTCATCTGGCCATCCCCCCCGCCAGACCGAGCCGCGCGAACGCTGCCGCCGCATTGGATCGGAACCGAGCCGCCTCGGCGGCCAACTGCCTGCTGCCCTCCGGCGTAAGCCGGTAGTACCGGCGCAGGCGGCTCTCGACGATCTCCTCCCGGTCGACACGGATCAAGCCGTCGAGGCGCAGACGGTCCAAGGCCGAATACAGGGTCCCGGCGCGCAACCGCACCCGTCCGTCCGAGATCGTTGCGACGTCGGCGATGATCCCGTAGCCGTGCTGGCTGCCCGCAGCCAGCGCCGTGAGGATCAGGAAGGTCGCCTCCTGCATCGTCCGCTTGGCCATACCAGCAGTATATACCGGTGAACTGTTGGTCTCCTTGCCTGGTGCTCTCCGTTGACAAAACCGCCCTGGTCAACGCCTGTCACGAGTCGGTCAACGTCAGCACGCGCCCGTCTGGCCACTGAGCAGATGACCGCCGAGAGCGTCCATACAGTCAGGGTCGAACCGGTTTGCCCCTAACATGGTCGGCGACGGGTTGATGCTGGTCGCGGCGATCACGCGGCCGCCGAAGCAGCGCGCGGATCCGGCCGGCGGCGGTGTGGTCGGTGTCGTCCAACGGGTGCAGTCGGGGGCGTCCACCGGCGCGGTCCACGAGTCGCGGTCGAAGCCGAGCTGGCAGATCCACTGGTAGGCCCAGCCCAAGCGGTGATCAGTCCGGCCGCCTTCAAGCAGAAGCCCTTGGCCTTTCGGTTGACCCCAGCGGCCCCTGCGACGGCCGTCCTGGGTCGGCAGCGACACCTGGCACCTGGGCTGGCCTCCACCACTGCTTGTACGCTCTTGCCACCATGAGCCTTTGGCGTGCTTGGTTCCGAGGTCTTCAACACTGGGAGCGAGTCCGGCGACCACCCACGCCAGCCGAGGAGGACGCAGCGTACGAAGATCGCATCCGTGCAGGGCAAGCCGAGCAAGAGCGGCTACGGAAAGCCCTCGATGAGCTGTCGGACCCCCAGCAGACCGGGCCGGTAGCAGACGAGGAAGACTCATCAGCGTAGCCGGACGGCCGCCCAGGCTATTTCGGTCTCAGGCAGGGAGCTACCATCCCCTCTCATCACTGCCGCGCCGCCTTTGACGGCTTGCCAACGAACAAGCGCGTCACCGTGGCCAGAATCTGACCCTTCATGTAAGGCGGCACGGTCGCTGGAGGTGGCGCAGGGTCGGGCAATCCTTACCTTCGCCGTATCCCTAGGCATGGCAGGATCTGAGGCAAGAGGCCTGACGAGTGGACCGGATCGGCCGGTTGAATTGGCACAGCGATCGGGTCGCTCTCTATGGATGCGGGTGTCGGGATGATCGAGCTGGCCGAAGCCATCGGCAAGCTGCGCCGGGAGCTGCGGCAGGCTATGGCCGTTGGCGAGGGAATTCGTTGCGGTTCGAGCTGGGCCTTTCAGGGCTCGCATCAGGCGGCGCTGGTCGGGCCGACCGTGGAGGCTCGCCGCGTGCTCAGCAACCGCTCCCTGAGACGGGTCAGGAGCGTGTCGGCCCGCTGGCGCCATGGCCCCCAAGAATCTTTCGCCTCCGGCCCGGCATCTGCAGCGCGAGCTCATGGATGCCCTGTTGCAGCGCGGCGCCCGTCGGGCCGGTGAGCACCTTCCCAGCCACGGAGATGACCGTGCGTAGCTCCCTGGATAGCTCTTCGCGGAGGTCCGGTCCCACGTCGAGGCCCCCGGAGTCGAGCCTGCGCAACAGCCTCCGCACGCTGCCAAGCCGCGGGTCGACCTCGATCAGCCGTGGGTCGATCGAGCGGGTGGACTCGACGCTGTAGATGTACTGGTTCAAGGGGGCATCGAGCAGGCTGCGCGCCGCGGGCGTCCCGAGGTACTCGACCAGCTCGCCGACTATGTCGGCAAGCTCCGGCCAGAGATCCTCCACCGCGTTTGGGTCCGCGTCGAGCTGGCGGCGCACTGCGTCGGCGAACGCCTCCGGCTCGGCCAGGAGCGCTTCGTAGGCGTCCTCCCAGTCGGGCCGGAACGCGAGCGTTTGCATGGCGAGGACCACGTCTGGCTGGAGCATCGGGCGCGTCTTCATCTGCAGCAGGTAGGCGTTCACGAAGCGCTTTACCTCACGAGGGTTCACCCGAGCGGCGGAGCCGACCACGTGGTCGAGATGTGGCCGGACCCGCTCGTTCAGGTCCTTGACTTGATCGGCCGGCAGCCCTGCAACGAGCGTGGCCACGAACTCGTCGAGCTGCTCTAGCGCCATCGGCGGAAGTGTGAATGGAACCTGGAAGATCTTCTTGATGTACTCTGACCCTCGGATGGTCGGTTCTGGCTCGCTGCTCGCGGGGGTTGCGGTCGCTCGGTCCCGATCGCGGTACCTCGCCTCGATGGCACGCTCGACCACCTCCCGATCGAGAGCGACCACGAAGATGAAGCCGTCCAAGTCGAAGAAGAGCTTCATCGACTCCAAGACCTCGAGCGCATTGAGCGGAAGGCACCGGTCGAGGTCATCGACGAAGACCACGATCCGCCGCTTCGTGACGTACTGCTCGTCCGAGTTCTTGCCCTTACTCTTACTGTCACCGTCGTCGCCGACGAAGGCGTCGAAGGCCTCCTTCATAGCCTTAAAGCTCGCATGGTAGAACGACTGTGGCGTGGCGGCTGCTTTCTCGTCATCGCCTTGCCGTATCTCGTTGAGGAACTTGCTGCCGTCGAAGCCGACGTCGACGCCGCCGGTCCAGCTCGGCGACTTCGCCTTGAGGGTTACACCAGCGAAGATCGCCCGCGCCGCCCGGCCGGCCATGGCCGCCGCCCGGACCGCCTTTTCCCTTACCGAGGGATCGTCCTTACGCTTGTCAGCCCACTCGATCAACGCGTCGCGAAGGGTGTCGAGGAGCGGCACGATCATGTGCTCTTCCCGCTCATACCGCCAAGCGTTGAACCAAACCGGAACCACTGACCTGGCCATGCCGGGGCAGCGACCTTCCGCGCGATGGCCCGCATGAGCGTGGTCTTGCCTGAGCCCCAACCCCCAAAGATGCCAACGGCAAATCTGGGGTCGCTCTCCTGGACGATCTCCAGGAACGCGTTGGCGAACTGATCGAAGCCGAGCGCCGGGGCGGCGGCTGGGCTGTCGAGAAGAATCTTGAAGCCGCCGTAGCCAGACATGGACCAAAGTATCGCACAGGAACAATGTCTGAGGGACCTCGAACGCTCGTTCGTCCGCGAATCGGCGATTGCCGCCCAGTTTGCCACAGCGTACGTTCGTCGCAGCCGCATCCGAGGTGGCCCAATGACGTGAGCCCCGAGCAGCCGCAGCGCCGTGGCAAGCCGTCGCGGTCTGAGTTTGAGCTCAAGAAGCGGTTCGACCAGCGCTTCTACGGCAACGACCTGAGCCTGACGGGCCTCGACCGGATCGCCGGACCGGAGGGCGAACGGTTCCACCTGCTCAGCGCCACGTTGACGGCGCTTGGCGGCAAGCCGGAGCAACGCGACCTCTGGCACCCCGGCTACCAGGAATGGGTATTCCACTACACCGTCGCCAAGGGAACCGACTGGGGCGTCTGCCTGCTCCACGTTCCCCGGTCTTTCCTCGAAGGCCCGACCCGTCGTGACGACTTCATTCGTCTAGAGGCGGCAGTCAGGCTCATCTGGCACCAGGAACGCGGAGGAACGCGCGGAGGAATTGGCTGTGTCCTCATCTTCTCTTGGAGGAGCCGCAGGATCTTCTACGGGCTCCGGCTGCTGAAAGACCGTCTGCGGGAACGGGATGGCATCAGGATTGACTTCCGGGTGTGGGATGATATCGGTCTGCTTGAGGCGAGGATCGCCCACCACGGCAAGCGCGCCGAGGAAGCCAGCCTTAGGGAGCTGGTGGCGGATCGGAGCACCGGATTCGAGATCGCGGGACGAACGTTTTTCTGCCTCCCACCACAACGCTGAGGGCAACCCTGAGGGAACGTCCTCTGGCCCGGGCCATGGGGGAGGTCGGCGTCCCTTGAATGGTGGCATCTGTAGCGCTCGGCACAACCGGTACCCCTGAAGCCATCGACCAAGACAGACTAGCGCGAGCGGCCCACTGATTTGCGAATGAAGGCTGTTACACTGAATGCGCAGCTCAACAGGCATGCACTGGCATAGGAGCAGTGTAAGCCATGCTGCGGAGGCGTGACCTTTTCAGGTGTAACTAGCTAGGTGTGGGCGGGAAGCGAGCCTAGGACGCAGAACTCGTTGCCTTCCGGGTCGGCGAGCACGACCCATGGTTGCGTCCCTTGACCTACCTCGGCATGTCGGGCTCCCAGACTGATCAGCCGCTCCACCTCCGCCTCGTGCGAGCAGTCAACCGGCCTGACGTCCAGGTGCAGGCGGTTCTTGACCGTCTTGCCTTCCGGAACGGTCACGAACACAAGCGCCGGGACACTGGGAGCCTGTCGCACCTGCTCGGCCAGGTCAGGCGGTTCCTGCTTCCAGGGCGCGATCTCGACCTGCGCATCCTCGGTGCGCACCACGTGGTAGTCGAGGGCAGCGGCCCAGAACGCCGCCTGCGCAACAGGGTCGCGACAATCGACAACGATCTCGGTGAGCCTGCTCCCCATGAGGACCTCTCTGAGCGAGCCAGTTCGTCTTGTGTGCTGGCAGCTTTCTGCCATATCTGTGCAGCGAACACCAACCGAACCGGTTCGCTGCCTTCCGGCCGACGAGCGCCAGGGGCTCTCAAGGGCTTCGCGGCTATGAGGATGACGGGAGCGAGGGCGTCATACGCTGGCACAACCGTGTCATCGTCTACGCCCTCACCCTCGTCACCGACGAATACCCGCCGTTCAGGCTTCGTTGAGGACCCGCTCGGCCAGGAAGTCTTCCCAGGTCCGGTGACCCACTGCTCGTTCGGGAGCCAGATTCGCGCCAGCCCGCAGCGCGCGGGCAGCCTTTCCCGGAACCCGGACCGGCACCATCAGCCGATGCTTGCGGCGAGCCCGCAGGTATCCTCGGAGCAGGTCGGCCGCCCTGTACACTCGCGGGCCGGCGATGTCTGGTGCCAGCCCGGCCGAGGTGCCGAGCGCCAGCTCCACGAGCCGGGCAGCGACCTCGCCGGTATCGACCGGCTGGAACCGGAAGCCGGCGGGGACCGGTATCAGCGGCAGCTTCGTCATCTGCTGCGCCACCTTCAGGAGCAGGTCATAGAACTGGGCGTCACGCAGCGTCGTCCACGGCAGGCCAGAGTCGGCGACGACCCGCTCCGCGGCCAGCTTGGACCCGAAGTAGCCGAACATCGTTCGGTCGATGCCGCTGACCAGCGGGATCCGGTCCGCCCCGATCACCGAAATGTAGACCAGATGCTGCGCCCCGGCCCGCGACGCGGCCCGCACCAGGTTCCGGGTGGGCTCGGCGTCGCCCTTGCTGCCGCCCGCGCAGTGCACGATGAGCCCGGCGCCGACCAGCGCGGCCTGGATACCTTCGTCCTTGAGCAGATCACCGGGCACGTACTCGATA
>WNGF01004106.1_pt1 | contig 19239 bp, 18 predicted proteins | sample 5400641 | NCBI WGS metagenome assembly WNGF01 (sample SAMN13153371, study PRJNA577476) | soil metagenome | isolation source: 80 cm soil or saprolite under grassland replicate 2 | place: USA:California | collected 2016-06-15
GCCGAAAATCCTACGCGTAGGGGCGCAGCGCCGCCGCTACACTGTGCCTCCTCGCGGATGTGGCGGAATTGGTAGACGCGCACGGTTCAGGTCCGTGTGGGCGAAAGCCCGTGGAGGTTCAAGTCCTCTCATCCGCATCGTCCGTCCTGGCGTGAGTGGCGGCGAGGAGCCCGTTCGGTCCGGGCTCCTCGCTGATTCGAACCTAGGCCGGTCGCGCCCTACGGCCCTGCCTGCCGGCGGCGACGAAGCTCGCGCCGGCGATCACGAGCGCCATTCCCGCGCCGATGCCCGCGGCTGTTGCCGGGTCGGGCGCCGAGATCAGGGAGCCGTCCCCGCTGCTCGGCGGCAGCTGTGCGTGCTGGCTGAATTGCCCTGGGGTGCTCGCTGGTCCGGGATCACTCACCTGCGACGCGGCCGCCGTTCCGGCCATCGCACCCGTCGCCGTGGCGGCTGCGACGGCAAGCACGCGCTCGCGCAAGCCGTGGGCCTCGACCTCGCCCGCGGCCGCGCTCGCAAGCTCGTCGCGGTCGAAGGTGAGCACGACGGTATCGCCGCTCGTACGCCCGAGGATTCGCTCGAGATCTTCCCTCTCCCAGGCCACGGCCAGGGTGTGCTCCTCGCCGTCGCCGGCTCGAACGTCGAGCGCAAGCTCGGGCGGACCGTCGCTCGACCGGATTGCGTCCTCGAGCTGAGACCGGGAAAGCGTCGTCGATATGCCGCGTCCCTCGAGCGCGGCTTCATCGACGAGCTGTGCCCTGCTGGAAACGTCCTCCATCGTCACTCCTTTCCATCTCGCGCCGGGACAGGGCGCGCTGATAACGAGACGCGCGAGCCTGAATCGATCTTCCCGCCGGGCGGTCGCTCGGTCTAGCGCTGGCTCGGTTCAGACGGCGGACTGCCGCGACTTCAAACGATCCTCGAAGCAGCGGCGCAGATGGTCTCCGGAGAGCCTCGGGAGAAGCCTGGGCTTGCGAGGTTCCGGGCGCTTAACCTGGACCTGCCGGGCGAGCACTCGCACGTCGCCGCGCGGGCTGCCGTGGCAGCGCTCGTACGCGGCGGTCTCGTCGAGCGGAGCAGGCCGTCGCCGCCGCCGAAATCGAAGCCAGCGGAGCAGGCGCACGCGCAATCCGTACCACCTGGAGCGCCCGATGTGAAGTAGCGAGCGCTCAGCCTGCGAGCGCGGCGAGCACCTCGTCGGCGTGGCGATCCGGGTTGACGTGCCGCATGATCTTCGCCACGTTCCCCTCCGCGTCGATCACGAAGGTCGAGCGCTCGTACGACCGTTTGCCCTCCTTGGCAACTCCGTAGGGCCCCGCGAGACGGTGCTCCGGGTCGGCGAGGAGGGTGAACGGGAGCGAGTACTTCGTCTTGAATCGCTCGTGCGATGATTGCGTGTCGGCGCTGACGCCGAGCACCACGGCGCCCGCCCGTTCGAGCTCGCCGTAGGCGTCGCGGATTCCGCAGGCCTGGCGCGTGCACCCGGGCGTGTTGTCCTTGGGATAGAAGTAGAGCACGACCGGCTTGCCGCGCAGGTCTGAGAGTCTGACCGTCTCGCCGGCGTCGCTCTGGAGCTCGAAGTCCGGCGCCGGCTTTCCTTCCTCGACCATGCTGGGATGCTAGCTAGGCTGGGTTGGGTGAGACGGGCGTTCCGCGACATGAACCCGACGCTGCGCGGCTTCCTCGTGATCGCGTTGATCGCGGCCGTGGTCGTCGTGCTCCAGCTCGAGCAGACGCTGTCGGCGCTGTTCATCCTCGCGCGAATCGCGTTCTTCCTGGCGATCGCGTACTTCCTGTTCATGATGTGGCGCGACCGCCGCGACGAGATCTCGATGTGGTCGGCCCGATCGCGAGCGGTCTTCTACGGCTCCGCGGTGCTGATGGTCGTGAACGTCGGCGCCCGCTTCTTCGTCCCGGTCGGCAACGGCCTGAACCTGATCGTGTTCGTCGCCGTCTTCGTCCTCGGCGGCTTCGCCATGTGGCGGGTCTGGAAGGACGAGCACACGTACGGCTACTGACCGCCGTCCGCACTCGCGGTGAACCGGGTTTAGATCCGTCTACGGCGTTGCCTGAGAGGTCGGTGAGGTCGCAGCAGCGGTTTCGCCGGCTCGGTGGCCTCCGACGCCGTCGAGCTCGTTCAGCGCCTCGCGAATGCCCGCGCGGCGGCCGACGAAGATCGGGGTGTCTCGCTCCGTGTAGCGGCTCGCCTCCGAGTCGCGGAGCGTCAGCATCAGGTGCATGAAGTCGGCCGGCTCCTCGCACTCGAAGGCGGTCATGAACTCCTGGTCGTCGATCCCGAACGAGTAGGTCGTGTGGTTCAGGATCGTCGAGAACTCGTGGCCGATGCGCATGTGCTCGTCCATCGCCCGCTGCCTGTCCTCCGCCGTGAGCGCATACCAGGGCCGCACCTTCACGAACGGGTAGACGACCAGGTACGGCGAGCCGCGCGGGACGACCTGGCGCGGCTTGCGCGCCTTCGTGTACTCGGAGGCCTTCGTCGTCGCAAGGTAGGAGTAGGGCGTCGCCAGCCAGCCGGCGAGCGGGGTCGCGTTCAGCGCCGCGCCCAATTCGCCGAGGTCCTCGTAGCGCTCGGTGATCTTCCAGAGGAAGAAGTCGGCGTCGGGACGGACGCCCGCTAACGAATACGCGCGTAGCGAAGCGATGCGCCCCGCCCAGTCCTCGACCGCCTCGGCGAAGGCGTCCTTGCCGGCGCTGCGCTCCTCGATCGGGAGCCGGCGCCAGGCGGGATCGACCTTGTAGAAGGTGTAGGCGACGTACTGGCCGGCCACGGCGCGAAGCCTAGCGGCAGGTCGTCAGCTTCCCTGCGCGAAGGTCGGCGACGGCGCGCCTGAAGCCGCCGAGGCTCGGCTTCGGCGTCCGGTCGGCGAAATAGAGCCCCGACTGCCAGCCGGCGTAGTCCGCCTCGTCGAAGGTGTGGAAGACGAAGATGCCCTCCACGGTCGCTTGGCAGTAGGCGATGGCGAGCACCTGCCGGTAGTAGGCGGCCTGAGTGGCGAAGCCGACGCTGTCCGCGCGGCCCGGGGACTCGGGGTCGTCGTAGAAGGAACGCTTCGCCGGAGGCACGGTCGTCTGGACGCCGAACTCCGTGTAGTAGAGCGGCAGGCGGGCTCCCGGCTGCGCCGTCCCGTGAAAGGCCTCGTTCAGAAGCGCGACCAACTTCGGGTAATCGGCGATCGTGATCGAGGTGTTTCGCGGGTGCTCCTGCATCGGCGAGACGCGCGAGAACCGCATGTACGGGTGGATCGCGAACCCGTCCATCAGCGGCCGCTCGCGGCCGCTCGCGCGGTAGGCGGCGCCCAGGTCGCGGATGAACGCGGTTGGCGAGTGGGTCGGCCGCGAGCCGTGCGGGCGGTCGGCGCCGCGGGGGGAGACGGCGCCGCCGAGCACGAGCACGCCGCGGTCGGCTGCCTTGATCGCGTCGTAGCTCCGGCCGAGCAGGTCGGCGTAGCCGGTGGCGGCCAGGTCGCGGCCCGTCGCGTCGAACTGCGGCTTCCAGAAGGTGCTGAGGTTCGGCTCGTTGCCGACGACCACCGCGCGAACGCCCGGGACGGCCTGGACGACGGCGGCTGCGAAGGCTGCGAAGTCGCCGCGCTCGGCGGCGGTCCTGGGGGTTCCCCGGGCGAGCCCGTGCCAGACCATCACGAACAAGCGCATGTGCGTCCGCCGTGTGGCGGCCTCGACGTTGCGCAGGGCCCGGACGAGACCGGGGGACGCGCGGCGCTGCCCTCGTTTCCAGGTGGCGGAGACCATCGCCGCGTCGAAGCCCGTGTCACGAGAGGTGACAACCTGCGCCTGCGCGAAGCGGTGGTCTCTCTGGGCGAGCGCGTCGTCGACCACACCGACGATCAGCGTCCGTGCCCGGGGACTTCCGGGCGCCGGCGGAGGCGGAAGCTGCACGGAGCTCGTGTCCACCGGGGCGGTCGCGCTGGTCGTCGTGGCGGACGTGGTGGAGGCCGCCTGCGCAGAGGTTGTCCGCGTGACGGCCGTGGTCCCCGCAGAGCTCGGCGCTGCCTCCTCGGACTCGCTTCCGGACGAGACCACCACCGCCACGATCACGCCGGCCACGGCTGCCGTCGCCACGGCCGCTCCAAGCAGGGCCTTCCTCACGAAGGCTGAGGCTACCCTTGCCCGGCGATGCGAAAACGGGTCGAGGAGCAGCTCAAGGGCCTGCCGGCGAAGCCCGGCGTCTACCTCTTCCGCGATGAGAGCGGCGAGGTGCTCTACATCGGCAAGGCGAAGTCGCTCCGGCCGCGGGTGCGCAGCTACTTCCAGGCGAGCGGCGAGACCCGCGCCACGATCGCGCGGCTGCCGGAGCGGGTCGTGGACGTCGAGGTGATCGTCACCGACACCGAGGTCGAGGCGCTCCACCTGGAGCAGAACCTGGTCAAGCGGCACCGCCCACCGTTCAACGTCCGGCTCCGCGACGACAAGTCGTTCCCGTACATCGCCGTCACGGTCGAGGACGACTACCCGCGCGTCATGTTCACGCGCGAGCGGCACCGGCGCGGCGTCGTCTACTTCGGCCCGTACGCGAACGCGAAGAAGGTGCGCGAGACGCTCGACGTCCTCAACCGCGTCTTCCCGTACCGGCCCTGCGAGGGGCCGAAGCCCGGCCGCCACTCCGGGATCCCGTGCCTCGATTACCACATCGAGCGCTGCCTGGCACCGTGCGTCGGCTACGTCTCCCAGGAGGACTACCGCAAGATCATCGACAGCGTGATCGAGTTCCTCTCCGGCGAGACGCGGCCGATCCAGCGGGAGCTCGAGCGGAAGATGAAGGAGGCGGCCGAGGGCAAGCGCTTCGAGGAGGCGGCGCGCTACCGGAACCGCCTGTTCGCCGTCCGTCACCTGGCCGAGCGTCAGGCCGCCGACAAGCGCGCGGTGGGCACGATCGACGTGATCGGGATCGCGGTGGACGGCGACCGGGCGGCGGTGCAGGTCTTCCCGCTCCGCGACGGTCGCCTGATCGACCGCTACGGCTTTCACCTCGAGAACGCTGCCGGGCAGGAGACGAGTGCGCTCCTGGAGAGCTTCGCGGTCGAGTACTACGGCTCGGCGCCGAGCGTGCCGCCGCAGATCGTCGTCCCCCCGGACGCGGGCGACACCGGGGCGCTGGCGGAGTTCCTGTCGGAGCGGCGCGGCTCGCGGGTCGAGGTGCGCGCGCCCGCCCGGGGCGAGAAGCGGCGGCTCCAGGACCTGGCGACGGAGAACGCGCGCCTCGCGCTCGAGTCGGAGACGCTCCAGGCCGAGCAGCGGCGGCTGCGGAGGGTCGAGGCGCTCGAGGAGCTGCGCGAGGCGCTCAACCTCGAGAGCCTGCCGCTGCGGATCGAGTGCTACGACGTCTCGAACATCCAGGGCGAGGCGGTCGTCGGGTCGATGGTCGTCTTCCAGGACGCGGTCCCGAAGAAGGCGCACTACCGCAAGTTCGGCGTCCGCAGCCTGAACGGCCAGGACGACTACGCCGCTCTGGCGGAGGTGATCTCGCGCCGGTTCGCCCGCCTGCGCGATACCGCCTCGGACGATTACGACGAGTCGTTCGCGGCGACGCCGAACCTGATCGTGATCGACGGCGGCAAGGGGCAGCTCGCAGCCGCCCTCCAGGCGATGCAGGCCTACGACCTGCCGCGGGTGGCGGTGATCTCGCTGGCAAAGCGGATCGAGGAGGTCTTCGTCCCGGGGAGGCCGGAGCCGATCCCGCTGGAGCGCGACTCGGCCGGCCTCCACCTCCTTCAGCGCGTCCGCGACGAGGCGCACCGGTTCGCGGTCGGCTTTCACCGGCAGCGGCGGGACGCCAAGGCGCGCGAGTCGATCTTCGACACGCTCCCGGGGGTCGGCCCGGCGCGGCGGCGGGCGCTGCTACGCCACTTCGGCTCGGCGGAGCGCTTCCTCGCCGCCACGCAGGAGGAGCTCGAGGGCGTCCCCGGGATGCCGGCCAAGACGGCGCGCGCGATCTATGCCCAGCTGCACAAGGCCGGACGGGCGTAGTAGCGTCTCCGTCCCCCGACGAAAGGAGCCGCCATGGCAGTCGAAGTCGTCTCGATCATGGAATTCCAGGGCGACCCGGAGGAGCTGAAATCGAGGATGAGCGCCGTCGACGAGGTGGCCCGCCGCAAGGCCTCCGAGTACGGAGGCGTCTCGTCGACCGTCGTCAAGACCGACAACGGGGTGATGGTCATCAACATGTGGGACAACCCCGAGGGCCGGCACAAGATGGCTGACGATCCGGAGATGCGACAAGCGATCCAGGACGCGGGCATGCCGCCGCCGAGCGCCAAGGGCTACGAGGTGCTCGAGCACCGCACCGTCTGAATACGTAGAGAGCCTTCGGGGCAGGGACCGGCAGTGGCGACGACTGTCGGTCCTGCCGCGGTGTTCGCGCTCGTCCGGCGGCGGAGCTTCGGCCCGTACTTCGCCGGCAACGCGCTCTCGGCGAGCGGGACGTGGTTCCAGAACCTCGCCGGCGCGCTGCTCGTCTACCGGCTGACTCACTCGGCCTTCCTGCTGGGCGTGCTCAACTTCTGCCAGTTCGCTCCGGTGCTGCTGCTCGCGCCGTGGGCGGGCAGCGCGGCCGACCGCCGCGACCGGCGCCGGTTGCTGTTCGTCGCGCAGACAAGTGCCGCGGTCCTGGCGGTGCTGCTCGCCGCGCTCGCCTGGGCCGGGCTCGCGCGGGCGTGGGTGGTGATCGTCGTCGCGCTCGGGCTCGGCGTGACGACCGCGGCGTCGATTCCCTCGCAGCAGGCGCTCCTGGCCTCGCTGGTCGAGCCGCACGAGCTGTCGACGGCGGTCGCGCTCAACTCGATGACCTACAACATCGCGCGGGCGGCCGGGCCTGTGGCGGCGGCCGCTTCGGTCGAGTACCTCGGCATTCCGGCCTCGTTCCTGCTCAACGCGGGCTCCTACCTCGCCTTCGTCGGGGCGCTGGTCGTGATTCGGCCGCGGGCCCAGGAGAAGGCGCCCCGCGAATCGTCGCGCCTGCGCGACGCCCTGCCCCCGCTGCGGGACGACCCGCGCCTGCTCGCGTTCCTGATCGTCGTTGCCGCGGTCGGGTTCGCCTCCGATCCCGTGAACACGCTGGCGCCGGCGTTCGCCCACGAGTTCGGGCACCGGGACACGATCGCCGGCTTCATCATCGGCGCGTTCGGCGCCGGGGCCGTGACGGCGGCACTCGTGGTGGCGGGCCGGGTTGCGGGCTCTCGGAGGCGGATGGCGGGGACCCTTTCGCTGCTCGGCTTCGGCGTGGTCGCGTTCGGGCTCTCGCCGTGGCTCCCGCTCGGCTTCGTGTTCCTCTTCGTCGCCGGCCTGGGCTACCTCGCCTCGAACACCTCCGCGACGACCCGGCTACAGCTCGGCGTGAGCGAGGCGCAGCGCGGACGGATCATGGCGCTCTGGGGTGTTGCCTTCCTCGGTCTGCGCCCGCTGGCGAGCCTTGCCGACGGCGCGATCGCGGCGACGTTCGGCGTCAGGGCCGCCGGCGTCGTCTTGGCACTGCCGGCCCTGGCGGGGGCCGCATGGCTGACGGCTTCGTCAGCGGGATTGCGCGACCGCGAGCGAGGTGGCGAACATCGACTCGCGCAGCTTGCCGCGAGCCGGCCGGGTGGCGAGAGCGAAGACAGGGACGGCGCGCCCGCCGGCGAAAGCGGTCGAGATGTAGTCGCCGACCATCGAACCCTGGGAGGTCCTGACGATCCACCGGAGCGCGACCGACCGTGAATTGAGTCGCCGGGGGATCGACCAGCGGGCGCCGCCGTCCGAGGAGGAGACGAAGGCGACGTCGAGCGAGCGGCGGCGCAGGACGTAGTAGGCGATCGCGAGCCGGCCCGAGCCCGTGGCGGCGAGCCCCGGGAGCTCGACGTCGGCCGCCCCGGTCGGCACTCGCACGGGCACGCTCCACGAGACCCCGTCCGGCGAGCGCGCGACGAGGAGGTCGTTCGCGGCGCAGCCCGAGCGGCGCGTGCAGTCCGTCCACGCGACGTAGAGGGTGCCGGCACGATCGGCCTCGGCGGACGGGAGCGGCCCCGCCCGGACGCCGGAGTGGGCGCGGTAGCCGGCCGGCGCGATCGGGATCGCCCCCGACCAGCTCACGCCGCCGTCGGTCGAGCGGATCGCCGCGAGCCGCGTCTGGTCGAAGTACGGGATCACGACGCTGCCGTCGGGCCGGACGACGGGCTGCACGCCCGGCGCGAAGCTCCCCGCGATCGACTTCCGTCCCGGGAACCCCGGGCCCGACGCCGCCACGGACCAGGTGAGGCCGCCGTCGGCGGAGAACTGGGTGGCGATCTGGGTCGTGCGCAGGTCGTCGAAGCTGACGTAGCAGCGGCCGCGGAAGGGGCTGCCGGCGCCGTTGTCGCAGGCGATCCATTCCTTGTCGAGCAGAAGCTGATCCGGCGAGGTGGTCGGCGCAAGCGTCGCGACCACGGGTTGGCTCCAGTGCGCACCGTCCCGCGAGCGGCTGACGAGGAGCGCCGAGCTGTCGGGGCCGAACGCGAGCGAGGCGACGAGCCAGAAGCGGTGCAGGTCGTCGTAGGCGACGGAGGGGTCGGTTGCGCCCGAATACTGGCCCCGCGGGCGCGAGAACGGCGTCAGGCCGGGGAGGAAGCCGTGCTTCCAGCTCCGTCCGCGATCGCGCGAGACCGCGAAGCCGATATTGGCAGCCCCGCCGTCGAAGATCCGTCCGACCTGGAAGACGGCGACGACCATCGCGCCGTTGGCCGCCGTGTCGGGCTCGACCTCGGTCTCGTGCCTGCTGCGGGTATTGCGGTACGGGTCGCGCGAGATCTCTCGCGTGACGACCTCGCAGTCGACACGCACCAGGTCGAGCCGGTCGACGGTCGCCAGGTCGCGCCCTCGCCCGCACGAGACGAGGTCGCGGACGCGGTTGACGGTCTGAATCCGGTCGGGTCCATTCGTGCCGCGCACCCGCGCCGCCCAGGCCGACGAACCGACGAGGAGGACAGCGGCGGCGACGAAGACCGCGTGTTTCAGCGACTGCCGCCCGGGCTGCCCGGGGCGCCGTCGGTGTCCGCCGCGTCCAGGAACGGGTAGCGGTAGTCGCGCGGCGGGACGAACGTCTCCTTGATCGTGCGCGGGCTGACCCAGCGGATCAGGTTCCACATCGAGCCGGCCTTGTCGTTCGTGCCGGATGCCCGTGAACCGCCGAACGGCTGCTGGCCGACGATCGCGCCCGTCGGCTTGTCGTTCACGTAGAAGTTGCCGGCGGCGTAGCGGAGCGCCTCCTCGGCCTCGTCGATCGCCTCGCGGTCGCGAGAGAAGATCGCGCCCGTCAGCCCGTACGGAGCTGTCTCGTCGACGAGCTCGAGCGTCTCCTCCCACTCGTTCTCGGGGTAGACGTAGGTCGTCACGATCGGGCCGAAGAACTCCTCCCGCATCAGCCGGTCGCGCGGGTCGCGCGTCTCGATCACGGTCGGCTCGACGAAATAGCCCTCGCTGTCGTCGGTGCCGCCGCCCACGAGCACCTCCGCGTCGTTCTGGCGAGCGTGCTCGATCGCCTCCCGCTGGCGCGCGAACGAGCTGCCGTCGATCACTGCGCCCATGAAGTTCGAGAAGTCGGTGACGTCGCCCATCGAGATCGTGCCGACCTCCTCGACGAGCCGCTCGCGCAGCTCCGGCCAGAGGTTCGAGGGCGCATAGACGCGGGAAGCGGCAGAGCATTTCTGGCCCTGGTACTCGAAGGAGCCGCGGAGGATCGCCGTCGCGACCGCGTCCACGTCCGCGCTCGGGTGGGCGACGATGAAGTCCTTGCCCCCCGTCTCGCCGACGACGCGCGGGTAGTTGCGGTAGCGGTCGATGTTGTCGCCTACCGTCTTCCAGATCGAGTGGAACACCTCGGTCGAGCCGGTGAAGTGGACGCCCGCCAGGTGCTCGCTGGCGAGCGCCGCGTCGCCGATCTCGGCGCCGCTCCCGTAGACGAGGTTGATCACGCCCGGCGGGAGCCCGGCCTCCTCGAAGAGGCGCATGAGCCAGTAGGCGGAGACGGTGGCCGTCGAGGCCGGCTTCCAGATCACGGTGTTGCCCATCAGCGCCGCGCTCGTCGGCAGGTTCCCGGCGATCGCGGTGAAGTTGAACGGCGTCACCGCGAAGACGAAGCCCTCGAGCGGGCGGTACTCCATCCGGTTCCACGTCCCGGGCGAGGAGACGGGCTGCTCCTCGTAGATCCGGATCATGAACTCGACGTTGAAGCGGAGGAAGTCGATCAGCTCGCAGGCGGCATCGATCTCGGCCTGGTGCGCCGTCTTCGACTGGCCGAGCATCGTCGCGGCGTTCAGCGTCGGACGCCAAGGCTCGGCCAGCAGCTCGGCCGCGCGGAGGAAGACGGCGGCGCGCTCCTCCCACGGCAGGCGGTGCCAGTCCTCCCAGGCCTCGCCGGCCGCCCCGACGGCGCGCTCCACCTCGGCTGCGCCGCCCTTGTGCACGTCCGCGAGGACGTGGTCCTTGTCGTGCGGCATCACCGCCTCGAAGGTCTTGCCGGTGCGGACGTCCTCGCCGCCGATCACGCTCGGGATGTCGAGGCGCTCGGTCTTCATCTCGTCGAGCCGCTCGGTCAGCTCCGCGCGCTCGGGCGAGCCCGGCGCGTAGTCGCGCACCGGCTCGTTCCGGGGCGTTGGCGGACGGAAGATCCCTGGGCGGCTCATCGCCTGGATTCTACGATTCAGGCGATGATCGAGCGGGTCGCGTACGAGGTGGACGGCTGGGGCGTGGGGGAGCTCGTGTTCGACGACGGCCTGCTCGCCTGGCACGAGCTGCCACGCCACGCGTCCCCGGATCACGTATCGCAAACACCACATCCGCTGGTGGGCCGTTTGCGCCGGTACTTCGGCGGGGCGCGCGACGCGTTTGTCGACGTCGAGCTCGACCTGAGCTGGTGCACGCCGTTCCAGCGAGACGTTCTGGAAGCGATGCGTGCGATTCCGTATGGGGAGACCGCGACGTACGGCGAGGTGGCGGCGCTCGCCGGGCGCCCGAACGCCCAGCGCGCCGTGGGCTCGGTCTGCGCGGGGAACCGGTTCGGGCTGATCGTCCCGTGCCACCGCGTGGTCGCGGCGGAGGGTCTGGGGTCGTACGGCTCGCTCGGCCCCGGCTACAAGCGGCGGTTGCTGGAGCTCGAACGTGTCCTTCTCTGAGGAGGTGCGCGGCGAGCTGGCCGCGATCGCGCCCGCGCGCGACTGCGACCGGCTCGCCGAGCTCTCGGCGCTCTTCCACTTCGCCGGGCGGTTGCACCTGCGCGGACGCGGCGAGGTCGCGCTCCACCTCGACGTGGCGAGCTCGGCGGTCGCGCGGCGGGCCTTCGCGCTCCTGCGCTCCTTCGGCGTCCGCTCGGAGATCCGCACGTACAGGCGCCGGGCCTTCGGCCGCGAGACGCGATACCAACTCCACGTAGAAGGTGGGCCCCGAGCGCTCCAGGTACTGGACGAAGCCGGCGTCGTCGACTCGCGTCTCTCACCGCGCGCGCGGCCGCCGAAGCGGATCGTCGCCCGCGCGTGCTGCCGGGCGGCGTACCTGCGCGGTGCGCTGCTCGCGGCGGGGTCGGTGAGCGCGCCGCCGTCGCCACACCTCGAGGTGCGCAGCGAGAGCCTGGCCGGGGCGGAGTCGGTCGTGGACGCGGCTGCGGCGGAGGGGACCGAGCTGCGTGTCGTCGAGCGCGGCGAGCAGGCCGTCGCCTACGCGAAGGGGATCGACCGGATCGCCGGCGTGCTCGCCGCGGCCGGCGCGAGCGACGCCGCGCTCGCGCTCCAGGAGCGAGCGGTTGTGGGGTCGACGAAGGCGCGGGCGAACCGGCTCGCGAATGCCGATCACGCGAACCTCGTCCGCTCGGCCCACGCCGCCCACGCGCAGGTCGAGGCGGTGCGCAGGCTGGAGCGGGCCGGCCGGCTCGGCGAGCTGTCGCCGCGGCTTCGGGAGATCGCGGAGATGCGCCTGCGGCACCCGTCGCTCTCGTTGCGGGAGCTCGGCGCGAAGTGCCGGCCGCCCGCGAGCAAGGCGGCCGCGCACAGGCGGCTGCGCGCCTTGGTTCGCATTGCGCAGCGCTAGCCGTTTGACGGTTTTTACGATTTTGAAGGGCGTGTTTTTCGCCTGGCCGGTCCGTCATACTCAAGGCCGGCGGGTTCGCGCTCGTCCGGCGATGGATTCAGACCCCGTCCGTCGCCAAGGTCCGGAGCGCGACAATGCGGAGGGGGAGGTCGTCCTCGGAGCTTCTCCTCCGGCCCGCCTCCTGCCAGAGGCAGGAGGCGGGCCGGTCGGGATTGGGACGGGCACGCGGGCAAAGCCCGCACGCCTTCGGATGTCGTCAGCGCAAGCGCTGACGACGCGGCCCGCCGCTGGCCGGGAGGACCGGCATGCCGGTCGCGATAAAGGCGCGCGCACGAAAAGCCCCACGCGCGCTAGGGTCGGCGTCGCGACGCCTCAGCGGCCGGCCCGGTGCCTCCGGCCCAACGGGCCAATCGGAGTAAGACGGACGTACGGGCAAAGCTTTGTCCCCGTCCAAGGTCTACGGCTCGCGAATGAGGGTCGCGTCCTGGCCGCCGCCTGGGTACGCGACGCGCGGATAGCCGTTCCATTCGGGCGCCAAGTTGCCGGTGACGCGTCCGCTTGTCGTGGACGCCACACCGCACTTGCTTCTTGTCGTGCCGGGAGGGGTGGACGCGCGGTAGTGGAGATCGCCGGAGAGGAACGGCACGTCGTTGCTGCGGAAGGTCGCGGTCGACAGATCTCCTGCCGCAGTCCAGCTTCCCCGCGGCAAGCTCGCGTCGCGGATCTCGTGGTACGCGATCTCGTTCAGCGCGCCCACGGCGAGATGCGGAAACTGACACTCGCCCTACCGCCGCGGTTCAGCGAGACGAGCGCGAAGCTCGCCTGGTGCGCCGTCCAGGCCAACTCGGTCCGGTGGCACGCCAGCGCTCTCCGGGCGCAGTCGAGCGAGCTCGTCCGCGTGACCGCGCTGTGCGAGACTCGTCGCAGCACTCCGAAGAAGCCATTGTGGCTGTAAAAAGCGAACGCACCCTTGACGTCCGCGTTGCGCACCGTGCTCGTTCCGGTGCATCCGGCCGGGGGTGCGATGCCCTTCGCCGCACCCGTCGCCATGAACCTTAGGCGGACGCGCCCGTACCCCCTGAGGTCGTTGTGGGTGTCCAAACTGCAGCGCACGTAGCCGCCGCTGCACGAGAGATCGCCGCGCCGGAGCGGGAACGGCCACCAGTGCGACTCGATCGCCTGCCCGCTCTGCCGGGCCAGGCGAACCGCGAGGCGAGGCGCGTTCGGCTGCGTCAGGTCGACGCGCAGCGTCAGACGATACCCGCGGCCGACGGTGATCGGCCTCGTCGTGATCGCTGCCGCGACGCTCCCGGTCGAGCCGGCGGCCGCACCCCCAAGCGCGAGGAGCGCGATCGGAACAAGTAGTCCCACCGGAGCGCCGCCATCAGGCGTTCGATCGTAGCCGTGAGCCCAGCATTAGAGAGGCGCTCGGTAAACTCGCTCGGCAAGCGACGGGGAGGATCGGTGGCTACTCGGGTTGGGATCAACGGGTTCGGGCGGATTGGGCGCAACTTCTACCGGGCTCACCTGCAGCGCGGGGGTGACTTCGAGGTGGTCGCGGCCAACGACCTCGGGGACGCCGCGACGATGGCGCACCTGCTCAAGCACGACTCTGTGCTCGGGACGCTGCCGGAGGGCGTCACCGCCGGCGACGGCACGATCTCCGTTGCCGGCCGGGAGATCCAGATCCTTGCCGAGCGCGATCCCGCGAGCCTCCCTTGGGGCGATCTCGGCGTCGATCTCGTGATCGAGTCGACCGGCCTCTTCACCAAGCGCGAGGCCGCCGAGAAGCACCTCGAAGCGGGGGCGAGGAAGGTCGTCATCTCCGCTCCGGCCACGGATCCGGACGTGACGATCGTGCTCGGCGTCAACGAGGAGGTCTACGAGCCCGAGTCGCACCACATCATCTCGAATGCCTCCTGCACCACCAACTGCGTCGCGCCGCTCGCGAAGGTGTTGCACGACGAGTTCACGATCGAACAGGGCTTCATGACCACGATCCACGCCTACACGAACGATCAGCAGATCCTCGACCTGCCCCACGAGGACCTGCGGCGGGCGCGGGCGGCGGCGATCAACCTGATCCCGACCTCGACCGGCGCGGCGCGGGCGATCGGCGTCGTGATGCCGGACCTGAAGGGGAAAGTCGACGGGATGTCGATGCGCGCGCCCGTGCCGACCGGCTCCATCGTCGATCTGGTCTGCCGCCTCGGCCGCGAGGCCACGACCGACCAGGTCAACGGAGCGTACCGCTCGAGGGCGGACACGGACGGCTTCGAGGGGATCATGCGGTATTCGGACGAGCCGCTCGTCTCCACGGACATCGTCCACTCGTCGTACTCGTGCATCGTCGACAGCGAGCTGACGATGGCGAACGGGACGATGGTGAAGGTCTTCGGCTGGTACGACAACGAGTGGGGTTATTCGTGCCGGCTGGTCGACCTGGTCGCCAAGGTGGCCGCGACGATGCCGGCAGCCGTCTCGGCCTAGGTGCGTCGCCCGCGTTCGGTCCGTCAGGCGGAGGTCGCCGGCAAGCGCGTGCTCGTCCGTGCCGACCTGAACGTGCCGCTCGACGATGGTCGGGTCGCCGACGACACGCGGATCCATGCCTCGCTGCCGACCCTGCGCTACCTGCTCGAGCACGGCGCCGTCGCGGTGGCGGTCTGCTCGCACCTCGGCCGGCCGAAGGGGCCGGACCCCGCATTCTCGATGCGTCCGGTGGAGGAGCGGCTGCGCTCGCTGCTGTCCGACGAGCGGATCGAGGTGCTCGAGAACACCCGCTTCGACCCCGGGGAGACGAAGAACGAGCCCGAGCTCGCGAGCCGGCTCGCGGAGGGGCGCGAGCTGTTTGTCCAAGACGCCTTCGGCTCGGTGCACCGCGCGCATGCGTCCACGGTGGGCGTGGCGAAGCTACTGCCCGCGTACGCCGGGCTCCTGCTCGAGCGTGAGCTCGAGGAGCTGGGCAAGCTCCTCGGCGAAGTGGAGCGGCCGTTCGTGCTGGTCTCGGGCGGCGCGAAGGTGGAGGACAAGCTCGGCGTCCTCCGCAACCTCGGCGGCCGCGCCGACACGGTGCTCGTCGGAGGGAAGATGGCAGCAGAGATTGCTTCGCAATCTCTGCCAGAGGGGGTGGACGTCGAGTTGCCGCTCGACGTCGTCGCGGCCGCGGCCTTCGAGCCGGACGCGGAGGCGAGGGTAGTCGCGTTCAACGAGCTTCCAGACGGGTGGCTCGGGCTCGACATCGGCCCCGAGACGCGGAAGGCATTCGCCGCCGAGATCATGAAAGCGAGGACGATCTTCTGGAACGGCCCGATGGGCGTCTTCGAGTGGCCTCGCTTCGCCGAGGGCACGAAGGCCGTCGCCGAGGCGGTCGCCCGCTCGGAGGCGTACTCGGTCGTCGGCGGCGCCGACTCGGCGCGAGCGCTGCGAGAGCTCGGCCTCGAGAGCGAGGTCTCCTGGCTCTCGACGGGCGGCGGCGCCGCGCTGGAGTTCCTCGAGGGCAAGGAGCTTCCAGGCGTCGCCGCGATCCCGGCGGCCTGACCCTACAAGTAACAGAGTGTTACAAGGAGCCCGGGACGGCTAGCGCGGAGTGGGGTCGAGGCGCACGGCGCGGATGAGCAAGATGCCCTCGGCGACGAAGGCGGACGCGAGCGTGCCGTACACGAGCGCGAACCTCGTCTTGCCCCTTGACCACGGCGGACGGTCTTCCGCTCCGGGCACGACCTAAGATGCCCCGGCCGTGCCGCTCTTAGCCGCGAACTGGAAGATGTACAAGGGCCCGCGGGAGACGCGGGAGTTCTGCGCCGCCTTCCGTCCGCCGGAGGGAATCGAGGCGGTGCTCTGCCCGCCGTTCGTGTCACTCGCGGCCGCCGTCGAGAGCGGGCACACGATCTTCGCCCAGAACGTCCACTGGGCGGACGAGGGTGCGTTCACGGGAGAGGTCTCGGCTCCGATGCTGAAGGAGGTGGGGGCGAGCGGCTCGATCGTCGGCCACTCGGAGCGGCGCCAGCACTTCGGCGAGACCGACGAGACGGTCGCGCGCCGAACGGTCGCGGCGCTCGAGCACGGCCTCCGCGTGATCGCCTGCGTCGGCGAGTCCGAGGAGGAGCGCGAGTCCGGCCAGACCGAGCTCGTCCTCCGTCTCCAGGTCGAGGCGATTGCCGACGCCGCCGGAGCGCACGACGACCTCGTCCTCGCCTACGAGCCCGTCTGGGCGATCGGCACCGGCAAGACGGCGACGCCGGAGCAGGCACAAGACGCGCATGCCTTCATCAAGGAGATCCTCGACGTCCCCGTGCTCTACGGCGGCTCGGTCAAGCCCGACAACGCCGCGGAGATGCTCGCCCGGCCTGGGATCGACGGCGCCCTCGTCGGCGGCGCCTCGCTCGAGGTGGAATCGTTCACGGCGATTTGCCAGGCAGCCGAAGAGTCCCGCTCGTAGTCCTCGTCGTCCTCGACGGCTGGGGCTGCGCGCCGCCCGGCCCCGGGAACGCGGTCGAGCTTGCGGAGACGCCCGTCTTCGACCGGCTCTGGGCGACGTACCCGCACACGACGCTGAGCGCCTCCGGTGAGGCGGTCGGCCTCCCGCCTGGCCAGATGGGGAACTCGGAGGTCGGCCACCTGACGATCGGCGCCGGCCGCGTGCTCGACCAGGACCTCGAGCGGATCAACCGCGCGATCGAGGACGGCTCCTTCTTCGAGAACCCGGCGCTGAAGGCCGCTTTCGACAGCGGCGGCGACGTCCATCTGCTCGGGCTCGCCTCGTACGGCGGCGTCCACTCGCACATGAACCACCTGAATGCGCTCCTCCGCTTTGCACCCGAGCGCACCTGGATCCACGCCTTCACCGACGGGCGCGACGTCTCGCCGCACGCGGCCGCGAAGGACCTCGCCGAGCTCCCGGCCGACCGGATCGCGACCGTGGCAGGCCGCTACTACGCGATGGACCGGGACCAGCGCTGGGAGCGGACAAATCGCGCCTTCGCCGCAATTTGTCTATGCGAAGGGCCCGTCGCAGAGGACCCGATCGACGCGGTCAAACGCAGCTACGAAGTGGGCGTGACGGATGAATTCATCGAGCCGACGGTAATTAGCGGCCGGCCGCGGTTCACACGGGCGGCCGCGGGACTCTTCTTCAACTTCCGCCCCGACCGGGCAAGGCAGCTGACGCAGAAGCTGCTCGAGGACGGCTTCGACCTGACCACGATGACGCGGTACCGCGCCGACCTCGACTGCCCGGTCGCCTTCGAGCCCCAGGAGGTCGGCGAGACGATGGCCGAAGCGCTCGCCGAGCACGGGATCCGCCAGCTCCACGTCGCCGAGACGGAGAAGTACGCGCACGTGACCTACTTCTTCAACGGCGGCCGCGAGGAGGAATGGCCGGGAGAGACGCGGATCCTTGTCCCGTCGCCCCGCGAGGTCGGCACCTACGACAAGAAGCCCGAGATGTCCGCGGGCAAGGTCACCGATCGCCTCTGCGCTGCGCTCGAAGGAGACGGCTACGGCTTCGCGATCGTCAACTTCGCCAACCCCGACATGGTCGGCCACAGCGGCGTCATCCCCGCGGTGGTGAGAGCCGTGGAGACGGTCGACGCGTGTCTGGGGCGCGTCGCCGAAACCGTTCAGCGTCTCGGCGGCGTATTGCTGATCACAGCCGACCACGGCAACGCCGAACAGATGCTCGAGGCAGATGGCACGAGCCCGCACACCGCACACACCTCGAATCCGGTGCCGCTGATCGTCACCGATCCCGCAACGAAGCTGCGCGAAGACGGAGAGCTGAAGGACCTGGTGCCGACCGCCATTTCTTACCTCGGCCTCACCAAACCCTTACAGATGACTGGGGAAAACCTCTGCAATTGAGCCCCTTCCGCCGTATACTCCGCGAGCCTTGTCCCTAGCCCAGCCGGATCCTGGCGTCCTGAAGAAGGCTCAACGCGGCGACGAGCGGGCCTTCTCGCTCATCCTCCGCGCCTACGAGACGCCCGTGTTCAACTACGTGCTCCGGCTGGTCGGCGGCGACCGCTCTCTCGCCGAGGACCTGACGCAGGAGGTCTTCCTGCGCGTGTACCAGGGACTGCCGAAGTTCTCCCTCCGCTCGAAGTTCACCACCTGGCTCTTCCAGGTGACGAAGAACCGCGTGCTGGACGAGCTGCGCGCCGTCGAGCGGCGGCCGCGGGCGCTCGTCGCGCTGGATGACGTCGCGCCGCTCGAGGTGCTCGATGCGCCGGTCGAGCGGCTCGAGGAGATCGACGCCCTCTGGCGCGCGATCGAGGACCTGAGCGTCGACCTGAAGATGGCGCTCCTCCTCCGCGACGTGGTCGGCCTCTCGTACAGCGAGATCGCCGACTCGCTGGAGATCACCCTCGCCACCGTCAAGTGGCGGATCTACAAGGCGCGCGAGGAAGTCCAGCTCGCGCTGGGCCGCGAGGGCATCACCTACGGCACGCAGCCGGCGGCCGCGGACCGGCTGACCTAGGGCGAATTCGAGTAGCGGTTGATCCAGGCGCGGATGTTGCGCGCCTGCTCCTGCGGGGTCGCGCCGCGCCCGATTCTCTTCACCGTCGGGGTGCGCGTCGTGGTCGCGCCGGCGCCGCCCGAGCCCGTGCCGCTCCCGGTAGCCAGTGCGACCGCGAGCAGGATCGCAGCGATCGCGAGCACGCCCGCGAGGGCGAGCCAGGTGATCCGGTTGCGCGCGGGGCCGGCCAGGATCGCGGTCGCACGGGTGCCCCGCGTCCGAGGCAACGGCTCGGTCGGCCGCTCGACGGTCTCCGGAGAGAGCTCGCGGGCCAGCTCCTCCGCAGAGGCGGGCCGGTAGGCCGGGTTGCGGGCGAGGCAGCGCATGACGACGTCCTCGAGCCTCTGCGGCACCTCCGGCGCGAGCTCGCCCACCGGCGCGATCGCGGCCTCCGTCTGCTTGGCGGCGAGCTCGGCCAACGACTCGAACTCGTAGGGTGGCCTGCCCGTCAGCAGCTCGTACAGCACGGCGCCCAGCGAGTAGACGTCCGCGGCCGCGGTGACCTCCTCCCCAGCGGCCTGCTCGGGCGACAGGTACGCGGCGGTGCCGAGCACCGTCCCCGCCTGCGTCAGCGCTGTGGTCTCCGCCGCGCGCGCGATCCCGAAGTCCGCGATCTCGAGCCTGCCGTCGTGGCCGAGGAGCAGGTTCTGCGGCTTGACGTC
>WNGF01004107.1_pt1 | contig 19234 bp, 17 predicted proteins | sample 5400641 | NCBI WGS metagenome assembly WNGF01 (sample SAMN13153371, study PRJNA577476) | soil metagenome | isolation source: 80 cm soil or saprolite under grassland replicate 2 | place: USA:California | collected 2016-06-15
TGATCGCGCCCGAAGGGGCCGAGATCGCCCGCGAGGAGCCGGAGCCCGCGCCGGCCGCGGCCGCCGCGCCCCAGGCCGAGCCTGCCGCGCGGGCAGCGGAGGCCGAGCCGCCTACCGAGCCGGTTGCCGAGCCGCCGCCCGCCGCACCCGCGGCCCAGGTGGCACCGGCGGCGACGGACGGAAAGGCCGCCGAGAAGACCTTCGTGTCGCCGGTTGTGGCCAAGATCGCCGCCGAGCACGGCGTCGATCCGGGACAGGTACCCGGCACCGGCCGCGGCGGCCGCGTCACGAAGAAGGACATCCTCGGTTTCATCGAATCGGGCGCTCCTGCACCGGCCGCTTCTGAAGCGGCCCCTCCTCCACCCGCCGCTCCTGCACCCGCTGCCGAGGCGCCTGCCGCGGAGGCACCGGCGCCGCCGCCCCCCGAGACTCCCCCGGCGCCGGCGCCCCCGGCGCCCACACCGGAACCGGTTGCCGCGGGCGTCGGCGAGATCGTCGAGCCGATGACGGCCATGCGCAAGGGCATCGCCGAGCACATGCGCCGGTCCCTCGACACCTCGGCGCACGTCACGACCGTCTTCGAGATCGACCTGAGCCGGGTCGTCGCCATCCGCGAGAAGCTCAAGCCCGAGTACCAGAAGACATACGGCGTCAACCCGACGTACCTGGCCTTCATCGCACGCGCGACGGTCGAGAGCATCCGCAACTGGCCGTGGGTGAACGGCGAGATTCGCGGTGAGCAGATCGTGGTCAAGCAGTACGTGAACCTCGGCGTCGCAGTTGCCCTCGAAGGAGGCAAGGGGCTGATCGTCCCGGTGATCAAGAATGCCGAGGGACTGAACCTGCTCGGCCTCGCCCGCGCGATCGCCGACCTCGCCGACCGCGCCCGCTCGAAGAAGCTGATGCCCGACGACGTCCAGGGCGGAACCTTCACCATCACGAACCCGGGGGGCTGGGGGGCGATCATCGGCACGCCGATCATCAGCCAGCCGCAGGTGGCGATCCTGGACGTGGAGGCCCTGGTCAAGCGGCCCGTCGTGATCGAGGACGAGCACGGCAACGACGTGATCGCCATCAGGCCGATGATGAACCTCTGCCTGTCGTACGACCACCGGCTCGTGGATGGCGCCTACGCCGCGCAGTTCATGAAGGAGGTCCGCGAGAACCTCGAAAGCTGGGGCGAAGAGCGCTACTAGCTCCGTGCAGACCGTCGTTCCCATGCTTTCGTACGAGGACGGTGTCGCGGCAATCGACTGGCTCTGCCGCGCCTTCGGCTTCCGGGAGCGCGAGGGGAGCCGCCGCGTGGAGGAAGGCCGCTTGACCCATGCGGAGCTCGACGTCGGCGACGGGTCTGTCGTCTTCCTCGCCTCACCGACACCCGACTATGAGAGCCCACGACGCCACCGCGAACACTGCGAGGCGGCGAAGGGCTGGTCGCAGGCGCCCTGGGTGATCGACGGCGTGCTCGTTCGCGTGCTCGACGTCGACAGGCACCGCCGCCGCTCGCGGGACGAGGGAGCAGAGATGCTCTCGGAGATCGAGGAGACCCCCTTCGGGCGCCTCTACCGAGCCGAGGACGTCGAGGGTCACCGCTGGATGTTCCTCGAGCCGACATGAGCCGCGGCGCGTACCTGATGAATCTGGGCCCCACGCCTTACCTGGAGGCATGGGAGCTCCAGCGCGCCTTGGCCGCCGCCGTCTCGCAGAATGCGATCCCCGAGACCGTTGTCCTGCTCGAGCACCCGCCCGTGGTCACCCTGGGCCGCCGTGCCGAAGAGCGCGAGCTCCACGTCCCCGAGGACGCCGAGGTGGAGGTCGTCGAGACCGACCGCGGCGGCAAGTCCACCTACCACGCGCCCGGACAGCTCGTCTGCTACCCGATCCTCGACCTCAAGCGCCACGAGCAAGACGTGAAGCGCTACGTCCGTGACCTCGAACGGGCGATCGTCGGCACGGTCGGCGCGTTCGGGATCGAGGCCGGGTGCATCGAGGGTCTGACCGGCGTGTGGGTTCAGGCTCCTCCCAGGAAGATCGCATCTATTGGCATCCACGTGTCCCGCTGGGTGACGACCCACGGCTACGCGCTCAACGTCGACCTCGACCTCGAGCCGTTCACGGGCTGGATCACGGCGTGCGGGCTGGACGACGCAGCCTTCACGACGATGGCGCGCGAGCTCGGACGGCCATTCATGGTGGACGAGGTGCGTGGCCCCGCGGCGGATGCACTCGCCGAGGTCTTCGAGCTCGAGCTCGAGGAGCTGCCCGCCGACGCCGCTGCGGGCCTGTGGGCCCAGCCGGTTCACGCCAAGCTCGCGGGGTGAGCACCTCCCGCCTCGAGACGTTCTCCGACGGCGTCTTCGCCATCGCGGCCACGCTCCTCATCCTCAACGTCGACACGCAGGTGGCCGACGATGTGCCCGACCTGGGCGCGCGCCTCCTGCACGTCTGGCCTTCGTACGCCGCCTACGCCGTCAGCTTCGTGACCATCGGGATCATGTGGATCAGCCACCACGCCAGCATGGGACAGATCGGCCGCGCCGACCGCAGGTTCCTGATCGCCACCGTCGGCCTGCTCATGTGCATCGCCTTCGTGCCCTTTCCCACGCGGATCGTCGCCGAGCACTTCCGGGAGGCGGGGGCACAGGATGCTGCACTCCTCTACGGCTTCACGATGGTCGCAACCGCAGTCATGTTCAGCGTGACCTGGTTCTATGCGTCGCTCGGGGGACGGCTGCTACGTCCGGATGCGGACCCGAGGGTCGTAAGCGGAATCACGCGCAGCTACCTGCCCGGACCCTGGATCTACCTGGTCGCGACCCTGCTTGCGTTCGCGAGCCCGACGGTCAGCATCGTCCTCTTCGGCGCAATCGCTCTCTTCTACGTGCTGGAGAGCTCGCTCTTCGGCTCGAGCGGCGGCGTGACGGAGGTGGGTGACCTCTAGACTGGCCTCGATGGAGCGCTCCCTGCCCGTCGCCGAGAGACCCCGCCGCCCCGAGTGGATGAAGGTGCGCTCGCCGAGTCGTGCATCCCGCTACTTCGAGGTCCGGGAGCTGATCCACGGACGGCAGCTGCACACGATCTGCGAGGAGGCCCGCTGCCCGAACATCGCCGAGTGCTGGGGCCGCGGCACCGCGACCTTCCAGATCCTCGGCGACACCTGCACGCGCGCCTGCCGCTACTGCTACGTCCACTCGGGCAAGCCCGACGGGCCGCCCGACCCGCTCGAGCCGCTCCGCCTGGCGCAGGCGGCTGCGCAGATGGGACTCACGCACGTCGTCGTCACCTCGGTCGACCGCGACGACCTGCCCGACAAGGGCGCAGGGCATTACGCGGCCACGATTCGTGCACTGCAACACAAGCTGCCGGAGGCGACGGTCGAGGTCCTGATACCCGACTTCCTCGGCTACGAGGAGGAGGCCCTGGAGATCGTGCTCGCCGAGCGGCCCGACGTCTTCAACCACAACATCGAGACCGTCCGCCGCCTGCACGCCAGGATGCGCGGCGCCAAGGCCTCCTACGACACGGCGCTCTGGCTGCTGGAGCGGGCAAAGGAGGTCGCGGGCTATCCGGTCCTGACCAAGTCCGGGATCATCGTCGGTCTCGGAGAGACGAACGACGAGGTCGTGGGGACCATGCGCGACCTGCGCGCGCACGGCGCCGACGTCGTCACCATCGGCCAGTACCTCCAGCCTTCGTCCAAGCACGCGCCCATCGACCGCTGGGTGCACCCGGACGAGTTCCGCTGGTTCCGCGAGGAGGGCGAGGCACTCGGCTTTGGCTCCGTCTTCTCCGGTCCGCTCGTCCGCTCGTCGTACCGCGCCGACGAGCAGCGCCACGCTGCCGAGACGGGCCGTGGTGCGGTAGCGTCCTGAACGATGGCCGGCTTTCTGAACAGGCTTCGGGCGTGGTGGAACAAGGACGCGCTCGCGAAGGCGGAAGAAGAGACGCGTATGTCGCCGCTGGAGCGTGACGTCGCCGACGAGGACTACGAAGCTCGCAAAGAGGATCAGTCGATCTCTGGTGGACGCCTCGCGGGTGGAACGGCCGACTACGAGCGCGACTCCGAGCCACCGCGCGACCCCGCTCCCTAGGAAGGAGAAGGGCCGCCCGGAGGCGGCCCTTCTCGCGTGCAACGGATTCCTCGAGCCTACGGCGCCCGCTTTGGAAGGTTAGGGCGAGGCCGCATAGACGTTCTGGTTGAGACCGCCGGCGTTCGCGCACGTGTCCGGCGCGTCGGGTGTGGCGCGGCACTGGAGAACGTCGAAGCCGTCGGAGTCGCTCTCGCGCGGGTCGCTACCCGGGACGACATCGCGGTCGTCCGTCCAGGCGCCGATGATCTTGCCACCATCGGCGTCGACTCCGATGTAGTCGCCCTCGAAGGCCACGATTCGGCCGCTGAACATCTCGTAGTTAGGCTGGTGACCGACCGTGGAGACTTTCGTCTGGATCCAGCTGATGCCTCCATTCGTCGAGGCGGCGATGAATGTGTTCAGAACATCGCACGGCGTTGTGCCGACACCACCGCTTTCACAGACGCTTTTTCCGTTGGACCGGTTTCCGGGCGGCCGGTTGACCGAGTAGGAGGTATCCTCGCGCGAGTCGTAGTAGATGAGCGCGAGCGTCCCGTTCGACTTGTCGTACTCGATGTTCGGCCAGAACTGATCGCCGACGCCCTGCGAGTCGACGGTCGTGGTCGACCAGGTCGAGCCCCCATCCGTTGACTTCGACACCATCACCTTCGACTGGCCGTCGGGTTGATAACTGTCTCCGTTGTCGCTCGTGGCACTGAGTTGCTCGTGGGTGGCATAGAGGTTCCCGGACGAGTCCGCGGTCGCCTGCGGGAGAGTGACCGTGCGGTGGAAGGTAAAGCCGGACTGGCATTTGAAGATGAGGCTGCCGCAGAAGCCCGCGCCGCCGCCGATGACATATGCGTCCGAGCGATCGTAGGGGTCGATCGAGAAGGCGAAGTACGGGTCGCCGAACGTCTTGCCGCCGTCCGTGGACTTCACGTACACGATCCCGTCGCCCGAGTTGGCGACGAAGCCGAACTGACGCCAGAAGACGTATACGTCCCCGTTCGGCGAGACCGCGATGTCTGTGCCCAGGGCATTCGGGATGTTCTTCGAGATGATGATCGGCTTCGAGAACGTCTGGCCCTCGTCGGTCGACCGCGCAAAGAGGATCCTGCTGTTTTGGCCCGGGCTGGGCCCGCCCGCGCCCGTGTCGAGGTTCCAGGCGGTGTAGACGTTGCCCGCGAATGGGCTTTGAACGATGCTCCAGTCGTCGACCTTGAGCGACGGTTTGTCGCTGAGCTTCCCCTCTAAGCTGGCGCTCGGCGTTCCTTGCCCCACGATCACGGTCTGCACGTAGCTGATCCCAATCGGGGACGATGGATCACGGCTCCACGTGGAGACGAACGTGTTCCCGTTCGTGGGCGTCACTCCGCTCTCGGCTCGGGTCGCCGTCCGATTGAAGGCGATGCCGCCGGTGAAGAGGTGGCCGGAATTGTCCCAATCGAGAACCGGGTCGCCTGCGTTCGTGTCGCCGGCGCTCACGAGCGGGGACGGAGCGCCGCTCGTGTCGCCCGGATAGCCGGGCAGCAGCGAATCCTTCCAGGTCGCGCCACCGTCGGTCGAGGTGTAGATGCCTTCGAAGGCGTCACCGAAGGTCGGGATGCCGCAGTAGTCGTTTGCGGCGACGACGATGAAGCTCGGTTCGCCCGGGTCGACGGCGACCGCCGGCTCGTTTTGCTGCCGATGGCCGCCGTACTGCGAGTCCGCACTGAAATTCGAGCATGTCGAGATCACCGAGTCGGAGCCGCCGTCGTGGCGCGTGTACGTCTGGTCGGTCACTTTGACGTCCGACGCCGAAGCAGCGGCCACCGTCGCGAGCGATGTACAGATGAGTGCCGCCGCAGCGACTATGAGTCGTCTCATACTTCCCCCTTCTGACGCGTCATCGCCATCTCGAAAGGCGCAAGCGACTCTTTCGGAACTCGCATCCTCTCCCCTCTTTCGAGTCCGGCATCGACTAGCCGCCTGCCACGGCGGGCGGAACTATAGCTCGTGGGTGGTAACCCGCCCCGTGCGGCTTCGCCGGGGCTAGAAAGCAGAAGGGCCGCCCAGAGGCGGCCCTTCTGTCGAGAGGTATCGCCGGACCTACGGCGTCAGCTTGCTGATCCGCGTCGACCAGTTCGCCTGGGCACTGCGCACGCCGGGGCCATGGCTGGCGCCGCCGCACGTGCCCAGCAGGTTGTCGCCGGTGCCGCCCGCGAAGAACGGGCCGCCCCAGTTGGTGTACGTGCAGGCACCGCCGATGTACTCGCTGGCGATCCAGACCGAATTGCCGTCCACGGCGGCAGCGCCGTAATCACCCCAGCGCGTGCGCGGAGAATTGCCGACGAACGATTTGTAGCTCGTGAACCCGTCGTCCGCGGCAGCACCTGTACCGCCGGTGACGACATTCCAAGCCCCCACCCCGACGCTTGCGTCGATGGGCGCGTAGGCGGCACTGGGATTGAGGCTGTTACCCGTGGCAGTGAAGGCCAGGACGCCGCGGCCGCTGGCGGTGACGCCGACGGCCGGATACGTGAAGTCGTACCCCGTGGCTCCGAGGTAGCCCTCCTTGACGATGCTCCCGACAGCCGGGTTGACGATGTACCAGGCGATGCCCGCGCGCTGCGGGCCGCCGTCTGGGTTGAGCGCGGTGTCGAGCGCGCCCCACAGCTTGCCGTTGGCGTACATGACCTGCTGCATGCGGGTGTCGTTCGAGTCCGGCCTCGAGATGACCTCGTCGTGCGCCGGCTCACCCACGAACAACAGCCGCCAGCAGCCGGTCTGGCCGCTGAACAAGAGGGTCGTGGTGTTGTTGATGCAGTAGCCCTGCGGGACGTCTGTCGTCGGAGCCGTCCCCGAGCCCGGCTGTTGCTGCTTGGGCGGGATCCCGTACTGCCCGACGTCCAGCACCTTGTTCGAGAGGCTGAGCGAGGGCGAGACGCTGTTCAGCGACGCTGTGTTCTTCAGCGTCCAGACGATCAGATTTGTCGAGGAACCCGTGAACGCGGTTCCGGCCGCTTCGTCGCCCGCGTTGGAGCTCAGAAAGTACTCCGTGCCGTTGTTCGCAAGCTGGAACGAGTTGGTGCCCGGTGACTGCGCCGGCCAGACTGTGAAGCCGGGCTCGGTCTGTGCGACGGGAGAGGTCGCGTTGACCATGCCGGTCGTGTTGATGTGCACCATGTTCACGCTCGCCGCGCCCGCGGCGAGCTGGGCCTTCGACAGGGCGTAGATCTGCGCGCCGTCGAAGGAGCCGGGGCCCCACGGGTACGAGTTGGTGGTGATGTAGAACCCGTTCGCGTCCGCCCCGATGTGCGGGTAGTCGCCCAGGCAGGGGCACGGACCGCCCGTGTTCCCGGGGGAGCCGTCCGCCGTCACGTCGATCCGGTAGATGTTCCAAGACCCGGTCGGGTTCGAGGTCTGGCTGACCGCGATGTCGAGGTGGTTGACCGTCGTGAACGCGCCGCCGGGAGTTGTCTCGAGCGTCAGGACGACGACGAACCAGCGCTGCGTCGCCGGGTCGTAGAGGCAGCTCGGATCGGTCACGAACTGGCCACGGACCCCGGTCGAGCGATTGATCGCCGGCGGGTAGCCGTAGAACGAGTTCAGGTCGACAGCGTGGTTCACGTTCCTCGGGAAGCCGCCGACGATGTTGGTGGCCGTGTTGTCCGGAAGGACCGACTGCCCTGACGTGTTGAAGACGTTCAGCACGTCGTTGGTCGTCTCCAGCACATAGCCGTTACCGGCGCAGAGGCCCTGGTCAGGCGGCTCGAGCGAGAACTGGTTCCCGCCTCGCGCATAGCGCTGCTGGTAGTGGTTCAGGCCCTCGAAGCCGAGGTTGAAGGTCGGGTTCGACTTGGCCTTCTTGCCGCTGTTGACGGAGACGCCGTTGCCGACGCCGGTCGAGAGGCTGCGGTCGACGATCGTTCCGTCAAAGACCCAGGCCCTTCCTCCCCTTCTTCCTGGCCCGGGAACTCGGCCTGGGTCACGTCGCCGTCACCCGAGGGCGTGAAGTCCCCCGTCTGCGGCGAGCCCGTTCCGGCGCGTGGAACCTGCGCGCCCCCTGCGCTGCTGGCTCCAGCCGGCGCGGCGATCCAGACCGCCACCACCGTGCTCAGAGTCATCGCGAACACAAGCAAAGGAAGCTTCCTTCGCATCCTCTCCCCCTTCTTTGGATAATGCGGCGCGGCCAGCCGTCGCACAGAACGGCCTAGCTATGACCGCTTAGGCGAGTTTGCAAACACGAAGCGGTTCAGTCGCTGTGCGGCTTCGCCATGGCGCGGTAGTCGAGGGCATGGTCGAGAACCTCGTCGGAGACGCCCGCCTCGCGGGCGACCTCGCGCAGCGAGCGGCCGGACGCGGCTGCCTCCTTCACGATCTCCGTGGCCTTGTCGTAGCCGATGTAGGGGTTGAGCGCCGTCGCCGCCGACAGGGTCAGCTCGGCGTAGCGCTCGCAGGCCTCCCGGTTGGCCTCGATCCCATCCACGCACTTCTCGGCGAAGAGGCGCGCCGCCGAGGCCAGCAGCTCGATGGACTGAAGCAGGTTGCGCGCCATCATGGGCACGAACACGTTCAGCTCGAAGTGCCCCTGGAGGCCGCCGACCGTGATCGCCGCGTCGTTGCCGATCACCTGGGCGGCGACCTGGGTCACGACCTCGGGGATGACCGGGTTGACCTTGCCCGGCATGATCGACGACCCCTTCTGCAGCTCGGGCAGGAAGATCTCGGCCAGACCGGCACGAGGCCCGGAGCCCATCAGCCGGAGGTCGTTGGCGATCTTGGTCAGCGAGACGGCAACCGTCTTGAGCGCTCCCGAGGTCTCGACCAGGGCGTCGCGGGCGGCCTGCGCCTCGAACGGGTCGGCGGGCGGCGAGATCTCGAGACCGGCCTCCTCCTGCAACAGCTTCCGCACGCGGGCGGCGAACTCTGGGTGCGTGTTGAGGCCGGTGCCCGTCGCCGTGCCGCCGAGCGGGATCTGCCCCAGCCGCGGTAGCGCGTCCTGCACGCGGGCGACGCCCTGCCGCACCTGCGCCGCGTAGCCCGAGAACTCCTGGCCCAGCGTGACCGGGACCGCGTCCATCAGGTGCGTGCGACCCGACTTGACCACGTCGTCGAACTCGCGCGCCTTTGCCTCCAGCGACGAGGCGAGGCGGTCGAGGGCAGGAACGAGGTCGTTCACGAGCTCACCTAGAGCCGCCAGGTGGACGGCGGAGGGGAAGACGTCATTCGAGGACTGGCCCATGTTCACGTCGTCCAACGGATGGACGTCCTCGCCCGCGAGAGCGGCGATGACCTCGTTCGCGTTCATGTTCGAGGACGTACCCGAGCCGGTCTGGAAGACGTCGATCGGGAACTGGTCGTCGAGCTCGCCGGCGGCCACCCGGTCGGCGGCGCCGGCGATGCGCTCGGCCTTGTCCGCGTCGAGCAGCCCGAGCTCGGCGTTCGCACGCGCGGCCGCGGCCTTGATCCGGCCCAGCCAGCGGGCGACCGGGGCGGGAATGGGCTCGCCCGAGATGGGGAAGTTGTCCACCGCCTTGCGCGTCTCGGCGCCCCAGAGCTCATCGCGGACCTTGCTCTCGCCCATGGGAGCGAGTCTAGTGACCCTTCAGCCGGGTCCGCGGCGGCGTCAGGCGGCGCCCGGGCCCGCGATCCGGCGGGCGGCAACCGGAACCTCGCGGAGCAACCGCCGCACGCGCTCCGTGACATCCGCCGAACGGGCCCAGCCGACGTAGCCGCACCGAGGGCACTCCCCGGTCGTCGCGGTGCGTCCGTCAGTCCGGTTGAGGATCCGCTGCTGACCGCACAAGAGGCACTCCACTTTGAGCCGCTCCACGGACTGCCGATCGGCAAGGCCACTCTTGTGGCACGAGCCTCGAATGGGTGAAGGCCGCAGAAAGTGCGATTCGCTTCCGCGCCGCACTTTCCGCGGAAGAGAACCTCCTTCGGTCAGCCGGGATCGCTGCGGGCGGCCGCGAGGAGCTCTTCCCAGCTGCAGAGCTTGATGCGCGCGCGGCCTTGCTCCGCGCCCCGAGACAGCTCGAGTGCGTCGATCGCCTCCCAGCCCGCGTACAGCACCGGCTGCACGCCTCGGCCCGCGAGGAGCTCGAGGACCGCGTCCGCGGTCGCGTCTGCGGCCCGCGAGAGCAAGCCGGCCCGGGCGTCCTCGAGCAGCAGCTCCACCGTCTCGGTCGCGTCCTTCTTGTTGGTTCCGATCACCCCAGTCGGCCCGCGCTTGATCCAGCCGGCGCAGTAGACGCCGGCGAGCGGCTCGCCCCGCTCGCCGTGGACCCGGCCGGCGCGATTCGGGATCACCCCGCCGTCCTGGTCGAAGGGCAGCTCGGCGATCCCGACCCCTCTGTACCCGACGCTGCGGAAGACGGCCCCGCACGGAAGGACCTCGCGCTCGTCCGTGGGAACGGGTCGCACCCGGCCACGCTCGTCGGCAACCAGCTCGTTGTGGACGATCTCGACGGCCTCGACGCGGCCCTCCCCGAGGATCGCGACGGGGGAGACGCGGAAGCGCAGGATGACTCGCCTGGGCTTGCCCTCGGGCTCTCGCTCGGCGAATCCGCGCAGCACCTCCAGGTTCCGCCGGCCGATCGCAGACCCGGCCTCGAGCTCCGCCTCGCTGGCGGGATCGAGCTCGAGCTCCGTGGGATCGACCACGACGTCCGCGCCGGCGAGCTCGCCCATCTCCTGGAGCTCGGGGGTCGTGAACGATGCCTGCACCGGCCCGCGCCGGCCGAGGATCACGATCTCGCGGAGGCCGGAGCCGACGATGGCGGCGATCGCCTCGTCGGTCGTGTCCGTCGGCGCGAGCTCATCCTGCGTGAGCGCGAGCATGCGCGCCACGTCCAGGGCCACGTTCCCGTTGCCGACCACGATCGCACGCTCTCCCGACAGGTCGAAGGTCAGGTCCTGGAAGTCGGGATGGCCGTTGTACCAGGCCACGAACTCGGTCGCCGCCCAGGACCCGGGCAGATCCTCGCCCGGAATGCCGAGCCGCCGGTCGGTCTGCGCGCCGAAGGCATAGACCACCGCGTCGTACAGTCGGGCGAGCTCGTCGTGGGTGAGATCGCGGCCGACCTCGACGTTGCCGATGAAGCGAAAGCCTGGCTGAGCGGCGATGCGCTCGAACGCACGCGAGACCGCCTTGATCTTCGGGTGGTCGGGTGCGACGCCCAGGCGGACGAGACCCCACGGCGTCGGCAGCCGCTCGACCAGGTCGACCTCGACACGCGGCTCCTCGCTCGCGAGCAGCGCCCCGGCCGCGTAGAAGCCCGCCGGGCCGGAGCCGACGACTGCGACGCGTAGTGGCCCGCCGGGGTCGTTCATCGGCGGAGAATGCTAGGCGTGGGGCAGACCGTCTCGAGTGCGCACCCGCTCGACATCGGTTTCCTGGGGCGCCGCTGGCAAGTGAAGCGAGAGGGCATAGTGCAAGTAGCACGGGCCCTCGAGTGGAGCGCAGCCAGCGGCGTCAGGCGTGCGGCGGAGCCGGGCTTTGCCCGGCGGGAGCCGGCGCCGCCCAGGGAAGCGAGATCAGTGAGAGCAGCCGGAGCCGCAGCCGGCGGCGCCTTCGGGCGCTTCGCCCTCGTCCACCTGGAAGGAGTGGCCGCAGCCGCACGACGAGGCGACGTTCGGGTTCGAGATCTTGAAACCCGCCTCCTGGATCGTCTCGAGGTAGTCGATCTCGGCGCCCTGCAGATACGGCGCGCTGTACGGATCGACCACGAGCGCAACGCCGTGTGAGTGGAGCTGGAGGTCGCCCTCAGTCGCACCCTGGTCGAAGCCGAGCGCGTACTCGAACCCGGAGCAGCCGCCGCCCTGGACGGCGATCCGCAGGACCTCGGCCTCGCCGGCTGGCTCCTGGGCCATCAGGTTCTTGACCTTCACCGCCGCTGCTTCCGTCAGCGAGATGACGGTGGTGGGCTGTTCGAGGATCTCCATGAGTGTTTATCGAGGGCCTTCACGACGCATCGTAGCAACGGCCCCCGCGCTCGCCGTCACTCTGGCGGGGGGTCCCCGCGGGGGCCGCTTGTAACAGCCGTCTCTCGCACGGTTGAGCCGTTTCGTGCTCAGCTCGTGAGGCTTCCGCGGTCCTGCTAACGTCCGCCGCGGCGGCCGTCTCGGGAGAGAGGTGCGGTGCTGGACAGCTGGCTTCCATTCCTGATCTACGGGTGCTTCGCGCTCGCGATCCCGGCCTCCATGATTCTCTTCTCGTTCGTCTTCTCGACCAAGCCGCAGCGGCGGACGCGTGAGCGGCTCGTCCCCTTCGAGTCGGGCGTCTCGACCGGCCCCCCGAGGCGGCAGCGCTTCACGATCAGCTTCTACATGACGGCGATGCTCTTCATCGTCTTCGACATCGAGATCGTCTTCCTCTATCCCCTCGCGGTCGTCCTGCACCGGCTGGCCTGGTTCGGGTTCTTCGAGCTGCTCTTCTTCGTCCTCATCCTCGCCGTCGCTTACGTCTACATCTGGCGCAAGGGAGCGCTCGAGTGGCGGTAGAGCGCGGCAAGCGGCTGCGGCAGTACGGCTTGAAGTCCGAGCGCCTGCTCTGGCCGACGAAGGGCCCGAGCGTCTTCGAGCGTGAGCTCGGGGTCGAGGACCTCGAGTCGATGCTGGGGCTGACGACCGTCGAGAAGGCCGTTGCCTGGGCGCAGGGGAGCTCGATCTGGCCGGACACGTTCGGCCTCGCCTGCTGTGCCATGGAGATGATCGCGGTCGTCACCCCGCGCTACGACATCGCGCGCTTCGGGGCCGAGGTCTTTCGCTCGTCCCCGAGGCAGGCCGACCTGCTGATCGTCTCCGGTCGCGTCTCGCACAAGATGGCCGCTCCGCTGCGTCAGATCTACGACCAGATGCTCGAGCCAAAGTGGGTGATCGCCATGGGCGCCTGCGCAAGCTCAGGCGGAATGTTCTCGAACTACGCAATCCTCCAAGGCGTCGACAAGATCGTCGCGGTCGACGTGCACGTGCCCGGCTGCCCGCCGCGCCCCGAGGCGCTTCTCGAGGGCATCGTGCGCCTGCAGGAGAAGATCAAGGCCGGCGTCCCGCCCGCCTACGAGATTCGCGGGGTCGCGAGTTGAGCTATTCGCAGCTGCCGGGCCTCGTCGAGACCATCGAGGAGCACGCCGAGACGACGCTCGTCGTCGACCCGGCCCGGCTTGTCGAGGCGTGCCTCCACTTGCGCGACGACCTCGGCTTCGCCTTCCTCTCGGATGTGTCGGCCGTGGACTACCTGGGTTGGGCGGCGGTGCCTGGTACTTCGGAGGTGTCCGGCTACTGGGGCGGGCGCGGCGGGCGCGACCTGAACGATCCCGGGACCTGGGGCCTGCAACGCCTGCCGCAGCCCAAGCCGAAGCGTTTCGCCATGGTCTACCACCTGTTACGGCTCGAGCGCGACGCGCCCCGGGTACGCGTGAAGGCCTACTTGGACGAGGACGAGCCGGTGCCGAGCGTCGTCTCGGTCTGGCCCACGGCCGACTGGCACGAGCGCGAGGCCTGGGACCTGATGGGCATCCGGATCGAGGGTCACCCGAACCTCCAGCGGATCCTGATGGAAGACGACTGGGAGGGCCATCCCCTGCGCAAGGACTATCCGATCGGCGGGGAGCCCGTGCGCTTCTCGGGGGAAGAGTAAGAGCTCGTGGCCGTCGCTCCCGAGCGCCCGCGGATCTACGGGGCCTCACGCATCCCGCAGCCGATCCCCACCGTGCTCGAGGTGCCGGAGGCGCTGCGCGAGACGGACGACATCCTCACGATCAACTTCGGCCCGAACCACCCTTCGACCCATGGCGTGCTGCGGCTCGTGATCGACCTCGACGGCGAGCACGTGGTCGGTCTCGCCGCCGTCGTCGGCTACCTGCACACGGGGTTCGAGAAGAACATGGAGCAGAAGTCCTGGTGGAAGGCGATCACGTACCCGGAGCGGATCGACTACCTCTCCTTCCAGGCCAACGAGCTCGTCTTCGTGCTGGCGATCGAGAAGCTACTCGCACTCGAGGTGCCGCCGAAGGCGACCTGGATGCGCACGCTTCTCTGCGAGCTGAACCGGATCCACTCGCACCTGATCTGGCTCGGCACGTCGGCTCTGGAACTGGGCGCGATCTCGCTCCTCTGGTACTGCTTCCGCGACCGCGACCTCGTCCTCGACCTCTCCGAGATGGTCTGCGGGGCGCGCATGCACACGCGCTACTTCCAGGCGGGGGGTCTGGCCGAGGACATCCCGCCTGGCTTCTTCGCCGAGTGCAGGAAGTTCTGCGAGTGGATGCCCAAGGCGATCGACGAGTACGAAGCCATCCTGACGCGCAACCAGATCTGGCTCGAGCGGACGAAGGGGATCGGCCTGCTCTCGGCCGAGGACGCGATCGCTCTCGGTCAGTCCGGGCCGATCCTGCGCGCGTCAGGAGTGGACTGGGACCTGCGCAAAGCGGACCCCTATCTCGCGTACGGAGACGTCGACTTCGACGTCCCGGTCTACGACGGCGGCGACGTCTACGACCGCTATCGCGTGCACCTGGACGAGATGCGCCAGTCGGTACGGATCGTCGAGCAGTGCCTGGAGGGAATGCCCGGAGGCGCCTGGATCGCCGACGACCGCAAGGTCGTCCTGCCGCCGCGCGAGGAGCTCCACACCTCGATGGAGTCCCTCATCCACCACTTCAAGATTGTCACCGAGGGCTACCGCGTGCCCGAGGGCGAGGTCTACACGGTGGTCGAGTCCGCGCGGGGCGAGCTCGGCTGCTACGTGATCTCGGACGGCGGGCCGAGGCCCTGGCGGGTGAAGTTCCGCGCCCCGTCGTTCGTCGCGCTCGAGGCGACCGCGACCTGCATGGCTGACGCGCTGGTCGCCGACATGATCGCCATCGTCGGCTCTCTCGACACCGTCATGGGCGAGGTGGACAGATAGGTGCCCGCCCGGCCACGAGAGCTCGCGGTGGAGATCCAGGCGGTGGCGTCGATCTATCCCGACCGGCGCTCGGCGATCCTGCCTGCGCTGCGGATGGCGCAGGAGCGCCACGGCTGGCTTCCTCCGGAGGCCCTCCGGGAGGTCGCAGACGCGCTCGACCTCACCCCCGCCTACTGCCAGGCCGTCGCCTCCTTCTACGACATGTTCCACCTCGAGCCCGTCGGCCGGCATCTGGTGGAGGTGTGCACGAACCTCTCCTGCGCGCTCGTGGGCGCCCAGCACGTGGTCGACGCCTTCGAGGAGGCCCTCGGCATCGCGCCTGGCGAGACCACCGAGGACGGCGAGGTCACCTTCCGTGCCGTGGAGTGCCTCGGGGGCTGCGGCTACGCGCCGGTCGTGTCCATCGACGAGCGCTACCGCCATCCGGTCGCTCCCGAGGACGCCGCCGGGATCGTGAGGGAGCTGCGTGCCGAGCGCTAGCGTGCTTCTCCAGGGCGCCGACGAGCGCGATCTGACCAAGCTGGACGAGTACCGGGCCGTCGGCGGCTACACAGCGCTCGGGAAGGCGCGGGCCATGACCCCGGACGACCTGATTGCGCTGATCTCTGACGCCAACCTGCGCGGCCGCGGTGGAGCAGGCTTCCCGATGGGACGGAAGGCGTCGCTGATCGACCGCGCCAGCCCGAAGCCCAAGTACCTCGTCGTCAACGCGGACGAGTCCGAGCCGGGCGCCTTCAAGGACCGGGAGGTCATGGCGCGCGTGCCGCACCGGCTGGTCGAGGGCTGCCTGATCTCGGCTCACGCCATCGAAGCGAGGGAAGTCTTCATCTACATCCGGGGGGAGTACCTGCAGGAGTACGAGATCCTGCAGGCGGCGGTCGAAGAGGCCCGCACGGCGAAGCTGTTCGGGCGCGTCTCCATCGTCGTTCACAGAGGTGCCGGCGCCTACATCTGCGGGGAGGAGACGGCGCTCCTCGACTCGCTCGAGGGCCGGCGCGGCCAGCCTCGACCACGGCCCCCGTTCCCGCCCATCCATGGGCTCTACTCGGCCCCGACCCAGATCAACAACGTGAGCACGATCGCCACGGTGCCGAAGATCCTCGAGCTCGGAGTCGACGGCTTCAAGAAGCTCGGACCGGAATCCTCGCCCGGGACGGCGGTCTTCTCGATCTCCGGCAACGTCGTCAACCCGGGGAACTACGAGCTCGAGCTGGGGACGCCCCTGCGCGAGCTGATCTACGACGTCGCCGGCGGCCTGCCGGAGGGACGGCAGCTGAAGGCAATCATCCCGGGTGGGTCGTCGGTTCCGGTGTTGACGCCCGACCAGCTCGACACGCCGCTCGACTACGACTCGATCCAGGCAGCGGGCTCGTTCTTCGGGTCCGCCGCGGTGATCGTCGTCGACGATCGCTGCTGCATGGTTCAGCTCGCTCTGCGGGCCGCGAAGTTCTACATGCACGAGTCGTGCGGCAAGTGCACTCCGTGCCGGGAGGGGACGCGCTGGCAGGTGCAGCTGCTCGAGAAGATCGAGGCGGGCGAGGCCACCCACGCCGATCTCGACCTGCTCCGCTCGGTCGGGGAGCGCATGCTCGGCAAGTCGCTGTGCGCGCTGGGCGACTTCGCCGTCTACCCCGTCTCCAGCTACATGCGCAAGTTCGAGGACGAGTTCCGCGCGCACGTCGACCGGCGCGGCTGTCCCTTCGGCGGGGCCTCGTCGATCGAGGGAATCGTGGCCCCGATCGACCAGCACGCTCACTATCCGACGGTCGAGGTGCCGGCGTGAGCGCTCCCGAGCTCGTCACGCTCACGATCGACGAGGTCGAAGTTCAGGTGCCGAAGGGCACCGGCCTGGTCGAGGCGGCGCTGGCAGCCGGGATCGAGATCCCCGTCTTCTGCTACGAGCCGCGCCTCGGGCCCCCGGTCGGCGCGTGCCGCATGTGCCTGTGCGAGGTGCAGCCGGGGCCGCCGAAGCCGCAGGCGGCGTGCACCCTGACCGCGGCCGACGGCATGGTCGTGCGCACGGCTCTCACCTCGCCGATGGCAGCCGAGGCACAGGAGGCGACGCTCGAGTTCATCCTCGTCAACCACCCGCTCGACTGCCCGGTCTGCGACAAGGGCGGCGAGTGTCCGCTCCAGGACCTGACCTTCCGCTACGGGCCCGGCGTAACCCGCATGACCTTCCCCAAGCGGACCTTCGACAAGCCCATCCCGATCTCGCCGCTGATCGCGCTCGACCGTGAGCGCTGCATCCTCTGCTACCGCTGCACGCGCTTCTCGGAGGCCGTGGCGGAGGACGGGCAACTGGTCGCCCGCAACCGCGGCGCCCAGTCGATCATCGCAACCTTCGAGGACGAGCCCTACCGCGCACCCTTCTCGGGAAACGTGATCGAGCTCTGCCCGGTCGGCGCGCTCACCTCGACGCAATACCGCTTCGAGGCGCGGCCCTGGGAGATCCAGAACGTGCCGACGGTGTGCGGGCTGTGTCCGGTCGGCTGCAACGTGACCGCGACTACACGAGAGGGCAAGGTCAAGCGGATTCTCTCCCGCAACCACCCTGAGGTGGACGACGGCTGGCTCTGCGACAAGGGCCGCTTCGCATTCGCCTCGCTGCGTGCTTTCGATCGCGTCGCCGATCCCCTGCGCCGGAGCGGACCCAGGCGCTTCCAGGAGCTCGGCTGGGAGGAGGCGCTCGACGAGCTCGAGCGCACGGCGCGGGAGGCGCATGGACGCGTCCTGCTCGCGTTGTCCGGAACCGAGACCGTCGAGGTCGCGTACTCGCTATCGAAGCTCGTCCGGCAGGGGTTCGGCTCCAACGCGGTCGTGCTACCCGAAGAGACGAGCCCGGCGCTCGACGCCTTCCGGGCGCCGCTCTCGGCCATCGGCGAGGCCGAGCTCGTGGTCGTGCTCGGAGACGACCCGGTCGTCGAACGTGCTCCCATCGTCGATCTCTGGATCAAGGCCGCGCGGCGGAGGGGAGCCGAAGTAGTCGCGCTCGGGCCGACCGGCAGCGAGCAGCGACGGCCCGGCACGACCGCAACAGCGGCGAAGGAGCTGGCCGAGCCACGCCACCCGCTCGGGCGCAAGCTCCGACGCGCAACGCGCCCTGTTCTGGTGTGGTCCGGGCCGGGCGGACACGGAGGCGCCGAGCTCGCCGAGCTCGCCGGCACGCTCGGCTTCGCGAGAAAGGCGGGGAGCGGAGCCTTCTACCTGCCCGCCACCCCCAACGGCCGGGCGGTCGCCGAGGCGTGGGCGGCAGCTGGCCGCACCAGGCCGGCCCGGCTCGAGCGCATCGGGCTCCTGCTCGTTTCCGGAGACGACGCAGCGTCTGACCCTCGCATTCGGGCGCTCGCCGCCCAGGCCGAATCCGTCGCAACCGTGGTCATGTTCGGCGAGGTCGTCAGGGGTTGGGCGGATCTGGTCATTCCGGGCACGAGCTACCTCGAGCGCGACGGGACGCTGGTCACCCTCGAGGGCCGGGTGCAGCGCGTACGTCGCGCAGTGATCCCGCCGGGGCCCGACGAGCTCGCCTGGATCGCGACGCTCGCCGAGCGCTTCGGCGTCGAGCTGCAACCACACGCTCCGTCGGTCTTCGGCGAGGTATCCGACCTGCTTTTCGGAGGGACCCCCTTCGGCGAGGTCGGCGTGCGCGCCGCGCTGCCCCCGCGCCCGCGAGCCGCCGAGGTGACGGGCGAGGCGCTGCGCTCGGCACTGCCCGCGCAGCACACGGGTCGCGGCGGCCCGCTGAGGCTCCTCCGCTACCGGCCGCTCTTCTCCGGACCGGCGGTCGAGCGCGTCCCCGAGCTCCAGTTCCAGCGGCCGGAAGGGGTCATCGAGCTCTCGTCGGGCGATGCGGACATGCGCGGCATCGCCGACGGTGACGTCGTCCGCGTCTCGTCCAACGGGTCCTCCCTGGAGCTCCGCGCCCGGCTCAACCGGCGGCTCGTCGCAGGCGCCGTTCGGGCGGCCGAAGAGCACGTCCGCGAGCTCGAGGGCGCGGTCGAGGTGAGCAAGGCGTGAGCGTGATCGCTGCAACCACCGAGACCTGGTGGATCGCCCTGATCGAGTCGCTGATCGTCATCAACCTGCTGATGGTCGCCTTCGCCTACTCCACCTGGCTCGAGCGCAAGGTGCTCGGACGCATGCAGCTTCGCTTCGGGCCGAACCGGGCAGGGCCCTACGGTCTCCTCCAGCCGATCGCCGACCTGGTCAAGCTCATCCGCAAGGAGGCCTTCGCGCCGGTCGCCGCCGTCGGCTTCCTCTACATCGCCGCGCC
>WNGF01004111.1_pt1 | contig 19218 bp, 24 predicted proteins | sample 5400641 | NCBI WGS metagenome assembly WNGF01 (sample SAMN13153371, study PRJNA577476) | soil metagenome | isolation source: 80 cm soil or saprolite under grassland replicate 2 | place: USA:California | collected 2016-06-15
GACCCCAACCGCGGCGCCGACACCGATGCCCACGCTGCGCCGATGGGATGCCTCGGCGGCCGGCATCGACGTCGATCCGGTCCTCGTCGGACAGCTTGATCAGGCGTTGGTGGGCGTCGAAGGAGCCGTGAGCGTCACGGTCAAGGACCTGGGCAGCGGCCGCGGCGCCGTTCTCGACGGCGCTCGTGAGATGGAGGCGGCGAGCCTGTTCAAGCTGACGGTCATGTACGCGGTCTTCGACGCAGGACTCTCGTTCGGTGAGCAACTGCCCGTGACCGACCAGGCGCTCGCCTTCGACGCCGGCACTATGGAGCTTGCCTCCAATGCCGGCGAATCGCTGAGCGTCGCCGAAGCGCTCGAGCGCATGGTGACCATCAGCGACAACGCGTCGGCGATCATGCTCGGCAGTCGCGTCGGTGCCGTTCGAATCACGCGGGACATCGCGGCGCTCGGCATGGACACCACGCACTACAGCCTGGAGCGCATGACGACTTCGGCGCTGGACATGGTGTCGCTGCTCGAGCCGGTTGCGCGTGGCGACGCCGTCTCGCCCAACGCGAGCGCGGAGATGCTGCACTTGTTGCTGCGCCAGCGGGTCAACGATCGTCTGCCGCGACTATTGCCAAGCGACGTGCGCGTGGCGCACAAGACGGGCAATCTGCCGGGTGTCGTCAACGACGTGGGCGTCATCTATGGCCCGAGCAGCACGGTGGCCGTGGCCGCCCTTGTTTCCGATACGTCGAACGAAGCCGCGGCGGCGGCCGCGATCGCGCGCGTGGCGCTGGTCGCGCACACGTACTTTGAGGCGCTGCCGACCGACCCCGATCGACCACGTATCCCGCCCCAGCCCCAACGGACCGTGCCGCCGACCTGGCGCGATCCAAAACCAACCATGACACCCAGGCCCACGCCCACACCAGAGCCCGAACCGACGGCCACGCCTGTGCCGACCGCCGTGCCGCCAACAGCCGTGCCGCCCACCGCCGTGGCAACAAGTGCCGCCCCGACTGCACGCCCGGCCACCCCAACGACGGTCCCGCCAACCACCGCCACGACGCGAGCGCTCACGGCCGCACCCGCAGCCACGCCATCTCCGACCGCCCGCCGCTGAGCCCAGCGCCCGCTCGGAGGGGAGGTCAGCGTCCTCGCGGAGCGGGGTCCAGGGGCAGCGCCCCTGGGGAGCGAGCCCGCAGGCTTGCGACTACCAAAGAAAACTCTAGCCACTACCAAAAAGAAAACTCTAGCCACTACCAAAGAAGACTCTAGCCGGGGTCGCGCAAACGCGAGATCTCGGCCAGCAGCACGCCAATGCGTGAGCGCAGGCTTTCGTTCTCGCGCGCCATGCGAAACCAGCGCGCTTCCCAGTCACGCAGGCGCGCCGAGATGAAGCGCGCCAGGCGCGACCAGCCGGCGCGGAAGCCGGCCGCGGCATCGGCACTCGGGTTGATGGCTAGCCAGCGCGCGAGCTCGTGCTCGCAATTGGGATTCTGATTGGGCCCCGGCGAGTAGACGACGAACTGGCCCATGTTCGACAGGCGCAAGCGCAGCGCTTCGACCTCATCTTCGAGCTCGAGACAATGTGGGCAGCGGGCCACGTCGCACAGTATAGAATATATGTTCTATAGGCGCGTGCCCGGGCGTGGTGTTCTACTGGTGCACCAGAAGGAGATTTAAACCCAATGGCGTTAGCGGCGACTTCGGCCAGTTTGCCGGATCGAATGATGCGCGCGGCGCGCTTGAGTGTTCCCCTGTACGAGGAGGTCGAAGCCGATACAACGGCGACCACCCAGGCCTTGACCGTGGTGGTCATCGTGTCACTTGCATCGGGCATTGGTAGTGGCATTGCCGCTTCGATGAACCAGGCCGGTGGCAATCTGATTGGTAGTCTCATCGGCGGCATCGTCAGCGCTCTCATCGGCTGGGCGGTCTGGTCGTTCGTAATCTACTTCGTCGGCACGCGGTTCTTCGGTGGCACGGCAACCTACGGCGAGTTGCTGCGCACCCTCGGCTTCGCCGAAAGCCCCGGCGTGCTGTCGATCCTCGCCTTCATCCCGGTCCTCGGCCCCCTGGTCGGCGCCGTAGCCGGCATCTGGATCCTCGTGGCTAGCTTCATCGCTACTCGCCAGGCGCTCGACATCAGCAACGGCAAGACCGTCGGCACCATCATCGTCGGGATCATTGCCTTGATCGTGGTCCTGACGGTCATCGGCATCTTGCTGGCCGCGCTCGGCCTCGGTGCGATGGGCGCCGCCGGGCTTCTGGGGAGGCCCTGAGGTCAGTCTGCGCGGGTTGTGACGCCCCGCGAGTTCTGTCAAGAACAACTGTTGCTGCTGGGTGACGAGGAGCTCCTCCCCGCCGCCCAGGCAGCGTCCCTCGAGATCCTGCATTCCACGATCATGAACGACCCCGACGGCCCAACCTTCGAAGGGCGGCTCAAGGTGCTCGCGACCGCGGACGATGCGGATGGTCGAACGGTGGCCGCGGCAGGGCGCGTAGCCAAAGTGTTGCTGGACGCCTGGCAGGAGGCTCAGGCCGGGTAGATCGCGCGCGCCTCGACGTCCGCCTCCGGCTGCGCGAGCCGGACCAGGCGCACGATGTCGTCGAGGTGTTTATCAACCAGTGTGTCGGCGATGCCCGCGGGCACGTACGTGATATACAGCGCGCGCGTCGTCGTAGGCAGCAGCCGCGTGCGCTGATCCGGCCCGTTCAGCACGGCCGAGATCACGCCGAGCGCGTCGCGCATCACCATATCGCCCGGCTTGAGCGCGACGTCCCGGCCGCTGATGCTGACGAACTGCTCGCCGTCGCGCGCGGCGTCGATTTCAGCCGCGCCCGCCACGATGTCCGCGTCATGCCCGGCGGTGAGCAGCAGGTTGTCAATCTCGGCGGCGAACATCGCCGTGACCAGGGCGCCGCCTGGGCTGCGCAGCTCGCGGCCCTTGAGCACCACTGACTCGAGCTGAGCCAGCAAGTGATAGGTTTGGCCAAACTGACGATAGTGCTGCTGGTAGGCGCGGATCGTCGGCAGCTCGGCCAGCCGGGCGCGATCGAAACCTGCGTAGCGCTGGCGCAGCCCGTCGGCAAGTTGTGCGAGATGACGGTCCAATCCGTCGGCGCCTGAGACGTTGGCTGCGTTTCCCACCATAAGCGTGCCCACGCGGGCGCCCGGAAACATCCGCGGCCAAGCAGCCGCAACGGCGACGCGCATACGCGCGCTATGCTCGCATACAGTGGCGCAACGCAAACGGGCCACCTCGCTCGACGCGCACCAGCTCCAACGCGCATATCGCTGGATGCTGACCGCGCGGCGAATCGACGAGACGCTGTGGCAGCTGCGACGCCAGGGCAAGGGCCACTTCGTGGTCTCACCCGCCGGCCACGAGGCGATCGGCGCCGCGGCCGGGCTCGCCGTCGATCTCGAGGAGGACTTCCTCGCACCGCACTACCGCGACATGACCGCCTGCCTTGCCTGGGGACTCAACACGCGCGAGGTCATGGCCCATTACTTCGGCCGGGCGGCCGACCCATGTACTGGCGGGCGCCAGCCATTCGCGCACTGGGGCTCACGTGAGCGACGCATCATCTCGCAGGAGGGGCCACAGCCGAATGTCGTGAGCCATGCCGTCGGCGTAGCGTACGCCAGCCGCCAACTTGGTTCGTCAGCGGTGGTCTGGATCGCCTTCGGTGACGGTGGTGCGCAGAAGGGCGAAGTCCACGAGTCGATGAACTTCGCGGCCATTCACAAGCTGCCAGTCGTGTTTTGCGTGGAAAATAACCTGTACACGCAGTCGGTGCCGTTGCGGCTCGAGTCGTCGGTGACCGACCTCTCGACCCGCGCGGCGGGCTATGGCATGCCGGGCGTGTCGGTCGACGGGATGGACCTGCCGGCCGTCTACACCGCGGCGCGGCAAGCGGTCGCGCGTGCTCGGGCGGGCGACGGGCCGTCTTTGTTGGAGGCGCGCACCTACCGCTACATGCCCAATACGTCCAACGACGATGACACACGCTACAGAGAGCGCTCCGAAGTGGAGCAGTGGCGCCAACGCGACCCGATCGCCTTGGTGCGCCAGATGCTGGTGCACAACAAAGGCGTCGACCTGGACGAGCTCGAGCAGCAGATCGCCGACGAGGTCACGGAGGCGGCGGCGTGGGCCGAAGCGCAGCCCGATGCACCGCCGCTCGACGCGCTGCGGCACACGTGGGCCGCGCATGACGTGGTTGCGCCCGCGTGGGCTAGTACTGGCTAATCAGCAAGCTGGGCCGGAGCTTCGCGGCCGCTGTCCATCGCCTGGCGCAAGCTCGCGAGCAGCTCGTCGGCATCGAACGGTTTGGCGATGATGCCGGCCAGTCCGAACTCGGACTGATCCAGCAGTTGCTGCCAACGGCGCGGCACCATCAAGACCAGACGCAGTCGATGCGTCAGCTCCAGCAGATGATGCCGATGCTCGTCCGCGAGCAGGCCCTCCATACTCTGCCAGGCGACCAGCGCAACGTTGTGGTGGCCACGCGTACGGGCGAGCACTTGATCGAGTGATTCGCACTGCTCAACGTCGAAGTCGTCCGCGCTCAGGACGTCGATGATGGCGCGCCGCAGACCAGTGTTCGGCTCGAGCAAGAAGACACGCGGGCGTGCGTCCTCAGAATGAATTGCAGTCAGCATGGCCATGGGCCTGTGGCCACTGTACGCCGGGGGCCACGCCGATCCAAACATGCACTCCTGCACATATGCGGTCCGTACGACCTCGGCTTTCGCCGAACGCGCCGACGACGATCCGCACTCCAAATACCGAGCCGTAGTAGACACCTACGCTACGCTTGTAGTGTGCCCCTCGCGTCGCTGTTCGACCTCGTCGTCGACTTTCTGACTGAGGATGGCTGGTCGCCCGAGCCGGTGCCGGGCGAGCACCTGGCACGCATTCGGGCGCGTGGCGAAAGCGGCGAGTGGCCTGCGTTCAGCGGCACCCGCGAGGCCGAGCAGCAGGTCGTCGTGTATTCGACCTGCCTCACGGCGCCCGAGCCGCGCCGAGCCGAGACCATGGCATTCATCACCCGCGCCAACTACGGGTTGATCATGGGCAATTTCGAGCTCGACCTGGATGATGGCGAAGTTCGCTACAAAACCAGCGTCGACGTCAAAGGCGACCGCCTGAGCGCAGCGCTACTCCGCCAACTGGTCTGGGACAACGTCGCGGTCACGGACAAGTATCTGCCCGGCTTACGGCGTGTGATCGAGTCTGGCGACTCGGCTGTGACTGCCCTGGCGAAGATCGAGTCGGACCAAAGTAGGCAGAACGGCCATCATCACCACTGGCCCGAGTAACTGAGCCGCCGGCTTTCAAGCTGAATCCAAGCTTCAACCCTTACGGTCTGGGCAATGCTCAAGCAGTGCCTGACTGCCGCATGTGTTGTCGGGACGCTGGTCCTGACGGCTTGCGGCGCCGCGACGACGACGACTCAGCCCACCAGCGCGCCGGCGCCGCCAACGGTCGCCCCTGCACCCGTCCCGACGACGCCGCCCACCGCGGTGCCGGCCAAGCCCACTCCCACTGGCGCGGTCGGGGTGGCACCAACCGCCGCCGCAACTGCGCCCACCACCGCCACATCAGCAAGCGCACCAGCGGCAGCCGCGGCACCCAGCACCGGCCAGGACGTCAAGCTCGTCCTCGACGGCGCCCAGAGTCAGGCGAGTTACCGTGCGCGCGAAACGCTCGTCGGCCGCCAGCTGCCCAGCGAAGCCGTCGGCACCAGCAAGAAGGTCACCGGCACCATCGTCCTCGACCCGACCGGCGATCCGATCGACGAGCAGTCCAAGATCACCGTCGACCTGACCGCGCTGCAAAGTGACGAGGGTCGGCGCGACAACTTCATCAAGGGCGAAACGCTCAATACCCGTCAATTTCCAATGGCCACGTTCGTGCCCAAGAGCGTCCAGGGGCTGTCGTCGCCGCTGCCCACCTCGGGCTCCGCGACGTTTCAACTCCTCGGCGATCTCACCGTTCACGGCGTGACCAAGCCGGTGACCTGGGATGTCACGGCCACCTTCGGCGACGGCGGAATGACCGGCAACGCGACGACGACGGTCCAGATCACCGACTTCGGCATGACCCCGCCCAAGGCCGGTCCGGTCTTGAGCATCGAAGATCAGCTCAAGCTGGAGCTCGTCTTCGCCGCCGCCCGCTCGTCCTGAGGCACGTTCAGACGCTTCTCCATCCGCTCGCGCTGGATCTCATCCACGATCACTGACAGCGACGCGACAAAGGGCACTGCCATGAGCGCGCCCGGAATGCCGAGCAGCTCGCCGCCGGCCAGGATCGCCAGCATGACCGCCACCGGATGGAGATTAACCGCGCGCGACATCACGCGCGGCACGATGAGGTTGTTCTCGAGCTGCTGGATGAGCACCGCCGCGATCAACGCGAGCACGCCCTGTGTCGGGGATGACAGGAACCCAACCACGATCAATGGAATCGCGGCCACGATCGGACCGAGGTTCGGGATGAGCTCGCCGATGGCCGAGACCAGCGCCAGCGCACCGGCGTATGGCAAACCCAGGACGAGCGCGGCGATCCAGGTCATGACGCCGATGATCACGCCGAGCAGCGCTTCACCGCGCGCCCAGGCACCCAGGCGGACGCCGATGTGCTCGGTGACAATGAGCGCCTGTTCGTGGCGATCGAATGGCAAAAACGTGATCAGATAGCGCCGGATCCGGTCGCCGTCGATCGTCAGATACAGCGCCAGGATCAGCGTAAAGACCAGGTACAGCAGTCCACTCAGCAGACCGGTCGCGACCACGAGCAGGCGTGACGCCTGGCCAAGCAGCGCAACCGCTCCGCCGAGCGCGGACTGCAGCGAGGGCAGCGCATCGCTGATGCGCGCGGCCAGGTCCGGATTGGCCATCGCGGCATCTGCGAGCAGCTGCTCGGCCTGGACGACGTACGTCGGCGCGTTGTTCGCCAGGGCGCGAACATCCGGTCCGACCGTCGCCAGGACGATCACGATACCCAGTGCCAGCACCAGCAGCCCGCCCAGGAAGACCAGCAGCGCCGCGAGCCCGCGGCCCAGTCGCCAGCGCCAGCGCTGCACCATCCGCGACACGGTCAGGCCATCCACGAGCGGGTTGGCCGCTGCCGCCAGCAGCACCGCCAGCGCCAGCTGGACGATGACCGCTTGCAGCTGGAACAGGAGCATGCCCAGCGCGACCAGCGCAAAGGCCAGCACGATCCCGCGCAAAACAACCCGCCACGCCGCCGACTCGCTCACGGATTTGGCCCCTCAACCGCCCGCGGCGGCCTCTCCCCCGATGGGGCGAGGCGGTAACGGTCCGTCCCTGGCTCCACGCGCAGACTGGTGAGCTCCCTCGCCCCGCGCACGGGGAGAGGGAGAGGGAGAGGGAGAGGGAGAGGGCGCGGGTGAGGGGCCTTCGTCCGGCCGGCGCAAGCCGTCAGTACGGCAGCCAATGCCGATCCTCGATCAACCCGCGGATGTACGCCATCTGGCCAACGTGCTGCAGGCAGTCCGAGATGACGCTGACCAGGCGCACGCCGACCGTGACCGGCGTCTGCCACTGCGGCTCGTCGAGCTCCCGATCCAGGTCGTTCGCCTCGAGCCGCCGCACGTACTCCACGGTCCGCGCGTGCACAACGCCGAAGTACTCCAGCAGCACGCCCGGACCAGCGGGCCGGATAGCGGCGACCTGCTCGGCCGTGTACCCAAATCCAGTATCACCCGCCTCAGCCGGCTTGCCAAAGCGCGCATGCCACCCATCGGCCACCCATACTTGCGCAAGCCCCGCCAGGTCAGACACGTGATCGTCCTGCACGCGCGTCAGGTGCCACGCCAGCCAGGCGATCGAGTTGGCCTGCTCGCGCGGTCGAAATGCCAGCTGTTCGGCGTCCAGCCCCTCGAGCGTCTGCCGCACCTCTTCGTCGATGCGCGCGAAGGCATCGAGCAAAACGTCCCGTACGTGCATGACCCTTCCTCATACCATGGCGCGCATGGACAGTGCGCGACTGGCGATGCCGCTCGGCGAGGCCATCTTCACCATGCGGTCGATTCGTCGCTTCCGACCAGACCCGATTCCGCTGGATGACCTGCATCTGATCGTGGAGGCCGCCGTACGCGCGCCGAACGGCGGCAATCGCCAGACCGCCCGCTTCCTGCTCCTGACCGATCGTAAAGTCATCGAGCAGTTCGGCGAGCTGTACCACGAGGCCTGGTGGGCCAAGCGCCGCGACGAGAACCAGCCCTGGACACGGCGCGAGGAGATTCCCGAGGACAACAAGACGTCGCGCTCGGCGGCGCTGCTGGCCGACGAGATCAATGACGCGCCCGCCATCGTGCTCGCCTTCAGCACCGGCAAGGGCCAGGCCAGCTCGGTCATCCCCGCTGTGGAGAACCTGATGCTCGCGGCGCGCGCACTGGGCATCGGCTCAGTCCCGACCACGCTGCACCCGACCGTGATGGAGCGCGTCAACGCGCTGCTTGGGGTGCCCGCTGAGATGGAGTTCCACCTGTGCATTCCGCTCGGCTACCCACGTGGCAACTTTGGTCCCACCAACCGCCGCCCGACGTCCGAAGTCACGTACTTCAACGGCTGGTCCAAGCCGGTCCCGTGGACTGACTAGCGCCTCAGGGCGCATAGACCAGGGGTTTCCACTAGCAGGAACTGCCCGCCCTCGCCGCTACGATGCTCGCGTGCCGCGAGCCAGCTCCGCACTGGCGCTTCTGGTCGAAGCGGGCGAGACCCTGATGGCGGCTGCCAACCCACTCGACGTCCTGGACAGCCTGGCCAAAGCATCGGCCTACCTCGGTGCCCGATGCACCATCTCCATCAGCGCTGACGAGACAATCATGGCCGAGGAGTCCCTGCATTCCGGATCCGCGCTAGCGGCCGCCTCCTCGGCCGACTGACTGTCGCCAATCCCGAGCACAATCGCCGCTATACCGTCGACGATGTCCACTTTGCCCTCGTGCTGGCCGATCGCGTGGCCCAGCTCAGTAGGCTTCCCAACCACTTTTGGCGCCTTCCAGACCAACGGCCGTGGAAAATAAACGTTTGCGCCTCGAGCTCCAGTTCCGCCGGCCGGATATGCCACCATCCCGGTAACGTCGGAGATGGAGTTCGAGTACCGCTACCGCATCACCCGCGACGGTCTGCAGGTCGGCTGGGCTGAGGCCGAGTTCCACGGCGCCGCGAACTGGCAGGTTGACCATCCGGCGTTCGTCGATCCGGGCGATCCGCGCACCATCGAGCGCCTGGACGCCGCCCTGTACGCCGCCGGTTTCGAGCTCGTCCCCGACGAGTAGGCCTCCCGCCCGCCGCTCTGACCAGGCAGCCTCCACCGTCAGGTACCGTTGAAGCCATGGCGCACATGCTCATCGGCGGGGAGCAGGTTGGCTCCGTATCGGGCAACACCTACCAGGTGTGCAATCCAGCCACCGGCGAAGTCGTGGACACCGTGCCCAAAGGAACAGCAGCCGACGTCCAGCAAGCGGTCGCCGCCGCCGAGCAGGCCTTCGTCGCCCTCGGCGAAACCTCCGCCGAAGACCGTGGCGCGGCCCTGTTCGACGCCTGCGAGCGCATCAAAGCCAACGCCGCCGAAATAGCCCAGCTTCTAACGGCCGAACAAGGCAAAACACTGTTCGAAGCCAACCTGGAGATTCACCACCTGGTGCACGGTCTGGAGTTCTATGCCGGCCTGGCATCCAAGGTTCGCGGCAGCTACGTCCCGCTGCCCCAGAAGGGCGCCTACGGACTGGTCGTCCGACAGCCGATCGGCGTGTGCGGCGCCATCGTGCCCTGGAACTTCCCACTCACGTTGATGGGCACCAAAGTCGGACCCGCGCTCGCGGCCGGCAACAGCATCATCGTCAAGCCGGCCTCAACCACGCCCCTGGCCACGCTGCGCATCGTGCAGCTCATCCAGGAGGCGACCTACGCCGGTGGCAAGAAGCAGCTGCCGCCGGGCGCCGTCAACGTGGTCACCGGCCCGGGCAGCGACGTCGGCGAGGAGCTGCTCAAGAACCCGCGCGTGCCGCGCATCGCGTTCACCGGCTCGACGGAGGTCGGCCGCCACGTGATGTCCGTGGCCGCGCCGCTGATCAAACGCGTCACGCTCGAGCTGGGCGGCAGTGATCCGATGATCGTGTGCGCCGACGCCGATGTCGAAACCGCCGCCAAGAACGCCGATGTCGGCCGGTTCTTCAATTGTGGCCAGATGTGTTTGGGCGTGAAGCGCGTCTTCGTCCACGAGTCGGTCTATGACGCCTTCGTCGCGCAGCTCAAAGGCATCCTGGAAAAGAAGACTGTCGGCCCGGGCACCGAGCGCAGCTCGCGCATGGGCCCACTGCACCTGGCGTCCCAACGCGAGGAGATCGAATCGCAAGTCGAAGACGCTCGCGGGCGTGGCGCGACGGTGCTCGTCGGCGGCCAACGGCCCGCTAGCGACGGACTCACCAACGGCAACTTCTATCTGCCGACGCTGATCGAAAACGCGCCCCAGGACGCGCGGGTCGTGCGCGAGGAAGTCTTCGGCCCAGTCTTGCCGGTGTTCCGCTTCGCCGACCTCGACCAGGCCATCGACATGGCCAATGACACCATCTATGGCCTGGGCGGCTCGATCTGGACGCGCGACCTGGTCGCCGCCAACAGAGCCATCGACAAGCTCCAGGTCGGCAATATCTGGGTCAACTCGCTCCACTATGGCTACGACGAGCTGCCCTTCGGCGGCGTCAAAGCATCCGGTCTGGGCCGCGAGCACGGCCCCGAGGCGCTCGATTACTACCTCGAATCGAAGGGTGTGGTCATCGCCGGATTGAGCTAGCGGCCGGCGCCGCGCTCGCCGCGCAGGGTCATGCACGTGCTGCTCGCGCGCGCCACTAACCTGCCCGCCTCGTCCGTGACGTCGCACTCCGTCAGTCCGACCGTGCGCCCCGCCTGCACCACGCGTCCGGTCGCAACAAGCCGCCCACTCCACACCGGTCGCAAGAAGTTGATCTTGAGCTCCAACGTGGCGAACGTCTCGCCGTCTTCGAGCTGCGCGGCGTAGGCCATGCCCATCGCCGTATCGGCCAGGGTCGCCAGCACGCCGCCGTGCACTGTGCCCATCGGATTGGCGTGCCGCGCGGGATCTGCGTCGAGCTCGAAGACCGCCAGGCCAGGATCAACCGACACCGGGCGAAAACCGACGAGCTCGGCAATTGGCGGCGGCGTCGCCTCACCGCGCCCCAGGCGCGTGACGAAATCGCGCAGCGAGGCGAGTCCGTTTTGCATCGCAACCCACTCTACGGGAGTCAGTTGCTGCGAGCAACCCACTGGTGGTACAGTCGCGCCGGAGGGCGATTGACCGACTACCTGCTCGCTGATCGACACGCGTGCTCGGTTGCGCGGGCGATCGATGCGCTGGGCGACACGTGGAGCCTGCTCGTGCTGCGTGAAATGTTCCTCGGCGCGCATCGCTTCGATCTGCTCCAGGAGCACCTCGGCATCGCCCGCAACGTCCTCGCCGCGCGCCTGCGGCGCCTGGTCGACGGCGGCATTCTCGAGAAGCGTCAGTACGCAGCGCACCCACCCCGTTTCGAGTACCACCTGACGCCCAAAGGCATCGACCTGTACCCGGTCATCATTGCGCTCATGCAGTGGGGCGATCGCTACGTCGCCGACGCGCCCGGCGGCCCAATCGTGCTCCAGCACAAGGTATGCGGCCATCTCACCAGCCTGGTGCCCGCGTGCACCGAGTGCGGCGCGCCCATCACCGCCCGCGAGATGCGCGCCCGCCGCCGCGCGGTCTAGCCCGCGCCGAGCAGCGCGGCGATGTTGTGGACGAGCGCGGGTCGCATCGCGGCCCAGCGTAGCAGCGCCTACAGTGCACGCCATGAGCAGCGATGCGTTCCAGAACTTCGTCCACCACGTCCTCGAGTGGGAGCGCTCGGGCGGCGCGCATGTGCCCAAGCCGATCACCGAGGACGAGCACCTTCAGCACGCGTCGGTCGAGAACCGCGTGGCCGGCATGATCACCGACTTCGCCGGGTCGATGCGCTTCGTCTACCTGCATCTGACCTGGTTCGCACTGTGGATCGCGATCAACGCCGGCCTCCTGGTCGCGATGGGCGCTGGTCTGGTGCCTTTCGATCCGTTCCCGTTCGGGCTGCTCACGCTGGTCGTCTCGCTCGAAGCGATCTTCCTGTCGACGTTCGTCATGATCGCCCAGAACCGCCAGAGCGACATCGCCGACCGCCGCGCCCAGGCCGACTACGCGGTGAACGTGCGTGCCGAGGAGGAAATCGCCCGCCTGACCAAAATGGTCGCCCTGCTGCTCGAGAAGGAGCTCAATCCGCCGCCGCAGCGATGAGCAGGAACAGCGGGATACGTTGGCGCCTGCGGAACTCGTCTTCGGACGCGATGGCCGCCCGGGTCGGTCCAGGCTCGCGCAGCGTCTCCAGCGAGAAGCCCGAGGACTGGACCAGCCGCACATAGTCCTCGACGGTCCGGTGGAACTTGACCACACGCGCGCCGAGCCAGTCCGTCTCACGCCGGCCGGTGACGAAGTACTCGTCCACGACCCACTCCTGGCGCTGGCCACGCCCACCCCAGGCGCGATCGGACGACGTGATCACCGGGTGCTCCACGCTGAACACGAACCGCCCCACGGGTGTCAGCGCCGCGCGCACCTTGTCAAACACCGGCGCCAGGTTCTCGACGTAATGCAGCGCCAGCCTGGAAACGACGACGTCGAAGCTCGCCGCCGGCGCCGCGAACTCCTCAATGCGCGCATGCCGGACGTTCAATCCGGGCGCAGCCCGCTCGACCATCAGCCGCGAGCCGTCAATGCCCACATAGCCGGCGGCGCCGCGGTCGAGAAGGAGCCGCCCAAACCGGCCGTCGCCACAGCCCAGGTCGAGCACCCGCAGCCCGCGCACCTCGCCGAGCACGTCGAGCAAGGCCGGGCCTTCAATGGCCTCGTTGGGGCTCTCCGGCCGCGCGCGATGCGCCATGTACGTCTCGAAGACAGCCGCTTGATCGTAGAACGCGCCTCCGCCCACCGCGCGCGAGCCGTGGATGCGCTCGATCGCCGCCAGCGGCAGTCGCATCAGGTCCGGCAGGCAGCGCATCGGCGCCTCGTCGGCCGTGACCCACTCGAACCGGTCGTGCTCCGCATCCAGCCGTATCTCGGCACCGTGGCGTGCTTCCGCGACGTAATGCGGCCACTCCGCCGAGCCACACTCGGTCAACTCGAGCGGCAACTCCAGGCCCGTCTCTTCCAGCAGCTCGCGCCGCGCACACGCGTCAACGGCCTCGCCAGGTAGCCGCGCTCCCGCCGGTGGAGTCCACGCCCAATCGCCGGCGTACTCCGGTCCATGATGGGCCCGATGCAGCAACAGCACCTCCGTCGCGCCGCCGTAGAAGCGAAACACGACCACGGTCGCCCCGAACGGAGGCTCTGCGCTGATGGGTTGCCCGTCCCAGGTGGCGCGCATGAAGACTATGCGCGCCTGAGTCTAGCCCGACGCGCTCAGCCTGCTAGTGCCTTGAGGGCCGGCGAGCGTCGCAGCCGGTCGAGCACCAGCGCCTTGCGGCGGTAGACATCCTGGGCGGTTGGAAAGACGTGCGGGTAGCGCCGTGCGATCGTCGCCGGTGGTAAGCCGTCGATGAACGACAGCGACGCCAGCAGGCGATCCGACGGATCGGATAGCACGCGTTCGACTGATTGCCAGACAAAGCTGGCCGAGAGGCGCGCGGTGACCTCCATGCTCGTATCGTCGGATGCGCTCGGTCCCTGAAAGGCGTGATCGACCATCAGGCTGTCCAGCGACACCGAGGGGTGGCGCTGGGCAACCCGCAGATCGTCGAGCACCACGCTGCCCGCGCACAGCTTCAGGTAGCCGAGCAGCGACGCCAGGTCTTTGAAGTCGACGAAGCGGGCAGGCCCGATCGCCTGCCAGAAGCGGGTGAAGGCGCGATTGACGAACGCGGCCTCGTCGTTTGGATCGAGCATGGCGTGCTGCTGGCGAACCCACGAGCGCACGAGGCGCTCGTAGCGCAGCAGGATGCTGGCCCAGGCGTCGTCGTCACGCTCGCAGATGGCGCGGCGCATGACTTCGAAAGCAAGCGTCTCGTCGTCGCGGGCGGTCGACACGGAACCGCGCGCAACGAGCGAGGAATCGAGGAGACGGGACATTTCGAGGGCCCTCCTGGCGGTTCCGTGGGATGGATCGCTCAGTAAGGTCGCCCTGTTGCCGATCCGTGACGCCCGTCTGGCGCGCGCGGCCGGCAGTGCCACGCTTTGCCCGTGGTAGGCCGCCGGCTCACCCTGACGCGGGCCCGAGGAAGACCAGCCCTGGCCGAGTTCTGTTTCTCGCTAGAGAAGGCAGTCGTCCCGCGTGAGCGCCTGCGAGTGACTAGCCGCACCCCTGGGCCTGCTTCGCTTTAGAGGAGGAAGCGGGCCTGTTCGTCGGCGTCCTTGTCGAGTAGCTCAAACTCGACAAGCTGGAGGCTCGCGCCGCCGAGATGGGCCCGAACGGCGTGATGCCTGACCAGGGCAGCGTGCAGCCGCTCCTTGGCCTCTGCCTCGGCCTCGTATGGCTCGACGCGGATTTCAATCTGTTCGTGTTCGGCAGGCACGCTGCTGCCGTGCGCAGAATGCGCGTCCAAGTCGGACATTGGTGGGACCCCCGGGCGACGCGAAGAGTGATCGGTCTGTTCGTTCTATGAACGTCGGGTGGCGGGTTTTCCCGGCCGCGCACGTCGACCAGACCTGTGACGCGGTCGCCTTCGGCAGGTACGTCCAAAGAGCCGTGCGCATCACTCTGCCGACGCACCTCGAGCGCGATGGTGTACGTCGTATCGGCGCCGCTCAGGGCACTGCGTGCGTGCGCCTCGAGCACGTGCCGGGCCACGCCGCGCGGCGCCACGTCAAGCGTCGCCGACCAGCCTGACAGCCCGAATTGCTGGCCAAAACTGGCCGCGATGTCCGGCCGTGCGCGGCCGAGGTCCGCGGCGCCCGCTGACTCGCCATCCAGGTACAGCCGCACGTCGCTGATGCCTGCACCGTCCGCCGCTTGCTGATCGAGTACGTGGTCGAGCTGGCGGCGCGCGTGGCGCTCGGGCTGAGCTAGCGAGCGCGCAAATATTGGCTGCCGTGTCGGTGGGCGTTTTGCTATGCTTTTTTCGGAAGTACACGAAACATCCGACACACGGAAAGGAGCGCCCGACGTCATGCCCGCCCTCGCCACCTCCCAGCGCCTCCCCCTCAGCGGCAACGCCGCCCTGGCCGCCGGCGCCCTCATCCAGGCCGCCATCGGTCTCGAGTTCCTCTTCGCCGGCCTCAACAAAGCCGTCAATCCGGACTACCTTGCGCAGTTCCGGGCCATCGTCGGCAACAGTCCCGCCGCCACCGGCGGCCCGCTCGCGCCGGTGCTGCAACTGCTGGTGCTGCCCAACCTCGACTTCACCGCGCACCTCGCGCGGCTCACCGAGGTCGGCGCCGGCGCCGTGCTGCTAATCACCGCCCTGGAGGTCGTGCGCCGCCGCCTCTCAGCACCCCTCGGGGCGCAGCACGCCTACGAGCCGCTCGTCGCCCTTGCCGCGTCGCTGTCGGCCCTGGCGCTGGGCGTCATGTCGCTGGTTACCTACGCCATCCTGGGCGGCGCGCTGCCGAGCATCAATCCAAACATCTCGTTCAGCTCGCCTATCGCGATCGAGCTGATGCTCGTCCCGCTCGCGCTGGGCATCGCCTGGCTGGAGTTCGCCCGCTTCCTGGCCCTGCGCCGGCCTACGGTGTGATCGCCGGCCGGGTGATCACCGCCTCGTTCGGATCCCGGCCTACCCACTCGGCTCGTTCAAACGCTTCCTGAATCCCTTCGAGTGGGAACGTGTGCGAGACCACCCGGTCCCAGGGCACCCGCTGCCGCGTACGCTCGACGAAGTTCAGCGCGCGCGGCAGCAGTCGGGTGTCGTACTGGAAAAAGGCGATGAACCGCAGCCCGCGCTGGCAGGCCACCAGCGGATCGAGCGGAAACGCGAACCCTGGCACGATCGAGCCGACCCAGGATCGCCCCGGCTCCGGGTCGGGCAGCGCATAGCGCTCGATCTCCCAGGGCCCGTGGCTGTGCTTCAAGATGGCGATCCGACCGTCCATGCTCCGACTCCCCTCACCCGTCCAAGCGTGCGACTTGCTCCAAGGTACTGCACATAATCCATCGTGCATGCATCACCGGGGCCGCCACTGGATCGCGCCGCCGCCGAGGACTGGATCCGCGCGCGCGTTGAGCCCGTTGGCGCCATAGAGGTTGCCCACGTCAGGCCGTGGTCGACCGTGCTACGCGTGCCGCTCGCGGACGGCGCGGCATGGTTCAAGGCGTGCGCGCCGGTGCAGGCCTTCGAGCCTCGCCTGAGTGCCAGCCTCTTTCGCCGCTGGCCAGACCGCGTCCCCGAGGTGCTCGACCACGATGAAGCACGGGCGTGGCTGCTGCTCGCCGACGCGGGCACAACGCTGGGTGCCCAGGGTAACCCGCCCGAGGCCTGGCTGCGCGTCTTGCCAGGCTATGCCGAGTTGCAGCTCGGCGAAGCAGAGCGCGTCGCCGAGCACCTCATGTTCGGCGTGCCCGATCTGCGGCTGCCGACGCTGCCGAACCGCTACGCCGAACTGCTCGAGCACGAGCTGCCCATCGACCCTGGCGAGATGGAACGCCTGCGCGAGTTCGCGCCGCGCTTTGGCGAGCTGTGCGCCGAGCTTGCGACACACGCTATTCCCGAGTCGGTCCAGCACGACGACCTCCATTACGCCAACGTCTACGTTCAGGGCGAGTGCCTGCGCGTGCTCGACTGGGGCGATGCGTCCATCTCGCACCCCTTCGCTTCACTGATCGAGACGTTTCGGTTTCTGGAGTTGGCGCCGAACCGCTTAGCACCGAGTGACCCCTGGTTTGCGCGGCTGCGGGACGCTTACCTCGAGCCCTGGGGGCAAGGACTGACCGAAACATTCGCGCTGGCGATGCGTGTCGGCACGTTCGCGCATACCTGCGCCTGGGCGCGCCAGCGCGATGCGCTGCCGCACGAGGCGCGGCTCGAATTCGACCGCGCGTTTGGGACCATACTGCGCCGCGCCATCACGCTGACCGTGGACTGAGCCGGCCTCGGTCAGTTGCCGAGGAGCTCTACCTCGAGCTGTGCCACTTGACGGGGATCGGCGACCATGTCGATCGCGCCGATGGCGCGGACAACCTGTACGTCAGCGACAGCGGCAACTGGCGCGTCCAGAAGCTCGCGCCGGACGGTGCGTTTCTGGATCAGTGGCGCAACTGCCGCGACAGCGACCCGCCATGTGCGCTGCCCGACGCGGCGAGGAGCCCGGCCAATTCTCTCCTTCGCGCGGCATTACCGTCGATGGCCAGGCACCGTATACGTCGCCGACACCGCCAACAAACGCGTGCAGCGGCTGATGATCGTCGATTGGCTGCTTATTCCGCCGCCTGAACCAGAGGAGTGAGGGCGGGCGCAACCTGCCTTGCGACCAGCTCGTACGAGCGCAGCCGATCGGCGTGGTCGTGGACCACGGTCGTGAGCATGAGCTCATCGGCCTGGGTCTGCTCGAGCAGGCTCGACAGGCCGCGCAAGACGGTGCTCGGGCTGCCGATGACCTGGTGCTGCTGGCGCTGCTCGATGAACGCGCGTTCTGTGGGGTTGTACGGATACTGCGCAGCGTCCTCGGGCGTTGGCAGCAAGCCCGGGCGCCCCGAGCGCAGGCGCAGGAACGAGAGCGCGCTGGGCAGCGCCAGTGTCGCGGCGCGGTCGTCTGAGTCGGCGCACACGACGGCGACGGCGACCATCGCGTACGGCGCCTCGAGCGTGCTCGATGGGCGGAACGAGGCGCGGTAGGCGTCGAGCGCGGGCAATGTGTTGTCCGGGCTGAAGTGGTGCGCAAAGGCGAACGGCAGGCCAAGGTAGCCGGCCACCTGGGCGCCGTAATCGGACGAGCCGAGCAGCCAGAACGCGGGTACATTGCCCTTGGCTGGGACGGCAGTGATCCGCTGGCTGAGCGGGTCCTCCGTCTGGCCCTCTTCGAAGTACGCCAGCAATTGTCCCAGATCACGCGGAAACGTATCCGCCGAGATATATGGCGTGCCTCTCAGCGCCGCCGCCGTCAGTTGATCGGTGCCCGGCGCGCGCCCGATACCCAGGTCTATGCGGCCCGGGTGAAACGCCTCGAGCATCCCAAACTGCTCGGCAACGACGAGTGGCGCATGATTGGGCAGCATGACGCCGCCCGAGCCCACCCGCAGGGTGGTGGTGACGCTCGCGATATGCCCGATCAGTACCGCCGGGGCCGAGGAAGCAATGCCCGGCATGTTGTGGTGCTCGGCCACCCAATACCGGCGATAGCCAAGTCTCTCCACCTGCATTGCCAGATCGAGACTGTTGCGCAGTGCCTGCGCCGATGTGCTGCCAGCCGCCACCGGCGCCAGGTCCAGCACTGACAAGGGCACGCGCCACTGCTCAGAATCGGTCACGGCATCGACAACTGTAGCGGGCGGCGGTGTCGCGACAGCCGCGATTCAGGGCGTGCGTTGCATCCGAGCGGCGCACGCCGCGGAAGTTGACGGGTCGAATTGCCAGGATCATCCGGTGGTTGGGTCGGAAGCTCTTCAGACTGGGCGCGGGCCTCGATCATTCGACTCCATTTACTCGACCGGAATAGCCGCGGCTAGCCAGAGCGGGTGCTTCTCACCAACTTGCTATTCTCAGCCGCATGACCGTACTGGACTGGCTGCTCGATTCGGACCCAGCCATCCGCTGGCAGGTGTTGCGCGATCTTGTCCACGCGCCGGCTGACGTTGTCGCGGCGGAACGCGCGCGGGTGGCCACCGAGGGCTGGGGTGCCAGACTGCTGGCGTTGCAGGGCGAAGACGGTCAGTGGGCGGGAGGCGCATGCTTCCCGGCGCAGGGCTGGGCGCGCGACGAGAACCAGGGCCAGCCCTGGACCGCCACGCTGCCAACACTCCAGCTGCTGCATGATTTCGGGGTCGACCCGTGCTCTGACCGGGTACGCCGGGCGGTGGCGCTGGTCAGAGAACACTGCCGTTGGGAGCACGCCGCGCAGCCGTTCTTCAGCGGCGAGGTCGAGCCGTGCATCAATGGCAGGACGGTCACTTTGGGCACCTACTTTGATCAAGATATGGATGTCGTGGTCGCCCGCCTACTTGGTGAGCAGCTCGAGG
>WNGF01004115.1_pt1 | contig 19212 bp, 16 predicted proteins | sample 5400641 | NCBI WGS metagenome assembly WNGF01 (sample SAMN13153371, study PRJNA577476) | soil metagenome | isolation source: 80 cm soil or saprolite under grassland replicate 2 | place: USA:California | collected 2016-06-15
CGTCATCTCCTCGCCGAAGCGCCGCTCTGCGACGCGCGGCGCGATCGAGTCGCCGTCGATCGACGCGAGGATGTCGATCCGCAGCTCCCACTCCTCGCGCGGCTGGAGGTCGAGCCGGTAGGAGATCCCGGACCCGTCGACGTCGCCGCGCCGCGAGAAGATGACCTGCGTCCGGGCGATCCCGCCGTCCGCCTCCTCGAAGACGAACTGATTGTGCTCCTCCTCGTAGCGGACCTCGGCCGGCGGCGGGAGCGGGAGCGCACGAGTGGGGTCGCCGAGCGCGAAGTCGTGCTCCTTGACCGAGAGGATGTCCGCGAAGTCGGTCGCGAGCTCGAGCGCGAGCTGGAACGAGAGCGGCTCCATCGAGTGGTTCTGCACGACGATCCGGTCCTGCATCCCCTCGCCCACGAACCGCTCGCGCGTGATCGAGATCGTGTCCTGCGGAAGCCCGCCCGCGAGCGGGTTGCGCAGGTAGAACGCGGCCGAGAAGTACTCGACCACGCCGGAGGAGAGCAGCAGCGGCTTCTCGCCGTTGATCGTGAGGCGAAGCAGCGCCAGGAAGCGCGTGTCGTCGGCAAAGAAGCCCTGCGTCTCGGTGTCGATGTCACCGCGCTCGTCGCAGAGGCAGAAGGTCGAACCCTCGAGAATGGTGAGCGCCATCAGGGGTTTCGGGCGATCCGGACGGCGCTGGACTGGGCCAGCGCCTTGACTACGAGCTCGTCGATGTTCACGTGCGACGGGCGCGTCACCGCGAAGACGACGCACTCGGCGATGTCCTCCGGCTGCAGTGGCTCGACGTTCGCGTAGACGGCCTTCGCCTTCTCCTCGTCACCTCGAAAACGGACGCGCGAGAAGTTGCTCTCGACGAGGCCAGGATCGACTGTCGTGACGTGGATCGGGCGGCCGAGCAGGTCCTCGCGCAGGGCGTAGGTGAAGCCGCGGACCGCGAACTTCGAGGTCACGTAGAGGGCGGCGTTCTCGTAGGCCTGCCGACCTGCGACGGAGCCGAGGTTGACAATGTGGCCGCCGTCCCGCAGGTGCGGCAGGCAGAGACGCGTCATGCGGATCAGCCCGTGGACGTTCGTCTCCAAGACTGTCTCCTCGTCCTGCTCGCTGCTGACGTCGAACGGGTCGCGCCCGAGGCCGAGGCCCGCGTTGTTGACGAGGATGTCGAGGCCCCCGAGCTGCCCCACCGCCTCCTCGACGAACCGCTCGCTGCTCGCCGGGTCGGTCACATCGAGCTCGAGCGCGATCTCCGTCTCGAGCAGGTCGGTGCGACGGGCGCCGCCGGCGACGCGCGCGCCGTTCCGAGCGAGCGCCTGCACGATCGCCGCGCCGATCCCGCTCGAGGCGCCCGTGACGATCGCGCTTTTTCCCTCGAGCCCCGGCACGCGCGGAGCTTAGAACCTCTAGCGCGACCGATCGACTCCCTCGGCGCGTCTCACCTTCCAAGTAACAGACTGTTACTTACGCCGAATCGGTGGGTCGGTTCCGGCGAGGTGGCTAACGATGGCGTCGGGAGGCCGCACCCGGAACGCGACGTCCAGCAGGACGTCCGCCGTCGACCGGTAACGCGGACGCGACCGGTGCTCGCAAACAAGCTTCCGCACCTGCTCGTAGCTGGGCCGCCGCAGGCGCAGCTTTTCGGCCTTCGCGCCGACCGTTCGCGTGATGTCCGCCGCGCTGAGCGAGCCGTCCGCGAGGCGTTCGATCTCGGCCCGGAGCCGCGACGAGATCCGCGGTGCGAATTTCACGGGACCCACGGTGCCTGAGGCTGAGCAGCGAACTCGTGCCGATTCTGCGACTCCTAAGCTCCAAGTAACAGTCTGTTACTAAGTTTGTTGGAACGGCTCGGCTTGCGAAACCGGCGGCTACGAGCGCCGAGGCGTGACGATCGGAAGACCGCCCGGCTCCGCAGTCGGAGCGACAACATGCTCGACCTGGAGGGTCGAATGGCTCAGGCTGAAACGGTCCTCGAGCAGCCTTGCCAGTTCGAGGCGGATCGCATGGCAGTCCGCGCCGGGGTCGACGAGGACGTGCGCCGACACCGACTGAAAGCCGCTCCCGACCGTCCAGACGTGAAGGTCGTGCACGTCCGCCACCCGCGGCACGCCCAGCATCGCTTCCGCGACGTCATGCGGCTCGGTGCCGCCGGGCGAGACCTCGAGCAGGATCCGCGTCGACTCCCGCAGCAGCACGAAGCTCGACCAGAAGATGAGCACTGCCACGAGCAGGCTGGCGATCGGGTCGAACCGGTTCCAGCCGGTCGCGAGGATCAGCCCGCCGGCCAGCGCCGTGCCCGCGAAGGCCGCAAGGTCGGTCGACACGTGCAGGAAGGCCCCGCGAACGTTCAGGCTCTCGCGGCTCGGCTTGGCCAGCAGCCCCGTGGCCGCGAGATTCACGACCACGCCCACCAGTGCGACCGCGAGAACCAGGCCGCCCCGAACCTCCGGCGGATCGACGAGCCGGCGAACACCCGTGTAGACGATCAGGACGCCGACCACGAGCAGCGTGATCCCGTTCACGTGCGCGGCCAGGATCTCGAGCCGCCGGAAGCCGAAGGTCCAACGCCCACGCGCAGGCCGACCGGCGTACGAAGCCGCTGCGAGAGCGACACCCAGCGCAGCGGCGTCCGTGAGCATGTGCCCAGCGTCGGCCAGCAGCGCGACGGAGCCTGCAACCACGCCGAAGACGACCTCGCCGGCCATCAGCGCGAGGATCAGCGCGAGAGCGAGAGCGAGGGGGCGCCGGCCGGCGCCGTGGCCGTGAACGTGGCTCATCGAGCCATTCTGCCGCGCCGAGGGCGCCGTCAGCGCGCGAGCAGGAACGCGCACGCCCGGCGCTCGCCGGGAACGGGGGCCCGGCCGAGCTTGCCGACGACGAACGTGCCGTCCTCCAACGTCAGCTCGTCGCCCGCCTCAGGCGGCGGCCCGTCGCGCTCGACGAGCAGGTAGCGCTGCGGCGTCGGCACGAAGAGAAGATGCGATGACGGCTGCTCCGGCGACTCCACCAGCTTCAGTTCCGTGAACTCGTTCCGCAGCCGGTCGATCTCCTCCTGGAGCCGTCGGTTCTCCGCCTCGAGCTGCTCGAGCTCGGGATCCGGATCCGGGACTGCCTCCAGCGCACGCGGCGACGCCGGTTCGAGCCGGACGACGTCCGCTTCGCGCCCGGACCGGTGGCGGCGCTCGATCTCAGCCCAGAGGCCGGTCCCGAAGCCCTGCTGCGTGTGCAGCTCGACGCCGCATTGCTCCGCGAGCGCAACCGCCAGCGCCGGGCCGGAGACACACCCGCGCTCGACGAGAATCGCTCCCAGCAGCCGGCCTGTCTCCGCCTGTTCTTCGAGCGCAAGCTCCAGCTCCTGCCGCGAGACGAGGTTCTTGCTTACGAGCAGCTCGCCGAGAGGCTGCCACGCATCCTTGGCCGCTTCCACGGCGCTTGTTATCGGCCGCAGACGCACCGGGCAATAGCCCGGCCGGCGGGCGGCATCCTCAACAGCGGGAGCCTGGCCCTGTTGCAGAGCACCGGCCGGCATCGCCAAGCGGCCGGCTATTCGACCGCTGCGCTCGAGAGGTACTCCGCGTCACCGACCGTAGGCGGAGCGCCGACGATCAGCACGATCGCGTCATCAGCGCCCTCGTTTGCGAGCTGAATGGGCGTGCCCGGCTCGACGAGCGCTAGCGAGCCGCGTGGGAGCGTGACCGCGACCGCCGGCTCGCCGAGGAATAGGGTCGCGGTTCCTTCCAGAGAGACGAAGATCTCCTCCTGCGTCCTCTCGCGATGCCGGCGGCCCCGGCTGCCCGGGGGCATGTTCCAGACGTTCGCGCGACTCTGACCAAGGAGCTCCGAGAGGCGCATCACGCCTCGGGCCTGGTCGCCCTTGCTCGGCGGCGTGAAGTCGAAATCCTCGGAGCGAATGATCGCGTAGCCGCTCTCAATGATCACTTCAGGGAGCGTACGACCTAGAACTACCCGAGTGCGCCGCCGTCATGGCGCCCGCGAAGCGGGCCGGACTTCGAGCGGGAGTGGGCGGTGCAAGGATCGAACTTGCGACCTCCTGCTTGTAAGGCACACGGGGCATGGAAGCGGGGGGCGCTATCCGGCATCGCTCCGTCGGAGCGGCTTCTCCCGATGGGTGTCGTTCCCGGTCGTTCCCGGACGTTACTGACCACAGGCTGACCACGCTTACTACGAAGAAACGCCCCTTGCGGGGGCGCTCTCAGGGATCTTCGTACCTGATCCAGGGGCAGCTAAAAGCGAATAACGCGATAGTCGACGAGCAGATAGCCAGTCGGTGAGATCTCGCTTCGGATCGATTCGAGCTGAATCGATGGCAAGCCGTCGAGGAGTCGTCGTCCGCGGCCGGCTATCCTCGGCGCTATCACGAGCCTGAGTTCGTCGACAACGTCGGCGGCGAGCAGCGCCTGCGCGACCGAGATACTTGCGTGGACGCCGACATCGCCTCCGCGCTGCTGCTTGAGATCCCGAACGAATTCGACCAGCCCACCGTCGAGCACCGTCGCATTGGCCCAATCTCGGTCAAGGGGCGTGGATGTCGCGACATACTTCGTGACCCCGTTGATGAATGTCGCGAATGGCTGGATCTGGCTGCTCGGCCAGAACTGCGCCCACTCGGTGTAGCTACGGCGGCCGAGAATGACCGCGTCCTGTGTCGCGATCACAGCGGCAAGGTTGGCGTCCATCGCGTCGTCCCAGTCGGCGAAGAAGCTATCTGGGTCTTCGGCAACCCCGTCGAGGGACAACAACTCATACACGACGATCTTTCGCACGCCCTACACCTCCGATTGGTCTCGACGCCACTAGTTGACTGATCAAGTGACCACATCGCTGACCACAAACCTCCGCGACGGCACTTCGCGGCGAGCAAAATGGCTTCAGTAGCGAGTGGGCGGTGCAAGGATCGAACTTGCGACCTCCTGCTTGTAAGGCAGGCGCTCTCCCAGCTGAGCTAACCGCCCTCTGCTCCTAGGGTGCCACAGCGAACCGAGGCCCGCACGTGCGCGTATGGCAAAGTGGGGAAGGATCAATTGCGATGAAACGCCTGTCCAGGAGAAACCGACTGCTGATCGCCGTGCTCGCCGTCGCTGTGGGCGCGGGTATCGCAGGCGGGATCGTTCTGGCCGGCGGCGACAACGGCAGGACTGCGGGGCCGGCCGGAATCCTTGCTCGCGGCACGTTCAAGACCGTCTCCTGGGGCACCCGCGGAACGGCGATGATCGAGCGCACGGGCTCGGGCAAGCTGGTGCTGCGCCTCGACCACACCTTCAGCACCCGTAGCGCACCCGAGACCTGGGTCTACCTGGTCCAGTACGACAGGCGCACCCACGGCGGCGACCGCGGGAAGACCCTCCTGCTGGGCGAGCTTCAAAACTCCGTTGGCGGCCAGCACTACGACCTTCCTGGCTCGGCGGCGCGGATGGTCGGCTACTCGGTCGAGGTCTACTGCGGCGAGTGCAACAAGACGAACGGGATCGCCAGGCTCCGGCCAACCGCCCTCGGCAAGACCTGAACACCCAGCGCTGGAAGCCGGGCGACGTCGTCGTGCGCCGCGAGGTGCTGAACGACGGGCGCTGCTGGGCCGAAATCGCGGTGATCGTCGTCGAGGACACGCCGGAGCTGCTCGCGACCTACATCGGCTCCGGGGCGCCGCTGCGCTTCCCCGCCGGCGACTGGCCGACGCCGAGCGGCCTCCATCCGTGGCACGGCAAGGAGCGCTGGCACGGCCACGGCACGCTCACACTCCAGCGCCCGGACGACGCGTACGGCGTCTGGGTCTTCTGGTCAGGCCCGAAGCGCGAGTTCTGGGGCTGGTACGTCAACCTCCAGGATCCTTTCCGCCGCACGGCGACCGGCTACGACACCCAGGACCTCGAGCTGGACATCTGGCTCCCCCGAGAGGGCGGCTGGGAACTGAAGGACGACCACGTCCTCGAAGACCGCATCCGAGAAGGCCGCTACACGCCCGAGCAAGTGGCAGCCACCAGAGCCGAGGCGAGCCGAATCATCGAAGACGTCGAAGCCGCCAACCGCTGGTGGTCGGACGAGTGGTCGAAGTGGGAGCCCGACCCAGCGTGGCCAACGCCCACCTTCCCCGCGTAGGACGAGATCAGTCGTTGAAGCTCGTCAGCTTCCTCAGATCGGATCCGTCGGGGCTCATCGCGTAAAGCTCGTCGCCGCCTCGCTCGAGGCCGCGTTCGCTCGCGAACAGGATCTTCGAGCCATCCGGTGCCCAGAGCGGGAACTTGTCGTCCGCGGGGTCGTCCGTCAACCGCGTCTCGCCACGGCCGTCCGGCCCGACCACGTAGACGTTCTCATTGCCGTCACGGTCGCTGGTGAAGGCAATCCTCGTCATCTCGGAAGACCACGCGGGATCTCGGCCGCCGTCGTGGGTGAGCTGCACGGCGCCGGTCCCGTCCGCCCTCATCACGTAGAGCTGTTCGCTCCCGCGCCGGTTGCTCGTGAACGCGATCGACTTTCCGTCCGACGACCATTCCGGGCACGTGTCGGCGGCGGGCTCGTGGGTGAGACGCGTCGGCGTCGATCCGTCGGCGCCCATGACGTAGATCTCGGAGTTTCCGTCCCGGTTGCTCGTGAAGGCGATCCGGCTTGCGTCGGGCGACCAGTCCGGGCACCAGTCGGGTGCGGCGTCCTCGGTCAGGCGAGCCCGAGCGGCGCCGTCGACGCTCATCACGTAGATCTCCTGGTTGCCGTCGCGCTCGCTGGTGAAGACGATCTTCCCGCCGACGAGGTCGGGCTGTAGGTCCGCCCAGCTGTTCCGGGTGATCTGCCGCAACTGATCGCCGTCCGCCTTCATGATCCAGATCTCGGCCGTCTCGGGTCGCCCGATCGTCTGGCGCTGCGTCACAACGTCGATGTTCTTGATCTGGTCAGGCTCGGGGACGGCCGTCGAGATGCCCGCGACCGCCGCTCCCGTGGCCAGCGTCGCAGCCGCCCACAAGGCCGCACCGGCCTTCAGGGATACCGGCGCGGCCGGCGGTGCCGCCGAGACAGGCGGCGAGGTTCCGGCCGCGACCGCATCACGGATCCACGTCAGCCACGCGGCAAGCAGCACGATCACGCGCGTCAGCCACTTCCACGGCCAAAGGATCCACCGGTACTGCTTCGCGGCCTCCTCGTACCTCGTCATGCAGAGGCGCCAGAACTCGCGGTAGCGAGCGCCGACCGACGCGGCCCTCTTGCCACCGGCGACCAGGACGACCTCGCTGCCGAAGGCGTAGTCGTGCACGCAGCGCCGACGTGGCGTGAGCAGAGCCGAGAGCGTCCCGAGGAGGAGCACGTCTGCGATCACGTAGCCGACGGAGTGGCGGCCGAAGGCCCAGGCGAGCTCTCCCAGCGAGCGCGACGTGGGCGTCCCGTCGATCCGGCGCACGCTCAGACCGCAGACGGCCTTCCCTGCGGTCTGGCCGTCCATCAGCCAGATCGTCGCGGCCAGGTAGTAGACGAACGCGAGCCCGGCCGCGGCGTAGAGCGGCCAGCCGGGCACGCCGGTGAACGCACTGAGCAGCAGCCCAGCGCCGAACACCAGCGCGAAGAAGGACACGTCGACGACAAACGCGACGAGCCGAAGCCCGTGCGGCGCGAGCCTCACCTCAGGCGACTCGTTTCGAGTCGCCGAGGCTTGCCGCTCGTCGAGCGAATCCGACTCCGCGGGCATGGCGCCCTCCTGACGACAGCAAAGAGGTTAACAGCCGGCCTAAGGAGCAAAACTAGCGCCGACTTGCCCTGCGCCGCCGCAGCCGACATGCGCGGCTGCGGCTCACAAACGCTTCTCCGGAAGACGAGAGCCGTCGAAAGTCGTCATGCCCGCGCCAGCGGGCGGACTTTCGACGGCGATGCTCCCAACGTCACATAATCCGAACCTCGTCGGGACCGTCGGTTGTGACGTGGTTCAGCTCGCTCCGCGGTACGACCGGCGCTCCTCCTTTCCGGCGACTGGGCCGCGCGCCTAGATCAGTTGAGGTCTTCGACGAGGCGCTTCTCGCGGAGTTGCTTCTCCTCGCGTGCCGTCCGGGGGCGTTTGCAAGTCTCTCCAAGTCGAGCTTGCCTTCCTCGTCGCCGAATACGTCCACGGCCTCAGGGCTAGTCACCAACGACTGTCGCGCCCGGCGCGACAGCAGCCGTTCTCCCGCCGCTCGGCTCTAGTCTTGGCGCCGTGAACGCAGGGGTGCCTGACCGCGATGCGAAAGCACGCCGAGAAGTTGCGCGCGCCTGTGGCGTGGCGTTGATCGAACTGAGCGCACCCTTTGAAGAGGGTCTCGGGGTGGCTCATGGCGCGGGCGCGGTGACCTTCGCGCTAGTGGCCTTTGCGGCCCGAGCTAGGCGCCTTCTTCGGTCGGCCTACCGTCTTATCGACGCTGGCGAACGCGATGCCGCTGTCCCCCTCTACAGAGTGATGAACGAGTACCTGATCGTCGGGCGGTGGCTCCTCAAAGCGGGCGAGGACGAGTTGAAGCTCTGGGCGCTCGATGACCTGCGTGGGCGACTAGCGGTGCTGCGGGATGTGATTGCCGACCGCAACCTGGATGACGAAACGAGGGCGGTGCTTGCCGAAGAAGTGCAACAGGCAGAAGAGGCGATCCGTGGTTACGGCGGAGAGGACGAACCTGTCACAAAGCGTGAGGCACGCAAGGCTGGGCACAAGGTGCCGTCCCTTGAGTCGATGGCCAAGAAGACGGGGCTGAGCTTCGTCTACGCCTACCCATACCGCATCATGTCGCAGACGGACGTGCACGCGTCACCAACAACGATCGATAACTCCTTTGACGATGATGCCGAGCGCGGGCATGTGTTGCGGCCCGTTCCCAATTTCGGATTAGAGGGCTACGACAGCTACCTGGTCGGCGCCCACATCTTCCTCGACATCCTGGCCCCGCTTCCAGAGCGGATTCCTGAGCTCGGCTGGGATCGAACGATCCAGATGGTCACCGAGGCGCTACGAGCGGTTGACCGCGCTCACCCGGAGTGGCAGGCGGTCGCGGCCCGCCAGTAAGCACGGAGACGCGCGCCCGGCTTACGGCACGCCCGGCCATGGCACGGAAAGCACGTCTGCTCCACCGCCCACGTATTGCTCAAACGGGAGATAAAACGCGCTGAAGTACGCGCCGTACCCGAGTACCGCCAGCTTGACGTGCTTCTCCCATTCATCGAGCGTGGAAGGGATCGGGTGCGGCTGGTTCGGATGCGCCCTCGTGATGGCGAACATCGCGGCGCGGAGTGCTTCATCGATGGGGTTGAACGCGGCAAGGTCGTAGCCCTGCCGGAAGCTGAACAGCCCGCCGTTTGCGACCCTCGCGGTGACCTCCGCGTGGATCTGCTTCCCGGTGGCGCTCCCAAAGTAGTGAGGCTGCGCGATTTCCTCGGAGCGGGTGAAAGTGGTGCCAGGAATAGGTGAGCCGGTCTTGTCCAGGCCCCGCGTGTCATGGATGAACCAAATGCGCGGCGTCCACTCGCCCCCGACCTCCTCGAACCCGCCCAGGTGCAGGATCAGCGAGTCGCTCGCCTTCAGCTCACCGCTGGCCAGGGCGGTGTTCAGGTCACCCGTCAAGGCCGCTGCCAGTGTGTCGAGGTCAGCGAAGTGGAGGTTGCGCCCGATGAAGTCGTACAGCCAGAGGTCGGTCGGCTGGCCACCGATGGCCCCCGCACCGACATAGACGACAAGCACGGCGGCATTCGGCCACTTGAGAACCTTCGGCCGTTGGGTCTGCCCGACGAACGTCACGGTCGAGCCGGAGATCGAGGTGGTGATGTTGCGGTCGGCCGCAAAGATCAGGCCCTGCGGCACCAGGTGCGTGACGAGGATCCACGGCGCGATCGTAACGGCGCGACCGCGCGGTTCAGACTGTGGGGCTATCTTTGCTCCCGGCGTGCCTGCCGTACCTCACCACTCGGCTTACCGGATTGGTCGATGAGGTGTTCCGGGCCTCGCCTCCGTGTACAACGGAAGCATGCCCCCGCTTCGCGACGAGGAGGAATGGGCACGCCAGTTGATGGAGGCCGAGCTCAGCGTGCCAGTGGTTCAACACGACGACGGCACCCGACCGGGAATGCACGACCTCGACGTGATCTACGGTGACGAGCGGCGAGCGGCGGTTGAAGTTACAGGCGCTGTAGATGCTGAGGCGACTGAGTTCTGGAATACCACCGTTGCGGGCAGATTTGTCGAGCGCGATCTAGTCGGCGGATGGCTCGTTCTGGCAAAAGCGAGCGCTCGGAAGCTTAGAGAAAAACTGCCGCCGTTCCTGCGCGAACTTGAAGGCGCCGGGATAAAGGAGTTTCGCGTCCGACCGGGGCAATCCACCGCGAGGCTCGCTTCTGCACCGCCAGGCGTGGTCAGAGCAACCCAAGGCCCAACGGCCGTTCCCGGAAGCATCTACGTCCAGCCCGACCTTCCGAATGAACAGGTCGCTGGCTTTATGGGGAACACCGGCGATGCACTCGCCAAGTGGCTGGCCGACTTTCTTCACGATCCGGCGCGAACGGATGTTAGGACGAAGCTCATGCGGTCAGGCGCAGCCGAGCGACACGCGTTTGTCCTCGTATCTGGCCTCAGCGGGGCACCTTTCACCGTCGTCGGGCTCCTCATCGCTAACGACGCGGTGAGCCCGGTTGCCGCGCCCGACCTACCGCCCGAGATCACTGACGTCTGGGCGGTGAGCCCGTGGGATAGCGGCCTCGGTTTTCGATGGTCGTCAGTGACGGGGCGATGGCAGAGATTCGCCAAGTCGCCTCCCACCTCCCGTTGAGGGCAGCTGTAGGCGCGCCGTCTTGCGCGCCGCAGGGCTTTTGGCAGCTGTGTTCACCAATCCACTCACCAATCGCCCTCCGCGACGAACACGAAGCGCGTGAAATGGCTTGAATAGGCGATGGAGCTAGCCGGACTTGAACCGGCGACCTCCTGGGTGCGATTTCCGCGAAGGCCTTTGCGATACGTCGTCACGTGCTTCCATCAAACCGTAAAGGCGCCTTGCGTCGCGGATCTTTCGCCGGCCACCGCCATTCTTCGCGACCGCCACTTGACCAAAGCTTGACCAGGGCAGCTCCGCCTGCTGCTCAGCGCACATCGCGGCGCGCCTGCCGCAACGGTTAGCGCCGTCCGACGACGAGACTGACGCGCGCGGCGGCTCGCGGCCCTCGGCATCGCGCCGATGCAGACGGCCGCGCCCGATTGCGTAGCTCGGCCGAGCGGCCCCGAACTCGGCCGAACTACAGCGGCAGAGTCGTTCCAACTTTCTGTACTGGATCAAGACGCGACCGTCGTCTTAATCGAAGCATCCCAGGAGCCCTCGATTGCCTGGCCCGGCTATTCCAGTGATGCTTCATCTTCTGCATCTGCGAAGTAGCCCTCTGACCACTGCCAGAGGGTTCCGACCAGATCATCGAGCGCTTTACCACGTTCCGTGTATCCGTTGTCCGTCTCTTCCGACATGACGTACGTAATTAGCTCGCTGAGCTCGTCCATTTCATCGTCGGGGATCACGCGCCCCTTAGCGAGCTTTTCGACGACTTCTTCGAGGTGCGGCGCGCGCTGTTTGACGACCTCTCGCACGAGGTCGATCTGCTCCTTGTTGAGTTGCTGCCGTTCAGGATGAAGACTCAATAGCGTCTGCCCGCCCGACTTTTCGGCAAAGCTGTTCTTATCATGCCATTCCTGTCGATGGAGAACCACGCGTCCTTACCCTTGACCAGGACGCGGCCATGCTGCTCGATGAGTTGCAAGGGATGCCTAATCGCGTCCAAGAGTGCTCGATCAGACACTCCGCCATCCCCCCTACTAGATCCATTAATCCGTTCCAGAGCGTGACTATCAAATCCTTGAACCTTCTGACGATATCCGCGGGGCATGCGGAGCCTAATCCGTTCACCGAAGCCAGCGGGCAAATCAAATTGCCCACCACCGCCCCTTCCTCCGGCGCCGCCCCGACCTCCGCCGGGTTCCTCCGGCAGCTCGCCGCCACAGGTATTTTCGCCAGGGACCCCCTCACACGTGCCTGCAAGATCGTACTTGTCGATTGGGTCCTGACCAGCGTAGTCGTATTGGTTGAGGGAGCCGCCGTCGATCGGGTCCACTGACAGGAAGCGGCCAAGGCTCGCGTCGTAGGGACCGGGCACCCATCGCGATGAGGCTCGTGGCCGTGTCGAGCTTCTTGCGCCAGCGGCCGGTCCAGCGCTCCGTTGTGGTGTTGTCGGGAACGGACTCGTTTGGCGCGCCGAATGGGTCGTAGCTGTAGGCGGCCGTCCGGGTGCCGAGGGCGTTCGCCTCGGCCGCAAGGTCGCCGTGGCCCGAGTAGTAGAGGTAGCTGACGGTCGTCGAGATCGTGGGGGCGCCGGCGTAGTGGGCGAGGTCTCCAGCTGGTCCGTCGATGTCGCTCTGCAGCAGGTTGCCGGCGCCGTCACGCTCAAAGAGGCCGCCGAGCAAGTAGCGGCGAATCCTCGGTACGGGCGAGGGGACGACGTTGCGCTCCCGCCGGAAGCCGGTCGAGTCGAACGAGTAGGTGACGTTGCTGCCAGCGAAGGTGCCTCCGCTCAGGCGCCCGCGTCCGTCCCATGTGAGGGTCGCCGAGCCGCGCGTGCTCACCTGCCCGTCTGAGGTGTAGGCGAAGTTGGTCGGTTGGCCCTGCGTGACCGACTGGAGCTCGTCTAGGTGCTGCGCGTCGTAGACGTAGCTGGCGGTCGTGCTGAACGTGCCACCACACCCGGTCGACGCCTCTTGAATCGCGCTGCGGTTGGAGTCGAGGTCGAAGAGGTACTTGCGGCAGGTGCCGCCCGGGAGCGTGGCCTGCGAGAGGCGGTCGAGGTTGTCGTAGGCGTAGCTCGTCGTTCGGGCCGTGAGGCCTCCGCCGCTGCGTACTTCCTGGATCTGCTTCCCGTCGATGTCGAAGGTGTAGGCGTAGTCGACGACCGGATTGCTGTCGGCTGGCACGTTCGGCGGAAGCGGCGTGGGAAGCAGGCCGTGGCGGTTGTAGAGTGCAGCCAGCGAGCCGTCGGCGTTGTAGTCGGACCAGGAGAAAGTGCCGTTCGGGTACCTCGTCGCCTTCAACTCGTCGCGGTTCGTGTAGAAGAATGAGTACGTCCGGCTGGCGGGGTCGGTCTCGCTCGTTAGCCGGTCGCCCGCGTCGTAGATGTAGGTCGTCGTGTAGTTGGCCTGATCAGGGATCGACGCAATTCGCTGGAGGAGATTCGATTCGGAGTCGTAGGCGTAGTTTGCGCTCGCTCCGAACGAGTCGACAGTCCGCTTCAGCCGCCGGGCCTCGTCGTACTCGCTCGTGACGGTGCCGGTCGAGTTCGTCGCCGTGCGCTGGACACCGGCCGGGTCGTAGCTGTACGTGGTCGGCTGCGACTCACCAGGCGCCTGGTCCTGTGTCAGCCGCCCCTCGTTGTCGTAGGTCGAGCAGGTCGTGCCGGCACCGGTGGTCGTGGCGCTCTCGCGTCCGGCGCGGTCGTAGTAGCGTGTCGAGGCCGCGATCCCGTAGGGGGTCTCGCTCTTGAGCAGGCCCGACTGGTCGACCGAGAGACCGCCGCTCCCGTCTCGAAAGCTACTGATCAAGCGGCTCTTGCGACTTCTGGACCTGGATCTTCCGTGGCCGCTGGTGTCGTATGCTACTAGCACTCAGTGCGAGGTCGCGTTCTGATTGCAGGCGCAGCCGTTCTCGCCGCCGCGCTCCTGGCAGGCGAGGCGCGCGCCGAGCCTGCCTGGCTTCCCCCGAACGACCTGACCCTGTCCGGAGACGTTGCGTGGAGCGCGAACGTCGCTATGGACCGCGTTGGCAACGCGATCGCCGTCTGGCAGCGCGCCGAGGGCTCCAACTCCCACAGCGTGATCGAGGCATCGGTGCGTTCGGTGGACGTGGGCGAGTGGGGTCCCGCGGAAGCGATCTCCATCCACGGCGTCCGCGCCGTGTACCCGCAGATCGCTGTCGACGCAGCCGGGAATGCACTCGCGGTCTGGACCGAGGGTGAGTGGCCCGCGTACAGCGTCCGCGCCGCCTACCGCCCGGCGGCGACGGGTACCTGGCAGCCTCAGGAGACCGTTTCGCCGAACGGACTGGATCCCTACGTCGCCCTCGACGATGCAGGCAACGCGATCGCCGTCTGGGTTCAGGACCGAGGCTCGTATCGCGAGGTGCAGGCCTCGGTTCGTCCTTCCGCGACGGGGACATGGGCGACCCCGGTCGACCTCTCGGTGCCTGGTCTCAATGCTTTCGGGCAGTCGATTTCGGTCAACTCGAATGGCGACGCGATCGTGGTCTGGCAGCAGAACGACGATTTCTGGCCGGTTCTCCACTCGCGCGTCCGTCCCGCAGGCGGTGCCTGGCAACCGGCCCAGCAGGTCTCCTCTTCGAGCGAGGACGCGCTCTACCCGGACGTCGCGATCGACGACGCGGGAAACGCGATCGCGCTGTGGACGCAAGGGTACGACGGGCTGATGGCGTCGTTCCGGTCGGTCGCGTCCGGCACCTGGGGCGGCGCAACGCCGATCTCGGCCGCCGGAGAGGACGAGCACGGAGCAAATGTCGAGTTCGACAGCGCCGGCAATGCCGTCGCGGTTTGGTTCTACAACCCCTGGGATGGGTCGTCCTATGTTCAAGCTGCCTCGAGGCCCGCTGGCGGAGCCTGGCAGGCGGCGCAGAACCTCTCCGCTCCCAACACGGTCAACTACTACGGCCCCGACCTCGCGCTGACTCCCAGTGGCACGGCGGTGGCGGTCTGGACGGGAACAGTCTCCGCTGTCGACCGAATCGACGCCGCCATCAAGCCGGCGGGCACGACGGCGTGGGGGCCCGCCCAGACGATCTCCGCGTCCGGAGTCCGTGCCTCCGTGCCGCACGTGGCCGTCGACGACGCCGGCGACGCGGTCTCCGCCTGGAACGAGGGCTTCGATACAGAGGGCATGATTCAGGTCGCGGGGTTCGACGGCGCGGGGCCGGTGCTGGCCGACCTGTCGATCCCCGAGGAGGGCCAACCAGGGGTTCCGCTGTCGTTCAGCGTCGCTCCCTTCGACGTGTGGTCGCAGGTCGCGGCGCCCGCGGCCTGGTCCTTCGGCGACGGCACCGACGCGAGCGGCGACAACGTGACGCACACCTACGACTCGGCCGGCACGTACACGGTCACGGTTCGGGTTGAAGACACCCTCGCGAACGAGACGGCTCACTCGCAGCCAATATTGATCGGAAACCCGCCACCCCCGCCACCGCCGCCACCCCCGCCTCCTCCGGCACCGCCACCACCGCCTCCGCCCCCACCGCCTCCGCCCCCACCACCACCTCCTCCGCCTCCGCCTCCGAAACCGCGTTGCAGGGTCCCGAACGTCGTCGGCATGAGGCTCGCCGCCGCCCGCGTGCGGATCCGCCGGGCGCACTGCACCGTGGGCCGCGTCCGCCGCGTCCGCTCCCGGCGAGTCGGCCGCGTCATCTCGCAGAGCCCGCGAGCGCACGCCGTACGCCCCGCGGGCACGCGGGTTCGGCTCGTGGTCGGGAAGCGCTGAGCCGATGGCCTTGGTTATTCGCATCGCCTTCCTTGCGGCTGTGGTCGCAGTCACGGCCGGCGCCACGGGCCCCCGATCCGCCCACGGGGCACCGCTGGCGAAGGCGCCCTTCGACGTAAACCGCGTGATCAACGCCGTCCAGCACCGCCTCGGCCCCGCGGGTCACGGACGCAGGAACGCGCGCAACGGGCGAGTCGAACCGGCCCGGATGCGCGACCGCCGCCCGGGCGGTGCACTCGCGCTCGAAGCTCGCCCCCGCAACCGCCGAGAGCACGGCGGGCACCCCACCGCCGCGACCGACGTGAGTGGCAGGCCTAGGCCGCCGCTTTCGGTCGATACTTCCGTCAGCCCCGAGCATGCGGTCTCCGACGCAGTGCCCAGCTCCGCGCCGGCGGATCAGTACAACGCCGCAGTCGCGTCAAACGGTGATCTGTTCCTCGTCGTCTGGGAAGACGCACGTGCCGGCCGCTACGACCATCACATCTACGGCGCCCGCGTGACGGCCGAGGGACAGGTCCTCGACCAGGCCGCCTTCCTGATTACGCCGAGGGACTACGGCAATCAGGAGTCGCCGGCAGTTGCGTCCGACGGTCAGGACTTCCTCGTCGTCTACGCCGACGGTTTTGGCTCGCCCTACTACGACCTGTACGCGACGCGCGTCCGCGCCGACGGCACCGTCGTCGACCCCGAAGGAATCCCCGTTTCGACCGCCGCCGGCGACCAGTACTCCCCCGGGGTCGCCTTCGACGGCACCAACTACCTGGCCGTGTGGGACGACGGCCGCGGCACGTACTACGACGTCTACGCCACTCGGATCAGCACGGAGGGCCAGGTGCTCGATCCCGACGGCATCGACGTCAGCGGCGGGACGGCGAGCGAGATCTTTCCCGCCGTGGCCTGGAGCGGCACAGAGTACCTCGTGACATGGCACGACAGTCGCGGCGGCGCCTACGACATCTTCGGGTCACGCGTGACGCCGTCCGGAGTCGTCCTCGATCCGAACGGCGTTGCGATCTCGACGGCCGTAGGGAACCAGTACTACTCGGCGGTCACCTGGGACGGGCAGGACTTCGTCGCGGCGTGGGTGGACGAGCGAAGCGGCCAGGACGCGACACGCGTCTTCGCGGCCCGCATTGCGAGCGACGGGACCGTGCTCGATCCGAGCGGGATACCAATGCCGGCGGTCGACCCGGAGCAGTGGAAACCGAAGATTGCCTCCGACGGGAACACGAGCCTCGTCGTCTGGGCCGGAAACGACCACTACGCCTGGGGCGCTCGGTTGGGCCAGGACGGAACCGTCTTGGACCCGGCAGGCATCTCCATCCACGGCCCCCGGACTGCCTACCCCGCTGTCGCCTGGAGCGGCAGCAACTACTTCGTCGCCTGGGAGGACTGGCGTGATGGCGTCTCCTGGAATGACGTATTCGGCGGCCGCGTCACGAGCGGCGGCGCGGTCCTCGACCCGGACGGAATCTCTACCTCGCTGGCAGCCAACCAGCAGGAAGCTCCAAGCATCGCCTGGGACGGCGAGAACTACCTCGTGGTCTGGGGCGATTTCCGCGCGACCCCGGACGACTCCGACATCTACGCGGCGCGGGTGACGCCAAGCGGCGAGATCCTCGACGGCACCGGCATCCCGATCGCGACGACCTCGAGCTGGGAGGACGCGCCGGACGTCTCCTGGAACGGCCAGGAGTACCTGGTCGTGTGGGACCACTGGGTCACGGGGTACGTCTCAGAGGTCTACGGGACACGGGTCACCAGCGACGGCGAGGTTCTCGACCCGGGCGGGATCGTCATCTCACAGGGCCCGAGCCAGTACGCGCCCACGGTCGCCGGCTCGGCCGAGAACTTCCTCGTGGTCTGGGAGCGAGCCGAGCAGGCGGTCTACGGCGCCCGCGTGTCGCCGTCGGGCACCGTGCTCGACCCGCAGGGGATCGTCATCGACTCGAGCTCCGGCTACGGGGCCTGGCCTGACCTGGCCTGGAACGGGACGGACTACTTCGCGGTTTGGGCACGGGACGACCCCCGCCGGGACAAGGATGTGTACGGCGCGCGGATCTCGCCGTCCGGTTCGGTGCTCGATCCGTCCGGGATCGCCATAGCGACCGGCTTCGACCGGCAGTACCACGCGAAGCTGGCTTGGGGCGACTCTTCATACCTGGTCGTCTGGAGCGACTACTACGACGGAGTGGTCGCAACACGTGTCAGCGGCGACGGACAGGTCCTGGACCGCGACGGCGTCAGGCTTAGCTCCCGAAGCTGGGCTGCCGCCCCGGCTTGGGACGGAACACGCTTCGTCGTCTCGATGGAGGAGGGGTGGGGGTCGAGCAACATCTACGCCGTTCGCGTCACGGACACAGGCAACCTCGTGGATGCGGTTCCGTATCCCATCGCCCTGTCGCCGGACAACGAGTTCGGTGCCGCGGCTGCGACCGGCCCGAGCGGTCAGGTCGCCATCCTCTACACACGGCTCGCAACGGAACGCGCTTACGGCGCCGTGGACCGCTCGTTCGTGCGGTTCGTGGAGGCGAGCTCACCCGCTCCCGAGCCGACGAGCTACGCGATCTCGACACAATCGGGCCAACCCCTGATCCCGGGCACGGACGAGGTCGGCAACCATTGCGCCGACTGCCGGACGGCGATCAGGTTCCCGTTCCCGGTGCGCGCCTTCGGCGAAGCGTATGACGCCGCTGTGGTCAGCGCCGACGGCGTGATCCAGTTCGACGACGACACGTGGGGCTACACGAACGCCTGCCCGCTCCCGCACCAGGAAACCCGCCGTGCTCTCTTCGTCCACTGGGACGACCTGACGACGGCCGGCTCGGGACGCGGCATCTACACGGCAGTCCTCGGATCGCCTCCTTCGCGGCGCTTCGTGGTGGAGTGGCGAACCGCGTATGCGGATGGCAGCGGAGAGGCGAACTTCGAGGTCATCTTCGACGAGCAGAGTGACGTGTTGGAGACGATTTTTGGCGATGTAACCGACGCAGGAGCCTCTTCGACCGAAGGCATCCAGAGCACCAGGCAGGGCCCGGCCTACGCGTACGCCTGCAACCAGCCCGGCTCGATCTCAAGCGGACTCGCCGTCACCTACACGCCAGAACCCTTGCCACCTCCGCCCCCGCCACCGCCGCCGCCCCCTCCGCCTCCGCCGCCGCCGGACGCGCTCTACGACCAGTACGACCAGGCAAGCTCGAGCACGACCAACTCGCAGAACTACGAATCAGCCAGCGATGCGTACGACGACCAGGCCGCAGACGACTTCGTCGTGCCCGCGGGAGAAAGCTGGACGGTGATCGCCGTCGACGTGCAAGGGGCGTATGACGGCAATGGACCGGCCGACTCGGTAAACGTTCTCTTCCTGACGAACGATGCGACGACGGACCTGCCCGGGTCGGTTCTCGCTCAACGCCTGAACCAGTCGTTCACCGGGGGAGCGAGCTTTTCGATCGGCCTCAGCGCTCCGGTCACCCTGGCGGCGGGACACTACTGGCTTGTCGTCCAGGCCAACCAATCGCACTGGCAACACGGCGAGTGGGGGTGGATGAACCGGACGCTGGCGGCCAACGGGGAAGCGGCCTGGCGTAACCCCGCCGGCGGCTTCGGCTACTGCTCCGCCTGGGCGCGGCGAGCGACGACGTGTGGCCTGCAGCTGGCGGCTCCCGATCAGGTATTTCGCCTGCGCGGTA
>WNGF01004118.1_pt1 | contig 19204 bp, 17 predicted proteins | sample 5400641 | NCBI WGS metagenome assembly WNGF01 (sample SAMN13153371, study PRJNA577476) | soil metagenome | isolation source: 80 cm soil or saprolite under grassland replicate 2 | place: USA:California | collected 2016-06-15
TGGTCAGCAATGGAGGTACGCCATGAGCACGCCGGACGCCCAGCCGCCATGTGTTAGACCGGTTGCTCCGCGGGCCGAAGCGCGTCCCACGCCCTGGCAAACTCCGCGTCCTGCCGCCGCGTGCGGTATGCCGTGCGGTGTGTGACGCCCGCGCGCGCGCAGGCGTCGACAATGGTACGGCCCTCCCGCAGGCTGGCCAGGAACACCGGGCGCCAGTCCAGCCGTTGGCGCGCCTCGGCGACAGCAGCCTCCCAGGCCGCGTGAAACGCCGGGTCCGCGGCGCGACAGGTATACGCCCACGAGCGCGTTACGCCGGCCGCGGCGGACGCCTGCTCGACGGTCTCGCCGGCGCGGATCTGCGCAAGGAACAGCTCGGCCCAGGGGAGATGTGTGGTGTCAGTGATTGTGGATGCAAGCATGTCATGCGCTTTCTTGATGTGTGCTACGCCGCCCGTTGTCTGGCGCGGGCGATCGCCGCCATACGATGCTCAGGCCGGTCACGCCACCTGCGAGCGTGATTCCTGGCGCCGAATCACTGCGCACCAAACAGCGTGGGTCGCCGCCCAAGCAGGCAATCGGGATCGGGGTTCCTGAACCAGACGCGCGCCCCGCCTCCTCGCCGCCCAGTCGGGCGGCAGTGCGTCGCTTGACAGGCGACCGATGCGGGCTGAGCCCGCACTCAGGCACACGCATGGTGCGAACGATCGTCATAGCACCGCACGCCATTACGGTTACGAGAACAATATCATCTTATGATACTTTTGTCAAGGCATCTGGGACAGTGCCCAGATCCGCGCGATGCGCCGGCGGCGTCACGCTGTCAGCGACCGTCGGGGCCTGCTCGCCGCGCTCGGCCAGCGCGTCAGCGAGGTCGCCAGGAGAGGTCAAAGGGATCGAGATAGGAACAGGCGAGCCATCGGGCTGGCAGAACAGCACCTGCCCGGACACGAGATCGGCATGGCCCCGCAGATGCGGGGCCATGCCGATAGACGCCGCGGCACGCGGGCTGGCGGCGAGGCAGTAGCGCGCCGCGGCGCGCTCCACCAGGCTGCGGCCAATCAGCGCCCAGGGCTCAAAATCATTTGCGGCGAGCAGACATCCGGCAAGAGCAATGTAGAGATCGAGCGAGGCGCCTGAGGTGATCAGGCGCGTAACTGTGCGACGCGCCCGCGGGCAGTGGACAGCTATATCCGGCCAGTCGTCGACAATCAGCACCATCGGCGGGCCGCCGCGCACATGTCCCTGCTGGCGCGCCGACAGCTCCGCGTCGAGCACGCCGGCCAGTGTATCGATTTCCGGCCAGGTGCTGGCTATCGTGGCCCCCGCAGCGGCCCGGCCGTCCAGGAGGCGACCCGCGCAATCCCAAACCACAAGATTGATCCCGTGCAGCGCCGCCTGCGCGGCGAGGAATCGGAGCAGAACAGTCTTGCCGGCCGAGCGGCGACCGACGACGAGCGCGGGGAAGACCTGTGCAAAGCGGCCGATGAGCGGCAGCGCCCCAACGAAGCCGGCGGTCAGGCACTCGGGGAAGGGGCGCCACCCGCGCGCTCGCAAATCGGCAAATGTGCGTGTTTCAGGCATAGTTACCCACCGTATAGCGTTTTATGACGCCCGCGATGGATGTTTCCTCCGGCGCGAACCGGAGTGTTGACCTACGCCGGATTGACCGCTTATGCTCTCGCACCCGAAGGCGGGTTCTCGGCGGGCGGGTGTACTACGGACATCCGATTGTATTGTGAGGAAGGCGACATGTCGCGTGTCGAGCAAGGCTTTGACTTGTTCCTTACTGTGACACGCTCGCATCTCGTGGTCATGGAAGCGAGTTTGATGGTTGATTGCCGCATTGACATCGGCGTGAAGGGTCAAGCCGCACGCCTGGCAGCAAAACGTTTGCTGCTCAGGCCGGTTGGCGCGCGAGACGAAGTGACAGTGCGAGCATTCCTGGGAGGAGTACGCCGCCCAACCTGTCTGGGCGGTCTGCCCACGCTTTTTTGCGCCCCAGGCAAGTTGTCTGGGAAGATGGGCGAGGTTCGCGGCGTACAGGTATGCGTTCATCCGGCGGGCTTTGAACCGCATCCCACGCACGTCCAGGTCTTCATAAGCAACCTGATGATCAGGATGATCGGCGTAGAACGCATTCACGGCCCGGTTGATCTCCTGCCGGACGTGGCGAGCCAGGCGCTGATTGATCAGCGATGGCAGGCGCGGGACGCCCTTCTTTTTCAGACAGGCGCGCAGTTTGGCCTTCCGGCGGCGCTTCTCGCGATCGCGCTGGTGTCGGCGGGCGAGCTTCCCATGAAACGTGCCGTAACGTTTGCCGGTACTCGTGGTCAGGAAGTTCGCGATGCCGGCATCCACCCCGACCACAGGCGACTCATCAGTAGTGGTCGCGGCGATGTGCTCGTTCACCGTCAGCGTCAGCCACCAACCCGAGGGCTTGCGCGTCAGCGTCATGCTAGTGTTGATGCGCTTGCCGGCGAGCAGCCGCCGATGATAGGAGGCCAGTTTGACGGGCAGCCGGATCGGGGTTCGCTTGTCCAGCATGCTGATGCGCAGCCAGTAATCGAACGTGCTGTCTTCGGATGGCTCCAGCGCGACGACGTTGGCGTTGGCCTGAATGACCGTCTGCTTGAGCGTGGGGGTTTGCCACTCCCTCCAGATCGGGGCGGGGCGCTGGGGGTCAGCCTGCGCCCGATAGTCGGCCAGGTCGTCCAGGTACGCCTGATAGGCGCGGTCGTGGTTGGTGCGCCAGGACTGCGCCACGCCCGCAGCGTGTTGGATAACCACTCGCTGCCAACGGGCTGAGAGTGGACTCTCAAGCCAGGCATCGGCGTACTTGTTCGGCTCCACGTCCATGCAAAACGCAGTCGTGTACTGCTGGCACAGGTGCATGTACGCATCGGCGAGCGCATCAAGCTGCGCCAGCTTGCTCGCATTGGCGTCCGAGAGCCGGATATGCGTGACGGCACGGGTGAGTTTCATTGACAGCACGCGTAACTCGAACAGGTGTTCGTAGTATACCAGAACACGGCATGTTTCGCAATAGAACGCGATAAAACACTAAAAATTGTACGAACGATGACGATACACGCCCCACCGTCTCATGTGGCACGTGTCGCGCCTACGCCGCGACCGCGACTGCCTCTACCGGGAAGGCGGTCGCGGGCATGGCAGCGGGCGCTGCTTCAGCCGGCGCCGCGCTTGCGGCCGTGGCGAGCAGGGCATCGCTGGTCAGCACCGCGGCGGCGGCTGCCTGCAATTCGGCGACTCCCTGCTCGATGTCTGTCGTCCACAGGCCCAGCAGATCGCGATAGGTGATCGCGCGCTCCTTCAGCTCACGGTACTCCACGAGCCGGGCCGCGATCGTCTCCGGCTTGACGGTTCCCGGCTTGGCGTCGGTAAAGCGCTGGAGGTCAAGTTGCATCGCATGCAGGTCCGCGTCCAGCTTGACTTTGGTCGCCTTGGTGAGCTGCCTGCGCCACTGGGCCTCATCCGGGACTCCCAGCACCGTCATAAACGGCTTGTACTTGGACGTGCTCGGCAGCGCCGCGACCAGCCGGGCCAGGCGCTCGACCGCGTTCTCCTTGTCGGCGAGCACGAAGTAGCACCCCCCCTTCGTGCCCATGTCGACCGGTTCGAGCGACTGCACAATATCGACGAGCATCCGGCTGATGTCCTTGCCGACGATCGTGCGCTTCGCCCTGTCCCAGTGGGGCTGGATCTCGGCCAGGATCGTGTCGCTCTGCGTCACCTGGTCGACACCGCGCCGGTCGGTTGTAACGATCACCGCCCCCGACTTCTTGTGCAGCAGGAAGCGCAAGTTGGTGTCGTGAGTGAAGCCCAAGGTTGCCATATCGACTTCCTCGGTCACCACCCCAAACACGGCGTAGTCGCTTGTGGCCGGCGACGAGACGCGCACCAGTGTGCGCTGCTGGACGTTCGCCCGACCGCCGCGGCTGCTCGTCTCAGCGTCATCGTCGTCGTCCTCGCCAATGGCGCCGTCCACCCCGCCACGAACCGCGCCGCGGGCCTTGAGCCAATTCTCAATGCCGCGCCGCAGCGCGTTGCGCTTGGTCGGCTTCGATGGGATATAGGCGCGGAACCCAGCCAGGTCTAGCAGCGCTTCCAGGTCGGCGTAGTCAACCTGAATTCCCCGCGCGTACCAGGAAATGACAAACCCCAGGATGGGGTAGGCCCGGCTGGCCGCCGCGATGTCGGCGGCGGTCATGCTCGTGCGGTTGTTTCGCGATGCTCTCTGTGTCATGGTCGTACTCCTTATACGTTAATATAGACTCAGCCCCGATGAAGGGCTGGCATTGAAATGACCGGGGAAAGGCCCTTTCCTCCTCACGGCTCGACCGTTTATACGAGAGCGCACTTCCCCGGTCGCTTCCTGGACTTGATCGACGATTAGAGGGACGTGCCGCGAGCACCTCTGTATAAGGACCCGACTGTCCAGGAACTTGCTCCTTAGAGAGAAGGAGATGGTTATGTGGTATGCCGGTATTGATTGGTCCGATCAGCATCACGATGTCGTCGTCATAGATGCGGATGGCCGCAAAGTCGCTGCTCGCCGCTTCGCGCACTCGGTCGAAGGCTTGGCCGATCTGACCGCCTTCCTGGGCGGAGTAGTGCCAGCACTGGACCAACTGGCCTGTATCATCGAGACCACGCATGGGCTGCTGATTGCCGCCTTGCTGGACGCCGGACTGGCCGTCTATCCGGTCAATCCCAAAACTGTGGACCGCCGCCGCAGCGCCTCGGGCGCTAAATCTGACCCGATTGACGCCTACCTCTTGGCCAAAACCGGGCGCAGCGATCTGGTTGACCTGCGCCGCCTGAGGCCCGATAGCGCGCTCATCCAGGAGCTCAAGACCCTCACGCGCGATCAGGCCGCCTTGATTGAGAGCCAAACCCGCCTTGTCAATCAGCTCACCGCCTGTTTGAAGGCCTACTATCCGGTCGCGTTGGAGTTCTTTACCAAGCTCCAGCAACCCTCGACGCTGCACTTCTTGCAGACCTACCCAACACCTGAGGCGGCACGAGAGGCCTCGCTCGAACAGCTGACCCAGACCTTGAAGACGGTTGGGCATAGTCGCGCGGAGGCGGTGGCGCGCGCGATCCGGCAACGACTGCAGCAGCCGCACCTCACCGCCGATCCGGTCACGACACGCACCAAAGCACGTCTGATGCTGGCCTTGGTCGCCCAGCTCCAGCCGCTGCTGGGCCAGATTGCCGCCTATGACGCCGAGATCCAGCGCCTTTTTTTGATGCATGCTGACAGCCAGATCTTTACCAGCCTGCCGGGCGCGGCGAAGCGACTGGCCCCCCGGCTGTTGGCGGAATGGGGGGATGATCGGACCCGCTACACCGACTGCGGGAGTGTGCAAGCGCTGGCAGGGACCGCGCCGGTCGCCTACCAAAGCGGCACGTATGCCAAAGCCCATACGCGCTCTGCCTGTCTCAAGCCGCTGCGGAATGCCTTGCAGCAGTTTGCCTGGCAGTCGACCAAGCTCGAAGGCTGGGCACGCGCCTACTACAGTCGCAAGCGCTCCGAGGGCAAGAGCCATAGTATGGCGCTGCGGGCGCTGGCGAATGTGTGGGTGCGCATCATCTTTGCGTTGTGGCAGAGCGAGCGGCCGTATCAGACGGCCGTGTTTGAAGCCGCAAGGCAGCAGCACATGCGCAAAGCGGCCTGAGCTTCGTGGCGCTTGCCTGACGGTGCTGCCTTCTCGGTCCCCATCCTGGAGAGCGCCGACCAGAAGTCGGGTGCTGGCGTCTGCTGCTGCCTGACGTTCGCCGCGCCCCGCGACCGCGTCCCCCTCCGGTGCGGGATGCCGCCGCCCCCCACGCCGAGTCAAGGCCGCGCGGGGGCCATGCTGAATAGCTGCGCGCAGCGCCTCCTTAGGAAGGCCCAGCGCGCGCTTGCGGTGGCCTTGAGCGGTGTGGGACAATCGAACGGCCCGCACCGGAGGCGCAGTTTGGCTGCTCCTGTGGCCCGCTCCGCCGCTATCGGCGCCACACATACAGCGCTTTCTGACCCAAGCGGGTGTTTGTGGCCAATTGCCTATTGACATAGAGGGTCTCGTATTGTTATCGTTCCCTTGAGCCATAGCGTTTTCTTACGTTTTCTTGCATTTTATTGGTGCGACCAGACGACTGTGCGCCCACGCTCCAGTAAACGGCAATCTCGCGGGCGCGCGGTAGTGGGCTCACCAGGAACTCGTTTGAACGCCACATAACCGTTTGAGTAGATGCTGTTGATCTGTTTGACCCAGCGCCCCTTGACCCGCACGATGTCGCCCTTCCGAAAGCCCGCCAGCTCCTCGTTCACCTGATAGCGCACGCGTCCCTGACCTTTGCGCGGCAGATCGTGATACTGCCTCCTGGTCTGCCGGGGCCGGAAAGCGATCCGGTAGGTGTTCGGACATTCAGGGGTGACTATCTCACCACTCCCGAGCGTGGCAACACACATTGCGTCTATCGTATGCGTCTTTGCCAGTCCTCTTCTCTTCCGAGAAGCGCTGGTCGCGTACCCAAACACCGTCACGAACGGGGCGGATGCTCCGAGGCTCGCATAGAGATACGTTTTGCCCTGCATACTCCGCTGGGCGATCTGGTCGAGACGGCCCGACCCCCCAGTCACTTGGAGCGTGATGGTGCCGGCGTGAACCTTCTCGTGACAGGCTTCGCACAACGTCAGGAGATTGGCGAGCGTGCCCTTGCCGCCATGCTCCCGGTAGACGACATGGTGCGCTTCCAGGCGGCAGTTGCGTTTGCCGCAGTGCCGGCAGGTATAGCCGTCACGCATCAGGCAGGCGATCCGCAGGTTTTCGTCCAGGCGGGTCGGGTCCTGGTAGCGGCTGCCCGCGAGCGTCGGATCGTTCAGTCGGGCGATGTCCACCTGCACGTCCTCAACCACAATCTTGCTGATCGGCAGCGGAAGCTGACGCACCACGCGGATCACTTCCTCCACATTGGTTTTGATGCTGGGAGGCAGCCGCCCGCTGCGCGTGCTGGAAGCGCGATTGAGAAAGCGACGAGGCCGATACCACTTCCGGTTACGCCGAGAACGGCGGTGCGCGCGGCGGGTGTCGAGTTTCTCTTTCACATCACGGCGGTGGTGGATCTCGGCGGCCAGCAGCACGGTGCCGTTGCCAACACAACTGATGCCGGTCACGCTGCTGCCCTTGTCGATCCCAACCACCACATCCTGCACCTGCCCCTCACATTGCCACCCTAGCTGGATGGTGAAGGGGGAACGAGCGGCCACCCTGGCTTTCCCTGCTCGCAGCAGCTTGCGCGCTTTGGCAGGGGTACAGGGCATCAGCGGTGCTCCATCCTGATTGCGAACGTAGACTTTCATTGGCTTTAGGCCCTCCTTGCGGAGTGAGATGCTCCTCGCGGCTGTTCAACGGGGTTGTCCTGCGACGGTCACGTTCCCCTTTCGGTTTCCTTAAACTGCCGCCACAGAGCTTCAGACTGGAGCAAACATCCGAAGGTGTGATCGACCCGTCGAACTGCTGCGTGATTGTTCACGCCCGCTGGTAGCTCCATGACCATAACGCAAGGAAACGCTATGGTTTTAGGAACTATGTTTATGTCGCTAGATCGCGAAAATGTCGTTCAGGACCGGCAGGTCCTGGCTCAGGTCGTCGAGTGTCAGCACGGCGTCCGAGCAGAGCGATAGCTCCCGCATCCCCTGCGTCGTGCCGATCAGCACGCCATACGAGCGCATCTCCATGGCCTTGCGCGCGGCGTTGAACTCGCCCAGCACCGTGCGGTCGATAGTGGTCAGCCCGTCGGTCAGCACAATCATGTCGGCCTTCGGCTGCGAGGTCTGCACCAGATCAGTTGCCTTGCGCATCCAGGGCTCAAAGCGGGTATCCCCACCGTTGTAGAAGTGCTCCGCGCAGCGCAAGGTTTCCTGGTACGGCCCCTCGCCGCCAGGGAACACGTCGACGCGGAGCTGGCCTTGCTCGGCAAAGTGCAGCACGACCAGGTCGCGCTTCTGGAGCCGCGCGATTGCCAGAAAGGCCAGCAGCGTCCCCCCGGCCCAAACCGTCTTCGGATACGGGCCGCACGGCCCGCTCATGCTGCCGCTCTCGTCGACGGCCACGATCACCGGGCCCTGGCCTTGCGGCTGACGGCCGATTAGCTCCCACTGCATCAGGCTGCGCTCGGCCATGCCTTTGTAAAAGAGCAGCTTTGTCTGGGGCAGCATCAGCAGCGCCAGCTCGGAGGGCAGCACTAGCGCTGGGTCGTTGCCGAAGGTGATGCCGGCCACTTCCGTCGGCGGGTAGGGCACTTTGGTCGCCTGCACGTCGAGCGCAATCGTGATCTGGCGCCCGGCGATCGCCATCATCTGCTTGAGGCGGCGCGAGCCCTGGACCATCTGCGCCAGCGCGATCCGGTCCTTCGCGGTGAACTGCTGGGCGCCGCCCCCACCCCCGCCGTACCCGCCGCCGAAGACGCGCACGGCCTCGGCCTCCTCGGCGATCTCACCCATCGCCCTGGTCAGGCCGGACCGTGCGGCGCGGCGCAGCGCCTCTTCCCGGGCCTCGTCCTCGGTCGCCAGAGCGGCGGCGGCCTGCTCCAGTTCGGTCTGCTGCCGCTCGGCCTCGGTGCGTGCGCGCTCGGCCTGCTCGAACAAATCGCGAGCGCGGTCACCCTCAGCCTGCTCGGCCAGGTCGGTCAACGCGGTGGCCTGGGCGAACAGCGCGGCGGCGCCCGACTCCAGCTCGTGCAGCCGGTTGACGTCCGCGACCGTTGCGGCGTCCAGCGCCTGGATGGCGCTGTAGGCAACCCCCAGAGTCGCCATCGCCGAGGCGATCGGGTCACCCGACGTTCCTGCCGCGCGAGTCTGCCGCCACTCGGTCGTCCCGAGGATTTGCTCGACAATCTGGCGGTTGATGGCGTGCGCCGGCGTCAGCGCCACGATCGGGCCGATCGTGGGCGACTGCTTGTAGAAGCTCCAGAAGACATCGCGAAACAGTGGCAGCGCGGTGATCAGGCGCCTGCTCGCGCCCTCGACCGCCTCGCGCAGCTTGCCGTAATCCCGGACGGCCGCGTCCCACGCCTCGACGTCATACCCGTCGTGCCGGATGACCTGGGAGCCATCCGCGATCGCCTGTGGGACGAACAGCGGCGGAAAGGTGTCGAACAGATCGGCATTCTCTGGGAGATCAAGGGCGGTCGCATCGACCACGCCCTGCATCGCATCGATCATCACAGTAATGCGCGGCTTCCTCCCGGGGCTTTAGCCCTGGGAGGAAGCCGCGCCCTCCTTCCTGTAGGTGTAGGCGTACCCGTCGGCCCGTTGGATAATATGGCAATACCGATAGCTAATGCCCGCTTGCCGGCCATGCTTGGTGGTGATGTCAAACGAGCCGGAGGCGCGAGTGAGCACCCGCCCGACATGTGCCCCCGCCCGCTTCCCCACTGGCACTACCGCCCGCACCAAATCCCCGGTCTGAAAGCCGAAGTGCCGCTTCTGGCGCAACCGGTGCCGGGTAGGTATGCCGTACTTGTTTGTCCCGCACATCTGGCGCGTCCCCTGCCCCTTGGCGGCAATCAGCAGAACGGACTCGACCGCCACGCGCAGGTCGTCGGGCGTGCTCACCCCAACCAGAGCGGCGTCGATCCAGTGCGCTTTGGGCAACTCCAGCCGTGCCCGGTTGTATCGGGTGCGTCCGCCAGTGCCGATCTCGACGGGCAGGCCAGTCGCGAGAAGCCGCCGATAGAGCGCCCAACGAGTCGCGTTCACCGCAGCGGCGTCCTTGAGGGGTGCGCGAGCCTGGGCCTCGACTTCGGGGTGGCCGAACTCGGAGGCTGTGCGGTTGCCTTTTGCCTGGTTGCAGTCGTGGCAGGCCAGTGCCAAATTGCTTACCCGGTTGGAGCCGCCGCGATCCTTCGGCCTCACATGATCGATTTCAAACGGGACATTCTCAGCCCCGCAATAGGCGCAGCGCCGCCCCCACTTCTCTAGCAGGTAGGCGCGCACCTCCCAGCCAAGCAACTCGCCACGCTGGTACTCGACCCCAATCACTTCGGCGTTTTCGAGGAGCTGCGTGTCGAACTTCGCTAACTCAACTGACAGAGCGGTGATTGGGCACAAGCGCCGCAGCCGCCGTACCCAGTTTTCGGTCGTCAGAACTCGGTGCAGCAGGCTGGGCGGAAGCCAGCCGTCTTTCCGCCGCCGGTTGTCGAAGCGGGCCTTGCGGTAGCGCGTCTTACGCTGCCTGCGCGAGCGGCGGATACTCCTGCGGGCGAGTAGCGCATCGCGGATGGCCTGCCCACGGTGGGTGAGTTCGGCGGCAAACACCACCCGCCCACTTCCCTCCTGGACGATAGCAATGCCGGTTGTTTTGCTACCGGGATCCAACTTCAAGCGATGCGGGTGCATGACGCTCTCCGCTGCTGCCCGATCCTTGAGTCGAATCACAAACGGGTAGGTTCGCCAGACCGCCGCACGGCCCTTTTTCAGCAATTCCCTGGCTCGCGCCTCGTGGCAGGGATCGAGCGGCTGGCCGTCGGATGAAAGCACAAAGACCATTTACATCGTTCCTTTGCCCGTTACCGGGCGCTCCCTCTTCAGGGGTAAGGTGTGCCTCGACGATGCGCGCCGGGCTTGTCCTGCCTGCCATCTTCGCCGCTTGCCCCACGGCTCATGATGACGGGCGATAGAGCCTGGGACTGGCAAGCATCCCAGGGTATCCTGACCCGGCGTGCGTAGTTCGGTTGCCCGAACTTGGTCATGGTCAGGACGGACTTACGGGCTGCCCCGCAAGCCCACGGCTTCAGCCGTGGGTTCCTGACGGCCTCCTAGAGCACGTACTCCGACAGCTCTTTGCGCCAGCCCTGCACCGCATCCAGCGCGCGCTGGATCTTGGTCGGGTTCATCGCCTGCTGCTGCGCCTGGGCCAGCAGCGCCTCCAAGCGCTGGGCTGTCTCCTTGAGCTTGCCCAGCGCTTCGACGGTGGCGCTCATCCTCTTTCCGGCGTCCAAATCAAGGTCGGCCTGCGCGGCGATCGCCGCGTCATAGGCCGTCTTGGCCTGATCGCGCTTGTCGACCGTGGCAACCGCCAGCGGGTTGCCCAGCCGCTCGACGATCTGGCTGATCGTGACGCGCTGCTCGCGGGTGGTCCAGAACATGTTGGCGTACACGGCGATGTCATCCGTAGTCACGATCCCCCGCCCATCGAGCAGCGCGTTGACGCGCAGCGCGTCCTGGCTCTGCCGCCAGCGCCGGTCGGAGACGTAGATGCCCTTGCCGGCCAGATCGTCGTAGAGCTTGTCGAGCGTCGATAGGATGCTCTGCGGGATCGGGATGTGCGCGGCCGCCCACATCAGCGAGAACAGCTCATCCTGGCCCAATGTCACCGGAGGTGGCGCCAGCGTGAGAAGGCCGTGCTGAGACGCGAAAATAGGCATGTTGTGCGCGAGCACCCGAAGCACGGCACTCGACGGCCGGTTCGCATACAGCGCCATCAGGCGCGGGAAGTTTGTGCGGCTGACATAGCCCAACCACAGACGAAAACTAAACCTATCAAGGAAGGCTGCACTGTCGGGTGTTTGCGGGATCTGGTTCGAGGCGCCGAACACCGAGATTAGCGGCGCCCGCTCCGTGCGGTTGCCGTTGTCGAACTCGCGCTCGTTCATAAGCCGGTGGGTCGTCTGGGCCAGGGACCCGGAGAGGTTGAACACTTCGTCCAGGAACACGAGCTGCGACGCCGGCATGTACGCGTTCGTGAGCCGTTCGTAGATGTCGTGGGGGAGCTGCGAGAGCCGCAGCGGCCCCATCAGATCCTCCAGCTTGCTGTGCGGCGAGCACAGCGTGATGAACTTGCTGAGATCGAACGCCTGCGCCAGCAGCAGGATGAGCAGCGACTTGGCGGTGCCGGGCGGGCCGATGAAGGCCGCGTGCTGGCCGCTGAGGAGCGCGGTGAGCGCGACACGCGTCGCCTCCTCACGCTCGATGAGTTCGGTGCCCAGCCACGCCTCGATCTGCGCGATCTTCGCGAGCGGCCCTGCCAGGGGAGAGAGGTTCAGCGGACGACTATCGAGCGTCGTACTGAGCGTTGCCGGGACGAGGATCTGCGGCGCCGCAAGCGCGGCCGCCACCGGCGATGCTGGCTCGGCCAGCATGAGATCCGAGCCGGGGGGAGACTGGACCGGGACAGCAGTCGCAGCCATCGGAGACTCCTTTGTTGGTGATTGGAAGGCGGTTCAGCGACGGGCGCGCATGCGCCCGCGTCACTATGATAGTATCACACGTTCACATAATTGTCAAATACCAAAATTGTGATTTCACATCCTCGTATCTTTACGTTTTTACATTCGTGTGGTATGATACGGAGAGCGCCGGCCCGTGCTCCTCATCGTATGCGCCTGGCCGGCATCATTGCAATCCGCGCGGAACATCCGCGCCAGCCCGGGAGCATTGTTGTCAGGAACCGCACGGCTCTTGCCGGCGGCTTGCGATCCGTCGTAAGCCCGTCCTGACCAGCCCCAGCTCGGGCAACCGAGCTACGCCCGTCGAGTCACGACACCTCCGGCTGCGCGGGCCAGGCCGGAGCCCTGTCGCCTGTCAGAACGTTCGCCTGGGGCAAAGGCGGCATCTGGCGGGCGCGACAAGCTCGACGCGCATGGGCGAGGCCCACTCTAATCGCCGCAAGGCGAGATGCACCCGTAAGGGGCAAAGGTATCATTTGTGGTTTTCGTTCTCTCAAGTGACGGCCAGCCGCTTGACCCGTGCCACGAGGCGCGGGCGAGGAAGCTGCTGGCAGCGGGAGAAGCCGTCGAGTATCGCCGTTATCCCTATACCATTCGGCTGCTCCACCGCAGAGCAGCCGAATCGACGACGCACCCGCACCGGCTCAAGCTCGATCCGGGCAGCAAAACGACCGGCCTCGCCATCGTGCAAGAGGATCAGCCCCGCGTGGTGTGGGCTGCCGAACTCGCCCATCGCGGCCAGCAGATACGCGATGCACTCTTGGCCCGGCGGGCGCTCCGCCGCAGCCGGAGACAACGCAAAACGCGTTACCGGCCTGCACGGTTTCTCAACCGGCGGCGCAAAGACGGCTGGCTCCCTCCATCGCTTCTGCATCGAGTGCTGACTACGCTGACCTGGGCAAGAAGGCTGCGGCGGTTGTGTCCGATCGGTGCCATCAGCATGGAGTTGGTGCGCTTCGACACCCAGGCGCTCCAAAATCCTGAAATCGCAGGAGTGGCATACCAGCGCGGCACATTATTCGGCTGGGAGGTCTGGAATTACCTGCTGATGAAGTGGGGCCATCGCTGCGCCTACTGCGGCGCGACTAACATGCGGCTGGAGCAGGAGCACCTGATCCCCCGCAGCCGGGGTGGCAGCGACCGCATCACGAACCTCACCATCGCCTGCCGGCCCTGCAACGAGCGCAAAGGCAACCTGACTGCCATCGAGTTCGGCTTTCCGCAGCTTATGGCCCAGGCGAAGCGGCCGCTCAAAGATGTCGCTGCGGTGAACAGCGCGCGGTGGGCACTCTATCAGCGCCTACTAGCGACGGGGCTGCCCGTCGAGGTGGGCACTGGCGGCAGGACGAAGTGGAATCGCGCCCGGCTCGGCTGGGACAAGAGCCATTGGCGTGATGCGGCAGTGGTGGGAGCGAGTACGCCGGACACGCTCCACGTGGCGGTAGGAAGCGTGCTGCTCATCGCCGCTACAGGCCATGGCCGCCGCCAGATGTGCCGGACAAACAAGTATGGCTTCCCCACGCGCCATGTACCGCGCCGGAAACGCCACCTTGGCTTCAAAACGGGCGATCTGGTGCGTGCGGTACTCCCGAGCGGAAAGCACGTAGGAACGCACGTCGGGCGGGTCGCCATTCGCAGTACGGGCAAGTTCAATATTGCTACGCCTGCTGGATTGGTACAAGGCATCCACCACCGTCATTGTCAGATCATCCAGCGTGCCGATGGGTACGCCTACGTCATACGAAAGGAGGCGAGCGTGCTTCCGCCGCGCGGCTAAAGCCGGCGGTTTCCGCACGCCGATATTATGACCAACAAGAAAAAAACCGCGGGCAGGTTGGGCAGGATGGCAGCGCCGGCAACCAGAAGCACCAGCGCCCCGCCTGGGATTATCGCCCCCGTCAACCCTGAGCTGTCGACTGACACCGTCAACGTGGCCGTCTCGCGGCCGATCCTGTTGCGGATCAAGCGCTACGCGCTCATCCTTCAGGAACAGGGCGGCCCCGGCACGCAGCGCTCGGTCGCCGAGCGTATGCTGAACGCCTACCTGGATGGCGCCAGCCCACTGATCGACCTGCCTCGGACGGAGCCGGTGGTGCAGGCGCCGAGCGGCACGATCGCCCTCGGCCGTGCCCTGGTGCTGCGTCTGAAACGCTACACGCTCGACTTGGAGGAGCAACTCGGCCGCACCGTCGCCATGCGCGAGGTCGCCGACGCGATTTTCAATGCGGCTCTCGAAGAGGCGGGAATCCCAGCCGGGCCAGAGCAGCCACAGCCAGGCCCGTGATCTCAGCGGTAAGCGGCCCGAGAGGCGCCTGGGCCGCGCCGAGATATATCTACACGCATAACGTCACAATGTCATCCCTACACAGAATAAAAGCGAGCCTTCTGTCCCCCGCACTTGAGTGCGGGGGACAGCGAAGCGAAGGGGGCGAGCCGCGCCGCAAGGAGTCACCCAGAGGGTATCCGGCACCTTCTCTCTGGGCGGCGCGAGAACAGCAGGAGGGCTGCGAAAGTCTCTGTTGTATGTTATACTATACATATGCAGAGAACTATTCGCATCCAATTGCAGCCATCGTTCGCCCAAGCCGCATTCCTCGCGGAAACGAGCCGCCAGTTTACGGCAGCCTTCAACCTGTTTGTCGAATTGGGCTGGCGTGAAGGCGTGTCGAATGCGACGAAGTTGCATTTTCTGGCCTACTATCCTGTGAGAACGGCACTGCCGGATCTGAATAGTAATCTCACCAATACCGCACGCGCAAAGGCCGCTGAAGCACTCCGAAGCGCCTTTACGCTACGGAAAGACCCCTCTCGGAAAGTGAGCATGCCCCGTTCGGATGCCTGCCCGCCGCGCTACAACATCCATACCTACCACGTGGATTGGGAGAGCCAAACTGTGCGGATGTCGCTCATAGGCGGTCGACAGACGATCCGGTTTCGCGTGCCTGATTATGCGGCCAAGTATGCAGGCTATGGGGTCGATACCGCTGATCTTGTCGAGCGAGATGGAAGCTGGTGGCTACACATCGTTGTTACCGTTCCTGCGCCAGAAGTCCCCCATACCGATCAGGTCATCGGCGTCGATCTAGGCATCAATCGCCCCGCCGTCACATCGAACAATCTCTTTCTGGGTCAGCGGCGCTGGAAGGCAATCGAAGGCCGCTATTTCAAAAGCATCCGCGCACTGCAAAAGAAGGGCACGAAAAGCGCGAAACGGCATCTGCGGAAGCTGAAACGTCGCCGGTCGCGCTTCCGCAAGGATGCCGATCATGTGCTCAGTAAGCAGATCGTACAGGCCGCCGAGCCAGGATCGACGATCGTGGTGGAAAACCTCAAAGACATTCGCAAACGGATGAAGGCAAAGCGGCGGAGCCAAACCAAACGCCGCATGCACTCGTGGCCATTCGCCTCTCTCAAATCCAAGATCGAGTACAAAGCCGAGGAGCGGGGTTGTACGGTGGTTGCGGTCGATCCGCGACATACCTCCCAGGCATGCTGCCGGTGTGGGCATACCGCCCGCAACAACCGCCGCTCCCAGAGCGTCTTCATGTGTCGGAAATGTGGCTCTCATCTCAATGCCGACCTGAACGCCGCTCGCAACATCGCGGCTAAGTACCATGTCAGTGTGGGCAAGTTCCCTACTGACGGGCTGCGCAACCAGCCTATCGTTTCCACGTCCGACTCGTTCGGTCGTGAGGAGCAAGCCGCGCGGCTTTAGCCGCTGCGGTAAGTTGACCGTATACAAATCGTATATCAAGCGATTAGAATGCGGCGGAAACGCCGTGCTATACTGCGTGCGAGAAACACAAATCGTTCTGCCGAGGAGGCTCGCGCATGCAGAAAACGGATTTCATTGCGGAAGTCGCTCGCCACACCGGGATGAGCCAGAAGGCCGTCAGTAAGGCGCTGAATGGGGCCATTGACGTTATTACCCATGCGCTGATCAACGACCAGCGGGTCACCTTGACCGGCTTCGGCACTTTCGAGGTGCGCCGACGCTCCGAGCGCGGGGGCGTTCATCCGAAAACACGGCAGCGGGTGACGATCGCCGCGACCAAAACTCCAGGGTTCACTCCCGGCAACACCCTGCGCGAAGCAGTGCGTGCCACGAACGAGGGCGAAGTCATTCACTAATTCTCGCCGCTATGGCGCCAAACAGCGCGGGCCCCGTGAGATGTCTCACGGGGCCCGCGCTGTTTGGCGCCACCATCCCTACGCCATTGTCGACTCCTCCGCTTGCCCCTCCAGGTCGATCGTGGCCGGCGCGGCCTCGCGCAGCCCCGGCACGACCAGCCAGAGCCATATGCGGCACTTGAACAGGCGCAGCGGCAAGAGATGCTCGGGAAACTGCTGTCCGCCATGGCCTTGCCAGTGCGCCAGGCTGCCGAGCTTCTGCTTGACACACGGCGGGCACAGATCGCCGGGCGCGCCTTTGTCGACGCTGTATCCCTCCGCCTGCGCGTCTAACGGCTTCGGGTCCGGGATACGGCCATCGACGGCGTACGGGCAGGGCTGCCCTTCGAGGTCGGCGACGAGCTGGCCCGAGCAGACCAGGTCATCCGGCAGTATCAGGCCACCGGAACAAAGAAACAGCGCTTTTGGTTGTGTCATGCGATTACCTAGAGACGGCGGCGGGGCGCGGAACTCCGCGCCCCGCCGCTGCCTTCCTCCCTCGCTACAGCAGCTCCTCGCGGCGGCTCGCGCTGCCCGGGCGGGCGCTTGCCGCCGTGGTCCGTCCCCCGTTCGCAGCCACCGGCGCACCGCGCGGGGAGCTGGCCGGCTGGGCGGTTGGACGATCCGCGGCGCGGCCGGCGGTAGGCGCCTCCGGCGGGCCAGCGATATCGCCACCCTCCTCGAACGACGCCTCCTGAGGCAGCCCGCCGTTGCGCTGGTAGCGCTGCGCCCAAAGCTGGATGCCAGGAAACAGCGACTCGGCCTGCTTGTGGATCTCCGGCTTGCGCCACATGCCCCGCACGTATGGCTTGGTCACATTCCCAGGGTGCGCGGACGCGAACGTGTACACCGTGGTGGTGGAGCCACCTTTGCGCGGATCGCGCGACGCCCACTCGACCTCGCGGCCCAGGACCAGCGGCAGCACCAGCTCATGGAAGGTCACTTCCTCAGGCCGGTTGTCGCGGAAAGCATCGGCGCCCTCGCAGACGCGTCGGTGGTCCACGAGCGCGTCCATCAGCACGTCCGACGTGTTTGAGCTGACGCCGAGCTGGACCGGCACCGGAATGACGGTCCAGGTGATCGGCGCACGCTGGCCTGCCGCGCGCTCCTCGGCCAGCGTGAGGAGCAGCGCGCGGATCGTCTCGGGCTTGTCCGGGTCGATTGTCACGCCATCGGCGATGTTCGGCAGCGCGAGAAAGCCGCGCACGGCCATCGACGACTTCTCGCCGTCAAACCAGCGCAGACCAATGCCCGCCTCGGCCGCCGCCGCCATCATCGCCGGCTCAAGCGTGATCGACGAGACCTTATCGGCCGGAGGGCCCGCCGTGATAGGATGCAGGCCGATGAACGTCCCGAGCATCCAGTCTGTGGTGATTGTCGCCTGCCGGCCATTCTTGGCCGGGTGGAAGAATTCGATCCGCGGCACGCCCGCAGCGTGCATGGCGCGGTCAAACTCCTCGTTGCGCCCCGTCTCCGCGTGGAAATTCGGCCATTGACTCCATCGCGCGTCGCCGACATCGCGCCACTTCCCACGCCCATTGTCCCATTGGATGATGGCCGGCTGCGGCTGCTTGACGGTTCGTCCGATCGGTGCCATGGCTCGTACCTTTCGTCATTCGCCGGGGGCGCGCATGCGCGCCCCCGGACGTTACTCGTTGCTCTCGTTGTTTATACACCGTTTGAGGACGACGATCAGAGCAGGGGATCATCCCTGTCCTGACCGGCGACGACCGTCGCGCGGCCGATCGCGCCGCGGCGTGTCTGGCTGGGCTCAACTGGGGCGGCGGCTGGCGCGCGGCCGTTTACGGCCCGATCCTGGCGCGGTGTGGGCTCGGCGGCCTGCCCCCCCAGTGCCTTCAGACCGTCGATAAACGCGCTGGCCTGGCCCTTGGTCATGCTGACCAGGTCGATCTCCTGCTCCTGCGCGTAGGCGGCGAGCTGCTCGCTCGACCAGCCAAGCTGCTCCTGAAGCGTGGCGATGTAGTTGCGCTGCTTATCCGAGGCCGGGGCGTCGGGTTCGCGCATGCGGATCTGCGGCGGGACGGCCGGCATTCCGGCGCGGATCTCGCCAATCTGCTGCTCGGCAGTGGCCCGCTGCGCGGCGAAGATGCGCCAGCCGAGATCGACGGCCTGGGCGATCTCCTCGTCGGTGGCGTCGATCGGCAGAACGACCGTCTCTTCCAGGGTGACGAAATCCTCGCCGAGGCGGATGGCTGCGCGGTAGGTACGCGAGACGAGGGGGGCCTGCTCGATTGCGGTTTTGGACGTTGCCATAGCGGTCTGCTCCTTCCGTGTGCGTTGTGATGCGTCGAAAATGCGTTGATGTGCGTCGATGGATGCCAGCCTCAGGATGTGGCGCGCGGCTGGGTGAGAACCGATTCGGCCGGAAGCTCCAGCTCAAGCTCGACCCGCACGGTGAGCGTGCCGCTCGAACCGCGTACACCGACTACCACGCCGCTCAGGCCGGGCCTGGCGCCGGCGAGGACCAGCGCGGGAGTGATGGCGTCGAGCGGGATGATAGCCTCATCGCCGGGGGTCCAGTCTCGGCCAGCGCTGTCGCTGATTGTTGGAAGCGCGCTCTGCTGCATACTCGTTCACCAGAACGAGACGGGAACGTTTCGTTCCCGTCTCGTGACTACGATGGACGCTGGCGGCTGCCGCGGAGACCGTCGATAGCCTCGGCCACGCTGTCCTCGATGAACGCCTGGATCGACGCCACATCGAGGCGCCGGCCGAGCGCCTCGTCGACGAAGATGCCGACACACAGGGACACCGCGGCAATCAATGCCTCCCGTCCGAA
>WNGF01004119.1_pt1 | contig 19204 bp, 16 predicted proteins | sample 5400641 | NCBI WGS metagenome assembly WNGF01 (sample SAMN13153371, study PRJNA577476) | soil metagenome | isolation source: 80 cm soil or saprolite under grassland replicate 2 | place: USA:California | collected 2016-06-15
GACCTGCAGCGCGCCGGTCCTATCACCCTCGCCTCGTGCGCCTTTTTGCGCGCTGACGAGAAGGCCCTCGTCGGTGCCCTCCGCAAGGAGGAGGTCGAGGTGAGCGAAACCGTGCGCCCTCGCGGTCGCCGTCGCGAGTGGGCCGTCCTTGCCGCTCGCTTCTACCTCGTCTCCGGCGGCGACGTCCGAAACGAGCACGCGCCAGAGGTGCTCGTTTACCCCCTCCTGGATCACCCTGTCCCAGGGCGGATCGGGCCACCACCTGAACTTGAAGATCTGCTCCGGTTGCCAAACGGCCCACGTCTGGCAATTCAGCTTCTTGCTTGCCGCCAGCTCGATCTTCTCGACCGGCGTGAGCTCTGGCGGTTTGGGCGGCAACGGAAGGACGTTCGTGCTCGTGACGAGCCGGATCCCGTCGGTCGTCCGGATGACGACCTTGAGCGGGTAGGGATCACTGAAGTACCAGCCCGCGGGCCACGCCGGCTCTCCCACTTCTACGAAGGAAGGCGGCTCGGTCCCGCCGACAATGGCAAAGATTGGCAGAAACAGGACGACCTGGTGCCCGTTCGAGGACACAAACGGTGTGAACTGATTGACTGGATCGTCCTCGACGGTAAAGGCGCAGATCTTGCCCGGATAAATCGAAGCGAGTGGCACCTTCACGTATGGAAGAAAGTCGTCGCATAGCCCAGGCTTCGTCCAGCCAAGCGTCGGATGCGGGTTGAACCAGGGTGTGCTCTCTGCCGTCTCCTGGACGTCTGCGACGCCGTTCAGGAAAAGGCCGTCGAACGTCGGGAGGAGCTGGGTGATCGTCGCCGCGACATCGCCGAATGGAAGCGCCAGCGGATACGTGCAAGTGATCTCCTCGCCTTCTTTCGACCACACGCACCCGCCGGGCAGATTGCCGATCTTCTCGGCGAGACCCGGTTCGTAGACATCGGCCGCGATTCCCGCCGCGATTTCGTCGAAAAGCTTCGTCGGGCCTAGGGTCGAGCAGACGAAGACGTCCCAGTCGTTCGCGTCGTGCGTGATCGTCGATACTGCGAGCAGCTCTCCCTGGCCGAGGCTGAAGATCGTCGCTACTTCGACGCTCACGCCGATATCCGGGCAGATCGGAACGTGGACGTCGATCTCGAAGCTTGTCAGCATCTCCCCCGGCGACCAGACCGCAGTCGGCCACGTCGTCACGTCGAACTCGGCGTCGGGTTTCGACGCTTTGTCCTCGAGCTTCTCACTGAACATCGCCTCCGACCACGCCGTGAGCAGCCCGGCCGGCACCGACAGGCGGCATCCATTCGCGTCGCTCAGGCCGGGGCCGAGATCGCCGTTGAGAAAGCTTGACCAACCACCCAGCGAATCTGCCGGCCCGTTCACCTCCCAGCGAAGGGCAAGGCGAGTAGCGTGACCGGATCCCTTCTGCGGGACGTCGATGCTCACACCGACGTTGAAGACGTTGAGCGGAATCTTGTTCTTGAGGAGCGTCTTGATCGGCTGGAGATTCACCGGGAGCGAGATGCTCTTGCCGAGGACCATCGAACGGATCTTCTGCTGGTCGTCGAGTGGCATCTGATCCGCGAGGAGCCCGAAGTCGATGCCGGTGACCTGAATCGAGACCTTCGGCTCCCATGGCTTTGGGTTGCCCTCATCGTCGAACTCGTTGCGGAGCATGTCCCCATGCACGACGAAGATCAGGCGGATGACGAGGCCGTCCGACGTGATCGCCTCGTAACCGTTCTGGATCGCGTAATCCGTCGTAATATGAAGACGAAGCGGCACGACAATCTCGGGGTCGTAGTTGGGCAGATCGCTGAACTCCGTCACGGGATCACCGAACGGTGGCTTCCAGCCGTGGGCGATCAGGTTCTCCGACTCGTCAGACGACCGTCGCACGAAACCGGGGGCGAACGGCAACTGGTCGTCGGGAAACCCGGACGCCGTGGGGACCTCGACGTGATCGAGGTAGACGGCGCCGAGCCCCCCCATCTGGACAGGGTCTGTGCAGAAGTGCAGCGACTTCCGGAGCTCGTTCCGGACGACCGTGAGCAGCGAAGTGACGCCCAACTGGAAGTCGACGAGCATCGGATCACTCAAGAGAAGTCTTCACCTCGGCCCTAAAGCCACAGCGCTGGGCCGACTGCAGGACCGAGTCCGCACACACTCGCCCCTAAAGAGCACCTTCCCAGGAGTGGCGCACGTATGCCGCAGCAACGATTCGGAATGCTGCACCGCGGCTCCTTCGTCGCCCGTCGAGAGGATACGTCCGAGTCTGAGGAAAAGTCAACGCGTGCGGACCCGCGCGCTTCTCGATGCGGAACGCACACCAGTTACTCCTATGCACGCGGGTGCCATGACCGGCGCCGTCATCGGTGACATCTTCCTCTCTTCGATCGTTCGGAGGGTGGGTAGACGGTACGGGCGAGGTGGCACTTGAGGCAGCGAAGCGCCTCACGGCGGCTCTTGCCTTCGGCCTGCTTGCGCTCGAGGTAGGCATGCGCGCGCGGGTAAATGCGCGCTTGGGTGACCGCGAGCCGGTGGAGAGCGCAGTTGAGCTGACGGTTGCCGTTGCGGTTCAGCCGATGCCGCTGTCACGTGCCCGAGGACGCGGGCAGCGGCGCCGAGCCTGCCTGCTTGGTCCAGTTTGACGTCGCCGTCGAAGCGACCGATGCCGGCTACTTCGCCCACCAAGTGGGCCGCGGTGAGCGAGCCGCCGCCTACGAGCTCAAGCAGCTCTTCGGCCTCGCCGCTGAGCAGCGAGTGGAGCTCGCGCTCGAGCTCCGTGATCCGCCCGGTCCACACCGTGCTGCCATCCTGGTGCGAGTTGCCAATAGAGAGAACGACCGGCACTCGAAGGGATGGAGGGTTTATGGAGCCCAGCAGGCGCTAGCATTGGCAATTAGCGGCAAGTAGGCGGGCAGCGAAACCCGCGGAAACAAGCCAAATACGTTTGCCGTGCGTTGCGACCGGTTGCCTGAGACACCAAATGGTAAGGGTCGTGTCGATCCGACCTCCCTCTTGCTAAAGAGGGGGGTCACCTTCCTAGCTCCGCAAGAGTGAAGAGTCCAGTGAACCTGAAGGTACGCAGGACTTCGGTGTGGACACTAACAGCGTCGCCCCAGTGGCGCGGCCGTCGACCGACGGGATCAGCTCGCGCGAATTCGTGGCAGCTGTGTGCTGCCTCCGATGTCGTTACGGAGCGCGCCAAAATCCCGGGCGCTGTGTGAGTGGCAGGGACGGGAGGGCGCCGCCGCGGCGACGCCGCTGCCCGCTTTGCCTATTTCTTCTGCCCATCCGGCGGGGGACCGCCCGTGCAGTCCTCGACCGCCGAGCTGACGCTCGGCTGGTCCATGACTCCGACCAACCACTGCTTGAGCGTGTCCGGAGCCTCCTTGACGCCGCTCGGAACGTCGACACGATGCCGTTCGAGGCAGGCCACGAGCTCGGTCGGCGTCGGGCCGGGCTCCGTCCCATTGGGCTCGTTGCCCCCGCCCGTCTTCCCCCCGCCCGTGTCGGCCGCGCCTGCGCACGCCTCGAGCGCGGCCTGCACCACGGGATCGTCCGGGGAGCGCTGTCCCAGCCACTGCTTCACCGCAGCCGGGTCGTCGCTCGGCACTTGCACTCCGTGCGAGGCGAGGCAGGAGATGAAGGTGGCGAAGCCGTCGCCAGACTGATCCGACGGGGCGCCCGTTCCGCCGAAGGCGGTCGTCGTCAGCACGACGACCGCCGCGACCGCCGCCGCTGCGGCAATGGCCAGAAGTGCCTTCCGCTTCATACCCGTCCTTTCTGTTGATGACGTACGGCTCCGATTCGAGCAGCCGCAGGCGCGAGATTCTGCGAACGGGCGCTGAAAAGTTCGTGAAAGCTACGCGGCCGGGAGCGTCGCGACGAACCGCGCGCCACCAACGGGTGGGTTTTCGACGACGAGGGTCCCGCCGTGAGCCTCGATCAGGTGGCGCGCGATCGCGAGGCCGAGCCCCGCGCCGCCGGTCTCGCTGTTACGGGACGCGTCGCCGCGGAGCATCGGCTCGAACAGACGCGGCAGATCCTCCGCCGGAATCGGGTCGCCGCTGTTCCACACGGTGAATCCGATGCTGCCGTTGCTACATGCCCAGCGCAGCTCGACGGCGCCGCCTGCCGGCACGTGTCGAACCGCGTTGTCGAGGAGGTTCGACACCACGCGACTCACGAACTGCTCGTCGGCGAGCGTAGTGACTTCCGGACCGTCTGCTCTGATCGCGACGTCCTTCTCCGCGGCCCGCGCACCGAAGCCGACGGCCGTCTGCCGTAAGAGATCCGCGAGGTCGACCCTCTCCCTGGCAGGCCGGGCGCCGCGGTACTCGAGCGTGCTGAACGCGAACAGATCGCCGACGAGCCGGTCGAGGAGGCGACCGGCCGCCTCCGCCCGGCACAGGTTCGACCGGGAGTCGCCCACGCCGTGCGCAAGCGCGTCCACGCGTCCGCGCAGCAGGAACAGGGGCGTGCGCAGATCGTGGGCGATCGCGCTGATCAGGAACCGCCGCTCCTGCTCGCGTCGCAGGTCGCGCTCGGCGGCCGCACGGAGGCTTTCGTCCATAGCCGCGAGCGCTTCCTCGAGCTCGTGAACCTCGCGTACACGAGGCGATGCGCTGCCAGGAAACGCAGAGCCGCCGGCGATCGCGTCGACCGCCTCGCTCAGGGCGGCCAGCGGCCGCACGACCCAGCGCCGAGCGAGCAAGGAGAACGCCGTCAGCAGCGCCACGACCGTCCCGATAGCGGCCAGGAGCGCCGCAATCCAGCGCGAGCTGCCGTTCAACCCGGGTACGAGCAACTCCCCGAAGTAGCCTGGGGGCAGCCTGAGAGCCGGCGTCTTCTGGGAGCTCGTCGGGGACTTGACGCTCCCGGCCGAAGGGTCGAACCCGGCGGCGAAGACGATGCCCTTCCTATGCTTACCCGCGACGACGACCTGAGCGCCGATTCCGAGCGAGTCGAGGCGAGCGCGGGCGGTTCGACGCCACGCAGGCGAGTCGAACCAGCGCATTCCACCCTCGATCAGCTTCGTCGCGGCCGCGACGTGAGCGCTCCGCCGATCGTCCTGCCAGACGCGTACGCCGTACCACGTGGCCACCCCGACCGCCACGGGAAGGAGAATCGCGGCAACGAGCGCGACCGCCAGCAGCCTGCGCAGAGTGAAGCTGCGCCTCATGCCGCTTGCGGTGGATCGAACCGGTAACCGACGCCCCAAACCGTGACGATCAGCTCGGGATGGCGCGGGTCTGCCTCGATCTTCTCGCGCAGCTTCCGGATATAGACACCGACGGCGCTGCGGTCGCCGAAGTCGCCCCAGATCAGCTCGAAGAGGTGGTCACGGCTGAACACCTGACGGGGGTGCTCGACGAACAACGCGAGGATCGCGAACTCCTTCGCCGTGAACTGAACAGGGCGCCCGTCGATAATCGCCTCGTGCGCCGCGAGGTCGACCTCCAGCCGGCCAAACCGATGAGTCAGACGCTCCACCGAGCGCGCCGGCCCCGCTCGTCTGAGGACCGCCTTGACCCTCTCCACCACCTCGGTCGGCGTCGCCGACTTGACGACGTAGTCGTCGGCGCCGAGCCGCAAGCCGCGGATCTTGTCGCTGTCCTCGCCGCGCGCGCTGAGGAAGAGAATCGGCACGCCGGAGCGGTCGCGGAGACGCCGGCAGACATCGAACCCCGACTCGCGCTGGAGCATCACGTCGAGGAGCACGCAGTCCACGCGGCTCCGACCGAGGGCAGCGACGGCGGCCGAGCCGCTCGCGGCCGCGTGCACCTCAAAGCCCTCCGCCTCCAGGAAATCGCACATGAGCCGCACGATCTCCGCCTCGTCCTCGACGAGCAGCACCGCCGGCCGGCCGTCTGCGCGCGGTTCAGTCACTACACCAGCACAGTCTGATCCAAGTGCCCACCCGCGGCGAACGGCCAGGCGCTCTTTTCAGAAAGCCTTCAAACTCCGAGTCCGCGGGGGCCGAGCCGGCGGGATCGTCTGTGCAGCGGTCGTAAGGTGGAGACCCGGAGGCCGCGTAGACAAACGCGTAGCGGGCCTTCGTCTCCTCAGCCGCGCCCTCGGTAAGGCCGAGATGCCAGGCGGCGTACTCCTCCCAGGAGTGCGTTTTCAGCAAGGCATTCTGGTCCCGTGCGCGCGGCTGCACGTCCTGCCAACGCGAGCGAAGCACGTACCGGCGCGCATCGATCAGGCGCTTCGCGTGCCTAACAGCGTTCTCGTTCACCCGGTAGGCGGGCACACCCGCATTCTCGCCGAACCGCGCGTCAGCGACTGTTCGGGGGTGGGCAGCGTCGAGGTCAGGCTCCCGGACTCGGGCGTCGTCGTGCCCGAAACGTGCCATTACGCGCGCGTCGAGCGAAACGCTTTCACCTTGGTGGTGCGTGGATCCTTCATTAGTCGCTTGTACTCGGGCGATTCAACAGCGACCAGCGCGACCTTGCCGTCCGCGTCGTTATGAATGCCTGTGGGTGCCGAAAACTCAGTTTCCCTGCAAATTAGCTCATTCGCAGAAGGCGATCAGGGTTCTGACACTCGCGAGGTCTGGGCTGCGGCAGACTGATGCGTGGATCGAAGCGTGCTCGTCGGACTCCAGCGCCGCCTCATCTACTTCCCCTTCCCGGCGCAGGTGCCACCGGCGGAGGCGGTGCTCGCCGGCGCGCGGGAGGTGACGCTGCGGACCGTCGACAGCTTGGCGCTGGGCGCGTGGCTGGTCGAGGCCGGCGCGCCTGACCGTGGCGTTGCGGTGCTGGTAGCAAATGGAAACGCCGGCAACCGGTCGCTGCGAGCACCGTTGGCGCGCGCCTTGGCGAGCGCGGGTCTGGCGGTGTTGCTGTTCGACTACCGCGGCTACGGTGGCAACCCGGGGCGACCAAGCGAGCAGGGGTTCGCCCGCGACGTTCGAGCGGCCCACCGGGTTCTGATCGAAGAGGCCGGGGTAGCGCCGGCGCGCCTCCTGTACTACGGCGAGAGCCTCGGCGCGGCGGTGGTGACCGAGCTCGCGACCGAGCACCCGCCGGCCGGACTTGTCCTTCGCTCGCCGTTCGTCGACCTCGCCTCGGTGGGACGGGTCCACTATCCATTCCTGCCCGTCAGGACCCTGCTTCGCGACCGCTACCCGCTTGCCGACCATCTCGCGGGCGTGAAGGTGCCGACGACGGTCGTCTACGGCTCCCGCGACTCGATCGTGCCGCCCGAGCAGAGCCGCGCGGTCGCGGCAGTGGCGGCCGGGGAGACGCGTGTCGTGGAGATCGCGGGCGCCGACCACAACGACCTCGCCCTGCTCGAGGGGGAGAAGCTGATCGAGGCGGTCGTCGAGCTTGCCGAGCGGGTACGGGTCTGCGGAGCCCCCGAACCAGGCCTGCCCGCGGCAGGCCTCGGCATCGCCGCCGCCGGCGTGACCGTCGCGTAGGTGGGTAGGTCGCCCGCCACCGTCGTCGGTTCGAGTTTCCGGCACCCACAGGGGTGCCAAATTTCGGGTTACACCTGTAAATCGACGGTTTCGCCCGCCGCGAACCGAGTTTTGGCACCCCACACCCTCGTCACGCTCGACTGCGCCGCGCAGACGACGACGCTGGCGGGGGAGGCGAGCGCGAGCGTGCTCGCCACCTTCGCCCGCTGCGAGCGGCCTCGATCTCAGAGCGGACACGGGCGGCGCTCGCCTGCACGCGCGCCCAGGGCGTCCGGCTCGGCCGGCCCCCGCAGCAGATGTCCCAGTACGCGATCGAGCGGATCAGGCGCGAGCGGGCAGCCGGCAGCAGCCTGGCCGCGATCGCGAACGGACTGAACGCCGATCGCATCCCCACCGCCCAGGGCGGCCGCCGCTGGTACCCGGCGACCGTCCGCTACACGCTCAACCGAACAGGCTGACCCCCCGGCCCGTCGCAGTTTGCGGGAACTGCGACAGGCAGGACGTCTGCTCGGAAGCGGGTGTGCCATCGACGGGAGTTTTCAGCGGGAGGGTCGGCAGGAGCCGAGCCCGCATCGGTTGGGCGCTCACGAACCTCTCCGGCGGGAACGATGGGAACGGAGGACTCCCGCCGAGCGAGGGTCGGCGGCGATTAGGCCTTCCGCTTCACCCACGCCTCCTCGGGCGTGAGCGCGACGTGCTCGACGGGCTGGATCTTGCGGTAGACGCGCTCGGGCGGCTGCCGCCGGCCGTCGACGGTGAGGAGGAACTCGAGCGGAATGCCGAAGAGCCGCTCGTTCTCGTCGAGGCAGGGTTCGACGAGCGCCCAGTCCTCCGCGCCGAGGGCTGCGAAGGCGCCGCCGTTGAGCTGGTCGACGGTGAGCTTCTCGAGCGGGTCGCGCACGTAGAGGGCGCCGCCGGAGGCGAGCGAGAAGAGGTTCCCACCGGGGTAGGGCGTCTCGAGCTCACGCAGCGCCCCGTCCTCGTCGAACGCGACCCCGTTCAGGATGGCGAAGCCGCCGCCGACGAGGGGGTCGCCGGCCATGAACGACTCCGCCAGGTAGTCGAGGCAGGTCCCGTTGATCACGACCCGCGGCCGGCCGACGGCGTTGATGAGCGGACGCCCGGCGGCGCTGCCGAGCACGAACACGCTCCCGCCCTTGGCCGCGTACATGAACGTCTGCCCGACGTCGCCGTACAGCGTCAGCGTCCCCTCCTTCATGATCTGGGCGACCTGGTCCTGGGACGTGCCGTGCACGACGAGCTCGGCCCCGTCGAGCCCGGAGGCGAGGTAGTCGCCGGACGACCCGTAGACGTCGATGCGCGTCCCATGGGTGGTCGGGCCGAGGCCGCAGCCGATGAAGCGCTGCCCGCGCGCGCCCGCGACGAGGAAGCGCCGCAGCCCGCGCCCGTGCATCGTGACGAGCAGGCGCGAGAGCGACGCCTCGCCCTCGGACGGGAGACCGCGCGTGTCCACGACCACGATCGCCTCCGGATCCTCGACCGGGGGCAGCGGCTCGTCGCGGCCGGCCCAGACGTACTTCGCGGACGGCGCGCGGCGGATGTCCTCGGCGAGGCGGGCGAGAGAGGCGTCGAGGAGCGAGAGGATGCAGCTCCGCTTCATCTCTCCGGTCGGGTAGCGGCGGTCCATGAGAAGCGTGAGCACGGCGAGCGCCCGCTCGCGGTCCTCGCCGTGCACGAGCCCGTCCAGGAACGCCGAGAGCTCGCCGTAGCTCCAGGATGGAATCTCCGCGAGGAGCGCCTCCGGTTCGAGCTCGGCGCGAACCCGTGCCGGGCGCACCTTGCCGATCGGCCGCTTCGACGCATCCGGCTCGATCCGCCGCCCGAACTTGTCCGTGCAGAGGAAACCAGCGCCCGCCGCCCCGTCCACGGGCGTGGTGAAGACGAAGGCGCCACCGTCCGTGTGGCTTCCGCCCCGGGCATTCCAGTACAGGTCGGCCCGGCTCCAGAAGCGCTCGTCCTGCTCGGACAGGCTCTCGAGGACGGCGTCGATCGCCTGCTTCTCGGAGGCGGCGAGGCCGATCGCCTCCCTCCCGCGCTGGAGCGCGAAGACTTGGGGCCGGAGCATCGAGGTGTCGGTGATGCCGACAAGCCGGCAGACGCCCTCCCGCCGCGCCGACTGGGCGATCAGGAAGAACCAGGGGCCGTCGGGCGAGCCGTGCACGTGGACGGCCTGGAGCAGGCGGTAGCGCCGCTGCCTCTCCGCAGGCAGGAGCGCGAAGTCACGCTCCGTCGTGGGTGCCATCGCCTCGATCGTGTCCTCGAGCGGGTAGCCGCAGACGCGGTGCAGCAGGTCGAAGACGAGGACGGCCGCCTCGGTGTCCGTGAGGAAGAGCGGGAAGCGGTTGCGCTGCGCGAGATAGGTGCAGATAGAGGCGTAGTTGGCGAAGTCGCCGTTATGCACAAGCGCCTCGTGCACGCCGATGAAGGGGTGGGCGCCTCCCGGATGCCACACCCTCCCCTTGGTCGGGTAGCGGTGGTGTCCGATCCAGACGCGGGCCTCGAGATCCTCCAGTCGGTAATGACGCAGGACGTCGTCGCCGTAGCCGACGAGCTTGAGGACAAGCAGGTCCTTCCCGTGCGAGAGGACGAAGGCGTGCTGCTCTTCGGTCGGGGAGTAGAAGGCACGGTTGAGCACGTAGCTCGACTGGTAGACGATCTCGTCGCAAGCGGCCTCGGCGTGCTCCTCGGGGATGCCGTGCTCGCGCAGGAAGGCCGCGCGCACGTCGGGCCGCACGCGCGCGAAGTAGCAGCAGACGTCGGGCGGGCGGATCGGAAGGCCGTCGGCGCACGTCGGCAGCTCGAACACGTGGTCGACCTCGAACGTGGGCTCGACGAACGAGGACTCGACCTCGCGCCGCACTGAGGGATCGAGGTAGGCGACCGTGAGCAGGTAGTCGTCCCGGAGCAGCTCGGCCCTCGCGCCGAAGAACGCCGGGTCGAGCCCCGCCGCCGCGATGCCGCCGCCCTTGCCGTTGCCGCGGTTCCTCATCTGCTCGAGCCCGCGCAGGAGGGCGCGGCCCGGGAGCGGCGCGCTCGACGCCGTCCCGACGACGCCGCATCCCCCCTCCGCCTCGGTCCTGCGGAAGTCGCGGAGCCGCGTCCGCTCGAGCGAGCGGCCGGACGCGATCAGCGCCTCAGCGAGCTGGACCCGATCCATTGGAGTAGCTGAGCAGGTCGGTCCGTCCGCGGAGGTCGCGTACGCTCGAGAGCCCGAGGCCGCGCAGGATGTCGCGCAACTGGAGCTGGAACGACCCGTACAGGCGACTGAGCCGCTCCGCGCCCCAGTCGGGGTCGACGAGGCGCGACAGTTCGGGGTCGGTGGTCGTGAGCCCGAAGGGGCAGCCGCGCCCGCGCTCGCAGTTCCCGCAGCGGGTGCAGCCGAGTGCGACGAGCTCGGTCGTGCCAAGGGCGCAGCCGTCCGCACCGAGCGCGATCGACTTCGCCACGTCGTACACCGTGCGCACGCCCCCACTCGCCAGGATCACGATCTCGTCGCGGATTCCCTCCTCCTGCAGGAAGCGGTGCACCCTGGGGAGGGCGAGCTCGATCGGCATGGCGATGTTCTTCTTCGCGATCTCGGGAGCGGCACCCGTCCCGCCGTAGCCCCCGTCGATCTGGAGGATGTGCGCCCCCGCGTAGTAGCTCCCGACGGCGACCATGTCGATGTCCGTCGGCGTCGAGACCTTCACCGCCACGAGCGCGTCGGGATTGATGCTCTTCACCCAGTCGACGTGCTTCTTGTGGTCCTCGACCGAGTAGACGCTGTGGAACGGGAAGGGCGAGAACAGGCTGACCCAAGGGACGGCCTCGCGGATCGCGGCGACGGCCGTGGTCGTCTTGTCGCCGAGCAGGTGGCCGCCGAGGCCGGGCTTCGCGCCCTGCGCGTACTTGAACTCGATGATCGGCGCCCACTGGATCGTCTCCTCGCGCACGCCGAACATGCCGGTCGCGACCTGCGTGATCACGTGGTCGCGGTACGTGGCGAGCGAGTCGGGGTAGCCGCCCTCGCCGGAGCAGGTGTAAGTGCCCCAGCGCTGCGCCGCCTTCGCCCGGGCGAGCATGATCTCCTCGCTGACGGAGCCGAAGGACATACCGGCCCCGTACCAGGGAATCGGGACCTCGATCGGCGGGTCGTACGGGCGCCGGTTAAGCGGGATCGACGTGTCGACGGCCGCGTCCGGGGGGAGCCGCCGATCTTCCGGCAGGAGCTTGAAGTCAAGGGAGTCGAAGCCGCCGCCGGAGCCGCCCACCCGGTACTCGAGCCCGTTCTCCGGGGGCTCGCCCGTCTCCGCCTGCTCCCAGACGGAGAGGATCAGGTCCGCAGTCCAGCGCGCGTCGCCCATCGCGGGCGGGCGGTACGGGAGAGAGGGCCAGGTGCCGTAGCCGCGCTGGAGGGCGTGGACGTGCTTCTCGACGATGAGGTCGGCCGTCTCCTCAGGCATATCCCTCGATCCCCTCGAAGGCCTCGCGCTCCAGGTCGTCCTGGAACATGCAGCGCCCGAGCTCGCCCCTGAGCCGGCGCACCTCGCGCATCCCCATCGCGCCCAAGACCTCCAGCAGCTGATCGTGCCAGGAGGCGGACAGGTTCCTGAGGCGCCGCACGCCCCACTCCGTCGTCATGCGCTCGAACGAGACCCGCGTCGCATCGCGGTCGCGGCACTCGCTGTGGAAGCGTCCCTGCAGCGCGACCCAGAGCGCCGTGTCAAGCGCGACGGCGTCGACGCCGCAAACGATCGCCTTTGCGACGTGCTCGGCGAGCACGATCCCCCCGCTCCCGATGAGCGTGACCTCCTCGCGCACCCCTGCCTCGACCAAGCGCCCGTGCGCCCCCCGGACGAGGTCGAGCACGAACCGCTCCCCCACCTGGCCGTGGTAGTCGGCCACGAGGTGGAGGACGCGAGCGCCCGCGCGCGCAGGCTCGACCACGTCGGCATCGGCGGGGACACGGACACAGACGAGACTCTCGGGGAAGCGGCGTTCGACCTCCTCGAACGCGCCAGGATCCCACCCGTCGAGGGCGATCATCGCCGGGGGCTCCGACAGGTGGTCGAGGAGGGGCAAGGTCGAGCGCTCGACGAGCGGGACGACCTGGGGTCCGGCGAGCGAGGACCCGATCGGGATGACCGCAAGCGTTTCGAGCTCGCGTGCGGCCTCCGCGAGGATCGGCTGCACCGCGGTCGCACCCGGGGGCGGAGGGTCGAAGAGGAAGGGCAGCTGCAGGACGAGGAGCCGAGGCTCGGGCTCCGTCCCGACGGCGGAGCCGTCGTCGGCGAGGCGTAGGACGGCCGGCTTCTCGCCCACGTCGACCGACGTCGAGATGAACTCGCGGCCGTGGATGCCGTCGCGCGTCGGGCGCACGATCTCGGACATGTCGAGCCACATACCGTCCCAGCCGCGACCGCCGAAGGGGCCGCGGTAGCCCGCGCCGCGGACGGGAACGCGACCGGTCGTCGCCTCGAAGAGGATCGTCTCCACCCACTCGGGCGCGAGGTACGAGTCGCCGAGCCGCGCCCGCTTGGGGTTCTGATGGATCTGGACGACTTCCGGATACTGGACGGTGCAGCGAAGGCAGCCGACGCAGAGCTCCTCGCGCGGCGCGAACCCTCCCCCCGGGCCGGAGAAGACCCCATACACGCACGGGCGGCTCAGCACGACGGGCAGGTTGCCCCTGAAGTGGACAAGCTCCTTCAGAAGGAGCTGCGCCAGCCGGTGCTTCTTCACGCGGACGCGGAAGCGCGGGGGCAGCGCCACGATGTTCGGGGTGTGCTCGGTGGCGATGTGGTAGCGCCGGTAGGCGCCGGGTGTGCTCATCGGCAACGCTCCACTCGCGTGCTTCCACCCTGGATCGGCTAGCTACGTCTACCTAAGCCTAGGCGGATGAGCGCCGCCCTGCGCCGGACTCGGAGCCAAGGTTGTCCTCGCTTTTCTGAGCTGCGAACTCGGCTGCAGTAGGCGGAACGAAGTGGAACAAGTGAAGGAGCCACGGGCACATCAACGCCGACGTACCGGGTGGCGTCTACTAAAGGGTAAGTCGCGAGTTCGCCTCCAAGATTCGACTACGGGCTGCGCCTCGCGCTCGAGTGGCCGCTCGACGACCTCGGTGTCGGTCGACGACGGTCCGCGGCGCAGCGGTAGGGCCGCAGAAGGGCCAGCATCTGCGTGACACGACTTCGAGAGCACCTAGTTTTTCCTGGCCGCAGCGATGATCGCGTAGGGTGCGTAAATTCGGTCACAGCGGATTTCCAGGCAAATCGTGGGCCCCGCCCGGGTCCCCAACCCGGGTGCGCGAGGTCGGGCACGATGAAGGAGTACGACTGAAGGGAGCGAGCACGGCCACGGGCGCTTCGCGTCAGCCGGGTCACTTCCTTCGGCCGCGAACCTGCCGGTCGAAAGAAGCGCGGGGGTCGCTCTCTTCGTCGCTCTCTTAGGGCGGTTAGGTCGGCCAGTTCATCCGGCGCCAAAGCCAGCGAACCGCCACAAGTGCCGCCGCGGCGTAGCCGAAGCCAATCAGCACGTCGACCACGTAGTGGTTTCCCGTGTAGACGGCCGCAAACGACTGGAATCCAGCGTAGAGAGCCGCCGGGGGAATGACCCACCAGCGCCAGCGCGTATCCCAGACGAGCGTGGCGGCAAAGAGGAAGACCAGGAAGGCGTAGCCGCCGTGCAGTGAGGGAATTGCCGCGTAGGGATTGCCCTGGATCAGGCCGTGGAGCGATGTTCCGCTCGTGGCGGCAGACGATGTAGCCGTGTGCTCGCCGCCGATTTTCGTCAGCGAGACGAGGCCATCCCGTGCCGCAGCCCAAGGAGGCGCCGCCGGGTAGAGCCAGAAGGTCAGCGCGGCCGCGTACGAGAGGGTGAGCATCGTCGCTGCGAAGCGGTAGAAGAGTGCGCGCCGCTTCAGCCACAGAATGAACGCGAAGGTGGTCGGGACGATCGCGTGGATGCGTGTGAGGTACAGGAGTAGCGTGGCGTACCATCTACTGCTCCCCGACCAAAGCCAGTCCTGCAAGACGACGGTCGGCACCCGTCCGCCAAACATGAGCTTTTCGAGATGGAGTTGTGGCAGGTAGTGCGGGTGCGGCTGCAAGAGATGCGCGATTCCGCGACACTCGGCGTAGACGAGGATGAGGGCAGCGAACGGGACGAAGTCGAGCAGGTAGCGTCGCCCGCAGCGGAGCGCGAGAGCAGGCACCAGCAGAACGAACAGGTAGCGATCGGGCGTGAGCGAGAGACCGACGAGCAGCACTGCGACCGTGAGCGAGAGAGCCAGAACCGACCCGACCAGCAGCGCGTCGCCGGCATCGAACGCCTCCCGCGGTGGGCCCCACCGCTCGCCGTCGGCGTGGCGGCGCTCCTCGCGCTGGCGGCGCGCATCCCGTTCTGGCGCGCGCCGCTGACCGCGGACGAGGGCGGGTATACCGAGGTTGCTCGACTGTGGGAGCGGGGCGCCCACCTCTACCAGGGGGCCTGGGTCGATCGGCCCCAAGGCCTTATTCTCGTCTTCCGTGCGCTCCTCGATGCCGGTGGTGGCTCGGCAGAATCGATCCGGCTGCTGGCAGCTCTTGTCGCCATGGCTGTCGTCCTCGCCACGATGGCTCTCGCGACGCGGCTCTGCGGGCGAATAGAAGGCGCGGCCGCCGGATTGCTATTGGCCACGTTCGGTGCATCCCCCTTCATCGAGTCGTTCACGCTCGCCGGGGAGCTGCTTGCCTCCCTGCCGGCGGTGCTCTCGCTGCTTGCCTTCGTCGCCTACCTCCGGCGCCGACAGCTGCCATGGCTGGTCCTGGCCGGCCTCCTGGCGGGTTGCGCCATGATGATCAAGCAGTCAGCATTCGACGCCGGTCTTGCCGCCGTTCTCCTGCTGCTTGTCAGGGAGCGCCGGCGGGGGGTCCACCCGGCCGCCGTGCTTGTGCTTTCGGCCCTCACGCCCGTCACGCTCGGCGCCGTGACCGCCCCCCAGGTCGCCGACTGGTGGAACGCGGTCGTCGCCTACCGCGCACAGGGAGACTCGCTGGTCACGGGCTCGCCCGAACACCGACTCCAACTTCTGCTCTCGTCCCTACCGGCGGCGGCAACGGCGCTCGGGCTGCTCGGCCTCCTGGCGGCGGCCGGCTGGTGCCGCTCGCCGCTGCTCGCGCGCCTCTGGCTCGGAGCTGCGCTGCTCGGCGTCTTGGGTGGCGGTAACTTCCACCCGCACTACTACCTCCAGCTCGCGCCGCCGCTTTCGCTCTTGGCCGGAATCGGGATCGGGCGGCTCATCGTCCGCCCTCAGCGCGCGCTCGCGGCAGCCTGCTGCGCCGCGGCGGCGGCGGCGGTCGGCTTGACGGTCCCGCTCTGGTTCGCGAGAGGAACCGCGCAGGCGCGGACGATCTGGTCGCACGACCCGCACCTCGTCGACGACGGTGAGCTTGCGGCGTACGTACGCGCACACACCGAGCCGGGTCAGAGAATCCTTGTCATCTGGGCTGCCGCGGATATCTACGAGCTCGCTGACCGCCCGCCGGCCGAGCCGTTCTTGTGGATCCGCAACCTCCAGGCGCTTCCGCAAGCACGAGCCGCCGCGCGGCGCGCCCTTGTCGAGCGGAAGCCCGCCCTCGTGCTCGAGGTCCAGCGGCCCGAGGCGGTCGATTCCTCAGGCGCGACCTCCCGAATTCTTCGCAGGGATTACCGGCGCGTTACCCAGATCGACGGGACGCCGATCCTTCGGCCGCTGCCGGAGTCACGGACCGCGCGCTCGTAGCATCGGGCGCCGTCGTCTGCCCGTTGTGATCGCGCCGAGCGCGCGAACGCGGTCAGGGTGTTGAGCGCGGCCGTTTCGCAGCGGGACGGGTACTGGTACCGAGGTAAGTGTGGCAGGTGGTACCGAGGCAAGCTCAGGCTGCCCATCGGCCGGCTCACGGGAACGCGAGCGGAATCGTTAGCGTTCCGGCGGCGAGCGGGAGCAAGCACACGGCCGGCAGCGCGAAACCTACCGCTCCCCGACGCCCGAGTACGGCCAGGCCCCAGTAGGCAGGCAGTGCGAGCAGCCCAAAGCGCGCCTCCGAGGTAAACGAGCCGCTCCAGAGAGGCAGGACGAGGATCAGGGCGCCTACGGCGACCCAGGTCGCGGGAATGCCCGCGCGCCAGGCGACGGCGAGCAGGAAGAAGTAGAGAGCCGCGAACACGAGGTCGCGTGCGAGCCACGGATGGTGGTGGAGGTCGACAGGCAGGTGCCGGAACGCCATGACCAGCCCGTCCGGCGTGAAGTCGCGTCCCCAGCCCCGCTCGGCCCAGGTCCAGGCGTAGGCGTTGTGCAGCGACCAGGCGAGGTAGAGCGGGTAGGTGAGCAAGCAGGCCGGCGGGGCGAAGACGGCACCGAGTGCCCGCGCGCGCTCCCAGGGCGAGGGCTCGTGCCAGCGTCGGAGGACGATCACAGCGAGCGGCAGAGCGTAGAGCAGGCCTTCCGGCCGGGCCAACACTGCGACTGCGCCCGCGAGCGCGGCGGCGATCCAGCGACCGCGGAGCGCGAAGCACGCTGCGAGCGCGATCGCCGCGAAGACGAGGCTCTCCGGGTAGGCCATCGAGAAGACGAACCCCATCGGGAAGACCGCCGCGTAGACGGCGGCGCGCCGCGCGTCCTGCTCGGGAAGCAACTCGCGGCCGAGGTCGTAGAACGCAAGCACGGCAACGACGAAGGCGAGGTTCGCAAGGAGCACGCCGGCGCTGCGATATGAGAGCCCAGTCGCGTGGAACGTACGAAGCAGGATCGGGAAGAGCGGGAAGAAGGCCGGGTCGCTCTGATGGCGGTCCTACTCCTCGAACCGTCCGGTCGTCGTGGCGTAAGTGCCGCCGTCGTTCGGGTGGTGGGTCAGTTTGAAAAATCTGCGCGGCGCGCAGGCCCGAAGAGGGCTAGCCTTCGCGACCAATGAAGGCAAGGTACACCGAAGGAGGCATCCGATGTCCGTACTGCGGTTCGACCCCTTCCGTGACTTCGATCGGCTGGCCGCCGAGCAGATGGCCGGTCTACGTGGTGCGCCGCGAAGCGTCCCGATGGATGCCTACCGGCACGGGGACCAGTTCCTCATCCATCTCGATCTGCCCGGAGTCGATCCGGACGCGATCGAACTGACGGTGGAGCAGAATGTGCTAACGATCAAGGCTGAGCGGCGCTTCGAACCCGTGGAAGGTGACGAGCTAGTCATCACCGAACGGCCGCAGGGCACTTTCACGCGCCAGCTCCTGCTCGGCGAGAGCCTCGATACCGACCGCCTCGAAGCCGACTACGACCAGGGCGTGCTCACGCTGAGGATCCCGGTTGCCGAGGCAGCGAAGCCGCGTCGCGTGGAGATCACAAAGAGCGCCGGCGGCCAGCGATCGATCGTAGAGGGCCAAGCAGCGCATAAGTCCTGACGCGGCACCGCCTAGGCTGGCGTGATGATGACCGCGCGCAGGTTGGCAGTTCTTCTCGGCCTCTCGGCTTGCGCCTACGCGCTCGCCGTGCGGCCCCGGCTGCTTCACTGGGGCGGTACCGAGGAGGAGGTGCGGCGGCCCTATCCGGGAAGTGACGTGGTTTCCGGTGGCGAGCGGGGGGCGACGATGGCGGTGACGATCGATGCACCGCCGTCGCAGGTTTGGCCCTGGCTCGTCCAGATGGGCTGTGATCGGGCCGGCTGGTACAGCTGGGATCGGCTCGACAACGGCGGCGTTCCGAGCGCCGAGCAGATCCGCCCCGAGTGGCAGGAGCTCTCCGTCGGTGATCGTCTGACCTCGACGCCGAGCGGCAGCGCCTGGTTCGAGGTGGCGGCGCTCGAGCCGGGGCGCTTCCTGGCGCTGCGTGCGCCGCTCGATTTGCGCGGCCGCCCCTTCGAGACCGGCGGGCCCACGGCCGCGCTTCTTCAGCGACTCGCTCTGGGGTTTCCTGCTGGAGGAGCTGCCAAAGGGGCGCACCCGCCTCGTGATCAGGGGCTACGCCTCCGCCCGGCCGCGGCTCCTCCCGGCGATCGGGAACTTCCTCTTCTGGGAGCCCGCGCATTGGATCATGCAGAGGCGCCAGCTCGCGAACCTGAAGCGACGCGCAGAACGAGATTCGAGCGGCGACCGTGAGAGCTCAAGGAGGAAGGCCGGAGCGAACGCGCCCGTGATGGCGCGCCTGGCCGGCCGGCGGCCCTCGCAGCTGCCGCAGCTGGGAAGGCGCGGCGGGGGATGGGCGATCCTCCAGGGTCTCCTGATCGCCGCCGTCCTGCTCTCGGCACTGGTCGGTCTGGGCTGGCCGGACGGGCTCGAGCTCGGCGCGTTCATCATCGGCGGCCTGCTCGCAGCGCTGGGGGTGCTGCTGCTCGTCGGCGGCGCGTTGCAGCTCGGCTCCTCGCTCACGCCATTACCGGCGCCGCGGGCGGGAGGGGAACTGGCGACTACCGGACTCTACGGCCGCGCCAGGCACCCGATGTACGGCGGCGGCATCCTCTTCGCGCTTGGGTGGTCGACGATCTTCGCCAGCCCGGTCGGGCTTGCATTGACGGTCCTGCTCGCACTCTTCCTCGAGCTGAAGGCTCGCCGCGAAGAGCTTTGGCTGCTCGCTCGGTACTCCGCCTATGCCGAGTACCGTCGACGGACACCGAGGAGGTTCCTGCCGTTTCTCTACTAGAGGCTGAGGTGTGAATCCCGGCGGGGGTTGTCGGGCGAAAAGCGCACGCGTCAGCGGTCGGGCCGTAGGCCCGAGGGGCGATGGCTCGGATGGGTTCGCCTTCAGGTGTTCAGGCGGCGGCCTCGAGTGTGACTTTG
>WNGF01004374.1_pt1 | contig 19201 bp, 22 predicted proteins | sample 5400641 | NCBI WGS metagenome assembly WNGF01 (sample SAMN13153371, study PRJNA577476) | soil metagenome | isolation source: 80 cm soil or saprolite under grassland replicate 2 | place: USA:California | collected 2016-06-15
TGAGCCCGCCACGGACCCGCCGCCCCACCCCGCGTGCCTCCAAACCGCGCCGTCGCGCCCTCGTGCCGGCCTGACCCTCACCCTGATGCGGTCAGATCACGTGTCAAACCCGAGCGGTCAATTCACTTGCTAACAACAGCAAGCCCCAACGCGCTTGCGGACTTCCTTGACGGACTGGCAATCAGCTTCGCAGCGGCACACTCCCCCTCTTGACTCCCCGGCTCGTTGACGGATACCTTTACTTCCTGTGGCAAGCGTAAAGCACACTCGGCAGCGTGGTCGCACGCGGATCAGCGCCAAGAACCAGGCGACGATTCCCGTCGCCGCGCTCAGACGGGCCGGACTCAAACCGGGGGACGAACTGCGCGTGGAGGCCGCCGGGGCCGGGCGCATCGTCCTTACGCGTGTCGAGGAGACCTTGGCCGGCTACGCGGGCCGGCTGACCGGGGTCTATCCGAAGGGAACGCTGCAGAAGCTTCGCCGAGAGTGGCGATAGTCGTCCTCGACGCCAGCGTCGTCATCGCGCTGCTCGACGCCAACGACGCGCACCACGCCGCCGCCGTAACCGCCATAGGGCAGGCACGCCGTGAAGCGCTCGTCCTGCCGGCGAGCGCGTACGCCGAGGTTCTCGTAGATCCCTGGCGTCGCGGACTCGAGGCAGTCTCCGTCGTCAGGCAGCTCGTGGCCGACTTGGGTATCCACGTCCAGCCGTTGACAGCGAACGCCGCGGAGGGCGCCGCGAGACTCCGGGCCCGCCACAGCGCCCTTCGCCTACCCGACGCGCTCGTGTTGGCCACCGCGAAGGCGGCATAGAACGCTTCCACCGTCATCCCGGCGTGGACGAGTCGGTGCTCGCTCACCTCCCCAGTCCCGGTGTCCAGCACGGCCACCTGCTGCATGCGCGTGTGCAGACCGCATCCCACGAAGGTCATGGCGCCGGCCCCCTTTCTGGGAGCGCTGTCGCCCATGCCGAGCATAGCAACAGCGCGAGACCGTTCTCATGACATCAGTGACCACCCGGCGGGCGTTCATAGGCACGCTAACGTCGACTATCGTCGCGTTCCTCATGGTCGCCTGCTCCACGGTGAAGAACACCCCAGCGCAGGACGAGGCGTGGAGCCGCTGGACAGCGTGCCGCAGCCAGGTGCCCGGCGCGGAGATCCGGAACGTGCAGCTCGACGGGCGGATCAGTTTCTGGGCCAACGGAGCCTTCCAGGGGCGGTCCATGCTCGACTGTCTGGCGCGAGCGGGAACGAATGGCCCGGCCCTGCCCGAGGCCACCTACGCGACCTGGCCCGGCGGTGCGTGATCGCCCGCGCTCATTCCGTGAAAGAATGGCCGAGGGCACGGCGCAGAGCTGCGAGGCGCACCGGGAGGCGGATCGAGAAATAGTCGTTGGCTCGCTGCCCGAGTGAGTGACTCGGGATTTTCGGAACAAAAACTCTGAGAAGGTAGCCGCCTGAGTTGGAGGACCGACTTCCCCCCGCTGGGGGCCGTCCTCGCGCTCTGGAGCGACCTTGGCTCGAATCGGCGCTGACCACTCCCCTGCGCTCACCGCCAAGACTCACACGTCCTGTCATCGTTTCGAGTGTTCGACGCCAGGAGAGCAGCAAGTCAGCGGGAACGCGGGCGAGGGAGTGAGCTAAAGAGCCGCGAGCCTGGGTGCGCTGCTCCGCTCTGCTACAAAGCCGCCAGCGCCAGAGGACCAACATCCCCCTGGTGGGGCCGTCTCCGCTCTGTGGCGGCTCCTTGGATCGAATCGGCGCACACCACTCCCGCCCCGTCACGATCCGGATGAGCACGGCGCCGAGCACCATCAGCCCGAGGTTGGTCGGCCACCGGCGCATGCGTGCGGGTGGCGCCTGGCGCCGCGGGCGGCGATCTCGATGAGGGCCAAGAGAAGGAACGCAGCGCCGAAGACCGTCAACCGGATCACCATCTCGTCGCTGACCCACGGCGGCATTGGCCGACTCCTTGTCCGGTGCCTCAAGCCGGCGCAGTGGCCGGTCTCGGGGCCGGGCGTTCCATGACTCGGGCGACGACGAGGCCCGACACGAGCGTCAGCCCCGCGACCAGGTGAATGGCGGCGCCGAATCCGACCAGGTCCGCGACCACACCTGAGAGGAGGGCGCCCACCGCGTACCCGAGGTCCCGCCAGAAGCGATAGACGCCGAGGCTGCTGGCCCGCCACGTCGGATGGGCATGATCCGTGATGGCGGCCAGCAGCGTCGGGTACACCATGGCGGTGCCCAGCCCCTGCAGCACCGCGCCCAGCAGCCAGGCGGGATACACTGGGACGAGAACGGTCAGCCAGATCCCTCCCGCCTGAACGATCATGCCGCCGGCGATGAGGCCCTTGCGCCCGAAGCGATCGGACAGCGGGCCGGTGACGACCTGGAGGAGCCCCCACACGGTCGGATAGACCGCCTTGATGACCCCGATGCTCTCGACTCCCAATCCGTGGGCCGCGAAGAACAGCGGATAGATGCCCCAGGACATCCCGTCGTTGAGGTTGTTGACCAGGCCGGCCTGACACGCGGCGAACAGGCTCGCGTTGCCGATGGTCGTCACGAAGAAGATGTGGCCGAGCGACGGTGCGGGCGAGCTCGTTTCCCGCGGAGTGGTGGCGGCTTCGAGGTGCGCATGGGCCCGCGTTTCCCTGACGAAGAGCACCGAGAGCAGGAGACCGACCACGGCGATGGCGATCCCTGGGTAGAACGGCTGGGGACGGAGCGCCCAGTGCGCCGCGATATAGCCCGTCACCCATGACATGACGCCCACGGCGACGTAGCCGGCGAACTCGTTGAGCCCGAGCGCGAGGCCGCGGCGTTTGGGCCCGACGAGGTCGACCTTCATGATCACGGTCATCGACCACGCCAAGGCCTGGTTCGCGCCCAGGAGGACGTTGGCGAGATCGATCCACCACCAGGCCGGCGCATAGATGATCAGGAACGGGACGGGCAACGCGAAGAGCCAGCCGGTGACGAGCACCGGCTTCCGTCCGATCCGGTCGGAGACGCGCGCGGCCAGCAGGTTCAGGATCGCCTTGGTGACGCCAAAGCTCACGATGAAGGACGTGATGGCGGTCTTCGAGCTGAGCCCGAACTCCTGCTCGCCGAGGAGCGGGAGGACGGTGCGCTCCAGGCCGACCATCGCCCCGACGAAGGCGTTCAGGACGACCAGGAGCACGAACTGCGGGAGGTTCTCCCGCAGGCCGAGCCGCGGGCCCGTCACTCGTCGCCCAGGTTCTTCCGGCGGTTCAGCGCGAACTCCGCGGGCTCCGGTGGCAGGTCGGCCAGCACGAAGCGGACGAAGTCGTCCTTCGACCGAAGCTGCAGCGCAGGGTTGAAGCGGCGCTCGAAGCCGATGGTCGAGCCCGGCTTGCCGCTGAGGCCCTTGCCGCACGCCGCGCCGCTGAAGTGGGCCGGGAAGATCTCGATGTGGTCGGGGAGTGTGAGGAGCTTGCCGAAGAGGCTGTCGTAGAGCTGCTCGGCCTGCTTCGTCTCGGTGCCGGCACCGAGGAGGTCCGGTCGCCCGACGCCGCCGGAGAAGAGTGTGTCCCCGGTGAGGACGAACCAGGGTTCCGGTGCCCGGGTCCGGTCGGTGACGAGGATCGAGATGCTGTCAGGTGTGTGGCCCGGAGTGTGGAGAATGGTCAGGCGCACATTGCCCAGTTCGTGCTCCTCGCCGTCCTCCACGGCGACGTGGGGGAAGCGGACGTCGGCGGATTCGTGATACAAGACCGGCGCGCCGGTGGTGGCCGCAAGGCGGCGCGCGCCGGAGACGTGGTCGGCCTGGACATGGGTCTCGAAGATGTGCGTGATGCGCATCCCTTTCTGTCCGGCCGCTTCGAGATAGGGCTCGATGTCGGGCTGTGGATCCACCACAGCGCAGGAGCCTTTGCCCCCTCAGCCGAAGAGGTAGCTGGCGCAGCCGGTCTTGGGAGCGAGGAACTCGCGGAAGATCATGGGCGGGCCTCCTTCGCGGAGATTTGGTCCACCGCCAACGGTAGGCCCACCGGTTGTATAAGGTCCAATCACGTGTTCTTATCTCCCCGATAAGATCAGGCTTATGCAGCTCAGCCTCCGGTAGTTCGAGGTCTTCCTGGCGTGGCCCGGGCGAAGAGCTTCCGCGGCGCCGCCGAGGTCCTGCACTTGAGCCAGCCGGCGCTCTCGCAGCACGTGGCCGAGCTGGAGCGGGAGCTGGGGGCTCGGCTGTTCGACCGCCTCCGGCGGACCGTGGCACTCACCGAGGCGGGGCGCATCCTCGAGGACCACGCCCTCCGCCTGTTCGCCACGCTCACCAGCGCTCGGGAGGCTATCGCCGAGCTCGCCGGCCTCTAGCGCGGATCGCTGCTCGTCGGGGCCAGCACCACGCCGGGGATCTACGTGCTCCCGGCCGTGGTCGCGTTGTTCCAGCAGCGCCATCCCGGGATCGCGTTGAGCCTGCAGATCGGGAGCTCCGCGGTGATCGAGGAGCGCATCCGCGGGAACGAGATCGATCTCGGGGTGGTGGGCGGACACGCGCTTCACCCCGGCGAGGAGTGCTTGGCCTCGGGCCTCCACGACGAGCTGGTCCTCATCGTCCCGGCTGACCACCTGTGGGCGCGGCGGCGGGAGATCCCGCCGGCTCTCCTGGCCAACCAGCGGCTCCTCGTGCGCGAGGAAGGGTCCGCGACGCGCCAGGTCGCCGAGCGCGCGCTCCAGCACGCCTGCATGAGCGTCGGGGCGTCCATGGAGCTCGGCCACACCGGGCTGCGCAGCCCCTGGGCGTGTGGACCTCGTGCGGGTCAGCTCTCCGGATTCAACGCGATGCAACCGAACTGGCCGAGCATGCCCGTGATGGCGAGGCGCTGGGTCATCTCCAGGCGCTCGAGTCCCTCCTGGTACCGTTCGGGCCCCCGGGCGGCCTCGAACCGCACGCGCTCGGCGCGATAGCCCTCGAGCACGCGGGTGTAGAAGCGGACGGCGTAGGCGGAGGTGTCCTCCTGAAACAGGAGTTCGAGCCCGGCGGCCTCGAGGGCATCGACATAGCTCTGGGGGGTCTCCAGGCCGGCAAAGCGCCACCATGCGCAGAAGCGCTGGTGCTGCTCCTCGGGTAGCGGGCGGCGTTCGGCGTGATCGTAGAATGCGACCCGCCCCCCGGGCCGCAGGAGCCGCGCGCAGCGCTGGAGGAGAGCAGCGCGGCGCGGGATGTGACACCACGCATCGAGGCCGAAGACGACATCGAAGGTGCCGGCCGGGAGCTCGATAGCATGGATGTCGCCGAGGCGGAACTCCACCAGACGCGTGAGCCCGTTGTCGCGTGCCCGCGCTTCGGCCTGCGCATGGCCGACGACGGAGACGTCCACCCCGAGGACGCGGCACCCCAGCTCCTGCGCCAGGTAGCACGCGGGGCCGCCCGTGCCGCTACCGATGTCCAGCACCGACGTTCCCGCCGCGATCCCGGCGCGCCGGGCGAAGGCCCCGATCTCGTCCGCCGTCAGCGTGCATTCTTGCCCGATGTATGCGTCGCCATAGGCCAGGGCTGCCGGGGACAACCCGCTGGCTCGGAGCACGTCATAGAAGCGGCCAGCGTCCGCTGCCTCACTCCCCGGTGGCGCCGGCATTCCCGTCTTTCGCGCTGGCCCGCCACACGCGGGGCTGCGCGCCGCTCACGGGACGGGCCACCCCACGGTACAGGTAGGCCATCGGCCTCGGTCCCGTCCCGTACTCCTGCTCGCTCTCCGTGATCTCGAAACCCGCGTCGAGGATCAGGCGGTCGATCTTGCGGTTGAGGTTGCAGCCACCGGCGACGCGCCGCCATACGGGATTCAGCCGGTTCTGCCAGGCGACGATCCGCGGATCCGGGGCGAGCCCGTGCTCAATGAAGATGAGCTGACCCTCGGGCGTGAGCACGCGCTTCATCTCCAGGAGCGCTCGGCCCGCATCGCGAATCGAGCAGAGCGTCCACGTCATCACGACAGTGTCGACGCTCCCATCGCCCATCGGGATCCGCTCGGTCGCCGCCTGGATGAACTCGACAGGCCACGGCGCGTGCTCGACCCGTTTCCCCGCCAGCGCCCACAGCTCGGGTCGCGGGTCGACGCCGTAGAGTCGCTCGACGGCGCGTCCGTAGAAGGGAAGATTCAGCCCCGAGCCGATTCCCACCTCGAGCACGGTCCCGGCCGCACGCGGTATTGCTCGGGAGCGCTCGGCCCGGTTGGCCTTGTTCCGCATCGCCAGGTCGATTAGCCGCGGCAGGACATATCGCTCGTATAGGTTCATCGCATCGATCCTGACAGGCCGTGGGAGCGCTGGGAAGTCATTTCTCACGTTCGCAGGACGACGTGGTCGAATCCCTCGGCATAGGTGTAGCCTTTCACTTTCCCGAGAGCGGACGCCCGCGCACGCACCCGGGTCTCCACGAGTTGGAAGTCGCCGACCTGGCTCGCGTGGCAGGCGACGGCCTGGAGCTTCTGGTCCATGGTATCTGTGATGTCCACGACCAGCTGGGGCTGCTCCCACTGGATGAGGTACATCTCGCGCACCTTGTGGGGCGCGTAGTCAGGCAAGAGCTCGGGGAACGACAGGTGGTCGCGGGCGAGCGGATAGACACAATCGAGGACGACGCCGGCGGTGACCCGGTGGTCGCGGTGCCAGCCGAAGAAGTTGCTGGTCGTCCGGTCTGGGTGCTGCGTGATGATCAGGTCTGGCCGCCACCGGCGGATCTGGCGCGTGATGTCTAGCCGCAAGGCGCGTGTGTCCTCTACCTCGCCGTCCTCGTACCCGAGAAACTCCACGCGGGTGACGCCGAGCGCGTGGGCGGCGTTCTGCTGCTCCATCTCGCGGATGCGCACCAGATGCGCCGGGGTGACACTGAGGTCGCTCGACCCCTTGTTGCCGTTGGTCACGATGACGTACGTGACCTCGCGCCCCTCCGTGACCAGCTTCGCGATGGTCCCGCCCGCGCCGAACTCCGGGTCGTCCGGGTGCGCGGTCACGACCATGACCCGCTGGGCCCCTTCCGTCATGAGCCGCCTTCGGTAACGGCGACGGCTGACATCGCTCGCGCGTGACTCCAGCACCGCCACCCCGTCGCGACCAGCAGCGCCGCGCCAAGGTAGAAGGGGCTGGAGAGATCCACCGCGTCCGCCAGCACGCCCATCGCCAGCGGACCCAGGATCTGGCCAGTGTCCGTCAAGGTGCGAAGCCAGCCGACCGCGACCGCCTGCAGGGCCGGCGGAACCCGATCGCCGATGAGCGCTGTCGGCAGCGGCGCCACGAAGCCCGCGGCACTTCCGAGCGCCACGCTCCACAGGCCGAGCAGGATCGGATGGGTCAGGAGCGGCACGCTGCCGAGCAGCACCGCATAGGCCAGCAAGCCCGGGATCAGCAGGCGCAAACGGCCCCATCGATCCGAGACGCTGCCCCCGAGCCAAAGCGCGAAGAATCGGCCGAGCACGCTCAGGCTGACGAAGAGGCCGACGGTCCCGGGAGCCAGACCGCCTCGGTTGGCGAGGTAGAGGGGGAACAAGAAGACCAGCACGCCGATCTGGATGGCGATCAGCGCCGCATTGGTCAACCCCATGAGCAGCACGCCGGGCGTGCGGAGCACCGCTCGGAGGAGCCCCTGGTCGCACGAGGCTTCCGGCGCCGGGGATCGGGGAGCGACGAGCAACGCCGACCGCGCTGCCGCGACGGCCGCCGCGAGCATGCACGCCGCCTCGAACGCGAACGGGCTCGCCACGCTGACCCCCTGGTAGAGCCAGCCCCCCGCGGCACTGCCAAGCAGCAGCCCCAGCGTCTCGCTCATGAGCAAGAGGCTGACCGCCCGGCCGCGACGGCCGGCGGAGGACTGATCCACCATCGTAGTGGTCGCGACCGTGCTGAACGCCGCCCAGCCTACGCCGGCGACCGCGCGCAAGATCAGGAAGAGCCCGTACGTGGAGACCATTGCGCTCCCGACATCGCTGAGCGCGATCAGGATCAACCCTCCCGCCATCAGCCGTCGCCGCCCGAGGCGGTCCAGGAGGTATCCGGTCGGCAGATTGGCCATCCATTTCCCCGCTCCGAAGATGACGGGGATCAGCGTCACCATCCGGTAGTTCGCGGCGAAGACCGTCCGCAGGTAGAGCGGCAGCGTCGGGCGAAGGACTCCCTGGCCGAGGTTGAAGAGGAAGGCGCCGGCGAGCACGGCCGGTGGCGCCTGCCATCGAGCGCGCTGGTGTTCCTTGGCCGAAGCGGCACTCGTCATCGTCGACCGCGCTTCGGCCGCGTCTTCAGCACGTTGGCGGCGGGCCGATCGCGTCCGCGACCCGGCGCACGCCACAGCTCCGCCGGTAACGCCGGCTTCGCCCGGCCCATTTTCACCAGGAATCCCTCGAGGTCCCTCCTGAGAAGTGCGAGCTGGCCAGTCTTCGTCACAATGTCCTGGAGCTGCTCGCGAATCAGTTGCTCCAGGTGCGGCCGGATCTTGGGACAGGCGCACTCCGTCTCGCTCAGGTGGACGACGAGATCCTTGATCTTCCCGAGGGGCAAGCCCATCAGCTTGGCGCGCTGGATGAACGCCAGGCGCCGGACATCGTGCTCGGTGTAGAGGCGATAGCCCGCGGGACTGCGGGCGACCCGGGGAAGAAGGCCGCTCGCCTCGTAGAACCGCACGGCCTTGACCGTGCAGCCCGCCCGCCTCGCCAGCTCCCCGATCTTCGATGGACCCATGGAGCGCGTTCCATCGCTTATCGTAAACCCTCCCCTAGAGGGGAGAGTCAAGGGGCTTCGAACACGGGAGGATTGGGTCCGTTCGCGGCGCTGGTACCTCAGTGTGACGGCTGAGGAACCGCGAGGGCGGGCCAGCTCTGTGGGCGCGAAGTCACGCATGGCCGCCTTCACGTCGTCGACGGTGGCGGGCATGCCGAGATCCGTGATGCCTCCTCATTTGTCCCCGAAACAAAAAAGGCCCGCGCCCTGGGTGGTCGCGGGCCTCGTCGATTCGAGAACGTCGTCGGTCCTGGTTAGTAGGCTCCGCCGGCGCGCGACACCGCCATCGCTGGGCGTCCCGTGTTGCGGGACCCCAGCTGGTTCTTCTCGGTGGTGCGCTTGAACCGCGGATGCATGATGCGCGGTTATCGGCGAGCGCGGCGCCGACTGTCAAGCCTTTCCCCGTCCGCGCGTTTCACAACCATCCGCTTCCGGGATTCTAGTAGTCTGAGACACCGCGCACATGACAGCCGATAGCACCAGCGCCGACTTCGTCGCGCACATCGAATCGCTCGGGACGCGGGCCGTCATTCCCTGCGAGGCCGGCGCCATGGTGTGGCGTATCTGGGGAGAGGGTCCGCCGCTCGTGCTGCTTCACGGCGCGAGCGGCTCATGGACCCACTGGATCAGAAACGTGCTGCCTCTGGCCGCGCGATTTCGGGTCCTCGTGCCCGACATGCCGGGCTACGGCGACTCGGACGCACCCCGCGAGCCGCATACGGCCGACGGCCTCGCCGATCTCGTGACATCTGCAGTCGACACCCTCCTGCCGCCACCGAACTCGTTCGGCCTGGCGGGATTCTCGTTCGGGGGCATCATCGCGGGAGTCGTGGCCGCGCGACTCACCCGCCGCGTCCGCACTCTCGTGCTGCTCGGAACGGGTGGCCTCGCGCTGGGTCGTACTCCGACCCGGCCCCTGCTCCGGATCCGGTCGGGCATGGCTCCTGACGAGATCCGGCACGTGTATCGCGCGAATCTCAGGACGCTGATGATCGCGAGCGACGACAAGATCGACGACCTGGCCGTGTTCCTGCAGATCGAAAACCTCCGGCGCACGCGATTCAGGTCAGGGGGCATCCCGGAGTCGGACAGCCTGTTGAAGGCGCTGCCCGCGATCCGGGCGCGCATCACCAGCATCTGGGGAAGCCGCGACGCCTTCACGGGACCGCATCTCGAGGAGTGCCGGCGCATCCTGGCCCCGGGGCAGCGCGACCTCGACTTCCGCGTGATCGAGGGGGCCGGTCACTGGACGCCGTACGAAGCCGCCGATCAGGTCAATGCCATCCTGATCGACATGCTGCGCTGAGCGGATCGGCTCACTCGATCACCTGGTCCGCCCGCCCGAGCAGCGATGGCGGGATGGTGAGCCCGAGCGTCTTGGCCGTCTTCAGATTGATCACCAGCTCGAACTTGGTGGACCGCTCGACGGGCAAGTCGGCCGGCTTGGCTCCCTTGAGGATCTTGGCCACGAGCTGCGCGGCGCGCTGATAGAGATCGGCAAGGGCCGGCTCGAAGGACATAAGACCGCCGACGTCCACGAACTCTCTCATCCCGTACATCACGGGGACCCGGTGCTTGGCGGCAAGATCGACCAGGCGGTTTCGGTAGGCGATCAGCACGGCATCCCGTCGCACCACCAGGCCTTCTACTTTTTCCTTCTTGACGGAATGGAAGGTGGGTTCCACGTCGTCCGGACCCTGGATGCCGAGCCGCAGAACCTGGACATTGATCCGGCGCCCTTCCTTCTCGATATCTCTCAACATCGACGCGTAGGCGGGATTGGCAGGATTGGAGATCGCCGCGACGCGAGAGAGTCTGGGCACCGCCTCTTTGAGGAGCTGGAGCTGTTTCCCCACCGTCTCCTCCGAGAAGAAGGTGGATCCCGTGACGTTCCCGCCGGGTCTCGCGAGGCTCGTGACGAGGCCGACGCCCACCGGATCGGCAACTCCCACGAACACGACGGGAACGGTCGTCGTTCACTTTCCAGGCCGCCAGGGCGGCCGGCGTGCTCCAGACCGTGAGCACCACGTCCACCTTGCTTCGCACGAGGTCCGCCGCAAGCTCGGGCAGTCGTTCGTACTTCTCCTCCGCCGACCGGTACTCGAAGACGATGTTCTGGCCTTCGATGTAGCCCAGCTCGCGGAGGCCGTCGCGGAAGGCGTGGAACGACGGAGCCGGCGTGGACGAAGAGTACGGGGAGAGCACACCGATCCGGAATATCTTCCGCGATTGCGCGCCCGCGACGCGGGGCCGGGGGAGCAGGCCGAGGCCCAGAGTGCCGAGAAATACCCGGCGGCCCATCACTGCGTCAATATTCTCACGAACCTTCGATGAGCGTGAGCCGTGATGAGGCACTCGGCCCGCGACGGCCCGGACCTTGCGCGGCGCCGCGAGCCAGATGGCGGCAACGGAGAACGCGCTCAGAGCAACACTAGCACCCTCCAGCGGCGGTCGCCCCGTCCGAGGGCCCGCCCCCGTAACATAACCTGCCAGACTCAGACACCCGCCGCCCCACGGAGCCGTCCCACGGAGCCGATGCCACAGCAGAAACAGCGATTGGCCATCCACCTGTAGCCACGGGAGATGGTGACGATTCGTCAGTGGCGTCTGACTACTTGAGCTTCAGACGTTTCTTTACAATTTTGTGCAGCTCGGCGACCGCTCCTCTCGTGTGATACGCCTCGGCTTCGTCGATTTCCAGTTCATGTGAGCGTTGGCCAGGACCGACAACCAGTCTAGCCGTCGGGCCGACTGAGTTTTCGGGCTCTTGTGCAGAAATATACGTCGCGACCAATTCCCCCCGGTGGCTGATCACGGTGACTCGCGTGGTTTTCATTGCCAATCCTCAATGTCTAAGTTGTAGGTCATAATTCCATTGCCGGCATTCAAGATGGCCACTCTGTACGCTAGGCCGGCTGACCCATCAGCCTTTGGGCGCAGAACGACACTCTGATTGAGCACGACCATCTCAATATTGGTCGCGCTCTCATCGAGTAGGTTGGGCGCCTGGACGACGATGCCCTCGTCAAGCCCGTTCCCGTAGGTCGTTTCCCAGTGCGCCGTCTTTCCAGCGGCAAGGGTGGCCACGCCGCCAACGCCTCGAAAATGTGCCATGTGATAACCCCCTTACTCGGCCTTCAGACGCGGTGCTGCGTCACTTGTGGTGAAGCGGCCACACATGACAGCTAGTGTACTCGGCGCAGCGGTCCCATGGTCGTCTGCTAGACTTTCGGCCAGTAACTGAGGAGAGCCCCATGGGCCCTGTCCGCTTGCCCGGGCTGCCACGCCGCACATTCATTGAAGTAGTGGCCGGCGGCCTTCTCGCCGCGCCGCTCGCCGCCGAGGGACAGCAGGCGGGGAACGTCGCGCGGGTCGTTGTGCTCTCGCCCGGTGACGAACTACCCAGGTTCTTCGTTCGCGAGCGCGGCTGGGTGGAGGGCGAGAACCTCAAGCTCGAGCTCCGGTTAGCGGGAGGACTACGCGTCATTGCGCGCCGTGGCCGTCGAGGTGGCGCGCACGAAGCCGGATCTCATCGTCGCCGCCTCCGCTCCCGCCGCCCAGGCCGCGAAGGCGGCCACCACGACGATCCCGATCGTGTTCCACACGCTGAACGATCCCGTCCGGACAGGCCTCGTGGCCAGCTTCGGGCGACCGGGCGGCAATCTCACGGGCAACGCTGGACTCGGCCCGGAGCTAGATCGCTCGCCCATGCTGCCCGCGTTTCGCCAGGGGCTACGAGAGTTAGGATGGGTAGAGGCCAGAACATCCGCTTGGAGCAGCGATATGCGCCCCGATCGGTCGTCGACAGGTGAGCGCACGGCTGCTGAGACATCTGGTGATCGTGCTGCCGGCGACGGGCCGCGGTACCATGGGCGGGCCATGACGACCCCTCCCGTCCCCACCCGCGCTCTGGCCGCCGACGTCGATCCGGTGAAGTTCGAGGTCATCCGCAATGCGCTGCTCGCGATCACCGAGGAGATGGGGGCGACGCTCCGGCGCGCCGCCTACTCGACGAACATCAAGACGCGCGGGGATTTCTCCTGCGCGTTCTTCGACCGCGACCTGCGCACCATCGCGCAAGCCTTCGCCCAGCCCTCGCACCTGGGCTCGCTCGCCCACATCGTGCCGCGGGCCATCGGAGCCTACGGGCCCGATCGCCTCACCCCTGGCGACGGCATCCTCATCAACGACCCGTACCTGGGCGGGGTGCACCTGAACGACATCACTCTCATCACGCCCGTCTTTCACGAGGGCGCGCTCTTCGGCTACGTGGCCAACATCGCGCATCACGTGGACGTGGGCGGAGGCGCCCCGGGCAGCATCGGAGTGTCGAGCGAGATCTACCAGGAGGGGCTGGTGATCCCGCCGGTGCGCTTCGTAAAGGGCGGCCAGATCGACCCGGACATCTTCGCCTTGATCCGCTCGAACTTCCGGGGCACCCGCGAGATCTCCGGCGACTTCCGCGCCCAGACAGCGGCGAATCGCCTGGGCGCTCTTCGGATCGAGGCGATGGTGGGGCAGCACGGCGCCGCCACCCTGGTGCATTACCTGGACGAGCTCCTGCGCTACACGGAGCGGCGCACGCGGGCGGCCTTCGCGGAGTTCCCCGACGGCCGCTTCGCCGCCGACATGCTCATGGACGGCGACGGCGTCACCGACGAGCCGGTGAAGCTCGCGGCCACCGTCACCGTCGAGCAGGGCCGCCTGTCTGTCGACCTCACCGGCTGCGACGACCAGCGTAAGTCGCCCACCAACGCCACCTCGTCGCAGACCTACTCGGGCGTGGTGTACGTGCTCAAGTGCCTCATCGATCCGGACATCCCGGTGAACGACGGCTTCTATCGCCTCATCGACATCCGGAGCCGCCCCGGCTCGGTCGTGCACGCGCGGCATCCCGCCGCGGTGGCCGCGGGCTGGGAGATCGCCATGCAGCTCTGCGACCTCCTGTTCAAGGCGCTGGCCCCCGCCCTGCCCGATCGCGTGGTCGCGGGCACCAAGGGCTGCGTGTGCAATATCGCGTTCGGGGGCATCAATCCGGCCAGCGGCGAATACTTCACGTACTACGAGACCATCGCGGGCGGCTACGGCGCCACCCTGACCACCGACGGCATGGATGCGGTCCAGGCGCACTTCCAGAACACGGAGAACGCGCCGGTGGAGGAGACGGAGGCCAATTACCCGGTGCGCATCCTGCGCTATGCCCTCATCGAGAACTCGGAGGGCGGCGGGCGGCATCGCGGCGGCCTCGGCGTGCGGCGCGACTACGCCTTCCCCGGCCACGAACCGAGCTTTTCCATCCTCTCCGACAAGGCGCACTACGCGCCGTGGGGCCTCTTCGGCGGCGGCGCGGCGCGCCCCGCGAAGTACATCCTGAACCCGGACACGCAGCAAGCGCGCGAGCTGCCCTCCAAGATCACTTTCCAACTGGCCCCCGGTGACGTGGTCAGCGTGCAGACACCGGGCGGGGGCGGCACCGCCTCTCCGCTCGAGCGCGACCCGGAGCGCGTGGCCGCCGACGTGGCCCAGGGCAAGATCTCGGCGGAGCGCGCCCGAACTGTCTACGGCGTGGTCGTCGATCCGGCTACGCAGGCCCTCGACGCCGCGGCCTCCGCCGAGGTGCGGGCGAGGAACGGTCGATGACGGCATGGCGGGTGGGCATCGATATCGGCGGCACCTTCACCGACGCGGCCCTCGTGGATGGCGAGACGGGTCAGGTGCGCGTGGTCAAGGTCCTCACGACCCCGGAAGACCCCGCCAAGGGCTTCATGATCGCGCTGGAGCGCGGCCTCGCGGAATGCGGGGCGGGAGGACGCGACGTGGCGGCGGTGGTGCACGCCACCACCGTGGCGACCAACGCCATCATCGAAGGCAAGACCGCGCGCGTGGGCATGCTGGTGACGCGCGGCTTCCGTGACATCCTCGAGATCGGCCGGCAGATCCGCTCGCGGCTCTACGACGTGCATCTGCAGAAGCCGGCTCCCCTCGTGCCCCGGCGATGGAGCCTCGAGGTGAGCGAGCGGCTCGACGCCGAGGGCGCCGTGCTCGAGCCGCTCGATGCCGACGAGGTGCGCGCGGCGGTACGCCGTCTGCGCGCCGAGGGTGCGGAAGCGGTGGTCATCTGCTTTCTCCATGCCTATCTGAATCCGGCGCACGAGCGCGCCGCGGCGGCCATCGTGCGAGAGGAGATGCCGGGGACCTGGCTGTCCGTCTCCTCCGAGGTCTGCCCGGAATTCCGCGAGTACCTGCGCGGCAGCACCGCGGCGGTGAACGCGGCGGTGATGCCCATCGTGTCGCGCTACGTGGACGCCCTCGAGTCCCGGCTCGCTGCCCTCGGCGCCACCGCGCCCTTCTACGTGATGCAGTCCAACGGCGGGGTGATGACGTCGGCCTCGGCCAAGGAGCGGCCCGTCTACATGGTCGAGTCGGGCCCCGCCGCGGGCGTCATCGCCGCCGGGGCGGTGGCCGCGCCGTACCGCTATGCCAATGTGCTCTCCTTCGACATGGGGGGCACCACGGCCAAAGTCGGGCTCATCCAGGACGGGCAGCTCAGGCTCTCCACCGAGATGGAGGTCGGCGCGCAGGCGGTGACGCCTCTCGGCGAGGGGCGGGGCGGCGGCTATCCCGTGCGCACTCCGGTGATCGACTTGGTGGAGGTTGGCGCGGGCGGAGGCAGCGAGGCGTGGATCGACGCGGGGGGCGCGCTTCGCGTCGGGCCGCGGAGCGCGGGGGCCCGGCCGGGCCCGGCATGCTATGGCCTGGGTGGCGTCACTCCGACCATCACCGACGCGAACCTGGCGCTGGGCCGCCTCGACCCGGCGTTCTTCCTCGGCGGCGAGATGGCGCTCGACGCCGACGCGGCCCGGCGCTCCATTGCCGAACACGTGGCGGCGCCGCTCGGGCTCGATGCGCTCACCGCGGCCAGCGGCATCGTGGAGATCGCCAACGCCCACATGATCGCCGCCATGCGCCTCGTGTCCGTTCAGCGCGGCTATGATCCACGCGACTTCGTGCTCGTCGCCTTCGGCGGCGCCGGCCCCCTGCACGCCAACGCGCTGGCGCGCGACCTCGGCATTCCCACCGTGCTCGTGCCTCCCAGCCCCGGGATCGCATCCGCGCTGGGCATGCTCGCCACCGACATCCGCCACGAATTCGTGGCCACGCGAAGGCTACGGCTGGAGGGCCTCGCGCCCGCGGCCCTCGAAGCGCTCTTCGCGGATTTCGTCGCGGAAGGCGACGCGCGCCTGACACGCGACGGCGTGCCGCTCGCCGACCGGCGCATGCAGCGAAGCGCCGACCTCCGCTACCACGGCCAGTCCTTCGAGCTGCCGGTGATCGTGCCGCCCGGCTCGCTATCGGCGGCCGACGTGGTGCGGGTGAGCGAGCAGTTCCACGCCATGCACGAGCGCGCCTACGGCTATGCCGCGCCCGACGACCCGGTCGAGCTGGTGAACATCCGGCTCGCCGCGGTGGGCGTGACTCCGAAGCCCCGGCGGGCGCCCCTGCCCGCGGGCGGGCCGACGGCCACCCGGGCGCGGAAAGGCCACCGTGATATCTGGTTCGCCGAAGCGGCCGGCTTTCAATCGACCCTGGTCTACGACCGGGGCAAGCTCCTGCGCGGCAATGTTCTCGCCGGCCCCGCGATCGTCGAAGAACCCGACGCGAGCACGCTCGTGCACCCCGGCTGGACCGCCACCGTGGACGAGTATGGCAACCTCGTGCTGGGCCCGTCGCCCCGCTGACGGCTACATTCTCGGGGACGCTTCTCCGCCCGCCCTCTGCCGTAAAATATCCGCATGTGCAGCCCGCGCTGCTTCGACTACTGGTCTCGCCTTCTCGCCCTGGCCGACGCGCAGTCTGACGGCGGCTCTGGGCTGAGCCGGCGCGGCTTCCTCGCCGCCTCCGCCGTGCCGTTCCTCGCCGCGGCCTCCGCCTCCTCTGGCACGAGCGTGCTTCGGACATAGCGGACCTTCTTCCCGCTGGCCGTCATTTTCTTCCCTGTTTCGATAGCGCTCTTCTGTGCCGCCCCCAGCTGATCCATCGTGATGCCCTCCAGGCTGCGCTCGACCATGTAGACCACCATGAGCACGCTCTCCCTTCCGATTCAGGGCCATTCACTGGTAGGACACGCGGGAATTTTGAGCGTGCTCCTCGAGTCTGTCAAAGCCACGCTGGCTGCCCACGCCTCGACCACACTACGAGCGTCGGAGGTCGCGGGTACATACGTCGGTGGAATCGGTAGCCTACACGGCAGGGTTCTCGGTGTACTTGACGGTCAGCACCGGACACGGAGCCAGTCGCACCACCTTCTCGGCAACGCTACCCAGGACCATGTGCTCCAGTCCGGTGCGGCCATGGGTCGCCATAACGATGAGATCGGCATTCCGCTCCCGGGCGAGGCGGACGATCGTATCGGCAGGGCGTCCGATTGCGATCACGACTTCCCACGTGCCGCGGTAGGCCTCCGGTACGAGATCACGGAGTCGGGTCAGCGCCTCGTCACTGTAGTCCTGGCGTACGACCGTCGGGTCTGACACGGGAGCGATAGCCAGGCGGCCACCGGCCACGACATCAAAGCCCGCTTCTAATCCTGAAGATGGGGCGCCGGTGACATAGTAGACACCCGTCCGGGCGTCCACCGGCTGCACATGGAGGAGCGTGACCTTGGCGCGATGCAGGATCGCTTCTTCGATCGCATACCTCAAGGCGTGATTTGCCGGCTCGGAGAAGTCCGTCGGAACGATCATATGTCTGAAGGCCATGTTGTGAGCCCCCTCGCACTTCGGGCATGAGTGGCGTGACCCGTCCTCAGCACCGGAATGACTAGCATCAAGCGTGCCTGATCCGAATCTGACAGAAATCACGATGTTACGCGGCAGCCGAGAGGTCGGCGCCTCTGTCGGCATCCCCAGTGGGGCAGTGGCGCCCCTCTGCCCTCGCCTACCGCCCCCGGGGGATCAGAGGGTTGCCAGATCACCAATCCCGGATAGTCCCGGACCGAGGAAGAACGTGGAGGATGAGGACTGGCCGTCGGCCGCGCGCGCTACTGGTCCGGCGTGATGGACACGGCGATCACCTTGTTCCCGTCGCGGGAGACGTATCCCACCACCGTGACCGAGTCGCCGTTGTTCAGGAACTGGTAGGAGCTCTGGTCTACGCGGGTCAGGTCGACCTCGAAGCTGCTTCCGCTATCGGGGGCGAACCCCATGGTCGTGCCCGCGACGAATAGCACCCGACCGTGGAAGCTCAGAAGCTCCTGCGCGGTCGCCGCGCAGACGAGGGGCAGCGATAAGCTGATGACGACCAGGACCGGCCTGATGGCTTTCTTCGCTTTCGTCGCCCAGCCACTGTTCCTCATCGTCGGCATTATGCACCTCGGTCGCCTCATGCAGGAAGAAGGACGACGGCGGCCGCCGCCCGCGTCTAACGGAAGGTGAAGCCGACGTAGCCACGGTCGGCGACCTCGTCGCACTTCTCCCGGTACTTCGGGGCGCCGCCGGCATAGACGATGAATCTGCGCTTCTGCTTGCCCGCCACGTTGGAATTGATGCCCATCATCCAGGAATCGACCTGCGTGAAGAGCATGCGCCTCCCCGTCTCGTGCACGTGCTGGGTCCAGTCCCGCTCCGCGTCGAGGGTAGGCTCCACGCGCGCGTAGCCCTTCTCGCCCATGTGTCCGATGAGCGCAGTCACCCAGTCCACGTTCTGCTCGATACAGCGCGGGATGTTGCAGAACGTGGCGGCGTTGTGGGGTCCGACCAGCGTGAACAGGTTGGGAAAGCCCGCGATCTGCAGGCCGAGATAGGTGCGCATGTCGACCCCATGTTCGGAATCGCTGGTCTTGACGCCGGCCGGGGTGATTCGCTCGATCGGCGTCTCGCGCACATCGACGAGGCGAACATTCGGCTGGTTGAAGACCTCGTAATAGCCGCTCTCCAGCGGTACGCGGCGGGTACCGAAGCCGTGGTTCGTCGGGATCAGCTTCTCCGCGACTTTCGGGTCCTTGACCCGTTGACGGATCTTCCGCCGCATGAACTCGGTGATCGTGGCGTTGGCTTCCTGGTCGATCAGCACGTCCCGGAAGTTCCCCATCCAGATGCCGAAGCCAGGCTCCCCGTAGAGCTTCTCGAATAACGCCTCGCGCTCCTCCGGGCTCACCTCGAGCGCGTTGCGCGGGTCGGCTTGGTGGATGAAGCAGCCGAAGGACTCACGGCAGACCGCGAAGATCTCCGGATAGGTCGTCTTGATGCGGGCCTGCGTGGCCGCGTCCATCGGGCGGTTGTGCAGCGGCGCGCACCAGTTCGGGGTGCGCTGGAAGACGGTGAGGTGCCCGACGGTCTTGGCGATCTCGGTGATCGCCTGCACGCCGGTCGCGCCGGTGCCGATCACCGCCACACGCTTGTTCCTGAAGCTGACCGGCCCGTGCGGCCAGGTGCCGGTATGGTAGGACTCACCGCGGAAGGTCT
>WNGF01004121.1_pt1 | contig 19197 bp, 15 predicted proteins | sample 5400641 | NCBI WGS metagenome assembly WNGF01 (sample SAMN13153371, study PRJNA577476) | soil metagenome | isolation source: 80 cm soil or saprolite under grassland replicate 2 | place: USA:California | collected 2016-06-15
CGCTCGACCTCTTCGCGCCGATCGCACGCGCGCGCTCGACAACGCTTCAGCGCTTCGGCGTCGAGCCGCAGCGCTACCTCGTGTGCACGATCCACCGACAATCGAACGTCCAGCCCGACCGCCTGCGGCGGATCGTCGCGGGACTGAACCGGCTGGACGAGCCGATCGTGTTCCCGGCACACCCGCGCACTGCTTCGGTCGTGTCAGGTCTCGGACCGCACGTGCAGCTCGTCGCTCCGCTCGGGTACCTCGACCTCTCCGCGCTCGCGGCACAAGCCCGCGTGATCCTCACCGACTCCGGCGGGCTGCAGAAGGAGGCGTACTGGTACGGCGTTCCGTGCGTGACGCTCCGACCGTCGACGGAGTGGATCGACACGGTGGAGGTCGGCGCCAACGTGCTCGTGGACGACGACCCGGCGGCGCTCGAGCGCGCCGTTGCAAGCGCGAATATGCCGAAGGAACGGCCGCTGCTCTACGGCGACGGTCATGCCGCAGAGCGAATCGCGGCGGCTCTGTACCCTTCGCGCGCGTGAGCTGGGACGTTGTAGTGATCGGTGCGGGCTATGTGGGGCTGCCGCTTGCCCGGACTTTCGCCGAGGCCGGACAGAAGGCCGTCGTCGTCGACATCGCCGAGCCGCTCGTGGAAGCGCTCAACCGCGGCGAGAGTCACATCGGCGACGTCTCGTCCGAGACGCTCAAGCCACTCGTCGAATCCGGCGCGGTCGCCGCGACGACCGACTTCTCCGTCGTACGCGACGCGGGCGCGATCCTCATCGCCGTTCCGACGCCGCTGTCGCCCCAGCGCGAGCCGGACCTCTCGTACATCGAGCGTGCCGCGCGCGACGTCGCGCCGCACCTCCGCGAAGGCCAGCTCGTCGTTCTCGAGTCGACGACGTACCCGGGAACGACGCGCGAGATCCTGCTGCCGCTCCTCGAAGAAGGCAGCGGCCTGAAAGCAGGCCCTGATTTCCATGTCGCGTTCTCACCCGAGCGCGTCGACCCCGGCAACCACACGTTCACGACGAAAACCACACCGAAGATCGTCGGTGGCATCGATACCGCTTCAGCCGAGGCTGCCGCAGCGCTCTACCGCAAGGCGATCGACGAAGTGCACGTCGTCTCGACTCCGGAAGCCGCGGAGCTGACGAAGCTGCTCGAGAACATCTTCCGCTCAGTGAACATCGCCCTCGTCAACGAGCTTGCGCAGCTCTGCGATCGGATGGACATCGACGTCTGGGAGGTCGTCGAGGCCGCGGCGACGAAGCCGTTCGGCTTCATGTCCTTCAAGCCCGGGCCCGGTCTCGGCGGACATTGCATCCCGATCGACCCCTTCTACCTGACGTGGAAGGCGCGAGAGTTCGACTTCTCGACGCGGTTCGTCGAGCTCGCCGGCGAGGTGAACAGCAACATGCCGTACTTCTGCCGCTCGGTCGTCTCGCAGGCACTGAACCACGGAGCGCAAAAGTCCGTCAGCGGCTCGAAGATCCTGATTCTCGGCGTGGCCTACAAGGCCGACATCGACGACGTCCGCGAATCGCCTGCCGAGAAGCTGATCGAGCTGCTGCGCTCGGCCGGCGCGGAGATCGCGTACCACGATCCGCACGTGCCGGAGTTCGACGGCCTGCGGTCGGTCCCCCTCGAGCCCGCGGAGTACGACTGCGTTGCGATCGTGACGGCGCACTCGTCGATCGACTACGCCGACGTCGTACGTCGCGGCAAGGTGATCGTCGACTTCCGGAACGCCACGAAAGGCATCGAGACCGAGGACAAGGTCTGGAAGCTGTGAAGAACGTCGCCGTGGTCGGCCTCGGCTACTGGGGCCCGAATCTCGCACGCAACTTCGACGAGTTGGGCGCTCTCGTCGCGCTTTGCGACCTCGACGCCGAGCCACGTGAGCGCTACGGCGCGCGCTACCCGAACGTGCGCGTGTTCTCGGACTACGGCGCTCTGCTTGCCGAGGACTCGATCGACGGGGTGATCATTGCGACGCCGGTGCCGACGCACTACGCGCTCGCGAAGCGGGCGCTCGAGGCGGGAAAGCATGCGCTCGTCGAGAAGCCGCCGGCCATGCGCGCCTCCGAGATGGAGGAGCTCGTCGCGCTCGCCGCGTCGGCGTCGCTCGTGCTCATGCCCGGCCATCTGCTGCTGTATCACCCGGGCGTTCGCAAGCTCAAGGAGCTCATCGAAGCCGGAGAGATCGGCGACGTGCTCTACGTCTACGGCAACCGGCAGAACCTCGGCAAGATCCGCCGGGACGAGAACGCGCTCTGGTCGCTCGGCGTGCATGACCTGTCTGTCGTCCTGCACCTCCTCGACGAGGAACCGTCGGAGGCGACGGCGCAAGGGCGCGACTTTCTCAGCGAGCATGTCGAGGACGTCGTCTTCTGCTACCTGCGCTTTCCGTCGGGGCGGATCGCACACATGCACCTCTCGTGGCTCGATCCGCACAAAATGCGCCGCATCACCGTCGTGGGACGCGAGAAGATGGTCGTCTTCGACGACATGGAGCTCGACCAGAAGGTGACGATCTACGACAAGGCGCCGGAATCGGCGCCGACGAGCTACGGCGAATGGCTGACGCGCACCGGGGACGTCTTCAGCCCGAAGATTTCCAACGTCGAGCCCCTGAAGGCCGAATGTGAGGCCTTCCTCGAGCTGATCGACGGCCGCGGCGACGGCCGCAAGGTCGCGCAGGACGGGCTGAAGGTCGTCCGCACGCTCGAGCGCCTCCAAGGAAGCCTCGACGCCAGGTGATCGTGTTCGTCCCCTTTGGCCCCTCCGTACTCGCCGGCGGTGCGGCTCTGCCGCACCGCTCACCAACCGACCGCCGAAGCAGCGTCGCGCCGAACGCCGACCGATGCGAGCGCCGCAGGCGCGAGCCCCGAGCGCGAGCGAAGCGAAGCAAGGGACAAGCAACTGGCTGACATCCATCCAACGGCGGTCGTCTACCCGGGAGCAGTGCTCGGCGAGGGTGTCAGGGTGCTGGAGGGAGCCGTCGTCGGCAAGCAGCCGACGCTCTCGCCCCGCTCGACCGCGAAGCGCGAGGAGCTGCCGCCGGCCCACCTCGGCGAGGGCACCGTCGTCTCGACGGGCGCGATCGTCTTCGCCGGGACGACCATCGGCGCGCGTGTCATCCTCGGCGACCAGTCGTGCGTGCGCGAGCGCGTGACGATCGGCGACGACGTCGTGGTGGGTCGCGGCTCGCTCGTCGAGAACGACACCACGATCGGCGCGCTCACGAAGATTCAGGCGGATGCCTACATCACCGCGTATTCGGTGCTCGAGGACAACGTGTTCATCGCCCCGTGCGTGGTCACGACGAACGACAACTTCATGGGCCGCACGGAGCGCCGGCGCGGGCTCGTGAAGGGCCCGACGATCCGCCGCGGCGCACGCGTCGGCGGCGGCGCAGTGCTCTGCCCGGGCGTGGAGATCGGCGAGGAGGCGTTCGTCGGCGCGGGGGCCGTCGTGACGAAGGACGTGCCGGCGCGCAAGATCGTCGTCGGCAACCCTGCGCGCGTCCTGCGCGACGTCCCCGAAGACGAGCTTCTCTAGCGCTTCCAGCTGAGCGTGTAGCGGCCCGCGCCGGGCTTGGCGATCGTCACCTGCAGGTAATAGCGGCCTCCCTTGCCGGCCGCCGGCACGTAGGAAAACCCTTGCCGCGAACCCGGCCGCGCGGCGTGCGCGACGCTGAGCTTGCGGCTCGACCCGGCGAAGACCGACGTTGCCTGCGGACTCCACAGGCGCAGGTGGATGATCGTGCCGGCCGCGCCGGCTACCGATAGCGACAGGCGCCGCCGGGCGCGGAGATCGACCGCGTACACGTCTGTCTGGTCGTCCCAGAAGTCGAGCGTGGCCGTCAGCTTGCCGCGGCCGCCTTTGAGGCGGCCCGTCTGGGCGCCGATGTCGTCGTTCGTCTCGAGCCGGTCGGCCGCCGGAAGTGTGCTCTTGGTGACGGCGGCGAGCGCGCTGGCGATGTCGAGTCGGCCCCAGCCGGAAAGCGAATCGCGCAGCGGCGTACACGCCGCGCAGCCGTTGGCGGCGTTCGCATCGACGGCCGTCCGCTCGAGCAGCGTCGTCACCTGACCCTCCGTCAACTCCGGGCTCTGCGCAAGGAGCAGCGCGGCCGCGGCGGCGACTTGAGGCGCCGCGAACGACGTGCCGCGCGGGCGCCGGTAGTCCTCCGGGCCGCAGTTGGAATAGCCCTGGTCGGTGCATGTCGGATTGTTGGCCGTCAGAGTGCGCGGAAGCGTCGAGAGGACCTCCTCTCCTGGAGCGGCGATGTCGTTGAAGACCGCATCGCGGTCGGAGAAGCTCGAGACGGAGCCGTCGCGCGCAAGCGAGCTGACGCCGAGGACGTGCGGCAGCGCGGCGGGGTAGCCGGCGTACGGCCACGGCGAGCTCGGCGCCTGATCGCTGTTACCCACAGCCGCGACGAGCACTGCTCCCTTCGCCGCCGCGTAGTCGACCGCGGCGGCCTCGAGCGGCGAGTACGTGTCGCGCGACGGGTTGCGCGGATCGCGCAGTCCGCCCAGGCTGAGGTTGATCACCCGTGCACCCTGGTCGGCGGCCCACCGGATCGCGGCAGCCTCCGCCTCGAGCGAGACCGAGCCGTCGGCGCGCACGACCTTCGCAACGAGGAGTTGCGCCGGGAAGGCAATGCCGGCGATGCCCTCCGTGTTGTTGATCCCAGCGGCGATCTCCCCCGCGACGAACGTTCCGTGACCTTCGTGATCGGCAACGGAGCCGCCGACGAAGGTTCGCGTGAGCAAGATGCGACTCGCGAGATCGGGGTGCGTCATGTCAATCCCCGAGTCGATGACCGCGACCTTCACGGCCGGCAATTCCGGAAAGTCGGGCCAGAAGTCAAATGCACGGTCCTGCTGCACGTACCACTGCTTCGTGACAAGTGGATCCGTGGGCGTAAACGCGACGCTGCGGCGGCGCGAGCCGAGCCATTCCACCCAGCGCACGCCTGCGATGCGCCTCGCGCCGCGCACGGTCGAAGCGTCGACCACGAGCACGTGGAGAGGGGCGAGCTCGCGCGACACGGGGCCAAAGGCGCGCAGCTGCGCAGCGACGTGAGGCAGCGGCACGGAACGGTCGACGCCGACGGCGAACCGCGCTGCTTGCGCGTGTGCCGCTCCGGCGAGGGCGACGACGGCCGCCACGGCTGTGGCACGGATCATCAGACGACGACTTCGGCCGAGAGCCCGGCGGCCCAGCCGGACAGGCTGACCCGCGCGCGGTACGTGCCGGCGAGAATCGAAGGCGTATAGGTGAACCGGCCTGCGGTGTCCGCTTTCGTCTTGCCGAGCGAGAGCCACCGCCCCGTCGTCCGGTCCCGCTGCTGGATCTGAACGCGGGCGCCGGGCAACTTCGGCCGAATCGCGCCGACAAGGCTCGTCAGGTCCGCGCTCGCCTTCAGCGACACCCGCGGCGCGACGGTGATCGTCGTCGGAGGCGTGGTGATGCCGCTGCTCGTGACGCGGTAGCCGGCCGGCCCCGCCGCCTTGATGGTGACCGCGAACGTCCCGTCTGCCGCCGTGGCGATCGGGCGCATCGGCGTGAACCTGACGGCGGGCGGCATCTCGACCTCGAGCTGGAGCCCGGAGAGATCGCGCCCCAAACCTGTCAACGTCGCCTTCGAGCCGTAGGTCACGGTCTTCCGCGGGAGCGGATCGAGTGCGAGGACCCCGACGGAGAACCAGGTCGAGCGGAGGCCCAGTGCCGTGCGGACGTCCGGGCCGGAGAGCTCCTTCTCGCCGCTCTCGCCGACGGCCGTGACGGTGTCGACGCGCTGAGACGCGTTCGCCGTCGTCTGGACGTCGAGCAACCGCCCCTTCACCTTCAGCGCCTTCGCAAGCTTGTCGGCGTCGAAAGCGAGCGGTCCCCAATCGTGGTAGGGCGACAACGAGTCGTACGGATCAGGGACCGATACGAGGTAGGGGATCGGAGTCGACTTCCAGACGTCGGACACCGCGGCGGTGCGACCACCCGACGTCGAGAAGAAGTACGTCTTCGCGGTGCGACCGTCGTACGTGAGGATGTCGCCGGCGGTCGCGTCGACTGCCGCTGTCGACGTGGGAGCCTCCGCGTCGAGGCCGCCGTATACCTGGTCGCGCGTGTCGGGATACACGTCGAACGCTCCGGTCTTACGTGTCGCGAGCGCGTACGAGCGCGCTGCAACCGCCTGCGCTTTCAGCGCCTCGGGAAGCCACGTCTTCGGCATCTCCGACGGAACGACTGCGTACAGGTACTGCTCGAGCGGAACGACGTTCACGAGCGTGAGCTTCTTTCCGTCGGACGCGACGGTGAACGTTCCGCGATAGGCCTTCTTGAATACAAGCGGTGCGGTAGGTGACGAGCTGAATGTCAAAGGGCCTGTGAACGTCTCGGCTACGGCCTCACCCGGGAGCTTGAACGTGAGCTGCGGATTGAGCGTCAGCTTGCCGGCGCGGAGGGTGGTCACTACGGCGTCGCCGTCCTTCAGCTTCCACGGTCCGGTGCTGGAGATCGTCACGCTCGCGGTGTTCGCAAGCAGCACGCGCATGTTCTTGACGGTCGCCTCGCGGAGCTCTGTACCGGGGTAGTAGTGCGCAAGGATCTTGTCGTGCGCATAGCCGTTCTTGGCGTAGCCGTACGCGCCCCACTGCCCCATGCCGACGCCGTGTCCCCAGCCGTGCCCGCGGATCACGAACTGCGGCGTCCCTTTCAACGCAGGCGGCATGAAGCGCGCCGAGCCGGCGGCGGCGCTGAGGCCGGAGAGCAGCAGGACGAGAACGGTCGCTCGGCGGAGGGTCAGCACAGGCGCTAGATCAGGCTAGCGCACGCCATCGAATCCTTACGGAACCCTGACTTCCGGCGGTTCCGCTTCGCTGCCGACGGGTAGCAGAGCGGCACCGAACGATGGAAGCCGCGACGTCGATCCTCCCCGCACGCTACCGCGACGTCGAGCTCGTCGCGCACGGCGCAATGGGGGATATCTACCGCGCCACCGACTCCACGCTCGGCCGCGTGGTCGCCGTCAAGGTGCTGCGGGAGGCGTTCCTCGGCGACGACGGCGCGCAAAAACGGTTCGCACGCGAAGCCCGTGCCGCCGCGCGAGTGTCGAACCATCCCAACATCGTGATGATCTACGACGTCGGAGAGGCGCGGGGACGGCCGTACTTCGTCATGGAGCACATGACCGGCGGGTCGCTCGACCAGCGGCTGCGCAACGAAGGTGCGCAACCGCCCATGCGCGTGGTGCGCTGGATCGACCAGGCAGCGCGTGCGCTCGACCACGCGCATGCGCACGGCATCGTCCACCGCGACGTGAAGCCGGGAAACTTGCTGCTGGACGACGAGAACGACGTTCGCGTCGGCGACTTCGGCATCGCCAGCGCCGCAGGGATGGCGTCGCTCACGGCAGCCGGAACGGTGCTCGGAACCGCCGGCTATCTCGCACCGGAGATGGCGACCGGTGAACGCGCAACGCCCGCGAGCGATCGTTACGGCCTTGCGGTCGTGGCATACGAGCTGCTGACCGGCCACAGGCCGTTCGAGCGCGAGTCGCCTACGGCCGAGGCTGCGGCGCACGTGCACGCTCCGGTTCCATCCGTGAGCGAGCGAAGCCACCTGCCGCCCACCGTGGACGCCGTGTTCGAGCGAGCGCTCGCGAAGGATCCGGCCGACCGCTATGCGTCGGGCGCGGAGTTCGTCGCAGGCTTGCGCCACGCGCTGGAAGCGTCCGCGCAGAGCACGCGCACGTATCCCGTCACCGCGCCCGCGGTCTCTGCTCCGAGCCGGCGTCCTGCGGCGCCGCGGCTTCTCGTCGCGGCGGCCCTCGGCGGCGCGCTCGTGCTGGGCATCGTTCTCGCCGCCGTCCTCTTCAAAGATCACTCGGAGACGCGTGCGGCCCCGACCGCGCGCGAGAAGCCGACTACGAGCGCGCGCGCAACGCCCAGGACGACCGCGGCACCCTCCACGACGCCGAGCACCGTCGCGGCTCCGTCCGGCGATCCACACCAGCTCAACGACGAGGCGTGGTCGCTGATGAAGCGCGGCCGCTACTCGGAAGCGCTCCCCCTCCTCCAGCAGGCAGTCCCGGCCCTGCAGGGGACCGGCCCGGGCGACCTCTACGAAGGGTATGCGAACTACAACCTCGGCTTCACGCTCCTCCAGCTCGGTCGTTGCGACGAAGCCGAGCCGTACCTGCAGCACGCGCAGCAGCTCGAGCCGGACCGCGCCGAGGTCTCGCGGGCGCTCGCCTCGGTCGAGGAGTGCTCCGCACCTGGATCGGCGACTCCGAAGAAGCACGGCAAGGAAAAGCACGAGGGCCACGACTAGACTTCGGCGGTGCAGATCCTCGTCACCGGCGCGGCCGGATTCATCGGCTCGAACTTCGTCCGCTACTGGCGCGAGGCCCGCCCCGCCGATCACGTCGTGGCGTATGACGTGCTCACGTACGCAGGGGTGCGCGAGAACGTGCCCGACGACGTCCCGTTCGTGCAGGGCGACATCGCGGATCTCGAGCTCGCGCTGCAAACGCTCGCCGAGCACGAGATCGACGTCGTCGTCAACTTCGCCGCGGAGTCGCACAACAGCCTCGCCGTTCTCGATCCCGGCCTGTTCGCGCGCACGAACGTCGTAGGGACACAGCTTCTGCTCGAAGCAGCCCGCCGACACGGCGTGCAGCGTTTCCACCACGTCTCGACGTGCGAGGTCTACGGCGACCTGCCGCTCGACTCGGACGAGCAGTTCCGCGAGGACTCGCCGTACCGACCGCGCACGCCCTACAACGCGTCGAAGGCGGGCGCGGACCACTTCGTCCGTGCTTACTTCGAGACCTTCGCCCTGCCGACGACGATCAGCAACTGCTCGAACAACTACGGCCCGTTCCAGTTCCCAGAAAAGGTGATTCCGCTGTTCGTCACGAACGCGCTCGATGATCGGCCGCTACCGCTCTACACGTCGACGCAGAACAAGCGCGAGTGGCTGCACGTGCGCGACCACTGCCGCGCGATCGAGCTCGTGCTCGACCACGGGCGGGAGGGCGAGACGTACAACGTCGGCTCCGGAGTCGAGAAGACGATCGAGGAGATCGCCGACTCCGTGCTGGCGCTGACCCGGAAGCCGGCGTCACTGAAGACAATCGTCCCGGACCGGCCGGGTCACGACCGCCGCTACCTGCTGGACTCGACGAAGCTCCGCGCTCAGCTCGGATGGCTTGACGAGATCGCCTTCGAGGCCGGGCTGGCCGAGACGGTCCGCTGGTACGAGACGAATCGCGCCTGGTGGGAGCCGCTCAAGGAGCGCGCACCGGTCGTCGAGACGTCCTCCTGGGGCTAAGAAACGCGCCCCTCGATCGGGGGATGCCCCGCGTCTCCGCGGCGTCGATCTCTAAGAGATGCGGCAGCTCGCAACGAGCCGGACGGCGACGGGCGCCCTGCTTGCGCTCACGGCGGCCCTCATGCTCTGCGCAGTGGAATACACCTTCCACCTGAGCAGCGGGCTCACCGACGTCCTCAACAACTGGGTTTACAACAATGTGATGCTCGCGGCGGGCGCTGCGTGCGTCGCGCGCGGCATCCTGCGGGAACGGGATCGCGTGGCGTGGATCCTGATGGGCGCCGCGGTCTGCGCGTGGGGAATCGGCGACACGATCTGGACCTTCACGGTCGCGAACGACCCGACCCCGCCCTTCCCGTCGATCGCCGACATCGGATTCCTTGCGGTGTACCCGCCCGCCTACGCCGCGATCGTGCTCCTCCTGCGCTCTCGCACCGGCACGCTCCGCGGGAGCCTCTGGCTGGACGGCGTCATCGGGGGCTTGGCCGTCGCCGCCCTCGGCACCGCAGTCGTCTTCGAGGCCGTTCTGGGCACGATCGGGGGGTCACCGGCCGCCGTGGCAACGAACCTCGCCTATCCGCTCGCGGACCTGACGCTGATCGCACTCGTCGTCTGGGCGCTTGCAGTCACGGGCTGGAAGCCCGGCCGCACCTGGGGCCTGATCGCGGCGGGCCTGCTCGTCTTCTCCATCAGCGACTGCCTCTACCTCTACGAGACGGCGACCAGCTCGTATGTGTACGGAAGCCCGACCGATCTCGGATGGATCGCGGGCGGACTGCTGCTCGCGTGGGCCGCCTGGCAACCGCAGAGTCGCTCAAGTGCCGCCAGAGTCGACGGCTGGCCGCTCCTGGCCGCGCCGGCGGTCTTCGGCCTTGCCGCGCTCGGCGTCTTCCTCTACGACCACGAGCACCGCATCAACCCGCTGTCACTCGCGCTCGCGAGCGCCGCAATCCTCGCTGTAATCGCGCGGATGGCACTGACCTTCGCGGAGAACATGAAGATGATCGCGGAGTCGCGCGGCGAGGCGCGGACGGATCCCCTCACCGGCCTCGGCAACCGTCGCAAGCTCTTCGACGATCTCGGCCCGGCGCTGAACGATCCCGCGTGCGACCTCGTCTTGGTCCTCTACGACCTCAACGGCTTCAAGCTGTACAACGACTCGTTCGGGCACCTCGCCGGCGATTCGCTGCTCGCCCGGCTCGGCGCAAACCTCAGCCAGTTCGTCAGCGGGCGCGGAGAGGCATACCGAATGGGCGGCGACGAGTTTTGCATCGTCGTGGGCAACGACGACCGGGAGACGGGCCTCGTGATCGCCGGTGCCGCACGCGCGCTCGGCGAACAAGGCGAAGGGTTCACGATCACCGCGGCGTTCGGATCAGTGCTTCTGCCGGACGAGACGCGCATTCCCGAGGAGGCATTGCGGCTCGCCGACCAGCGGATGTACATGCACAAGCAAGGTGGCCGTCTCTCGGCCGGCGACCAGTCGAGCAACGTCCTCCTCCGCGCGCTTGCGGAACGGCATCCGATGCTCGGCCATCACGTGACCGGGGTCGCCGAGCTCGCGGAGGCGCTTGCACGCAGGATGGGCCTTGCCGAGAACGACGTGGAGTGGGCGCGCCTCGCCGGTGCGCTGCACGACGTCGGGAAGATGGCGATCCCGGACGGCGTGCTCTCGAAGCCGACGCCGCTGAGCGAAGAGGAGTGGCGGTTCGTGCGGGGGCACACGCTCATCGGCGAGCGGATCCTGCAGGGCGCGACGGCGCTCTCCTATGTCGCCCGCTTCGTCCGCTCCAGCCATGAGCGGTTCGACGGCACCGGTTATCCCGACGGCCTCGCCGGCACCGACATCCCCCTCATCTCGAGGATCGTCTTTGTCTGCGACGCGTTCGACGCGATGACGTCGCAGCGTCCGTACGCGGACGCGCTGACGATCGACGCCGCTCTCGCGGAGCTGGAACGCCACGCGGGCACGCAGTTCGACCCGGTCGTCGTCGCGGCGTTCGCCGAAGTTCTCGCCGACCGCGGTGCGCCGCGCGTCGCGCTTGCTTCCTAGACTCGGTCCAGACAGGCGCGCAGGCCGACGCGCCAGTCCGGCAGCTGCGGCGTGCCCCGCTTCTCGCTGCGGAGCACGGAGTACGGCGGCCGCCGCGCGCGGGCGCCCCACTCGGCCGTCGTGATCCTGCACACGCGGCAATCGAGACTCGATTCCTCGAAGATCGCCTCCGCGAACTCCGCCCACGTGCAGTCGCCGCCGGCCGCGACGTGATAGACGCCGAACGGCAGCTCCAAGATCTCCGCCACCGCTGCCGCAAGATGACCGACGTACGTGGGTGCGCCGCGCTGGTCGTGGACGACCGACACCTCGTCGCGCTCTCTTCCGAGCCGCAGCATCGTCCGCACGAAGTTGTGCGACGTCCAACCGAACAGGCCGGACGTGCGGACGACCCACGCGCGCTCGCCGGCGGCAGCCTCGCCGTGCAGCTTTGTGCGGCCGTACACGGAGAGTGGGCGAGGCCCATCTGACTCGACGTAGGGCTCGCGCTTCGCGCCGTCGAAGACGTAGTCGGTGGAGAAATAGACGAGCGGCGCCCCGAGCGAGACGGCATGCGCGGTCCCGCCGACGTTCACAGCCGCAGCACCCTGCGGATCGTCTTCCGCCCCGTCGACGTCCGTCCAGCCGGCTGCGTGAAGCACGAGGTCGGGGGGATCGAGCGGAGGCGGCGGTAGGACGACATCCCAGTCGTCGCGGCCGAGCGCGATCGCGCCGGGAAAGGCCTCGGTCAGCGCAACGCCGAGCTGGCCTCGCGCGCCCGTTATGAGCACGCGGCCGCGTCGCGCTCCGAGAGGATCGGTTGCTCCGTGCTCCACAGATGCTTGACCCGCTCGTCCGCCCAGCACACGCCGTGCTCGTCGGGCGCGGCGGCATCGTACTCCTCCGTCACGTGGTAGAGAAAGAGGCAGTCCGTCAGTGCTTCGTAGCCGTGCGCGAGCGTGCCGGGGATGTAGATCGCGACTGGATTCTCGTCGCCGATGTCCTCCGTGAACGTCTCGCCGGTCTCACGGTCGAGCACGACGACGCGCACCGTGCCCCGTACGCAGGCAAAGAGGTCGTCCTGCCCGCGCTCGTGGTAATGCAGGCCGCGGATGACGCCTTTCCGCGAGAACACGAGATTCGACTGGCGCACGGCCTTCGGCAGCGACGACGCGCGCATCAGCTCCGTGAACCAGCCTCGCTCGTCTTGAAAGCGGCGCAGCGGGATCCGTGTGACCGGAAGCGTCATTCCTTGTTCGCCCCGTTCGCCCGCACGAAGTCGTTAACGGCGTAGTAGACGTCGATCGACTCGCCGGCGTCGCCCCAGAAACCCTCGACGACGTCGTACTCCATCGTGCCCTGGGCGATGTAGTGGTTGTTGACGTCGGTGATCTCGAGCTCGCCGCGTCCCGAGGGCTCGATGCTGGAGATCACTTCGAAGACGTCTGGCTCGTAGAAATAGATTCCCGTCACCACGAACTTGCTCGGCGGCGAGTCCGGCTTCTCGACGATGCGCTGGACGCGGCCGTCGCCGTCGAACTCCGGCACGCCGAGATGTCGCAAGTGCTCGACGTCCGTTTCGCGCGCGAGCAGGATGCGGCCGCCGCGCCGCTGCCGCACGAAGTTGTCGACCACCGGCTTGATCGTTCTTTCGAAGACATTGTCCGCCAGCATCACGCAGACCCTGTCGCCGTCGACGAACCGCTCCGCGAGCCCGAGCGCCTCGGCGATGCCGCCGGGGCGCTCCTGGTATGCGTACGACAGGCGGTCGATTCCGAACTCGTGACCGTTGCCGAGCAGCCGGAGGAACTCGCCGGCATGCGTCCCTCCGGTGACGAGCATCAACTCCGTGATGCCGCCCTTCACGAGAGCCTCGATCGCGAAGCTGACCATAGGCCGGTCATGGATCGGCAAGAGGTGCTTGTTCGTGATCTGCGTCAGCGGGTGGAGCCGGCTGCCCGTGCCGCCCGCGAGGATTACACCCTTCACAGTGCGCGATCGTACGCGATGGTTTGCACCGCCTCGCAGTAGGAGACGACTAGAAGGTGGCCGACGAACCGCGGATCGAGCAACCAGAGCCACCCGTGCTCGCAGGCGAGGACGACGTGCTGCGCCAACCCGCACCGCCACTCGAGCCGTACACGCCCGTGCCGCACCCTCCCGCGGGCGAGCAGCGCGTCTGGAACCGCATGCGCCTGGCGCTGATCCCGATCGCCGTCTGTGTCGCGATCGTGCTCTGGGCCGTGTTCGCGCGCTAGCGCCTTCACCGTCACGCTCGCTCCGCGGAAGGCGTGGCTTCGCCACGCCGCCGTCCACCTTTGTCGAAGCCAGCACGCGACCATTAGTCGCCAATGAGGCACGTGCGCGAAGCGCGCCTGCCGGTCTACCTCGCTGAAAGTGCGTCAGCACTTTCAGCGAATAAGCAGCGGCCAGCCGTACGAGCGCTGTTGCGGCACCCACACGCGGATGAGCGTGCCCGGCGGCGCAGTCACGATCGTCGAGAAAAAGCCCGACCGATTCGTGCGCTGAGTCGCGGCTGCCCAGCGCCACGCGCTGCCGGAGCGCATTTGCAGCCGGTAGGTACGCAGACCCTTGCCCGGACGTACTTGCCCCCACAGAACCGTGCGCGAGCCGCGGCGGGTGACCTGCGCAAGCGGAAATCGGAACGCGTGGTACGCCGGCTTCGCCACCCCGCGGACGGTGAAGAGACCGCTCTGAAAGCGCGCGAGGTCGGGCTCGTCGCGGACGAGAAACTGAATCAACATGGTTACACCCGGCGCTTCGTACGCACGCAGCCCCGACTGACCGACGTACACCGCTTGCAGTTGCGGGCTGACGCCGAGCACGCGGTCGGGTGGATTGGTCTGGTAGCCGTACTCCGTCAGCCACACCGGCTTGCGGCCCAGATCGCGTCGCACCTCCTTCAGCAGGCGGCTCAAATTCGCCATCGAGATCACGTCGCAGGTCGAGCACGCCCCCCCGAGCGGCGACTCGACACTCGGACGGGTCGGATACGGGTTGTGCGCGTAGGCATCGAGCTTCGCGTGCGAGGCGCTCATGGCGCGCACCCACGCAAGCGGGCCGACACCGCCGCTGTTCCCTCGCGGCGCAGTGACCCCGCCGGCAACGAGCGCGCGTCGGTTCGCGCGATGGATCGCGGCGTACGCCGGATTGAGCAGCCGCGTGACGTAGAGACGCGGCGAGGCCGTTGCAAGCGAGAGCTGCTGGTTCGGCTCGTTCCAGATCGTCCACTTGCGGACGAACGGATAGCGCTTCGCCGCGGCGTAGGCGAAGTCTGCAAACGTCGTCTTGCTTCGGGGCACGACGTTCGGCTTGTGCCCTCCGTTGGCCCAGCCGGGCGTGCCGACCAGCGTCACCACGGGCTCGATCCTGCGCGCATGCAGTCCCTTCAGGATCGGGTCGACGTCACCCCAGCGGTACGCAGGATCGTTCGACGCCAGAGCGCGCGCGGGCCGCGTCGGCGCGATCTGATCCCAGTGGACGCTGAAGCGAACCGTTGTGACGCCGAGGTTCTGCAGGAACGCGAGACGCCGCTCCAGCGGCTCCGACCCGTAGAGCAACCATGCGTCGTCCTGGATGCCGTATTGGATGCCGCGCGACGCGGAGGCGGGAGCCGCGTGCAGCGCTCCAGCGATGAAGACCACGGCACCGATCAGAGCAAGACGCCGCACGTCGGCGAGGCTACCCACTCCAGCTAGTCGAAAACGTTGGACAAGTGTTAGGTCGTTTCGGCGGCCAGTGGGGACGAACGGACTCGCACGACGCGCGCGATGCGTTCCGGCAGCCACCAGTTGTAGCGCCCGAAGATCGCCATCAGGCTCGGTACGAGTAACGCACGCACGATCGTGACATCCAGGATGATCGCGGCGGCGAGCCCGAACCCGAACTGCTGCAGGCCGACGATGGATCCCGCCACGAATCCCATGAACGCCGCGAACATGACGAGACCTGCGACCGTGACGATTCGCCCGGTCTTCGCAAGGCCGCGCGCAACGGCGAGCCCGTTGTCGTGGGTCGCGTCCCACTCCTCGCGCATGCGCGACACCAGGAAGACTTCGTAGTCCATCGACAGCCCGAAGAGCATTGCGAAGAGGAAGACGGGAATCCACCCTTCGATCTGGTCGAAACCGATCAGGCCAACCGAGTCGCCGACGCCCCACTTGAAGACGACGACGAGGAGGCCGTACGACGCGCCGATCGCCAGCAGGTTGAGGAGGATCGCCTTCAGCGGCAGGAGCATCGAGCGAAACGCGCGCATGAGCAGCACGTACGTCGCGAGCAGCACGGCGAGCACGAGCCACGGGAACGTGCCGTACGTGAGCGAGAGGAAGTCGACACCGGACGCCGGACCTCCTCCGGCAAACACACGCTCGCCTTCGGGGAAGCCCGCCGCCGGCACCAGGTCGTCGCGCAGGCGGTGGACGAAGTCCTGTGCCTCCGGCACGCCGTACTCGTGCTTGCCGATCACGCGAAAGTGGCTGTACCGGCGACTCGCGTCGATGTATTGCCGACCCGTGCCGTCGTCGATCGCGGCGACCTCGGGATCGCGGCGGAGTTCGCGGATCAGACGCTGCTTCGCAGCCAACGTGGCGGGATCGCTCGCACCGCCCGACTTACCCGTGTCGATGACGATGTCCGTCGGTGCGACAGCACCGGCGCCCACGGCGTCGGTGAGCACGTTGTTGCCTTCGACTGCCTCGAGGTTCTGCGGGATGCCCTGGTTGGAGCCCGGCCCGAGCTGCAAGGCGAGCACCGGCGAAGCGGCGGCGAGCAGCAGGACGACCGAGACGACCGCGACGAGGACGGGCCGGCGCATGATCGTGCGCGCGAGCCGCGCCCACATGTTGTTCTCCTCGTCTTCTCTCCGTTCCAGCAACCGGCGCGGCACGAGCCGCACGCGGTCGAACCGGTCGCCGAGGTAGTACATGAGAACGGGCAGGAACGTCAACGCGCACACGACGGAGACCAGCGGAATCGCGAGACAGACGCCGAAGCCGCGCATGAACGGCAACGGCATGAAGAGCAGGAGCGCGAGGCCGACCGCGACGGCCGTGCCGCTGAAGACGACGGCGCGGCCCGCGGTCGCCATCGTCTGCACGACGGCTTCCTCGCGCGAGGGCTGCACGCGATGCTCCTCGCGGTAGCGATAGACCATGAGCAGCGAGTAGTCGACCGCGATGCCGAGGCCGATCAGCATCACCATGTTCTGCGTGTACGTCGAGATCTCCATGTTCTTCGCGAAGATCCAGACGACCCCGAGCGTGACCGGGATCGAGACTGCGGCGAACAGCAGGGGGAGCAGGAACGAGAACGTTCCGAAAACGAAGACGAGCAGGAGAAAGGCGATCGGGATCGCGATGAACAGCTCGCCGACCTTGAGGTCACGCGAGAAGACGGGATCGAGATCGTGCTCGATTGCCGCCTGTCCGGTGACGTAGACCTTCGCGCCGGGGATCGTCCCCGCCGCGCGGCGCATCTGGTCCGTGTGGCCCTTCGCGTCCGCGGGATCGAGTGACGAGACGATCGACGCGGTCGCCACGTGCGGCGACACGGCTCGAGCGGTGACGAAACGGCCCGTCGGCAGGCGCTTCGCCGCTCGCATCGCGGCGGCGCGCAACTCGGGAACGATCGAGGCGGCGTCCGCGTCGGTGCGCGCGACGAGCGTGAACGAGCCCGTCGACTTCTGTCCGAAGTGATCGTGGAGAACGTTTTCGGCCCGACCCGCGTCGGTCCCCGGCAGCGTGAACCGGTTCGTGAGCAGGTCGGAAAGCCCGGATGCGGCCCAGCCTCCGATCACGAAGAGGGCGATCCACGCGGCGAGGATCGTCTTTCTGTGGTGCAGCACCCAACGCGTCCACCGTTCGATCATTCGCGAGAAGCTACCTTGCGTCGCTTCACACGCGGGGCGTAACGCACTGCCGCATACCAGACGTAGAGCAGGAAGCCGAGCACTCCCACTGCGAGCTTGAGCAAGCGCCTGATCCGCTCCACGCCGAAACCCTACGCAAGCGGCGCGGCCGTGAAGCGAGGGATAGCAACGGCCGGCAGGGGTACGCTTGCCTTGGTGGAGCGGAAACGCAATATCGACGACCTGCAGCGCGAGATCCAAGAGCTGTTCTCCGATCTCTGGCAGGTGCCGCGTTTCTCGGGACTTCGCGCCGGCTTCCGTCCACATGTGGACTGCTACCGCACCCAGGATGCGCTGACGGTGCTGATCGAGCTTCCGGGGGTCGATCCGGCCGCGGTCGACCTGTTCGTCGCCGACGGAACTCTCTACCTCGCCGGCAAGCGCGAGCGTCCGCGCGAGGAAGGCCAGGTGTATCAACAGATGGAACTCGACTACGGTGCGTTCCGGCGGCAGGTCGCGCTCGCCGCGGACGTTGACGTGGCACAGGCACGCGCCACGTACGAGCAAGGGATCCTCAAGGTCGTCTTGCCGCTGGCGGAGCGTGCACCTGCCGGCAAGCGCATGGTGATCGAGGTGACACGTTCGTGAGCGACGAGCTCGTCGAGCCGATCATCGACACGCCCGAGATCCCGCCGATCCTGGCGGTGCTGCCGCTGAAGGAGACCGTCGTCTTTCCCGAGTCGATGGCGCCGCTCGCGATCGGACAGGAGCGATCGATCAAGCTGATCGACGACGTCGTCGCGGGCGAGCGCCTGCTCGCGCTCGTCGCCGTGAAGAACGACGAGACCGATTCACCGGGCTTCGACGAGCTCTATGACGTCGGCACGGCGGCGATCGTCCACAAGCTGATCCGCGTTCCCGACGGAACGCTGCGGATTCTCGTCCAGGGCACCGAGCGCCTGCGTCTCGAGCGCCGCGTCGACGAAGAGCCGTATCTCGTCGGCGAGTTCGTCCCCCTGCCCGACGAGCTCGTGGAATCGCGTGAGGTCGAGGCGCTGACCCGCAACGTGCAGAACCAGTTCGCGCGCGTGATCGGGCTCGTTCCCTATCTGCCCGAGGAGCTGCAAATCGCAGCTGCGAACGTCGAGGATCCGAGCGCGCTCTGCCACCTCGTCGCATCGACGCTGCGCATCAAGGCCGACGAGAAGCAGCGCCTGCTCGAGCTCGTGAACGTCGAAGAGCGGCTGCGCGAGGTCTCGAAGATTCTGAGCCGCGAGCTGGAGGTCGTCGAGCTCGGCACGAAGATTCAGTCCCAGGTCCAGTCCGAGATGGAGAAGGGGCAGCGCGAGTTCTTCCTCCGCCAGCAGCTGAAGGCGATCCAGGAAGAGCTCGGCGAAGGCGACGCCGAACAGGCCGAGATCAACGAGTTGCGGGAGCGGCTCGGGTCACTGAAGTTGCCCGAGGACGCCGAGAAGGCTGCGCAGCGAGAGCTCGCACGGCTCGAGAAGCTCCCTCCAGCCGCCGCCGAGTACGGCGTCATCCGCACGTACCTCGAATGGATCCTCACGCTGCCGTGGGACAAGACGACGGAGGACAACCTCGATCTCGAGCAGGCCCGCCGGATCCTCGACGAGGACCACTACGACCTCGACAAGGTGAAGGAGCGGATCATCGAGTACCTCGCGGTCTCGAAGCTCAAGCGCGAGGTCTCCGGCCCGATCCTCTGTTTCGTCGGGCCGCCGGGCGTCGGCAAGACGTCGCTTGGCCACTCGATCGCGCGCACGCTCGGGCGCAAGTTCACGCGCATCTCCGTCGGCGGCGTGCGCGACGAAGCCGAGATCCGGGGCCACCGCCGCACATACATCGGCGCGATGCCCGGCACGATCATCCGCTCGCTCCGCGACGCGGAGTCACTGAACCCCGTCTTGCTGATCGACGAGATCGACAAGATGGGCGCCGACTT
>WNGF01006935.1_pt1 | contig 19194 bp, 20 predicted proteins | sample 5400641 | NCBI WGS metagenome assembly WNGF01 (sample SAMN13153371, study PRJNA577476) | soil metagenome | isolation source: 80 cm soil or saprolite under grassland replicate 2 | place: USA:California | collected 2016-06-15
TAGATGGTGACGAAAACTATGTCCGCGTGCAGGTTCTTACCAACGAGGGTGCCCTGGATCGTACCAAACAGCTCGCCGTTGTAGAACAGCTGACGAAGCTCGTTAGTACGGCTGCCGGTGACGAAACACTGAAAGAACGCACGTGGGTGCTCTTAACAGAGGCGAAAGAAGGGGGCTGGGGCCTCTGGGGCCATGCGCATACGAATGATGAATTAGTAGCCGCTGCACGGGCTGAAATCGCGAAGCTGAAGTCTGCGTCAAGTTAACATCGTAGTTGAAGACCTGACCATTACGGATGGGTCCAGCGCGCAGATAGGGCTGCGCATTCTGCGTCCTGAGCAGCAACAACGTGGGGCGCAGCGAAGGATGGATCGGGCGTACGACGCAAACACGACCGAACGGAGAAGACACTAATGGCAACGCAACCCCAAGTTGAGTCGGACATGCAGCAGCATGAAGTGCTGCCCGAACCCGCCACCGGCAGCCAGCTCACCGCCCCGAATCTCTCGGTCGAGGTCAACGGGGGCACCTTCGTCTACCGCCGATACGGCAACACGAAGCGCGACACCCCGCCGCTGCTCTGCCTGCAGCATTTTCGCGGCAACCTCGACCAGTGGGACCCGGCGAGTTGCGACCGCATCGCGCAGGATCGAGAGATCATCCTCCTCGCCAACCGTGGTGTCGGACGTTCAACGGGACAGGTGCCGGACACCGTGGCGGCAATGGCGCGCGACACGATCGCCTTCGTCAGCGCGCTTGGTCTGAAGTCGGTCGATCTGCTGGGCTACTCGCTCGGCGGCTACATCGCGCAGGAGATAACCCTGCTCCAGCCTCGGCTCGTTCGCCGGATCGTCCTCGCCGGCACTGCACCGCGCGGCGGCCCGAGAATCCACCGCTGGAGCGACAAGGTGTTCAGCCTGGCCGCAACCGACACTCCCAGCGCAGCCAATTTCCTCGGTGTCTTCTTCTCCGGCTCGGAGCAGAGTCGGACCAAGGGGATGGAGTACCTGGGGCGCATCCGCGCGCGGAAAGCGGAGCCCGACCAGCAGACCGACCTGGCGACCCGAGATGCCCAGCTCGCCGCGATCACCGAGTGGGGAATCCCGGACGAGTCGCGGCTGAACAGGCTCGCCGGGATCACCCAGCCGACGTTCGTTGCCAACGGCGACAACGACGAGATGATGCACACCGCCAACAGCGTCCTGCTGGCCGAAAAGCTCCCCAATTCCCAGCTGCGGATCTACCCGGATGCCAACCACGGGTTCCTCTACCAATACCCGGAGCTGTTCGCCGACCACGTCCGAACGTTCCTGAGCGACGAGGGACTGCTCGGCACTGGGGACATGTGATCATTCGTTACTGAGATGCACGAGGGAGACAGATGACCAGCCGAATCCTGCTCGAACTCGAGGCGCAAGCGTTCGTGGAGGCAGCGGCCAAGCCGCCCTGGCTGTTCACCCTGGGTCCCGAACAGGGACGGCTCGCCCTCGACGAGGTGCAAGCTGGCTCGGTAAGCGAATTCCCGGTCGACATTGAAGACCTGACGATTGCCGACGGCCCCAGCGCACAACTGGCGCTTCGCATCCTCGGGTGGGTGTTCGGGAGTATACAGACGCATGACCGGCTGGTGCGCGAACTCGCGCTCGGAGCTGGGGCCGCCGTCGTGTTCCCACTCTATCGGCGCTCACCCGAGGCCAGGTATCCGACGGCCCTCGAGGAGTGCTACATGGCGGCGCAGTGGGTCGCCAGGCACGGGCACCAACACGGCCTGGATGCAGAACGATTGGCTGTGGCCGGCGACAGCGTCGGGGGCAACATGGCCGCAGCGGTCACGCTGCTGTCCAGGGAGCGCGGCGAACCCGACATTCGGCTCCAACTGCTATTCTACCCGGTGACCGATGCGTCCTTCGATACGGCGTCCTACCACGATTTCGCCGAGGGCTACCACCTGCGGCGTGACGCGATGATGTGGTACTGGGATCAGTACACCCGCCACCCGACCGAGCGCCATGAGATCACCGCCTCACCGCTCCGAGCCAGCGTTGAGCAGTTGAAAAGGCTCCCTGCGGCGCTGATCATCACGGCCGAGGCCGACGTGCTGCGCGATGAGGGGGAGGCCTATGCCACCAAGCTGCGCGAGGCCGGGGTACGCGTCACGGCGGTGCGGTTCCTGGGCACCATCCATGACTTCGTGATGTTGAATGCCCTGGCGCAGACGGCGGCGGCGCGTGGAGCGCTTGCGCTTGCGACTGCCTGGCTGCGTGAGGGGTTCTCGGCTCAGTTCACATAGCTGCTTTGCTCGACAAACATCCTATGGAGGTAGCACAAGCCATGACACCCGAACAAATCAAACGGGTGATCCAAGCGGGCCAGTGGCTCACCATCACGACCGAGCTGCGTCCGAGCAGCAACAAGTCAGCCGCAGGCGACATCCAACCGTTCTATTGTTCGCGCGTGTTTACTATTCCCCTCCTGATCGATTTGCCTGTACGGTGATGAATTATGCCGATCCCAATGGCAACGTGCCGTTGTTGAAGATTGTAATCAAGGGGCATAACGTCTGGGGAGGAGCGCACCCGATTGCGCCAGGCGTGTACGACCCGGATTACATTGCCGATGAAGCGTATGAGGTCACTCCGCTGCATCAAGGCTTTGCCGACGCCGCCAATCGATTTCCGGCAAATGGCCTCAATAGGTGGGAAGTCAATGTCATGCAAGACCTCGTCGGAAAAGGCTTTCCTTTGTTTAGTCTTGTCGAGGGCCAGACGTATGTCGACTACGACCTGATCTCCATCTACAACGACATGCTGTTCAATGGGAGTAAGAATGTTGACGGCCGCGCGTTTGACAAGCCTGAAAACCGGCCCACCAATCTGCAAATCCCGCTGGTAAGACAGCACTAAAGCGATGTTCACGCCGTCCGTCGATGTGTTTCGTCGCGATGGTGCTACTTGAGGAGGAGAAGAGATGACCAGCAACGACGACGCACAGACTAGATCACCGGCAAACGGGTTGATCAGCCGAGCCACACTGCGGCTTTCGCGACGCCGGATGCTCCAGGGATGGGGCGCGGCGCTCACGGTGCTGGGCTTCCTCGGTATCACCGGTTTTGATAATCCAGTTTCGGTGCAAGCACACGAAAAGGAGGATGCCATGTCAGAACATCATGAGTCAGCCAAGCCAAACATTGTGTTGGTGCACGGCGCGTGGGCCGACGGCTCCAGCTGGAGCGCCGTGATCGAGCGGCTTCAGAAAGACGGCTACAACGTGACCGCGCCGCAGTTTCCCCTGACCACGCTGGCCGATAACCTGGCCCGGCTGCGCGAGGTGCTCGCGGTTCAGGAGGGGCCGACCATCCTGGCCGGTCACTCCTATGGCGGCCAAATCATCACCGCGCTGGGCACCGACGCACTGCATGTGGCCGGCCTCGTGTATATCGCGGCATTTGGGCTTGACCAAGGCGAATCGCTTGGCGGGCTGTTGTCAGGGGGGCCGCAGCCCCCGGCTATCGCGCACCTGCGGGTGGATGCGCAAGGCTTTGGCTGGCTGCCCCAGAATGATTTTGTCGAGCACTTCGCGGCCGATGTCGAGCGCGACAAGGCCAACGTGATGTACGCGGTGCAGCAGCCGATCGCGCTGAGCGCCTTCGACGATGTGATCGGCGTGCCGGCGTGGAAGTCGCTGCCGTCGTGGTATCTGGTAGCGAAGAATGATGAGGCGATCCCGCCCGATGCCGAGCGCTTGTTTGCCAAGCGCATGGGCGCGACCACCGTAGAAATCGCCTCAAGCCATGTGGCGATGGTCTCGCATCCGGATGCGGTGGTCAAACTGATGAAGGACGCCGCGCGTACGGTCGGCACTGGCCGCTAAGCCGGGCCGCGTTGACTGACGAAGCCAGCAGTGCAGCTACACTGCTGGCTTCGTCAGTCAACGCAATCTGTCATTGTTTGAGACCAATACGAATCACGATATCAACCCGTGAACAGCGTAACTCGGGTACAATGGGTGCATCTCCCGCACACGCAGGACAATTCTCGTCGGTGGGCTGCCTATCACTGCCGTCTGCTCGAACACTTCGTCAGAGGAGATAGCCGAAATGACCGTTCGATATCTCGAAGACTTGGCCGTTGGCCAGACCTTCGGCTCCGGGCGGCTGCGGATCGAGAAGCAGCGGATCGAGACCTTTGCCGCCGAATTCGATCCCCAGCCCTTCCATCTCGACGAGCAGGCTGCGCGCAACACGCTCTTTGGCGGGCTGGCAGCGAGCGGGTGGCACACCGCTGCGATCAGCATGCGGCTGCTGGTTGAGAGCGAATTGAAGCCGGCGGCATCATCGACGCCGGCTTCGATGAGTTGCGCTGGCCACGACCGGTCCGGCCTGACGATGAACTGTGCGTCGAGAGCGAAGTGCTCGAGGTGCGGCCGTCACAGTCGCGTCCGAACCAGGGGCTGCTGAAACTGCGGATGACGACGCTGAACCAGAACGGCGAGGCCATGCAGGTGGCTATCGGCTACCTCCTGGTGCAGCGCCGTCCCGACGGAAATCCCGTTGAGTAACGTCAATCACCTGATGTCGAATTCTCGATAGTGTCATCTGACGATACTTTCCACCGCTATATGATGCGCCTTCGCTTACCCCTGATTCCTTCCTTTACCGCGAATGCTCTGGGAAATTGACTTAGCGGCCAGGCGGTACAGGGACAGGCGCTTGGCTGGGCTCACCTCCGACAAGATCGCGGTAATCGGGATGCACCAGGGCTTTGTAATCGGGGTGCCGCCGGATATAGCCTGCAACAAACGGGCAGAATGGAACCACCGCAAGGTGCTGTGCGTGCGTGTCGTCCAACGCCGTCTTAATCAACTTGCTCGCCACGCCCTGGCCTTCCAACGCAAGGTGCTGTGCGTGCGTGTCGTCCAACGCCGTCTTAATCAACTTGCTCGCCACGCCCTGGCCTTCCAACTCGTGTGGCACTTCGGTGTGGATAAAGAAGATCGTGTTCCCTCTGCGCCGATACTCCGCCACCGCGAGATGCTGATCGACGTGGGCTTCCCAGCGCTGGGCGGCTTGGTTGTTTTCGATGGTCAGGTTGCTCATCTCTCTGTTTGTCATTGCTGCCTCGCATCCGGCGGCTCGAACGAGTCAAGCGCGACGGCCATCCCTAGAACACCTACTTCCTCGACATACCACGAGGCTGTTATGGAGTTTGGGCCGGCTCGCTCGGTGGGTTCGTACGGAAACCAATCTGGCGATGTGTACCATCGCAGAACGGCTTGTTGTTCGATTGCCCACAGCGGCACAGGGCCATACGTGTGTCTTCGCGGATCACGTGGCCGCCGGGACCTTCAATGTCGTAGACCACCCCATACTGCCGATGCCATACCTGCCACAGCCACATATCACGACCACAGCGCGGACAGAGAAGCGGATCGCACCCAAACGCCGCGCGCATGCGCTCCCGGTACCCTGGCCGACTGACCGACGCCCCATCTTGCCCTGCCGCAGATGATCGCGATACCAGTAGGTCACCGTGCCGCACTCCCGATCACTTGATCCACGCCGCGCATTTCGCGCCGCTCGTGGCCGCTCTGGTCGATCCACACGGCCCCGGTGGGCTGGAGCACCTGGCCCCACACGCCATCAACCATCAGGATGGGCGGGGTATCGTTGATTGGTTGGGTGCGCCAGGTGTCCAGGGGTGATTGGGCGGCGATGGTGACCCGGTTCACGGCCTCAGGTGAGAGGACATGCCCAAACAGAACATACAGTGCCTCTTGCAGATCGCGGATCGAGAGGCCGAGGGTGTAGAGGTACAGCGCCTGATCCAGCAACAGCGGCATAGACAACTGATAGCGCCGCAGCACTTGCCAGCGGCGCGCGTGATTGTCACCGCGCAGTTTGGGTACGTGGAGATCGGGAATAAAGCCGTGGGTCGTGAGCACGCGGCGGGTGTAGGTGCCCGAGCGCTGGAGTGGTACCGGGAGGTGCTGCTGGCGATAGGGCTGGCGATGCACCTCCCGTTCCTCGACCAGGGCCATTTCCAGCGCCGCTTGGACACCGGCAAGCGCATGGCGGCGTAAGTGGGATGCCAATGTATCGGCCAGGTCGGTTTGAAAGCTAGCGTACCAGATGCGCTCAACCTACTGTTTAACGTGGGCAATCGTCGACATGATCATCCTGTTGATGGGCGGCGAATACGCCGTTCAGTATACCCGGTCACCGCGAAAACTGGATGACACTACCTAAATTACAATAAAATTGTGTGACGCGCACCATATGTTGGCCGTTTCGTACACGATATACTTTCAGACACGCATCACACCATTTTAGGTGCTTATAAGCTTGGGAGACACAGAACATTCTGTGTCTCCTATTTGTTGCAGCTCGCTAAACTGCATGCCATGCTGGGGTTGAATTCATGTACCCTCCTCTGTACCGTATCTGACTTAGACGCGTATATCTAGGTTGACTACTATCTGACATAGTCTTCTAGCACGCCTTTCCCGAGTTCGGTCAGCAGCTGTCGCCACACCGCACGCGCTTGTGGTAATCGAAGAAACCATGATTGGCTGAGTTGTGACACGACCCGCTCCTGATAGGTGCATTTCTGGCGGATGTCGAGGAGCGCACATTCGGTTTTGCGCCGCCCAAGTGCTACGTGCCCCAATTATGCTCCTTCTTGCGTTAAGTAGATAGCCGTGATAGGTTTGGATCAGGCCGTCCTCGTGACAATCGTCTCAATCATATCGAGTGTGCCATACAGCCACACGGAGGAATGGCCTCCAACGAGCGAATGCCGTGGCCGCCAGCCGAAGATGCCGCGCAGTGGATCGTGCCAGAGGCGCCAATGGCGGGCGGTGGAGGGAGTCTTGTGATGGATGTGTTGCCACCGACAGATGAGCCCTTCGAGGCAGACCGCGCCGCGAAGGAGCGGGCGCTCACCGCCGAGCTGCAGGAACTGGCTCATCGGGATGACCCGGCGAGCCTAGAGCGGCGCTACGAGCTGCATCGCGCCCTGATCTGGCTGGTTTGGGCAATGGGCACCGCGCGTGGGCAGAATCACGCCGAGCAGGCGGTGGCGATCGCGCGCCGGCTCCAGGATCAGCGGCGCGAGGCGGAGGCCTTGCACGAATGGGCGCGCGTGTATCTCTACGAGCACGGCGATGTCACCGGGGACGATGGTCATCCCACGCGCGAGGAGAGCCAGACCGGGCAGCGGCTGCACGAGGAGGCGCTCCAGATCCGCGAGAGGCTGCTCGGCCCCGATCACCCCGATGTGGCCGAGAGTCTGATGCAGATCGTTAGCCAGGGGCGACTCTGGGCGCCGATGCAGCCCTACCTGCCGATGGCAGAGCGAGCCGTGCAGATCTATGAGCGCGCCTTCGGCCCCGAGCACGAGCGCACCTGTGCGGCGCTCGAGAAGCTGGCGATGCTGCTCCGGTTCCAGAGCGACTACGATCACTGCCTGGCCATCTACGAGCGGTTGCTCGCCATCTACACACGCGTCTTCGGCCCGGAAGAGCACAACCACACCCAGAATACCCTCGCCCAGATCGCATGGACTCACCAGGCCCTCGGCAACAATACCGCCGCGGCGGCGCTGATGCGCGACCAACTCGCGCGGCAACGCAGCGCCCTTGGTGACTACGACCCGTCCGTGCTTTCCCTGATCGTCCAGATCAGCGACGTGCTGCGGAAGCAGGGCCATGTGGCGGAGGCCGATGCCGAGATCGCACAAACCCTGGCGCGGCTGGAGGCTGAGCTCGGCTATGACCACCCGAGCACACTCACATTTCTCTCACTGGTCGGCGGACACTATCAGGCGCGCAATGACCTGGCCCAGGCGCGCCCGATCTATGAGCGGCTGATCGCTGGCTACGAGCGTACCGGGTCTCAGGGCGACCAAGTCATCTATGCGATGACGGCCTTCTTCACCGTGCTCTGGCGACAGGGGGATAGGGCGGGCGCAAGCGACCTTTTCGAGAAGCTGCTCCGGCGCTGCGTAAACCCTGCCCCGCTGATTGCAAGCCTCAACGCGCTGGGCCTGCTGCACGATATCAGAGCCGATACCGCAGCTGCGGATGGTGGCAGCGCGCTCCTGGCGCTCTTCGCGCGGCTGCTGGCGTTCAGCGAGCAGCAGGACGGGCCGGATCACCCCAATATCGCCGCCGTGCTAATCGCATGGGCGCAGCGGCTGATGCACGAAGGAGAAGACGCTCAAGTGGCGGTCATCCCGATGGTCTATCGCGCACTGGAAATCCATCCGCAGGCCCTCGCAGTCCCTGATGGGGATCTGCTCAGGCTGATTCGCAGCATTGATGCGGCGCTGTCTGAGGCTGGGGAGTACGCGGCGGCGCGCGAGCTCTACCTCCGCGCCCGCGACGTCTGCGCGCCGATACTGGGCGCCGAGCACCCACGAGTCATCGACCTGCAGGTTCGGCTTGACCTGCTGCCTGATGAGCGGCCTGTCCATACGGATGGCGACGCCGGACACCAACACCCCGATAGTGTGGAGGACGCTCCCCCGAGTGAGATCCCGGGCAACGCAGCCTTCATGATCTTCCAGTCGCCTGCAAATCAAGCGGCGATCGAACCGCTGCGAGCTACGCTGACCGGCGGCTCGAACCTCGCCGTCGACACGGCGCGGACGCTTGATGTGGCAATCGCATCTTCGGCTGAGGTATTGATACTGCTTCTCACGAATAACCGGGCGGTTGCCCTCGTGGATGATCAGATCACACGCCTGCAGAATCGCAAGGTAATCGGGATTGGCTATGGCGCCGCCAGGGTTTTTGCGCAGCTTGGGCTAGAAATCAATGATGGTGCGTGCGCACACTATGGCACGATGTCGATGCGGTTGTTGGTTGAGCCGAACCGACTGGCACACCTGCCAGGGCTTGGCGATCCGGCCGGTATTCCACATGGCGATGCGACGGGACCGGTCGACCACGTTGGGCTGCATATCCCGAAGACAAGCCAGCTTGTGGATGTGGTCGACGTGATCGCCCGTGTACAGTTTGACCTCAACTATGCGCTGATCGCACGCCAGGGCCACCATATCCTGATCGGCTTGGCCTCCCCGCCAGAAGCGTGGACGCCGGCGTACGCCGATCTGTTTCGTGCGATCGCCCACGCGCTGCATGCCTATGCGGCGCAACCATTCGCCCGCGCGGTGTGGGAGACTCTACAGCCAGGTGTGTATCCACTCACGCTGGCCCTAGGCCGGTCGACGACTGAAGCCTCGGGGCATGAATGGCATCTTCGATTTTCGAAGCCGACCATGTTCTCGGCCAGGCTTACGATTGCGGGCTCCGATAGCGTGATGCTGCTCTTTATGGGGGAGAACCGTGAACATTGGACCCGCGAGGATGGCGGCGATGGCGAGACGCTGACCATCACCATCGACATCGCTGATGCGGATCTCCGGGCGATTGGCGACGGGTATTGGCATATGAGAGTAACGAATTTCGACACCGAACACATTGCAACGTGTGAGCTGGCGATCGATTATGAAGCGTAACCGCCAAGCGACCCTCACGAGCGCGCTAAGGCAGAATGATGCGCTCCGCGGAGAAGGGCTGCGTGGCATAGCGGGCTTGAATGCGATAATACTCGCAACTTCCATCCGCGCTCAGTGACCTGCTCGCGTAGTTCTGTACTGATGCGTACTCAGGCATGGGCTGGGGGAATTCCAAGCCTGTCTGTCAACACAGACAAAGGTGTCTGCCGGAGTTGCGCCAACGCGATCATTACAGACGGAATTCGCTGGCTATTGGCGACCGCAGGCGCCACGCGAGCTCCAACCAGCATTGTATGGCATCGTTCTGCCATCTCCAAATACTCCTGCTTCCATCGAGTGAACTGAGACTGATAGACAGTTCAGGCTAACAAGGTGAAACGCAGAGTTTCATTGGATAGTATAGACTACTTCCTGGTCAGGTTATGACTATAACCATCGTTCAAGCTGCTCAACATGGATACCGCACATTATAAATCGTGAGAGCGCTTTCAGGTGATTACAAAGGGCAGAAGCTCTTTGCGTCCGTCGAAGAGGGACCAAGAGCTTCTGCCCTTCTTGCGCCAATTTTGCCTTCACTAGCGCACATTACGGAACGCGATATCCACAACACCGACGTTTGAGGCTCGGTGACTATCCACGACTCTTTCGCAGACACGCTCAGAAGGATAGCTCAACTTGATGATCAATATCGCGCATGTTTGTTCACCAGACTGTGCTCCAGAACCCCGCTCCTCGAAACCTCCGGATTTCCGGAGACTTTGGCAGACGCTCGATATCCCTGCGTCGCCAAACCCCTCATCCCCAACCTCACAACTGCGCTGCAATGGTCATTGTTTTGCTCAGCGCAGAACTGACGTATAATCTGGCTGAATGACCTACACCGACACGTTCCACCACTCGATCGGCAAAGGAGGCTTCGATGCATATTGCACTCCTCGGCCCTTGTGGTGCCGGCAAAGGATCGCACGCCGCCAAACTGGCGACCCGCTTTGAGATGCTGCATGTCGTCAGCGGCGAATTATTCCGTGCCAATCTGGAAAAACGAACGGCCGTCGGGTTGTTGGCCAGGAGCTATATGGACCGCGGCGAGCTGGTCCCGGACGATCTCACCGAAGCCATGGTCGAAGAGCGGCTGGCGCGGCCGGATACCCAAGCCGGTTTTGTGCTGGATGGCTTCCCGCGCACCCTGGCCCAGGCCGAGGCCTTGAGCGATATCCTGGCCCAGCAGCACCGACAGCTGACCAGCGTGCTCTACATCAGCGTTGTCGATCAGGAGATCGTGACTCGCCTGGCCGGCCGCCGGATTTGCCGCAACTGCCAGGCGCCGTACCATCTGACGTTCAAGCCGCCAGCTCAGGCGGGCATCTGTGATGTGTGCGGCGGCGCGCTCGAGCAGCGCGCTGACGATAACCCGGCAACCATCCGCGCCCGCCTCAAGACCTTTCACGCTCAGACAGCACCGTTGATCCAGTATTACAAGGCCGCCGGGCTGCTGCTTGAAATCGATGGGCAGGGTGAGGTGGCAGTGGTCAAGGAGCGAACGGCGGCCGCCGCCCGCAGACTTCTGTACCCATAGTGGCGAGACATGCGCCCGTTCCGTATCGAACTGCTTGCGAAGACGGGACTTCGGCTGACGCGCGCCGAGCAATGATCAGCGCAACCGGTGCTGTGATGTGTGGTTTAGCTGCGCGAAGGGCGGCGCAGAGCCTGGCGCCGCTGGTCTACCTTCAGGACAGAGAGAGAAGTGAAGCAGTGTATCCGGGCTGACGATTGATAATGTGCGTTATTCATGGCTATCTGCTGCCACATCCACAAACCGTCGGTCATACAGCTGCCGATACACCCCGCCTTGCGCTACCAAGGCTTCGTGTCGCCCACGCTCAATGATGCGGCCGGCATTTACGACACAAATCAGATCGGCGTTGCGAATTGTGCTGAGACGATGCGCGATCACGATCGCGGTGCGCCCCGTGAGCAAGCGTTGCAGCGCCTCTTGAATCAGCTGCTCCGTCAGTGTGTCCACACTCGCGGTCGCCTCATCCAGGATCAGAATATGCGGATCGGCGAGCACCGCCCGCGCCATGCAGATCAGCTGCCGCTGGCCTACCGAGAGATTGACGCCGCCTTCCTGAATCTCGGTCGCATATCCATCGGGCAGCGCGGCGATGAAGTCATGCGCGTTGGCCAGGCGTGCCGCGTCTTCAATCTCGCGCGGCGTCGCGTCAAGATGCCCAAAGCAAATGTTGTCGGCAATCGTCCCCGAAAACAAAAACGGCTCCTGCGGCACGATACCGGTCTGGCGCCGCAGCGAGCGCTGCGCGACCCCACGCACGTCGGTGCCATCGATCAGCACCGCGCCTTTCGTCACATCGTACAAACGCGCGATCAGGTTCGCGATCGACGACTTGCCCGCGCCGGTCGGCCCGACCAGCGCGATGGTTTGCCCAGGCTCGATGACCAGATTCAGGTCGTGCAGCACATACGCCGCGTCGCGATACGCGAACGACACATCCGCAAGCTCGATCCGCCCGACGATCGGCGGCATCTCTGGCGCATTCGGTGCGTCGCGCACCTCGGGTGGCGTATCGAGCAGCTCTAACACGCGCTCGCCACCCGCCATCGCCGATTGCATCGTCGTGTAGAGCTGGCTCAGCTCTTGAATCGGGTCGAAAAAGCGCGTGACATACGCGAGAAAGGCGACAATCACGCCGATCGTCAGCTGATTGTCGATCACCGCTCGCCCGCCGAACCACAAGACAATCCCGGTCACGAGCATGCCCAGAAACTCGACCGCCGGTAGGAACAGAAACGATAGCGTCATCGCGGCGACGTTCGCATCGCGGTTCGCGCCATTCACTTCGTCGAAACGCTCCTGCGACGGTTCTTCTTGCGCAAATGCCTGGATGACGCGAATTCCGGTAATGTTCTCCGCTAAATTGCCAACCACCTCGGCGATACGGTTGCGCGTCTGCCGAAATGCGACTTGGGCCCGGCGCGCGAACAGCCAGGTCACGAGTATCATCAGCGGCAGGACTGTGAACGTGATCAGCGCGAGGCGCAGGCTCAGCGAAAGCATCACCACAATGATGCCGATCAGCACGAATACATCTTCCACAAACGTAATCAGGCCCTGCGACAGTAGGTCGTTGATCACCGCGACATCATTGATCACGCGCGATATCGTCACGCCGACGATGTGCGTGTCGTGGTAGCCGAGCGGCAGATCCTGTAAATGACGAAACAGCTGCCCGCGCAATGTTGCCAAGACTTGATCGCCGATCCAGGATAAAACATATTGGAGCACGGCTGTCGTCACATAAATTGCGATGAAAATCGCCATGAGCAGAAGCGCAAGCTGCGTTAACCCCGCGATATCGCGGCTGGCAATCGATTGGTCGATCGCAACTTTGATCAGGTACGGTACACTCAGCGTCAGCGCCGCCGACATGAGCACGAACGTGATCGCGATGGTCATACGCAGCCAATACGGGCGCAGATACGCCAAAAGCCGCACGACGATGCGCAGGTCGAACGCTTTGCCCGTCTGCTGTTTGCCAAAATCGCGGATGGCGCCGCGCGGACCCATGTTCGAGCCCGAAGAACCGATCGAGATACTCATACGACGCTATCTTATCCTACTACGCCAACGAGCGCTGGCTGGAGATTGCACCACAGAGGCACAAAGGACACAGAGGCGAGGCTGTATTTTTTCCGTCTCCGTGCGCTCTGTGTCTCTGTGGTGAATAATCCCTCGTTGTAATCCCAATCTGTCTTCATCGCTCATTGCTCATCCCTTCCGCGTAGTTGCTGATGATAAATCTCTGCGTAGAGCGCGGATGTGCGTAATAGCTGATCGTGCGTGCCGCGCATGGCGATGTGCCCATGTTCCAACACAAGCACCACATCGGCCATACGCAGCGTCGAGAGCCGCTGCGCGATAACGAACGACGTGCGCCCGCGCATCAGGCGCTCCAACGCCTGCTGAATCAGCTGCTCGGTCTCGGTGTCCACGCTCGCCGTCGCGTCGTCGAGGATCAAAATACGCGGGTCTTTGAGCAGCGCGCGTGCAATTGCAATGCGCTGGCGCTGCCCACCGGAAAGCGTGATGCCGCGCTCGCCGACCAGCGTCTCGTAGCCATCTGGCAGCGCGGCAATGAAATCGTGGGCCTGCGCCGCGCGCGCGGCATCGACAATCGCTTCCATGCCCGCTTCGGGGCGACCAAACGCGATATTCTCGCGAATAGTCGTCGCGAACAGCAGCGTGTCTTGGAGCACAATGCCGATCTGGTCGCGCAGCGAGCTGAGCGTGACGTCGCGAATATCGTGGTCGTCAATCGTGATGCGCCCGGCCGTCACATCATAAAAACGCGGGATCAGATTGATCACGGTCGACTTGCCAGCGCCGGTCATGCCGATCAGCGCGATGACCTGGCCCGGCTGGGCCTCGAACGAGATGTCGTCGAGCACGGACAGGCGGCCGGCATACGCGAACGACACATGCTCGAAACGAACATCGCCGCGGATAGGCGGCAAGCGGATCGCATCAGGCGTGTCGCGCACATCCGACTGCGTATCGAGAATCTCAAACACACGGGCTCCTGCCGCGGAGGCGACCGCGAGCGCCGGCACGATCTGTCCCAGCCGGCGCACCGGCGATGCCAGCTGTGCCAAATAGGTCGTGAACGCCACCAGTTCGCCGAGCGTGAGCTGCCCTTGCACCACCAGCCGCCCACCGTACCAAATAATAATCACCGTGCTGATGTTCGCGATCAGATCCATCAGCGGCGTGTGGATCGCCTCGAGGCGTGATGAACGCACTGACAGATCGAACCAGCGATTGTTCTCCTGATCGAAGCGCGTGACCTCGGCGTCTTCTTGCGCAAACACTTTGACAACCCGCGCGCCGCGGAGATTCTGCTCGAGCCGCGTGGTGAGCACCGCGAGTTGCTGCTGCACCGCCAGTGAGATTGGGCGCAACCGCCGCCCCAGATACAGCGCGCGATGCCCGAGGAACGGTAACATCACCAGCGCGAGCAGCGCCAATCGCGGATTCATCCAGATCAGGATCGCGGCCGAGCCCAACATCAAGACGGTGCTGTCGACCAGGCGTAAGAACGCGCGCCCGGTCACAAAGCGCACGCGCTCGACATCCTGCATCGTGCGCGACAAGAGCTGCCCGGTCCGCGTGCGATCGTGATATGAAAACGACAGCTCGGCAAACTTGCGATGCAGCGCGTTGCGCAAATCGTACGCGACGCTCTGCGACGCCTGCTCGGCCCAGCGCCCTTGCCAGAACGTCAGCGCGCCCTTCATAAGCGTCAACACCAGGAGCGCGATTACGGACTCCAGCAGCAAATTGGTGTCCTTGCCGCCGATGCCGCGATCCACAATCCAACGAATAAACTGCGGGATCGCCAGCGTGAGCGCGTTGATACCGACGAGCGTAAGATACGCGCCCAGCGTCATGCGCCAATACGGCCGCAGATAGGTCAGGCAGCGCACGAGCACACGCGCCGAGTTGTACCCCGGCAAGGGCAGCGGCGCAGGGATGCTCGGTGTATTCGTTCGCGAGATTCGCATGGTACGCTTCCTCGGCTTGAGTGGTGTGGGTGATGCTCCGCGCTTTATCACACATAGGCAACCTTCAGTGCCCCATCGTGTCGGAGTCAACGCCCGGCTCGTTGCCCGTGTCGAGCGCAGAGATGGCGGCGATCTCGTCGCTCATAAGCGCGAAGTTGAAGATGTCGATGTTCTGGGCTATCCTGACGGGGTTGGCCGACTTCGGGATTGCCGCCACACCAAGCTCGATGTGCCAGCGCAGCACGAGCTGCCCGGGAGTCTTAGCGTACTTCGCGGCGAGGGCCGCCACCGTCGGATCGGTCATGGATTCAGCCTTTCGCTCGCGTTCTCGGGTTTGCTCGTGTTTCCTGCATCGGTATGCCATGCGACGATGGCAGGTCTGCTGTCGTAGGCATCCTGGATAGCAGCAAGTGCCGGGCCAGGCGCCGATTGAGCGCAGAAATCTAATGGCGTCTGAAAACGGATCTCATGACTATCAATGTAGCACCTCGACGATCTCCCTCACAGTCGGTAAGCGGTGCCGAGCTGTCGCCAATAGAGAAGTCTGATGTACTATACCGCACATTACCATGCGCGAGGTCAATGGACGGGGCAAACAAGGAATTAGGCGAGAAGCTGGTGATTCGTAAACCACCAGCTTCTCGCCCAATTCCCTCTTTTCCTGCCGCGTTCTTCTCGGCGGCTGGGTCAGAGCCTTCTGTCTATCAGCCCGTCCTCAGGCGCGCGATATGGACAGTATCAACGTACCGAGATAGGATCGAGTCACGGTGCCGCGAGATCACCCTTGAACCTGCCGTGGATCCAATTGACCTCGATAGCCTGTACGCCGCGCTCGCACGCTATGACCTTCCAGCGCCACTCGATATCGAGCCGCGAGCCGAGCAGGGCGTCAACAACCTGAACCTGCGTATTCGCACCGGGGCGGAAATCCTGCGCTGCAAAGTCTTCTCCGACGCGCACCCTGAAGAGGCGTTGCGCTACGAGCAGCTGCTCCTGCAGGCCCTGGCGCAAAGTGATCTCTCGTTTGCCCTACCCGTGCCCCTCGCAGACCGCCACGGCGAGATACTCCAACCTACACCGCTCGGCTGGCTGGCCCTCATCCCCGACCTCCCCGGCTCAAATCTTGACCCGAGCGACCTCGGGCAGGTTGAGTCCCTCGGCGCGGCCCTCGGCGAGCTGCACGTCGCTCTGGCCAGGCTGCCGACCACCCCGCGCCCAGGGCGCGCGCTCTTCCAAGAGTTCTTTCGCTTCCCGCCCGCCCTGCGTGACCCGCTGCTGCTCACGCCGGCCCAGATCGGCGCACCGGACACAGCCGCGACACGTGATCTGTTCGCCTGGTGGCACCAGGAAGCCACGCGCTTGGCAGCCTTTGTTGACGGGCCGTATTGTCAGCTGCCCTTGCAGCTCTGCCATAATGACCCGGCGCCGTACAATGTGCTCGCACGCAGCGGCCAGGTTTCAGGGTTCATCGACTTTGAGTTCGCCTGCCCGGCGCCGCGCGGCCTGGATATTGTGATGGCATTGCGGATGACCATGCGGATCTGGGAGCAGCCCGCTCCCTGGGCCAGCGCCGAGGCGTTCTGCCGAGGCTACCAGCGCGTGGCTCGCTTGAGCGAAGCAGAGGTAGCGCAGCTACCAGAGCTGTTCCGGCTACGTGGGGCGATGGGCACGCTCTGGGCGCTCGGCCGTAATGTGCCAATCGATCCAGCGCGTATGGTCGAGCACCTCGGCTACCTGTGCAACGCGGCGGCCTGGCTCGACCAGCAGGGATCACGACTCGCCGATCTGGTAGCGCATCATCTGGGTGCCTAACGAGCATGACTGTCGGTCGTGGGCTAATCACCTATCAGTCCGGTGCCTGATCCAGCTGTTCCACACTCGTCATAGACACGTCAATACTGAACTGCTTTTTGGAGCGTGCCACCGCGCCTGGTCAGCAGTGCGTGTTCGCGAGATCTCACCGACGACACTGGCTTCATAGGGCGCGGCGTAGCGCCACTCGCACGGCATCCGTCAAACACCGCTGGCTGAGGCGCCAGTAGCGTCTCCGCCAGCCGCAGCCTGAGTTGCGAGAACACACACTCTTGAGCTTTGGAGGGTATTGCTGCGTAGTTGGGAAGGTATCAAACAGCAGTACAATACCTGGCATCTACTGCGGAGTGGGGAGGGTACAGCATCCCAATCATGCGCCGCTGGAGTGAGTGATGAGCAGTGTACAGATAGCAACCCTGTTCCTGGCTGCCGTCGCGGCCGGTGCGATCAACTCCGTCGCCGGTGGTGGCAGCTTTATCTCCTTCCCGGCTCTGCTGCTGGCGGGTGTGCCGCCGATTTCCGCCAACGCCACCAACGCCACGGCGCTTTGGCCAGGCACCGTGGCGAGCGTTGGCGCCTACCGGCGAGAGTTGGCGGTGCAGCGCCGGGGCATCGTGCTCTTCAGCGCCATCAGTCTCCTCGGCGGCCTCATCGGCGCCCTCCTGCTCCTGCAGACGCAGGAGCGAACCTTCGAGCAGCTGATTCCCTATCTGCTGCTGGCCGCCACGCTCATATTTGCTCTGAGCCCGCGAATCACCCGATGGACACGGCAGTGGGGCGAGCATGGGCGCGAGCGATGGTCTCGCCGCCTAGTCGTGCTGGCGCTCTACTTCGGCGTCGCTATCTACGGCGGCTTCTTCGGCGCCGGGCTAGGTATCCTGACCCTGGCGGTGCTCGGCCTGCTTGGCCTGGAGCAGATCCACGAGATGAACGCCCTGAAGGTGCTCCAGGCCAGTCTGGTCAATGGTGTCGCGGTGCTGACCTTTGCGCTTGCTGGGGCAGTGCAATGGCCGATTGCCCTGCTCATGGCCGCAGGTGGGATTGTGGGCGGATACGGCGGAGCCGCGATCGCGCGCCGGGTCAACCCCATCGCCGTTCGCTGGGTGATCATCGCTATCAGTGTGTCGTTAACGGTCTACTTCTTTATTCGGTGAGCTCCATCCTGATGCGCTTGCCGGCGCATGACCTGGCGAATAACTTGACGTGTAAGGCTGACAACGCGCAATATCCGACACGTTCTCATCATGGGGAAGCTGGATGGAGCGATGGAGCATACGCCGCAGCTCGTAAGCTATTCGCGCCGCATGGATGAAGGTTCGACAATCTGCGCTATGGCCTCGTGGCTCGGTCGAACGAGACGCGTCGAGCAGGAGCGAGGTGCGGTCGAAATGCCATTCATGAGCATTCGCGCGCCGAACGCGGTACAATACCGGGGCGTCTGCACGGGAGTCAAAGGCGCAAGCGGAACGAGATGCACGCTGTATTGTTCCACCGCTCAGGTGGTTGGAAAAGGGATGTTGGGCGGCCGCCTCGGCGGCCGGTGACGAAGCGTTACCATCAACAGTTTTGGAAGAATGAATGATCACGTTAAGCGCATGACGAAGGACAGCAGTGGTCATGACCGCGGATGGATATCGTGGTAGTGGACCTCATGCAGAAGGAGAAAAGCGATGGCGGCTAGGACGAGCAGCAGCGATTCACTGGAGGCCCTCAAGCCGTTGGTTGGCGAGTGGAGGCTGACGGCCACCTTCAAGGACATGCCGCCCGCCGATATCGGCGCCCGTGTCACCTTCGAGTGGCTGCCCGGCGAGCGGTTCCTGATCCAGCGCTGGGAGGTTCCGATTGAGGAGGCGCCCGACGGGATCGCGATCATCGGCCCCGATCCCGAGATCTCGGGCAACTACCTCCAGCACTACTTCGACACGCGCGGCGTCGCTCGCGTCTACAAGATGAGCTTCGAGAACGGGGTCTGGAAACTGTGGCGAGACGAGGCGGACTTCTCGCCGCTCGACTTCTCCCAGCGCTACACCGGCACCTTCAGCGATGACGGCACGACCATCGCCGGTGCCTGGGAGATCTGCCACGACGGCACGACCTGGGAGCACGACTTCGACCTCACCTACACCAAGGCATGATCAGGCACTGGGCGACGCTTCTGGCTTTGATTGACGCGACCCCAGCGAGCTATGATGAAGTGCGGGCAACACCGACATTGGGAAGCCGACCACTTGTGGTTATCAGTGCCAATACTGCCTGGTTTTCAAGGGGCGCACCCGCCGATGAC
>WNGF01004122.1_pt1 | contig 19185 bp, 15 predicted proteins | sample 5400641 | NCBI WGS metagenome assembly WNGF01 (sample SAMN13153371, study PRJNA577476) | soil metagenome | isolation source: 80 cm soil or saprolite under grassland replicate 2 | place: USA:California | collected 2016-06-15
CCAGACCGATCTCGTCGCCCTCAATGCCGCCATCGAAGCCGCGGGCGCCGGCGAGGCGGGGCTGCGCTTCGCCGTAGTCGCCGACGAGGTGCGCAAGCTGGCCGAGCGTTCGGCCAAGGCCACGAAGGACATCGCGGTCCTGATCAAGAACGTGCAGGCGGACACGCAGGACGCGGTGGTGGTCATGGAGCAGGGGACTTTGGAAGTGGAGGCCGGCTATCGTATGACCGTGCAGGCCGGCGATAGCTTGAAGGCCATTGCCGATGTCTCCCAGCGTTCGGCCGTGCTCGCCCAGGACATCTCCGAGGCGACACAGGAGCAGGTGCGGGGTGCCGAGACGGTCACTCGAGCCATGCAGTCCATCCAGACCGTGGCCTCCCAGACGGAGCTGAGAGTGCTCGAAGCTCGCCAGACAGTAGCTGAGCTCACCCGCCTCGCCGAGGAGCTCACGGCCAGCCTTGCCCGATTCAAGCTGGCCGCCTAGTGCTCCTCGTGGCCCGGAATTTGCTCTAAGAGAGCCAGGATGCTGGAAGACCAGGAAAGCGAATTCATCCTCGGCATCTTTTTGATGGAGGCTTGGGATACCGTGGCCTCTGTCGAGGACGGGCTGCGCCGATTGGCCGGGGGCGATCCTCCATCCTCGGAGATTGTCGACCCACTTGTGGTGGTCGCCCATCGGCTCAAGGGTGCCTCCGCCCTTCATGGATATCCCGTGGTCTCCGCGGTGGCGCTCGTGATGGAGAACCTGCTCGAGAAGCTGCCGGGCCAGCCGGCTCGGGAGTGGGGGCGCACGATCGAGGCGCTCGGGGACGTCGTGGTGACGGTCAGGCGAGTGCTCGAGATGATCGGCGACGATGGCCGGGAGGACGTGGAGACCGTCTCCCGGCTCCGCGCCCGCTATCCGGAGCTCTTCCCCACCCATGCGGCGTCCGAGCTTCCTCCTGATTCCCTCCGCCGCGCGGAGCACACACCTGCCTCGGCCCCGCCAAAGACGGAGGCGGTGCCGTCGGCGCCCCGGGAGGGCGAGACTGCCGTCGACACGAAGCCCCTTCCGCCTCCCGCGCGCTCGGTGTTCTCCCGTCCCCTTCCTCCGCCGACCCCCGGAGCCATGCCTGGAGGGCCCACCGCCGAGCTCGGTGAGGTTGCCGCAGACAGGCTCCTGAGCGATCTCGAGCGCTTCTTCGCCGAGCACGCCGAGTCCGTGCCGTACTTCGCTCCCGAGGCGGCGGAGCACCTCGAGGTGATGACGCGGTCCATCCTGGCTCTGGAGCAGGTGACGGGAGCGACCAAGGACGAGGAGATCGCCACGCTCTTCCGCGCCGTCCACACCCTCAAAGGCGCAGCCTACACCGTGGGCTGCGCGCCCCTCGGCGATGTCGCCCATCGTATCGAGGACATCCTGGACGCCGTGCGTGATCGTCGGCTCGAGTTCGAGCCGGCCGTGTTCGACGCCGTCCTGGGCGGCGTGGACACGCTCCGGCTCCTCCTCGACGGTTCGGCCAAGACCACGCTCGATGCGCGGCTCGCTGTCCAGCGCACGCTCGATGTCCTCGGCGCTCTCCGGCCCGGCCCCGTGCCCCTCGAGAGCGACGCCGGCCACGTCGAAGCAGAGCCGGCGGCCGAGCCCGCCCTCATGGCCCCCGCGCCCGCCCCGTGGCGCCCGGCCGTCGTGCCCCCTATGCGCGAGCCGCGGAGCACGCGCGACAGCGAATCGAGGGAAGCGCGCCCGAGCATCCGCGTCGGTCTCGATCGCCTCGACGCGCTCATGAATCTGGTCGGCGAGCTCGTCATCGCGCGCAGCCGCCTCGACCAGCGCGTCGCTCAGATCGAGCGCGTCAACGAGCTCCTGGCCTTCAGCCGCTCGCGCATGGCGCAGGCCGTGCGCGATTTCGAGGAAAAGCACCGGCATACTCAGCTCTCGCCCGCCCTCTCGGGGGTCCCCGCGGACCCGGGGGCGGACGTCTTCGCCGAGCTCGAGTTCGACCGCTACGACGATTTCAATATCTTCGCGCGGAGCGTCGACGAGATTTCGGCCGACGTCGCGGAGATCCAGGCCCAGCTCGCCGGCTTCATCCGGAGCGTGGGCGAGGACACGGCCCAGCTTCATCGCCTCACGGGCAGCCTGCGCGGCGAAGTGACGCGCGCGCGCATGGTGCCCATCGGACGGCTCTTCGCGCGCTTCCACCAGCCCGTCCGCGAGGCCGGGCGGGCCGTCGGCAAGAGCCTCGATCTCCGGCTCGCCGGAGAGACCGTCGAGGTGGACAACGCCGTCATCGAGCAGATCGCGGATCCGCTTCTGCACCTCGTGCGAAACGCCGTCGACCACGGCATCGAGAACGATGAGGAGCGCTGCGCCGCGGGCAAAGCCCCCCGCGCGACGATCTGGATCCGTGCCCATCACCAGGGCAGCTTCGTCCACATCGAGGTGGCGGACGACGGGCGGGGGATGGACCCGGCCCGCCTGCGGGAGCGCGCGGTGCGACTGGGCTTCCTGTCGCCCGCCGCCGCCCAGGCGCTCGACGGGCGCGACGCGCTCAACCTGATCTTCCTGCCCGGCTTCAGCACCGCCCCCGAGGTCACGACCTCGTCGGGGCGCGGGGTGGGCATGGACGTGGTGCGCGCCAACGTGGGCCGGCTCAACGGCGAAATCGACGTGCAGAGCGAGCCCGGCGCGGGCACCCGGATCACCATCAAGCTTCCCCTGACCGTGATCATTTCGGATGCCTTGCTCGTCCGGGCGGGGGGCGAGACATTCGCGGTGCCCATGCACGCCGTCCGCACCGTCATCCAGGTGCGCCCCGAGGACGTCGTCCGCGCAAGCGACCGGGAGCGGGTGGTGGTCGAAGGGGAAGAGGTCGACCTGATCCGTCTCGACCAGGCGCTCGCCCTGCCCGCCGGGCGGACTCTCGCTCGGCTGCCCGTGCTCGTGGTGCGCTCGGGCGTGCGTCCGCTGGCCGTGGCGGTGGAGGAGCTCGTCGGGAAGGAAGACGTGGTCATCAGGAATCTCGGTGGCCTTCTCGAGCGCGTGGGTCCGTTCGCGGGCGCCACCATCACCGGAGCCGGGCGCGTCATTCTCCTCGTGGACCCATCGCGCCTCGCCGAGTCGGCGGTGGGGTCGCGGCGCGCGGAAGCGGTGCCCGCCGTCCCGCGGGAGCGTGGGTCCGCGCGTGCGCGGACGGGAAGGACGACGCGGCGCATCCTGCTCGTGGATGATTCGATCAGCGTCCGCAAGTTCGTGGGGCAGATGCTCGAGAAGGCGAACTTCGAGGTGGTCACGGCCAACGACGGGGCGGAAGCCCTGCGCCGCCTCGGCGACACCGCGGTGGATCTCGTCATCACCGACCTCGAGATGCCGCGCGTGAGCGGCTACGAGCTCATCCAGGACCTGCGCGCGCGGGCCTCCACGCGCGCGGTGCCCGTGGTCGTGCTGACCACGCGCGCGGGCGCCAAGCACGTGAATCTCGCCCGAAGCCTCGGCATCGTGCACTACGTCGCCAAGCCGGTGGACGAGGAAGTCTTCGTGCGTCTCATCGGATCGCTGACCGCGCGGGGCGCGGCCTCGCCGGCCACAGAGGTCGTGCGGTGAGCGGTCGTTCCGCCCCTCGAGTGCTCATCGTCGACGCCGACCCGGCCAAGCTCTCCGTGCTCAAGGCGGCCCTCACGCACGCCGCCTATCACGTCACGTCGGCGACGAGCGCCTCCTTCGCCCTCACCACCCTCGAGCGCGACCGGCCCGATCTCATCGTGAGCGGCAACCGCACTGAAGACATGGACGGTGTCGAGTTCTGCTCCATCATCCGGAGCGACCCGGCCACTCACGATATCCCCTTTCTCCTTCTGTCCGGTCCCAAGCGTCCGACGCCGTGGGCGGTCGCCCAGGCCGGCGTGGACATGCTGCTCGCGGGAGACTTCGTCGTCTCCGTCGTGCTCGATCGCATCTCGAAGCTCCTCCGCCACGTCGAGGTGAAGAACCAGCCGGGCCCGCCCGCCTCGCCCCCCCTGGCCGCCCCGTTGCCGCTTCCCTCGAAGGTCGCTCCGTCGCGCGCGGGGGCGGCGGAGCGCACACTCGAAGGCTCCTTCGGCGTGCTCGATCTGGCCGAGGTGACCCAGGCCATCGCGCTGGGGGGCAAGACGGGGCAGCTCTCCCTACAGCTGGCGGCGGGCCAGGGAGCGATCGTCTTCGACTCCGGGCGGGTCGTGCACGCCGAGTTCGGCGGGCGCAGCGGCGAGAGCGCCTTCGGCGCCATGATCTCATCGGCCCAATTCGATCCCGCGGGCACCTTTCGTTTCATGCCGGGGGCCGAGCTCCCTGCCGGCTCGGGACCTCGCACCATCCAGAAAAGCGTCGACCAGCTTCTGCTCAGCGTCGCTTCAGAAATCGATGAGGGGCAAGCCGCGGCGGGAATGCCGCCTCCGCCCCAGAGGACCTAGACTATGCCGCGTGTGCTTGTCGTGGACGACAGCCTTTCCGTGCGCAAGATGGTCGAACGCGCGCTGGAGACCAAGGGTCTCGAAGTCATCGCCGCGTCGTCGGGGGCCGAGGCTATCGAGCGCCTCGATAGCTCCCTGCCGGACCTCATCGTCTGCGACGTGGTCATGCCGGACGTGGACGGCTACGGCATCTGCGAGGCGGTGCGCGCCCATCCCGTGCTGTGCCACACGCCGGTGCTCCTCATCTCGGGCATCGTCAACAGCGCCGTGCTGGAGCGGGCCGCGCGCGTCCGGTCCAGCGCGATTCTGCGCAAGCCCTTCACGGCGGATGATCTCACGCGCAGGGTAGACGAGCTCCTCGCCGCCCGCTCGGCCCCCGTGGCCGTACCGGAGACGTTCGAGCCGGCAGGGCCGGATCTGGCGACGCTGCCCGACCTCAAGGCGGCGCTCGAGCAGCTCGTGGCCATGCCCGGCGTCTCCCTCGCCGCCCTCGTGGATCGCGAGGGATTCCTCATCGAAGCCTGCGGCGAGCTCGGCGTGGGGGCTGAAGTCGCGGGAGCTCTGGCCGCGTGTCTCGCCGAGTCCTCGGAGGGCATCGGGCGGGAGATGGGGCAGGGCCTGCTCTCGAGCATGATCCTCGACTACGAGGCGGGCATGCTCCTCCTCCATGCCGCGGGACCGTCGGCCATACTCGCGGTGGTGCTGCGGGATCCCACCGCGCTCGGCAAGGTACGCTACTACGTCAAGAAGTCACTGCCGGAGCTGCTCCGGCTCGTGGGATGACCAAGTCCACCCGGAATTCCCATCCGATGAAGCCTTGGGCGTGGCTGGCCGCGGTGGCGGCCGTGTGTCTCGTCCTCGCCTCCTCCGCCGCGTTGTACGCGATCAATTCGAGCGTGAGGCTGGGACTGCCGTGGTGGACGGCGGTGGTGGCTCCCGCCATCGTCTACGCGCTGGTGCTGCCGCTCTGCGTTCCGCGCATTCGGCTCACCGGCTGGACGACCGGCTTCTTCACCCTCGGGGTCTTGCACGGAGTGCTCGGGCTCGCCACGACGTGGCTCTACGCGAACGTCGGCCTCACCTCCTTCGCGGAGGCCCTGGCCCCGGCCTTCTGGAGCTTTCCCCCCGCCCTTGTCCTCGAGATGGTCGGATCGCTCCTGATGACGCTGCCGTTCCTCGGAGCCCTCGCCCCGCGCCCGCCTGCTCCCCGCGTTCGGCCGGAGACGTCGTTGCCCAGGTCCGCGGCGCCGAAGAGGCCGATGCAGGAGGTGTCGGCGGCCCACGAACAGCACCGACATGTATGGACGCGCCCGACGGAGCCCCCCGCGGCCCCGGCGGCAGCCAGTCTGTCGGCTGCGTCGCCTCCCGTCACGGCGGTGGCCCCGATCGTCGAGGAGCCGCCCGTGGCGGCGCCCGAGCAACACGTCGTGCATGCCGCGCCTCTGCTGGGAACGAACGGCTCGGCTTCGGACGTCGCGGAGCCGAGCACCGAAAAGCTTCCGGACTTTCGCCACGCGCTCACCGAGCTTTTCGGTGATCCGGTCCCGGCGACGAAGGCGGAGGTCGAGACCGTACCGGAACCGCTCCCCGCGCCGGTGGCCGACGAGGCGACGTCCACCCTCTCCGCCTCGCCGGAAGCCCCCGCATGGACGGTGCCGGAAGCGAGCGTGGCGCCTCCCCCAGATGCGCGTCCCGCGGCGGACGTGCCTACGGCCAGGCCGCAGCCTGTGGCGCCTGCGGCGACGGGCGAGATGGTGCGCATCCCGTTCGACCGGGTGCTGGGGCAGCTCCCGCCGGGAGCTTTCCGCGTACCGCTGGCACACGTCGGGGCGAGGCTACGTGAGGCAGACACCTTGCTGGTGGCGCAGGCGCTGATCGTGCCGCAGCTGGGCGAAGGCGTGGTCCAGGTTGCGTGGGAGGCGGTTGTCGAGCAGTTCCCCGCGGCGGTGTTCGCGGTGGCGCCCGCGGAGGTGAAGGAGCGCATCGTGAACGGCCGGCTGTTGTTGCCGCTGGATGAGATCGTGAGACAGCTGCCCCCAGACGTCTTCGGCGCTTCCATGGGACGTGGTCCCGTCGAGGTGCCAGGTATCGAGAGCTTCCCGGCTCCGTTCAGGCCGCTTGGATGGGAGCCGTCGGTGCCTGTGCCGGCCGCTGCCGCGCCAGACCTCAAGGTAGTGCCCGCCATCGAGCCCGTGCCCGCGGCCGAGCCCGTGCCCGCGGTCGAGCTCGTGGTCGTCCCCTTACCAGCGGCCGACCTGGTTCGAAGCGATGCGCCACAGACCATCGAAGTCCCGACGATCGCCGAAATCGCCGAAGATTTGAAGTGGACGCCGCCTTTGTCCGACGCGATCGCCCCGCCCCACGCGGAGCCGGACCGTGCTGAGGTCTCCGCGGCTGCGGTGCCGGCTGATGCAGATCCCGTTCTCGAGAGTGCTTCCGCGGCCGTGATGGCCACGGCCGCCCCGGCGGTCGACCCTGTTCTCGAAGCGACGGACGAGGCAGCGACGGAGGCCGTGATCCGGATTCCCTTCGACCGCGTGATGGCCCAGCTTTCAGAAGGGGAATTTCGCGTCCCGCTCGGACAGGTGGGAGCCCGCCTGAATCAGCCGAACAGCTTGCTGGTGCCGCAGGCGCTGATCGTCCCGCAGCTCGGCGAGGGTGCGGTGCACGTATCATGGGAGGTCGTCGTCGGCCAATTTCCTGTCGAGATCTTCGCAGGGGCGCCCACGGACGTGAAGGACCATATCGAGGAGGGACGGCTCCTCTTGCCGCTCGATGAGATCGTGAGGCAGCTGCCGCCCGACGTGTTCGGGGGCGCGATGGCGCGCGGTCCGGTACACGTGCCAGGCATCGAGAGCTTCCCCGCCCCGTTCAAGCCGCTCGGATACCAGGAGCCGTCGCCGCTTCCTGCGGCTGTCCCAGCGGTGGGCGCGCCTCGTCCGCCAGAGCCCGTCATTGCGGCCGCGGCGCCGGTGACCGCCCCGGCTCCGACCGAGTCCCTCATGGCGGACCCGGTCGGTGCACCAGTGCCGCCCGAGCCCGCGCCAGAGGTCGTCGAGCCTGAGATCGCCGCCACGCCCCAGCCGGTGCCGGTCGCGCCACTCTTCGAGGCCCAGGTCTTCGAGAGGCCGATTCCCGCTGAGACGCCCGCCGCGCTTTTGCCCGAGCGGCGGCGACACGCGGACATGGTGGCGGCTCTCATGGCTCCGCTCAATACCGCCGCCTTCGAGGAAGCCCGCATCGGGGATTTCGACATCATCAGCGTGTCGACGGCCGGGATGCAGGCGGGTATGGTGGCGGCGGCCGCGGGCCGGCTGAGCTCCGTCATCGCCCGCGGTGTGCCGCAGCCCATCGAGCAGGTGACACTCCGCGGCCTGGGCGGGGCGCTCGTGCTCACCCCGCTTGGATCAGGATGGAGCAGCGGCGCGACGCTGGCCGTGGGCACGCGTCCAGGCGGCGCGCTCGCGCGGCTCGAGATGCTGGCCCGATGCGCCACCCGTCACGAGCGGGAATCGCCGACCGTTCCCGCCCGCGGCGCTGCGCCTTTCGCCCGGCTCGAAGCCATCCCGCCGTCGCCCGCCGTCACCGCCGCCGCCGAAGGTCTCACGATCTTCGGGCCCCTGGCCGCTCAGTCCTTCCGCGAGCCGGCCAGCGGCGCGGTTGTCCACTGTCTCGTCTCTCCGGGCACGGTGGCCGCCGATCTGGCGCCCTTCGCATGGGAGCTGGCTCAGGCCATGGCGCAGAGCGCGCCCGCCGAAGCGCTCGGAGTTTTCCATTCCGCCGTCCTCCGCTCGGGGCGCGCGCGAGTCGAGATCCGCCGGCTGCCGTCGGCCGCCGGTCTCGCCCTCATCCTGGTCGTGAGAGGCACCGATACGGGCCGGCCGGGACTCGCACGCCTGCAGGTCGAACGAACGGCGGCCCGGCTCAGCGTGGCCTGAGGGAGACCATGGCGATCATCAACTACGCGCAGAAGGTCATCAACTTCAAGGTGGTCTATTACGGTCCGGGGGTGGCCGGAAAGACCGCAAATCTCCAGCACATACACAAGAGCCTGCCCGACGCGAGCAAGGGCAATATGATCTCGTTGGCCGCGGGGGACGACCGCACGCTTTTCTTCGACTTCCTCCCCGTCTCGGCCACCACCGTGCGCGGCTTCACGGCCAAGTTCCAGCTCTACACGGTGCCGGGGCAGGTGTACTACAACATGACGCGCAAGCTCGTGCTGCGCGGTGTGGACGGTCTCATCTTCGTCGCCGACTCGCAGTGGGACCGGTTGAAGGAGAATGTCGAGAGCTTTCGCAATCTGGAAGAGAACATGCGGGAGTACAACTACAATCTGGATGAGATGCCGTACGTCATTCAGTACAACAAGCGCGATCTCGCCAACATCGCGCCCATCGAGTACATGGAGTTCATGCTCAACCGACGGACCCGGCAGGTCCCGTACTTCGAGGCCGTGGCCGTCAACGGCGATGGGGTCTTCGACACCCTCAACACCGTCTCTCGCATGGTTCTGGTCGGCGAATTCGGTCAAGAAAAGGGGGAGCACCGTGAAACTGCATGACATGGTCATCCACGAATCCGATGCGGAGCAGATCAACGCGGTCTTGACCACCTTCCTCGGCGAGTCCGGGGCCACCGAGGCGCTGCTCATCGATCGCAGCGGCCAGCTCCTGGCCATGACCGGGGCCAACCGCGCGCTCGATACGGTGTCCATCTCCGCGCTGGCCGCGGGGGCCTTCAGCTCGACGGGAGCGCTCGCTCAGCTCTTGGGCGAGACGGAGTTCACCGTGCTCTTCCACCAGGGGAACAAGGAGAGCATGCACGTCTCCACGGTGGACGACCAGGCCATCCTCCTCGCCATCTTCGGTGAGCGCACGACGGTGGGCATGGTGCGCCTCTTCGCCAAGGAGGCGGCGACGGCCATCGGGCAGATCCTCGCCGCCGCGCGCGCCAAGCCCAACAGTCGGGGAGCGCTCTCCAAGCCTCTGACCGCCGAGGAATCGCGCACGAGTCTCGGGGAGCCCAAGAAACCCTGAGATCTGCGGTGCTCTGAGAGGGAAGGTGGGCGGATAGAGCGACGACGCGGCGCTACATGTCCTCGGGCCGCTCCGGCACGTTGGCCGGCGAGCCCCAGGCGCCTTCGAGAGTGGCCAGCGCCTTGCGCAGCGCCCACTGCACGAGGCCGATGTTGACTTCCTTGTCTCCCAGCACCACCACGAATCCGACGGGACTCGATCCGAGAAAGACCGTGCCGTTGTCCGCCGAGAAGAGCGCGGCCTGGAACGGGGTCCGCTTCAGGCGGTCGGCCCCTACCTCGAGCTCGCGCCCGAGCGTGGCCGCGAGGGCGGCCAGCGGTTCGACCGCGATCCCGCGTGGGACGCTCGCCGCAATGACCAGACCATCCGCCGCGACCACGAGGCCACCTCGCACGCGATCGATCTTCAGCATCTCGGCGAGGATGCGACGGAAGGCTCTCGCGCGTGCCGAGCCGGCGGGCAGGTTGGGCTCGGGGCTCATGCGCGCATGCCCAGCTCACGAAGCGAATTGGTCCAGAGCTTGTCGGTCTCGAGCAGCCCGAAGCCGATCTTGACGTCGTGCGGGAAGCTCAGCTCCAGGATCAGCCGATCGTTGCTCCTGAAGAACAGGGTCTCGGTGGCGGCCTGTACGATGCCGCGCCTCAACGCGCCGAGGCCGGCCCGCTGAAGGGTCGCGGAAGCGATGCGGTACACCTGGGTCACGTGCGCGGCCAGGTCCACGCCGTCCTTGTCTCCGTGCGAGAAGACCAGCGTACCGTCGGCCTGGGTCAGCACGAACTCGCGCCCCGCCGCCGGCGGCTTGAGCTTCTCGACCTGGAGCGCGGGGCCCGCATAGGCCGCCGCCTGGCCTGCGCTTCCCGCGGCCGTGACCCAGCCGGCCACCATCTCCTGGAGAGCTCGCGCTTCCGGGAAATCCGGGTAGTACTGGAGCGCCTTGTCCAGGAAGGGCCGGCACGCACCAAAATCCCGCTCCTCGAGGGCGATCTTGGCGAGACCGAGCAGCGCCCGCGGATGATACGGATCGGCCTGGAGCACTGACTGGAACTCGCTCTTGGCTGGGCCGATCTGGCGAAAGGCCAGATGGAGATAGGCGGAGAGAAGATGTCCGACGCCGTTGTTGGGAGAGAGCCGTAGCCCCTGGGCGACGAGCTCGGCCGCTTCCTCGAAGCGACCTTCCTGGCGATAGAGGTCGGCGCGTCGAAAGAGCGTGGCGGGGTTGGGAGGACGGGTGAGGCTGGTGATGGCGTCCCAGATGCGTGACAGGAGCCTCAGTAAGCCCACGTAATTTCACTCCCCCTTGGCCCGTGAAGCTCCGCCGACGGCTGCAACTGCCCATATTAAACGCTTCCTGGCCAGCATAGCACAGAGGCCCCAAACGCCCTGCACAGCGCGAACGGGGCCTTTTTACCTCGTCACGAGCACCCGGCAGGCCGACCTGCTCGCACGGTCAATGGCCTCGGTGCGGGTCCTCGTAGCCGGCAGGGCGGGCGGCTGCTCGAAAAGCGGCCTGGCAAAGTCCGCCTTGATGGCCCAAGAGACGTTCTGAGGAAAAATGCCCGGCTCCCTCAGGAGCAGGATGATGGCCGCACCGGAGCTGACCACACCCACCACCGATCCGTCGGCCGCGACCACCGGCCCACCCGAGCCTCCGGGCTGGACGGGGACACTCATCTGGAGAAAGGCCGTCTCCGCGTCCGGCCCGGACACCGCGGTGAGCGAGCCGTCGGAGAATCTCGGCGCGCCGTCCGCGGTCGCGGCGGCTGCGAAACCGATGGTGAAGACGGGATCACCGGGCAGGAGCGGCCGCGTGTCCCCGAGCGAGAGATAGGCAGGAGCGGCGAGCGACGTCTTGAGCGCTACGAGGTCTCGTCCACGGACGCCGCCGCCGAGCGTGGCCGCGGCGGGCTCGCGGCCGGGGCAGGCCACGGCAACCGCGCGTGCGCCGTCCACCACGTGGAGCGCGGTGAGCAGCACGCCATCGGGCCGCACGAAGAAGGCCGTGCCCTGGCTCATGCGGGGCGGCGCGGGTGGCTGAGCTGGAGGAGTGGGTGGCCGCTGCGCCGGTGGCGGTGGTGGAGGTGGCGGTGGAGTAGGAGCTGGTGGCGGCTGAGGGGTCGGCGCGGGCGAGGCAGCCGGCGTGGGCGGCTGCGGCTGCTGAGCCTGGACCACCGGAGTCGGTGCCGGCGCGGGCGACGGCGGAGCGCTGCCCACCTCCGCTGCGACACGTGCCGGCGCTTGCCGGAGCTGCTCTTCGAGATTGTCGGCATGCTCCCGGAAGCCTTCGCGCCGGAGGATGGCGGCCCCGCCCAGCACGGAGTTCCGGATCTCGTCGAGCCCTCCCGGCTCATAGCTCTTTTCTCGAATCCGGAAGGCCTGCCAGTCGTAGAGATCTCTCGCCAGATCGAGATTGAACCGCTCGCCTCGCGTCATGGCGCGGTGAAAGCCGCACCGGCCATGGAATTCGAGAGCGAGCGACTCCATGAAGCCCACCGCGAATATGTAGTCGACGGCCGCCGCCTGGCACGTCTCCCAATCACCCTGGGCCGCCGCTTCCTGCGTCCGCCTCGCCGCGATCCACACCTCGGGCTTGACCGTGCAGATCAGGGTCAGATTGAGATTCTTCCCGCCGCGCGACACCCCGACCGGGTAGGGCGTTCCCGGCGCCGCGCGTGACGGGGGGCGGGCCTGATTCTGGAGCTGGGAGGCGGGTACCCCGTCGATGCTCGTGATCCGGTCGCCGCGTCGAAGGCCCGTGCGCTCGATCCAGTCCGAGGTGGCGAGGACGGTCAGCTCTCGTCCCGCGATGTAGCCGATCTCGCAGGCGGGAGGCCGGGGTTTCTCACGCAGGAAATCCGCGAGGCCCTGGCGCGCCTGAGCCTTGAACTCATCCGCCTCCCGCTTCGCCGCCGCGGTTCCGCTCGTCGATGATTCGCGGGCACTGTTGCGAGCGGCGCAGCCCACCGCCATGGCGGCGATGACCGCGAGCGCGCAGCCTCCAAGCAGCCAGCGATGGCGCATCAATGACCCTCACGCGGGGAAGCTCATCGAGTCGGATCGAGCGTGCCCTCGTGAACGGGGGTGCCATATTAGCAGAAGCCACCGGATCCCGCGGCGCCGAGCCGCCCGCTACTTCACGGCGGCCGCGCCCGCGTCCGAGCACTCCTGGTCCTGTTGTCCGGTTCCCCCGCCGCAGCCGATCGCGCCGATGACCTGGCCACCCGAGGTGATCGGGGTGGCGCCGAGGGTGGGCAGGATCTGGCCCTGGAGGACGACGGGCACCACGCCCCAGAATCCGCCCTTGGCCGCCATCTCCGACAGCTCCGCGTTCGACCGCTTGAATGCCGCGGCCGCCATGGCCTTGGCCTTCGATGTCTCGGGAGTGAAGAAGCCGGTGCCGTCGCCCCGAGCGCACAGGACCAGGCGCCCCGCCTCGTCGACAACGGTCACAGTCATCGCCGTGGCCAGCGCGTTGGCCTTTTGCTGCGCCGCCCGCACCGCCGTCTCCGCCAGCTGAAGCGTCATCTGTATCATTCCCGGTCTCTCCTTTGAGAAAAGGCTAGTGCCGGACCAACTTGACTTCGCCAGACTTCGTTCTCGGTCGGCCGCAGCCCTCACCGTACACCCACGTCCCTCGGGCCTCGTCTGGCTCGCAATTTGGCCCGGCACTCTGCGGGGTCACGCGAGGTGTGGGGAATACTCGTTGGAGGCGCACTAGTGGCCGAGGAAGACGCGCTTCACCTCGGGCGAGGCGAGGAGCTCCGCCGAGGGCCCTTCCAGAATGGTCCGGCCCGACTCGAGGATATGGGCGCGGTGGGCCATGCGCAGGGCCAGCTCCACGTTCTGCTCGATGAACACCACGGTGATGCCGCGCTCGCGGTTGATGGCGGTGAGCACCTCGGCGATCTGCTCGATCACGCGCGGGGCCAGCCCCAGGAAGGGCTCGTCGACCATCAGAATGGAGGGGCAGGCCATGAGACCGCGGCCGATCGCCACCATCTGCTGCTCGCCTCCCGACAGGGTGCCCGCGGCCTGGCCCTCGCGTTCCTTCAGGCGCGGGAACAAGGCTTCCACTTCGGCCAAAGACTGTTCGCGCCGCGCCTTGGCGCCCGGGTGATACGCGCCGAGGAACAGATTCTGGCGCACGCTCAGGTAGGGAAAGAGCCGGCGACGCTCGAGCACGTGGGCGAGGCCGAGGGCCACGATCTTGTGGGAGGGCAGGCTGTCAATGCGCCGGCCGCCCAGGCTGATCTCGCCCGCGCGGGCCCGCACGAGCCCGGACAGCGTGTTCATGAGGGTGGACTTGCCCGAGCCGTTCGGTCCGAGAATGGCCACGACCTCGCCGCGGGGGGCGACGAACGAGACGTCCCAGAGAATCTGATAGTCGGCGTATAGCACGTCGAGACCGCGTGCCTCGAGGGCTACCTCAGCGGACATAGGCCTGTCCCAGATACGCTTCGACCACGCGGGGGTCGCGCCCCACGGTGGCGGGCGGCCCGTCGGCAATCACCTCGCCCAGATGCAGGGCCACGATACGGCGCGAGATGTCCATGATCACGCCCATGTTGTGCTCGATGACCACGAGCGCGGTGCCCGCGGCATTGAGCTCGCGCACGAGGGCCACGAGACCGGGAATGCTCCGGAGGTCCACGCCGCCCGTCACCTCGTCCATGAGCATGAGGCGCGGCTTGGTGGCGAGGGCGCGCGCCAGCTCGAGGCGCTTGCGCTGCCCGGTGGAGAGCACGCGCGCATGGGCCGGGGCCTTGTCGGCGAGCCCCACGCGCTCGAGCGCCTCGAGCGCTTCCCGCCGGGCCCGCGCGGGATCGGTCGTCTTCTGAAACGCCCCCACCATCACGTTCTCGAGCACGGTCATCTGGGTGAAGGGCTTGAGCTTCTGGAAAGTGCGCGCCACGCCGAGGCGGCTGATCTCGTCCGGCCGGAGCCTGGCGATGGATTGCCCGCCCAGCCACACCTCCCCCGCGTCTGCCGTCTGAAAGCCCGTGAGGAGATCGAAGAGCGTGGACTTGCCCGCGCCATTGGGGCCGATGATGCCCACCAGCTCGCCCGCCCCCACCTGGAAGGAAATGTCGTTGTTCGCCACGAGTCCGCCGAAGCGCTTCGTCACGCCCCTCACGTCGAGCAGCACTCCCTCGCCCCCACCGGGGGAGAGGGCAGGGTGAGGAGGCGAGTGGTGAGGGGGCGAGTGCTGAGACGCACCGGCCATCAGCCCGTTCTCCGACGGCCGCGCTTGGCCAGGGCCATGATGCCGCCGGGCTGGACCACCGACACGATCATGATGAGCGCCCCATAGACGAGGAGATCCACGGCCTTGCCGCTGCCCCCGAAGGAGATGCGCGTCCACTCGCCGAGCGGAATCAGGATGGCGGCGCCCACGATGGGGCCCCACAGCGTGCCCACCCCGCCGAGCACGGCCACGAGGCAGATCAGAATGCTCAGCGCCGTCGGTAACACCGACTCGGGGTCGATGAAGAAAACGTACTGGGCGTAGAAGGTGCCCCCCAGCGCGGTGAGGCCGGCGGACAGCGCCATGGCCCGCTGCTTGTACGCGGCCACGGGGATGCCCAGGCTGGCCGCGGCGTCCTGGTCTTCGCGGATCGCGCGCAGATAGTAGCCGAGGCGGGACCGCTCCACGCGCAGGGTGATCCAGAGGGCGAGGAGGAGGAGGCCGAGGGCGATGTAGTAGTAGTTCTGCTTGCTCTGGTGAAACTGGAAGTTGAGCCAGGAGTCGGGGCGCTTGATGGGCACGAAGAGGCCACGGGCGCCCCCCGCCCAGTCCCAGTTGATCATGAGGGTGCCGATGATCTCGCCGACGGCGATGGTGGCGATGGCGAAGTAGTGGCCTCGCAGCCTGAACACTGGGTAGCCGATGCACTGGGAGAGCAGGACGGCCACCACCGCCCCCGCCAGCATCCCGGCCCACGGAGTGAGATCCAGGTATTTCAGGAGGAGCGTCGAAGTATAGGCGCCCGTGCCGAAGAAGACCGCGTGGCCGAGCGAGATCTGGCCGCAGTAACCTGCGAGAAGGTTCCAGGCCTGGGCCAGCATCGCGTAGAGGAAGATCGTGATCATCACGTGACGCGGGAAGGGCTTGGTGACGACGAGGGGGAAGGCCACGAGGAGGACGAGCGCGATGGAGGCGCCGGCCCAGCCGAGGCCGCGCGACATCAGAAGCGGCCGAACAGTCCCTGCGGCCGCCACAGGACGACCACGAGGTAGAGAGCGAAGACCACGGCGTACTTGAAGGCGGGCGCGATCAGGAGACCCGCGAGTACCTCGACCATCCCCACCACGACCCCCGCGGCGAGGGTGGCCGGCACATTGCCGAAGCCGCCCAGGGCCACCGTGACGTAGGCGAGGAGGGCGAAGGTCGCGCCCACGTCCGGGAATATGTAGAAGAACATGGCGAGGAGCGCTCCCGCCGCGCCCACGCAGGCCGCGCCGATGCCCCAGCCGAGGGCGAACATGCGCTGGGTGTCGATGCCCATGAGAGAGGCGGCCTGGCGGTCTTGCGCCGTCGCCTGGAGGGCCAGTCCTGTCTCCGTGCGCGTGATGAACCAGTAGAGGAAGCCGAAAGCGGCGAGGGCTCCCACGCTCGCCGCGAGCTGGGGCAGGCCGATGAACAGCCCGCCCACGGCGAGCCGCCCGTCCGCGAGCGGGCCCTTGACGAGCTTGAAGTCCACGCCCCACAGCGCCTGCGCGGCCGCACGCAGGAAGATGGCCAGCCCGAAGGTCGCGAAGATCTGGGCGAGCATGGGCGCGCCGAGTATCCATCGGATCAGGCCGTGGTACACGGCGACGCCCAGGAGGAAGAGCAGCCCCACCGTGATGGGAAGCGAGGTCAACGGGTCGAGCCTGGCGAGGGCCCACGCCCAGAACGTCGCGAACATCGCGAGCATGAGGAATTCGCCGTGGGCGAAGTTGACGATCTCCATGAGGCCGAAGATGAGGGAGAGGCCGGCGGCGATGAGGGCATACACGAAGCCCATCAGGAGCCCGCTCACGAGGCCCTGCAGGATGACCTCGACGCTCACCTCAATGCTCTCGGAGCAGGGAGCCGTAGCCGGCGAAGGGATCGGGGATGCCGCAGGCGCGGAGGGCATGCCAGAACAGCCCTCCAGCCGACCACATCAGGCATGCTGCGCTCGCCTACTTCTTCTCCTTGTAGCCGGGCAGGGGATACATCACCTCGGCCGCCGCGAGGTCGAAGGGCCAGATGGTCGCGTAGGCCCCCTTCTGGATCTGCTGGAGGATGGCGCGGATGCCGGTGTTCTGCCCCTTCTCGTCGAAGCGGACACCGGTCCACGGCATGAGGAGCTGGTCCGGCGGGATATTGGTCGCCACCAGCGCCTTGCGGATGTCCTCCGGGTTGGTGGACTTGGCGCGGTTGATGGCGTCGATGAGCACGGTGAAGCCGGTGAGCGCGCGCGCGGGCGCCTCGGAGATGTCGCGCCCGCCCGGATTGTCCTTCTGCTTCTTGAAGAGCTCGTTGACCTGGCGGATGAGCGGCTTCTTGGCCTGGAGGTCGAGGGCGAAGGGCGAGCGCGTGATGTGCCCCTCGATCTCGGCCTTCATCTCCTGGACGAAGGCGGGGTCGACCCAGCCCGCGTTCTGGGCGATGAGCATTTTCGGGACGTAGTCGAGCGTCTTGGCCGTCTTGACGTAGAGCACGGCGTCCGAGGTATAGGACGTGGGCAGGAAGACGTCGGGATTGGCGCCCTTGAGCTTGCCCACCTCGGCGTCGAGGCTCGTGGTCTTGGCGCGATACGCCATGTTCAAGAGCACCTCGTAGCCGTACTTCTTCGCCAGCTCGTCCTGGGTCTTGGCCGAGTCGACACCGAAGAGCGTGTCCTCGTGCATGATGGCCACGCTCTTCAACTTGAGGCCCTTCTTCTTCTCGAACTCCTTCAGAAACTCGAACATGGCGAGCGAGAAGTGGCCGTCGTGCGGCGACGTCCGGAAGAACCACTTGAAGGCGCGCTCGGTCAGGGTGGGGGAGGAGGACTCGGCGTTCAGGTGCGGCACGCCGTAGCGCTCGGCGACCTGGCTGGTCGTCGCGGTGACGCTCGAGAAGACCGCGCCGATGATGGCCGTCACCTTCTCCTGTGTGATCATGCGCTCGGCCTCGGCCTGGCCGACATCCGGCTTCCCCTGGTGGTCGGCGACCACGAGTCGGATCTTGGCGCCGCCCAGCCCGGGCAGCCCGTCCGTGCTCTTCTTCATCGAGGGCAGGTTGAGCTCCGATCTGCCGTTGTACTGATCCGCCGCCATCCGGATGGCGGTGACGGAGTCGATGCCGAGCTGGGCGAGATTGCCTGTCATGGGATAGATGACGCCGATGACGACTTCCTTCGGCGCCTGGGCGTGAGAGGGGGGCGCGGCCGAGAGCAGAGCCACGAGCGCGAGCCCGAGCGCCAGAGAGAACAGTCCGATCACTCGTCGCATGCGGGGATCCTCCTCCAAGTCTTGATCGATCCGGCGGGTCGGCGGTGACCGTTCAACTGGGTCGCGAGTGTAGCACAGTCGTCCGGTATGCTAGGGTCTGGACTCACATGCCCATCCAGATAGCTCGCGCCGCCATCCTCGTCCTCGCTGCCGCCCTGCGCCTGTGGCGGCTGGATCGATAGAATCCCCAACTCCCCGGCGAGAGGAGAGAGCGGATGCGCGGCAAGCACGTCTTCATGGAGAGCCTCATCGCCCACGGGGTGGGCCATATCTTCGGCAATCCCGGGACCACGGAGAGCCCCATCCTGGATGCGCTGCTCGACTACCCGCAGCTCCGCTACATCCTGACCCTGCACGAGGGAGTGGCCCTGGGCGCCGCGAGCTACTTCGCCCAGGCGAGCGGCAAGCCGGCGGTGGTCAATGTTCACGTGGCGCCCGGGCTCGCAAGCACAACATGGACACCTATCGCCAGCGCTTCGGGGCCAAGCCCGACCGCGGCTACCCGAACATGGATCTCGTGTCCCCCGATCTGGGCTTCGTGGACCTGGCGCGCGGCATGGGCGTGGAGGCGGCGCGTGTGAGCAAGCCCGACGAGCTGCGCTCCGCTCTCCGCACCGCGCTCGGCGCGGGCCGGCCCTACCTCCTGGACATCGCCATCGAGGGACGCCCCTGAGGCGCTACGAAGCCGCGTAGCCCTCGAGCCGGTCACGCTCCTTCAGCGCGGGATCGCGCTCCGCGGGCGGCCCGTAGCCGCCGCCGCCCGGCATGAGCAGCTCGATCAGGTCGCCCGGCTGTATCAGCTGCTCGGCCTTCGGGTTCTCGGGCGCGGTACCGTTGATCAGGAGCTCGCCCCTCGCCCCCGGCTGGCCGCCGAAGAAGCCCTGGGCGGGGACGACGGTGCGGTCGCAGAAGACGGAGCAGGTCGCCGGGTCGTCGGTGAGCACGCGAAAGGCCAGGGCCTGGCCGAGGCCGCCCCGGAAGCGGCCGTCGCCCCCCGAGCCGTCGCGGAGCTCCTTGCGCTCGACGAGGAGCGGGGCCAGCGTCTCGACGACCTCCACGGGCGTCCCGAGCACACCCGAAGGAAAGGCGGTGGCGGAAAGCCCATCCTTGGTCGGCCGCGCGCCCGTGCCGCCCGAGCCGAAGAAGGTGTACACGAAGGGCTGCTTCGTCTTGTCCTTGCCGGAGAGCTGTATCCCCCAGATATTCGCCGAGCCCTCGGCCATGACGCGATCGGGCAGGGCCTGTCTGAGCGCGC
>WNGF01007915.1_pt1 | contig 19178 bp, 12 predicted proteins | sample 5400641 | NCBI WGS metagenome assembly WNGF01 (sample SAMN13153371, study PRJNA577476) | soil metagenome | isolation source: 80 cm soil or saprolite under grassland replicate 2 | place: USA:California | collected 2016-06-15
AGCGGATGATGGGACTCGAACCCACGACCTTCTGCATGGCAACCCGCCCTGACGCGCCTTGACTGAGTCAGTAGCAGCATGGTTGAGCCAACTCGCTGAGGCAAGGTGATGTTGAATCAGCCTGAATCAGCCTCGTTCGGGAGAAAGTCGGGGAGAAAGTTCGTGTCCGCACAGACAACAGCGAGGAGAGTAGGCGTGGCGCGTAAAGCGGCTGCGAATTGCGCGACGCGGCGCGGCGAGTGGTCCGCTAGGAGGGTCTCAAAGCGGTCGCGTGCGGCGGTCTCGAAAGCCGCTATCCGTCATCGGCGGATCGAGGGTTCGAATCCCTCCCCCTCCGCTTACTGAGCGGATCGGCCACGAAACGCGCTCCGCTGCATGGGGTGCGTCGGTTTCCGCAACCGTCTCGTCCAGTCCGCTGAAGTCCACCGGCGTCCGTGGGGTTCCACTGACTTGCAGCTCGACTGGCGAACGACTGGCGAACGAAAATTGGCGATTCGCTCTCGACCGCGTCGCCGGCGTAACGCTCAAGGCGCACGCCGCCCGCGGCGTTGGGAGTTCCGGCGATACTCGCCGCGAGTGGCGAGATGCCTAGTGGAACCCGAGCCGAGTCCCGAGGAAGAGTTCTTCAACAGCACCTAGATGATCGTCGAGCGCCGCTTTGACACGGGCAAGGTCACCGCTAGCGTGGCCTCGAAGTAGTCGCGCTGCCCTTGAACCGCAGCGTCGGCAAGGTGGCGTATCGGGAACCGATCGCGCGAACCCTGGTATTCGTCGAAGAAGCTGCGGAGGTAGTCGCGTAGGCGAGCGTTCCCACAGACCTCGCCGAGGTAGAGATGGAACTGGACATCGGTCGCGCGGAACTCGGCGGGTGTCATGACGGGATTCACCGCATACGCGAGTCGCCCTGAGCTGGTTGATGTGCTCATCACCCGCGTGCGGTCCGAAAGTGGCGAAAGCTTCGGCACGTCAGCGATCGGCGAAGCCGGCGCGCATCCGCGCCAGCGCTTCCTCGACGTGGCGGTGCCCGAGGGTCTCGTAACCGAGCACGGTCACGACGGGTGCGAACATGACCACCGCGAGGCAGATGCCGACGCCGACGCCGAGAGCCGCGAGCACGACCGAGAGGACGACCACGGCGGCGGTACCGGCCAGAAGTGAGAGGTGGAACGGATCGGCGTGCCGCGTGAACGCGGCGTAGATCGCGTAAAGCGCCAGGATGTAGACCGCGACCGGAATCGTGGTGCTGGCGACGGTCGCTGTCGGCCCGATCGTCGTCTCGTGCTCGAGTAGGAGGCGGCAACGTGCAGCCCCGCGCCGATCGCGGCGAGCGACGCGAAGATCACGATGTGGCCGTACCCGAAGACGAACGCCCGCTCGCGGTGGAGACGGAGGACGTCGGCCCATGGAATCGCGAAGTACGTCCACCAGGCTGCAAACGTGAGGCCAACGCCCGCGAACGCGACGACTGCCGTGTCGACGGTCCACCCCGCGGAGCCGTGCACGACGGCGTTGATCGACGCGACCGTGCCAATGATCCCCTCGCCGAGAGTGATGATGACGAGCAGGCCGTACCGTTCCGCGATGTGGCCGGCATGCCACGGCGTCCCGCCCTTCCGGCGCTGCGCGATGAACGGACCTGCCATCTCGAGTCCAATGAGCGCGGCGGCGATCGCGAACGTCGTTTCGATCGGCAGGTCGACGATCGCGAGCGCGACCCAGAACACCTGCGCGACGGAGATCGTCCACATGTAGGTCGCCGCCGCCGGACGCCGCGCCGGATCGTGGCGCGCGGCTCGCCGCCCACAGGAACACCATCGGCACGCGCATCACGACGTACCCCGCCACCATGACGTCATTGTCGAGGACGTCCCCGTCGTCGATCGACGCAAACGCCTGCTCCAGACCCAGCGCCAGCACGATCACGCCGACCATCTGCACCATCGTCGCCACGCGCATCACCCAGTCGTCGGTGTCGTAAGCCGATGCGAACCACGAGTAGTTGATCCACGCCCAGGCGACGGCGAACGACGCGAACGCGAAGCCGGCGATCCCCGTCCACGCGCGTCCGTCGGCGACGTAGTGCGCGAGCTCGTTCGCCGCGATCCCGAACGCGACGACGAACGTCAGGTCGAAGGGCAGCTCCAACGGCGTCGCGGTGCGATGCTCCTCCAGCGGATCGCGTCCGGACAGGCGCCGGCGACGATGCGCGCGGTTGCCCGGGGTGTCCTCAGGCACGCTGCGGATGCTGTCACGCCTGGAAAGCCAATTTGCGTGGACACGTCGCACTCGTCACGCCGCGTCGCCCAATGCTTCGCGCAGCTGGCTGCGCGAGGTGATGCCGAGCTTCGGGAAGAGCCGGTACAGGTGCGAACCGACCGTGCGATGGGACAGGTAGAGCTTGGAGCCGATCTCTCGGTTCGTGAGGCCCTCGGCCGCCATCTGTGCGATCTGGAGCTCCTACGGCGTCAGCCGGTCGCGGAACTCGGCGGTGCGCTTCCGGCTCGTCTCGCCCGACGCCCGCAGCTCGATCGCGGGCGCTTTCCGCGAGCCCGTCGAAGCCGAGAGCGTCGAAGAGCTCACGAGCCGCACGCAAGGGCGCGCGCGACTCGGCCACGCGGCGTTGCCGCCGCAGCCACCGTCCGTAATTGAGTAGCGCGTCTCGGCTCGCGCCTGGACCTCTCTGCTCCGGCCACTCGAAACAGCCAGTCAGTCAGCACTGAGATCCGGGTCACGGATGGGTGAGGAGCGTGAACGCCCTCCGGGCGTCGCCGGTGAGCAGGGCGTGGTCGGCGTCCGCGATCAGCCGCGCCCAGTCGGCGTCAGCCGTGCCGGCGGTGACCGCCGCCTGGGCAAGGTCGCGCGCGACCGACACGATCGCCTCGCGCGTGGCGTCGGTCTCGGCCGCCGTCCCGTCGAGCGCCGCCAGGGCCGCGCCCAGCGAGCCGAGCTGCGCAGCGGACCGGGGCGCGTTGCCGGTCCAGTTCGCGCCCGCGAGCGCCCGGTCGAGGTCGTGCCGCGCCGCGCGTGCCGCCGGATCTCGGTCGCGCGTTCCCAGCGACGTGACGGCGGCGACGAGTCGCCCGCGCACGGTGTCGGTGCGCAGGCCCCAGCCGAACGGGAACAGCGGCTGGTAGTCGGCGTCGCCGACGTTGATCGGTACCTGGGCCTCGGTACGCGGCCATGTCATCGACAGCCGGCCGGTGAAGGGCCGCTCGCCGAAGAGGACGTCGGCCACGCCGGCGCCCTCACTGCCGGGCAGCCACGACGCCACCAGTGCATCGATCTCGCCCAGCTGGTCCGTCAGCACCTGCGGCCGGCCGGAGACGACCAGCACCACGCACGTGTCGATGGCCTTGCAGACCCTGTCGATCACAGCCTTGTCCCCGGGCTGCAGGCTCAGTGACTTCTCCTCCTGCTGCGGCGGCGAGCACCATCCACACTCGGGACCGCCGACGTCGCCGTAGCCCTCGGCGTACGGCGTCTCGCCTACGACCACGACGCCGACGTCCGCCCCGGCCATCGGCGCCGACGCGTCCGCGCTGTAGGTGACCGCCGCCTTCGGCGCCACCTTCCGGATCCCCTCGAGGATCGTCGTGCCGGGGATGATGTCGCCGGAGATGCCCTGCCAGGCGATCGTCCACCCACCGGCCTGGTTGCCGATGTCGTCGGCGTTGCGTCCGGCGACGTACACGTTGGCGCGCTTGTCCAGCGGCAGCGCGCCGCCGGCGTTCTTGAGCAGCACCTGCGACTCGGCCGCGGCCCGCCGCGCGACCGCCCGGTGGGACGGGCTGCCGACCTTGTCCACATCGGACATAGAGGCGAAGGGCTGCTCGAATAGCCCGAGCTCGAACTTCGTGCGCAGGATCCGGGACACCGCGTCGTCGATGCGCGCCATGCTGACCCGGCCGGCAGCGACCTCGGCTAGCAACAGCGCCTCGAACTGGCCCGCGCTGTACGGCTCCATGAACATGTCGGTGCCCGCGTTCACGCCGGTGCGCACCTTGTACGCGGTCAGCCCGCCGTTAGTTGGGTCGGACGGGTCCGGGATCTGGTGGATGCCCTCCCAGTCCGAGACCAGGAACCCGTCGAAGCCGAGCTGGCCCTTGAGCACGTCGGTGATGAGCTCGTGGTGGGCGTGCATCTTCACGGGGTTGCCGACGCCGTCCTCGGTCCAGTCCACACTGGAAAACGACGGCATCACGCTGCCGACGTCGTGGTGGCCAACCGCAGCCTCGTACGGCGCCAGGTCGATGCGCCAGAAGTCCGGGCGGCTGGTGACCGTGATGCCCTGGTCGATCGTGTAGCGCTGCTCCCACCAGGGCTTGCCGACGTTCGCGGCCGCTACCGCGGCGTCGAACTCGGTGTCGCCGTCGCCGGCGTAGTGCTTGGCCGTGGCCAGCACGCGGTCGTCGTCGTACCGGTGCGGGCCCTGCCCCTGGAACCCGTCGATGATGGTCTCCATGCTGACCACCAGCGCGGGGTCCTCGCCGAAGCTCTCGTAGGTGCGGCCCCACCGCTCGTCGCGCGCGACGCAGACGCACGGGGCGAAGTTCCACCTGATGCCGGTCGCGCGCACCTCGGCCGCCGTGACCCGGCCGACCCGCTCAAGGAGCGCCGGGTCGCGGGTCGACCCGAGGCCGATGTTGTGGGGAAAGATCGTCGCGCCGTACACGTTCCCATGCCCGTGCACGGCGTCGATACCGTAGATCAGCGGAATGCCCAGCCGGGTGGCGAGGGCCTGTTGCTGGAACGCGTTGACCATGGCGACCCAGGCAGCCGGCTTGTTCTCGGCGGGCGTGGAGCCGCCGCCGGATAGAACCGATCCGAGCCGCAGGGTCCGGATCAGCTCTGGGTTGTCGGCCACCGCACCGCGCTCCGCCTGCGTCATCTGGCCGATCTTCTCCTCGAGCGTCATCCGCCCGAGGAGGTCGGCCATCCGCTGCTCGACGGGCAGCCCGGGATCGCGGTAGGGTAGCGCCGCGACCGGGGCGGTGATCGCGGATTGCGCCGCAGGCAGCAGCGAAAGAGTCAATACGCCAACGGCGAACCCGACGCGGCCCGCAATGCCGAGCCGCCGGCCGCGCCGACGCGATTGTCGAGTGTCCTTCACGGCTCCTCCTTGGCTCAGATTGCGAACCATCGCGAGCCTTGCACAACGGATCGAGACGGCGGCTGCCCGCAAATGATTCGCAATGAATCGACGGGGGCTCTCAGTCACATCACCGCCAAGTCACACATCGGCAGTGAACAGAGTCTAAATGGCCCACGCTGAGCACGACGAGCAGGACTCAGGCCAAGAGGAGGTCTACACCCTCCTCAAAGGGTCGGCGCGGCTGCTCGTCGGCGGCGAGGAGCATCCGCTACGGCCCGGCGTCTTCGCCCGCGTCGGCCCGACCGTTCGGCGGAAGATCGTCACCGACGACGAGCCGGCGCTACTGCTCTGCCTCGGCGGCGTCCGCGGCGAGGTCTACCCTCCAGCAATTCTTCCGTGGGAGGTTCGTGAAGCTCGCGGGTGTCGACGAGCTCATCGCCACGATCTGCCACTGGCCGACGGTCGGGATCCGGCCCGCGACCGCGCCGTCTCCGAAGGGCGTTTCCATCTAAATAGCCCGCTATTTGCGAAGCCTCCATGTTTAAGACAGCATGCATCGCGCCAGCCCGGGTAGGCGAGAAGTGAGCCACAGAGAGGAGGTGACGATGCCTCAGACTCTGACCCCGTCAATGAGCGTCGTCGAGCGCTTCTCGAAGACTTCCTCGCAGGACTTCGAGCCTGAGCTCGAACGGATTTGGGGCGGTATCGAAGCCGTCCATCAGTCCGTGGTCGAGGCCGTGCGGGACGAGAAGCTGACCCCGATCGAGGGTGTCTCGATCCTCGCCTGCACAACCGGGCAGCTGCTCGGCTACCAGGCCTTCCACGGTCAGCCGCAGCCGGCGGAGCTTCTTCCCTACTTCGCCGCCAGCCGGCAGTAGGCAAGGCTGAAGAGGCTGAGGCCGGGGGCGCGCCAAGAGGCCGCCCCCGGCCGGCTCTGTCTCTGAGCCGAGCCTCCTTCCGCAGGCGGCGCTGACGCGGAGGGTTAGCGTGAGCCGCGACCCGGGCGAGCTCGACCGCGCGCCGGGCCGGCTGTCTGGGAGTCCCGCGCCGGCCGTGCTCTCCCACGGAAACGTGGTTAGCCCCGAGCGAGCGACCGTGCGCGGGACTCCACCAAAGAAGACGCCGCGTGAAGACCCTGTGAGGTGTCAAAACCCGCGGTTCGCGTTACCGCCGCAGGTCCGCAAGGTGCGCCACGTCCACGAGGGCGATGACCCGTGGTCTGCGAGTTGGTCCCGGTTCACGCCCGGAAGTCTCGCGTCAGCCTCCTCGACGGCCTGCGCCGCCCCCACCGCGACGGCTCGACGTGGCCCCAGCCGCCGTCGGTTCTAATCTTCTTTTACCGGTCATCCGCTCGCACACAGTCAACTGGTCGCTCGTCGACGCTTGCGTGCGAGCCCGTGTTTGAAGGCACCACGACTCTGTCCCTTCGAGCCGATCACAGCTGAGCCCCGCGTGCGGCGCGCCGCCGGACACAGCCGATCAGAGGCCGCCACTGAAGTGGAAAGCGTGCCTACCGGCCACCGTGCTCGTCGCCGGCGACGACCTGCTCGAGCTCGGCGACGACCTCGCCGAGCGGTCGCGCGAGCTGATGGAGACGGTTGTTTCCCGCGGCGACCTGACTGCCTCGGAGCTGACCCCGGGTACGAGGAGGCGCGCCGCAGGCGCCTGGTCTCGGTTGCGTCGCGTTCCGCCAAGGTGCGACAGCGACGGACGCGGAGCATGGTCGAGCCACTGATGTCGGCGCACAGGATCGTTATGAGCTCCGCTCCTTCTCGTCGGGCTCGCGCTGCTCGCTTTCGCCTGGTTCCAGCGTGGCCCAAGCGCGCAGCCACGGGCAAGGTGGACTGACTACACACCTGCGAAGTCGCTCAGATGGATGCGATCAAGGTCGGCAGCTGCGTTTCAACGAGCTGTCTCTTCTCGACGAACGCATCGACGCCCGCCTGCTCCGCTCGCCGACGGTCCTCGGCCGAATCAGAGCCGGTAAGAACGATGACGCGTACGTGATGGCATGTTCAGGTCGAGCAGGATGACGGCCGGGTCTTCGGAGGCGATCAGGGCGAGCGCGGCCTCGCCGTCTCCTGCCTCGCTGGATGAAGTCGAGTTGGTCATCGCCGGCGAGCGCCGCGGCGACCCCGAGCCGGAAGACCGGTTCGTCGTCGACGATCAAAACTCGCATGGCCCGCCTGTAGGGTGCCAAAACTCGGCTCAGCCTCGCGAACTCGGCTGAGCTGCAGGCGTGAACATAGTTTTGGTACCCCACCCACACCCTCTCGTACACGCGCGCGCGCGAACCAAAAAAAGGTGAGATCGACCGAACGGGCAGAGCGGACGCGAACAGTCCCGAGTCCGGTCGCAAAGGCGTAAAGAGCGCCAAACCTCGGTTCGAACCTGGAATCGGAGTTTTGACACCCTTCAGGCAGCCGCATCCGCCGATCGGGCAAAGACGGTGCAGTGTTGGCGTTGGGGCGCCGGCCAGGGCGCGCTAGGTTCGGCTGCCGTTGGTGAGAGTGGCGAGTGATTCGAGCGCGCGGCCGGCAGCGGCATCAAGAACGACTGGTAGATCGCCCGCGTAGATTTCGTCCGGTACCTCGATCTGGTGTGTTCCGCGGAGCTCGCTCTCAACCGTGGAGCGAACCTCTCGCTCAGCGGGGTCAAGCTCCAGCATGAGGTCTCGCCGCCGCGCCCTGTCCGCAACGGCAACGAGGGCGGCGGCCGCGGCGGGATCGCCCGAGGCGATAAGCGCTCCTGCCACGATCAACGCGTCGGCGAGAAACGCTGCATGTCCGAGATCGCGACCGAGTTCAAGCGCCTCCTGGAGCGCTTCCTTGGCTGTCTCATGCCTTCCAAGCGAGCGCGCGGCCAGACTGAGGTTGAGGCCCGCAGACACGACGCTTGCGCGGTCACCCATCTTCCAGCTCAAGCCACGACTCTCTTCCGCAAGCTCGAAAGCGGCCTCGAAATCGCCCAACTCGAGAGCGAGGTATGCCCTGTTATTCATCGTGACTGCGAGACGCTTCTCTTCGCCCAGTTCGCGGAATAGCGTCTGCGTTTCCGCCAGAAGCTCTGCGCCACGTCGGAAGTCGCGGCGCGCCAGCGCGACATTCCCGAGCGATCCAACAGCGCGGGCTTCAACTAATCGGAGGCCGGCGCTCTGCGCGACTGCGATGCTCTTGTTCGTCAGTCGCTCTGCCTCGTCGAAATCACCCTGGAGACGAGCGAGAACACCTGCGCCCAGCAACGCCTCTGCAACATGCGTAGGGGGTGCTCCTTCGCGCCGCGCGAGTGCAACGCGCAGCCACCGGCGTCCCTCACTGTAGTGCCCTTGTTGCTCCCAAAACCGCCAAAGCGCTGACACGAGACGAAGTTGCCGCAGAGTGCCGTCGGAGTAGGCGAGTGCAACCCTAACGTTGTCGTGTTCGTGAGCGAGCAGCTTGATCCAGGTCGGCTCGTCGCTCGTGCCAAAGCATGACCCGGCGCGCTCGCCCATTGCAACGAAGTACTCCGCATGTGCCGCAGCTGTTGAGTCGTACTCCTCCGCACAGGCCAATTGCTCGGCGGCGAACTCCCGGATCGTCTCGAGCATCCAGTAGCGCTCGTTCGTATGCCGGACGAGGCTCTTCTCGACCAGCCACTGCAGCGTATCCAGACAAGCGTCGCACACCTCTTCTGCGGCCTCCAGCGTGCAGCCGCCGGCGAAGACGGCCAGCCGGGCAAAAAGCTTCCGCTCATCATTTGACAGGAGCTCGTAGGACCACTCGATAGTTGCCCGCAGGGTTTGCTGGCGCGCCGGCGCGTCCCGCGGGCCGCCGGTGAGGAGAGGCAGCCGCTGCTCGAGTCGCTTGAGTATCTGCTTAGGGGAGAGCGCCGTCGTTCGCGCCGCGGCGAGCTCGACGGCCAGCGGGAGACAGTCAAGACGCTCACAGATTGCACGTACGTGTTCGTCGGGAGCAGACATTGCCCGCTCGATGAAGAGCGCTACCGCCTCGTTCTCGCCGAGCGGCGGGACCCTGTACTCCCGTTCCCCAGCAAGACGCAACCGCTCGCGGCTAGTCACGAGCAGCTCTAGGTTTGGGCAGGCCACGAGCAGATCGGCAAGATTTGGCGCCGCCTCAGCCACGTGCTCGAAGTTGTCCAGAAGAAGCAGCAGACGCTTGTCGGCAATGTGCTCTGCGAGGCCGTTCTTGGACTCGAGTGCTTGCGCCGCCTCCTCAAGCACCAGCTGCGGGTCGCGCAAGGAGGCGAGCGGCACCCACCAAACGCCATCGGCGAAGCGGTCGGCCTGGGTCGCGGCCGCCTGCAGCGCCAACCGCGTCTTACCCGTGCCACCCGGGCCGCTCAGCGTCAGCAGGCAGACGTCCACGCGTGAGAGCAGCGCGCTCACTTCCGCCAGCTCGTTCTCCCGGCCGAGGAAAGGGGTCGAAGGGACGGGAAGGTTTGTCCGGTAGAGGCTCTTGAGCGGCGGGAAGTCTCCCTCGCCCAGCTGGTCGATGCGCTCGGGGGCGGAGAGATCCTTGAGCCGGTGTTCACCCAGGTCCCGCAGGACGGAGGCGTCAACAAGGGCGCGCGTGGCCCCAGAAAGCAGCACCTGCCCGCCGTGTCCGGCCGCAGCAATCCGTGCCGCCCGGTGAACGTCGTTGCCGACATAGCCCTGCTCGCCCAGGTGTGGCGTCCCGGTGTGTAGAGCCATGCGCACGCGGATCGGCCCGGAGCTGAGCGCGTGCTGACCTTCGGCGGCGGCCTCGAACGCCCCCGGCGCAGTCGGAAAGGCGTAGAAGAACGCATCACCCTGCGTGTCCACCTCGACCCCGCCGTACCGAGCGAACGCCTCCCGCAAGATCCGGCGGTGCTCCGCCAACGCGCCGGCATAGCGCTCCGCGCCCAGCTCGTGCAGCAGCTTGGTTGAGGCCTCGATGTCCGTAAAGAGAAAGGTGACGGTGCCGCTGGGGAGATCGCTCACAACCCAAAGGATTCCGCGTTCTTGGCCCAGACGCCAGCGGCCTGACGGACTGTCGAGGGTCACGCTTCCGGACGAAAGCGTGACTCGCGGCCTCATGAAGGTCAGGCGCCCATGCGACGGGACCCGAACCCCGAGCTTCGGTGTGTAAGGCCGCGCCGTTATTCGACGTCACCCGACTGGGCCTGACAAGTCGACGTCGCTCGACAACGTTTGACGACGCCTAACAGCAACCGGTAGGTCCGCTCGCACCGCGCTCGCACCGGCGTTGTCAGCATTGGCAGCGCCGAGCGTAAGAGTCCTGCACATGAGCATTTTCTTCAGATGGAGCGTGCGGGATTCGAACCCGCGGCCTCCGACTTGCAAAGCCACCCGATAGCCCGACCCCGCCTGACACCGACCAACAGAATCGGCATCGCTAAATGGAGATCGCGTCTCTTGACGAACCTCGTTCGACGCCGCTAGACGGCGGTCCGCTCGCACCGTGCTGGCACCGCCGGTGCCTGAACAGGCAACTCTCCGCGATGCATCCAGCCTCGCTCGCCGAGCGCCTAGAGTGGGTACGAGTACCTACCCGTCGGGCAGGAGGCGCATGAAGGGCGAACTCGAGTATCGGGCGGTGGTGGCGGCGTTCTACCACCCCTACGCGTACTCGCCGAGGCGCGCAGCGCCCCACCGCGGAAACCGACGATCTGCGGACGAAAGCGCGCGGGCGTCCCGCGCGGCGTCGTCGAGAAGGTGCGGCGTCAACGACCGCTCGCGCGGCCGCAGGACACGCTCCGGCTCGTCGCAATGGCCGCTCTCGTCATCCTTGTCTGGAGAAGCAAGCAGCTCGGCTCGGGGAGCCGACTTGGCGGCTCCCCGGCCACTTTGCGTCAGTTCCAATGCTCGAACGTCTCCCAGGCGTCCGTGAATGCGGCGCCGGGGACGTCTGCTCCGCGGCACCAGTCCTCGCCGCTGTCGGGCGGCGTGCAGGCGCCCTCCGGCGAGGCGCCGCCCTGGCGGTAGGCGTCGTGGATCGCAGCGCCGATTCGTGAAGCGATCGCGCGTTTCGCGGCGTCCCACTCGGCTGCCGGGAGGGCATCCCTTGTGGATGTCGCGTTGTTCGTCGGCTGCCACGAGAAGCCGAGCCGACCCTCCGGTGGCCCCTGCGGATGGCTGCCCGCGTAATGTCTTACCGCATAGACCTGTTCCGAGACGAAATTGAGCATCTCGTCGAGCGAGAGGTTCAGCGTCCAACCGTGACCACAGCAGAACGGCGGCGTGTATGGATCCGGCCCCTTTGCCGGCCAGGTCGCGTTCCCGAGCGGCATGTACGCCCGGTCGAACAGCGCCCGCGCTGCTCCGATCTCGGCGGGCCCCGCGTCAACTAGGTTCATCACGTGCTCCATGTACTGCGTCAGATGCCTGGTGCGGTCGTTCCGAGACGTTCCGGAGATTCCCCAGAAGCGGGCGTCCGGATAGACCTCTTTCGTCAGTACCCAGATGTACGGGTCGACGGCGGTCCAGAAGTCGGAATCCTCCAACCAGGCCTTCATCTCGGACTTGTAGCCCTCGACCTCGGGGATGTTTTGGTGCGTGTAGGCGATCCCGATCTCGACGATCCCCGGCACGGTCGGCCCGGTGCCGTCCCCGTAGTACAGCCCGCGCAGCAGGTCCGTCATCGCAGCCCGCGAGTAGGGTGCCTCGTCGCGTCGCGTGCTCCGGTCGAGCTCATTAAGGAGCCACGTCTCGCCGAGATCGAACCGATACCCGGCTTCGGCCATTTTCTTGCGGAACGCGACGCCGGCATCGAACCATGTCCTACCGGGTGCTCCGGTGACCCAGTTCGCCCACGCGGTGGCACCGCCGAGCGTCACCTCGGCCACCGGATGGAACCGGGGACCGAGCGCCCTGATCGCGTCGTCCTGTAGCACCCGCAGGCCGGTCTTGTCCGCGGCAAGCGGCGGGATCGAGATGTAGTAGTCGGCGCACGGAGACGCATTCGCCGCGAGCTCCTGGCCGAGGAGCGTCCAGTCCCACACGCCTGGTGTCAGTGTTCGGGACCCTTGGGTCCAGAAGACCGCCTCAGCGTGCAAGCGACAATTCGCCGGCACTGAAGCGGCCGCGTGCGCGGCGTTCGTTGCGGCTGCGGCAGCCGCAGCCTGCGTCGGTGATTCGACACTGCCGCATCCCGCATCTACCGCCAGCAGCTGATCGGTGGCGGCACAAGCGGGATCTTCAACAGGCATCGGCTCGTCGGCCGCCGCCGTCAGCGTAGAAGTGAACATCGCGAGCAGTACGATGGCGAGCAAGCTGAAAAGTGGCCGACTCGGCACTTTGCTCATTGGATCCTCCTCTCCCGGGGACTCGCGAACAGCGAGGCGGGTCCTGACGTCTCTACTGTCGGCGTCTCGACCCGCGAGGGAGTCGGAGAGGAGCCGCATGAACTCGGCGGCTTCCGTTAGGTCAAAGCGCTCACCGACAGTCTCTTCCTTGGGCGAACAAGAATCAAGAGCACAGCTCCTCGCAGTCGCCGGTCGCTCCAGTCACGCCGCGAAGCCCGCCGAGGCGAGAACGCCGTCTTTCGCGCGCTGCCGTTTCTGGCCGCGATCGAACGGGGTTCCGCTGTCATTCCTCCGAAGATCTGGCACGGCACCGCGATTGGAGAGAAGGTCGCGTCTTTCGTGGCGGCGGTGAAGGCGACGTTTCTGGTCGTTAGCTACGCGGGTAGTTCGGGACGCAACAAGGAGCACTTCACGATGGTTGGCACCGATGGCTTCACCGCACGTGAGGCGCACTGGAGTGTGGAGTACAAGAGCTTCGGTAGACGCACAATTTGGCCGATGCGTCGCGGCGAAGGCAAGCGGGCCGACACGCTCAGCGGGACTCAAGGGGATCCGACGAGCGAGCTTCCTCCGTGGAATGACAGGTTCTTCTTCTCAGACGCTGCATTCGAGCTGCGGGAGAGCCGCGGCTCCCGCAAATCGGCAGATCGGCCGGGGGTGAGTAGCCGCACACGGGCGGGGTCGACGGGCTAGACCCTCCAGACCGCGTTGAACACGCCGACGTCGACGCGCAAAGGGCGTCGTCTCATGATCAGCCACGCGAGCTGGCCGTACCTCGCGCAGCGACATCGGTGAGCCCTCGCACGAGTTCCTGTGTGCGGCGTTCGCTTAGGCGTGCTGGCTGCTCGCGGAGCCACTCAACGAGCCGCCTCCCGCTGACGAATGTAACGCGATCGCCCTCGAAGATCTGCTGATCGAAATCGCCTCAGATGACGACGACGGCCGTCACCCATGGCGCCTGGCCGGTCGCCGCCGCAAGTGCGTCGCGCAGATCAACTGCGGCGGCGCGGAAGCTCCCGCCGGAATACCCGACACGACCGACTCGAAGCTCGTCTCCTTCAACCAAGCGCACGACGCGACGTCCACTTCGTCTCGATCGCGAACATCCCGGCGCGCCTTACTGCGACGTGGTCACAGTTGCCACGCTCGCGCGGAATGTCGTGTTCGAGATGCCATCCTGGCCCGAGTTTCCTTAGCTCGTCCTCAGTGTCTTGCTCTCCCCAAGCGCCTTGCACCCACGGAAGGTGTCTCACGTCGCCACCGAGATTCCAGACGAAGACCTCCATCATCAGTACGGCGCCCACAACGCCGGCGTAGATGAGCGGACCAGCCCGTAGGGTTCGCAAACTCAGGCGGCCTCGTATTCGTGGATGAGTCCGCCGAGGAGATCACGGCGGCGTAGGCGAGCAGTTGCGTCGAGCGGTGTTGGGTCGCGACCGTCTGGTGGCATGAGGCGCAGAGCACGGTGCAGTCTGTGCTCGTTGTAGTGCTGGCGGTAGACGCGGAGCACGTGCTCGAGATGCCGTCGGCCGAGGATCATGATTCGGTCGAGGCAGTCCGTGCGAACCGTGCGAACCCAGCGCTCGGCGTGGGCATTCGCGTTCGGCGCCTCGACAGGTGTGCGGATCACGCTGATGCCTTCGGTCCGGAAGACCTCATCGAAGGCATGGCCGAACTTCGAGTCACGGTCGTGGACGAGGAACCGGAACGGCTGCTGCTCACCCAGTTGTATGACGAGGTTGCGCGCCTGCTGGGCGACCCAGTCTCCGTCCGGGTTCGCCGTGCAAGCGACGTACTCGATCCGCCGCGTCGCGAGCGAGATGAAGAACAGGACGTAGATCCGCTGTAGGAACGCTGTCTCGACGGTGAGGAAGTCGCAGGCGAGCAGGCTCGCCGCTTGTGCTCGCAGGAACGCTCGCCAGGACGAGGGGCCTCGCTGCGGCGCCGGGACCAGACCGGCTGCCAGCAGTATCTTGCGGACCGACGTCGCCGAGACGGCGATCCCGACGCCCTTGAGCTCGCCAACGATCCGCCGGTGTCCCCAGTGCGGGTTCTCGTGGGCGAGCCGCAGGATCTGCGTTCGCAGCGACGTCTCGAGCGGCGGCCGGCCGGGCTTTCTGTGCGGATACGTCCAGCGGCGTGCAATAAGTTGGTGGTGCCAACGCAACAGCGTCTGCGGCTTGACCCGGAAGCTTGTCCAGGCCGGCCGCGGCAGCGAGCGGCTCAGCGCCGCCAGCAGCGCGCGGTCGGCCCGCGTCAGGGTCGGCCGTGCCTGCCGACGCAGGACCGCCAGTTCGTGACGGAGGACGAGGATCTCCAACTCCTTCGAGCGACGCGGCCGCGCCAGCAACCACACGAGCGCGAACAGGTTCCGCACGACGAGATACACGAACGACCAGAGCAAGCAGCCCTCCCTCGGCCACGACAAGAGCGGCGAACCTAACGGCCGCGACGCCCCAACGCGCCGCGGACGAGTTTGCGAACCCTACGGTTCAACATCCAGCCCAAGCCGGCAGCGCATGATCGCCGCGACGCTCCGCGGAAGGCGCGGCCGGCGAGCAAAGAGCACGGCGCGAGGCGCCCGCCGCGCTGACGCCGAGTTAGCCGCGCGTCAGCTCCGGCTCGATCCTTGACATGCACGTCGGGCCATGTCATTCTCGTGGCGAACATCGAGGTGCACTGCGGCCGGATCGCGAGGAGGATCATGCGGGCCGCAGGCGGAAGGGCTGACGGACGTGCGAGCTGGCTGGTCGAGCAGCCAGCGTTCACCGCACGATGGCGGCACGTCCACTGGGGCGGCGACCTGGGCCTTGGGTTTGTGGCCACGCGCCACCGGACGCTGCGGATTGCTCGAGTCGATGAGACTCGCTCGTCTTTCAGTGTTTTCGCGCTCGTTGCATGAGCGTCGACAGAAGTTCAAAGGAGCAACCCTGATGCTTTTCCCGCCGAGACACTCACGCACCGGCTTCGTCACTCGTAACTGGACGATTTGGATCGGCTTGTCGATTGCTCTGCTGTTCATTGCCGGCCTTCCAGTCGACCAAGCTAAAAGCGGCATCTCGCCATCGGTTGTCTTGAGCGCAAGCGCATGGACGCCCATCGGTCCAGCGCCCGTCAACGGCCCGTTTGCCGGCCGCATCGACGTGGCGGCGCCGAATCCCAGCAATTCCAACGTCATGTACCTCGGCGCCAACAACGGCGGAATCTGGAAAACGACCAACTGGTTGGACTCATCTCCGACCTGGACGGAGATCACGGACAAGCCGCAGATCCTGTCGCTCGCGATCCATGAGCACGACCTCGTCGTGTTCCCCGGCAATCCCGACATCGTCATTGCGGGAGCCTCGGGGCCCGGCGGCGGCATTCTTCGCTCGGACAACGCCGGAAACACTTGGAGCTATCTCGGCAACTCGAGGTTCGACATGGCCGAATTCGGCGCCATCGTGGTCGATCCGAATGTCGCCAATGCGCAGACGCTCTGCGCGGCCATCAGCGGCGGGTTCGCCAACTTCGCGTCGGGCTCCGGGCTGTACAAGTCCACCGACGGCGGGACAACCTGGTCCGACGCCGGCTCCGGGGTGTTTTCGGGCTTTGTCAGCGATGTGCTGACGATCCAGGAAAACGGGCAAACCGTGCTCTACGCCGCCGACACCGGAAACGGACTCCCCAACAGCGGAGGCATCTACCGCAGCGCCAACGGGGGTGGGAGCTGGACGCCAACCAATCTTCCGGCGAACGTGACCGGCTACGGGTCAATCCGACTGGCCGGGAGTACCGCGCCCACTGAACAGATCTACGCGTCGATCATCGATAACGCAAAGCCCGACGGAGGCCTGGTCAGCCGTCTCGTCACATCGAACAAGGGCACAAGCTGGTCGGCGCTGACGTGGCCCGATGCGCTCGGACCCGGGCTCCGCCATCGTTCTCACCACAACCTTCTCGCGGTCGATCCCGCCAACTCGAACATCGTCTATGTGAACACCGACATCGAAAACAACCTGATCAGCATTCCGTGCGGAGGGAAGACCCAGCCTTGCGCAGAGTGGATTTGGAAGAGCAGTGACAGCGGCCAAACGTGGCAGCAAGCAGTCAACGGAGGAGGCGATCCAGTCTCTGCCGGCTTCGACGCCACAGGCGTGTTCACATCGACCGGCGACGGCGGAATCTTCCGCGATCCGGTGAACGCAAACGACAACAGAGGCAACAATCTCAATACGATCGAGTTCTACGGCTTCAGTCTCGACCCGAGCAATCCGCGGAGGGCGTACGGTCTCTTCCAGGACGGGCCGGGAGTCCTGCGATATGTCGGCACCGTGGACTGGCAGTACTCGCAGCCGTCCGGTGGACAGGGAGAGGCCGGCAAGATCCGTGTCGATCCGACCAACTCGAATCGTGTCTATTACCTGGACCCCAACACGTCAGAGTCCGTCAACGCCCCCACCGCATCAAACCGATTCGTGCACAGCGACGACGGCGGTCAGACGTGGACGGCAGCCATCACCGGCCTGCCGACGATCCAGTCTGGCGGGAACACCATTGTCGACTTCGCGTCGTTTCCCGGTAAGGGCTCCATCGTGATCGACCCGAACAGCCCGCAGCGGTTGCTGCTGGGTCTTCACAGCGTTTTCGAGACGACAACGGGCGGCGATCCCAATACGACGGATCCCAAGTTCGGCGGCAACGGGTGGCGCGATATCGGTCAGAGCATGGGGAATAACGGCTCGGCGATCAGCGCGATTGCTCTGGCGCCATTCGATCCCAGCACGATTTTCGCCGGCACTGAAGACGGCCACGTCTTCAAGACCACGAATGCCGGGAACGACTGCAGTCCGAACTGTCCTACCTGGACCCAGGTCGACAGCGGTCTGCCGCTCCAGGACCAGCGAGTCATGGACCTGGAAGTCAGTCCGAATAATCCCGACTACGACTTCGCCGTCACGAGCCCGTTCCTGGGCCGGGATGACAAGGCACCCGACTTCAGCGGCTTCTTCCACGTGTGGAAGCGCAACGGCGGTGCATGGTCCCCGATCAACGGCAATCTCCCGACGAAGCTGGGCGGCGAATCCCTGGCGGTCGACTGGCAGCAGCCGACGCCTGTCCTCTACATCGGCACGCTGCGCGGCGCGTACACCTCGACCGATCTTGGCACCACCTGGACCCGTATGGACACCCTGCCCAGGACGAGAGTCACCGATCTCGACTTCATGCCGGGCACCTATCTCCTCGGGGCGGGGACGATGGGCTGGGGCGCCTGGGAGATTCTCACCCAGGCCACTCCGCCAACGGTAAACCCGCCGGCCGACCAGACGTCGGTCGAAGGCGCGTCACACGTCTTCGGCCTTGGCTCGTTCAGCGATCCGGACGGCGGTCCGTGGTCGGTGGATATCAACTGGGGGGACGGGACGTCCGATACCGCCTTCACGGCCAACAGTCCTGGACCGTTGGCGAGCAAGACGCACAAGTACGGCGAAGAGGGACCCCACACGGTGACGATCACGGTCACCGATACGCTCATCGACCAGTCCGATTCCAAGACGTTCACCGTCAACGTCAGCGATCCGCCCGTGGCCGCGAGCGGCGGCTTCTCGTTCGACGCCAACGTCTTTGTCGACACCGGCACGCAGACGCTCGCGACGTTCACCGATCCGGCCGGAGCAGAGCCGAATGCCTCCGATCCCGCTCCCCCCACCAGCGCCGGCCATTACGCAGCGAGCGTCAGCTGGGGTGACGGCACGTCGCCGGGCGCCATAGCCCCACTCACCCCGGCCAGCCCGACCCAGGTGTTCACCGTCACGGGCAGCCACACCTATACGACAGAAAGCCCTGTCAGCGGCTTCAACGTCGTCGCGACGATCGACCATGAAGGCGTGAAAAGCACGGCGACCAGCATCGCCATCGTCGGCCGTCCCGGCAACGTGACGGGCGGCGGAAAGATCGGCAACGGCCTTGACTTCGACTTCGGCGTTCAGCCGGACGAGAACAACGGCTTCAAGGGCCATCTGAATTACAAGGACAAAGCCAACGACCTCGATCTCAGGAGCACGTCGATCACGTTTGTCAGCATCCTCATCGACAACAAGCACGCGACCATCAAGGGTACGGCGACGGTTAACGGGATCTCCGGCTACACGTTCACCGTGCATGTGGAGGACAACGGCGAGCCGGGGATCGGCTCGGACCGCTTACGAATCGAGCTGAGCGGTCCGACGAGTTATGACAGTGATGCATTCGCGGCAAACGGCGGCCTGCTGACCAGCGGGAACATCCAAGCCCACAAATAGGAAGAGGCCGGAAGCATCGGCGAACAATCGCGCGAAGGGTGGGAGGCCGACCTGAAGCCGGGCCCCCGCCCTTCGCGTGTGGGGTGCGTTAACTCGGTTCGAGGGCCGGATGGTCTGGTTCGTGCGTAGGGTCGGCGTCCCGTCCCCATTGATCCTCGAGGAGTTGCTCTTGTTCTGGTCGCTTGGCTATCTGACGTTGCGCTGCCTGCTGCAGCTCGTGCCTCTTCGGCCGCGTTCCGAGGGTTTCAAAGAGCTAGAGATCGTCGTGCTGCGGCATGAGGTCTCGGTGTTACGCCGCCAGGTAGGCCGACCGCAGCTGCGGCCGAGCGACCGGATCTTGCTCGCGGCGGCGAGCCGGTTACTGCCGCGCTCGCGCTGGAGCTCGTTCCTGGTGACGCCCACGACGCTGCTGCGGTGGCATCGGCGGCTCGTCGCTCGCCGTTGGACGTACGCCAACCGGATCGGGCGGCCGCCGGTTGGCGACGAGATGCGCCAACTCGTCCTGCGCCTCGCGCGCGAGA
>WNGF01007693.1_pt2 | contig 19170 bp, 13 predicted proteins | sample 5400641 | NCBI WGS metagenome assembly WNGF01 (sample SAMN13153371, study PRJNA577476) | soil metagenome | isolation source: 80 cm soil or saprolite under grassland replicate 2 | place: USA:California | collected 2016-06-15
TAGACGCCCCCCTTGGATGGCCTGCGGGCCTACGAACAGCGCTGGAGACCCACAAAGCAGGTGATGCGATCGCAGTCGAATCACACCTGATGTTTAGGCGCCAGACTGATCTGTTCGTTCAGGCGCATATCGGTAAGACTCCACTGGACGTCGGCGCGGATCGCATCGCGCGAACGGCGCACGCGGCGCTTCGGATTCTCGGAAAGTTGCGAACTGAGCTCGAACTCCAAATACCCTTGTGTTGGAATTCAGAGGACGTGCGCTCAGTTGAGGTTATCGAGGTGTACCCGGCCGCGACGCTTTCGGCGCGTAGCATCCGGTCATCTGGGTATAAGAAGCCGGAGCAGTCGCTCGCACGGCAAGAGATTGCGGCAGCCCTGGATGTTGTTCTAACGCTGGACGTAACTTCGGCGGACATCACCGCGACCGGCGATACACTTGATTCCGTCGTCTGTTTGCTCGCCGCGAAGGATTTTCTCGACGGACGGGCCGTCCCACCGGAGAACCGAGTGCTTGCCTCACTGGAAGGCTGGATCTGGGTGCCCGCAGACGCGGTCAAATTAAAGCGGCGTGCGGGCACGCCATCGGACGATGTCGCGCCAGCTGCTGGCGGCGGTGTCATGTGTCCGGCTTGTGGCCTGAAGAACTTCAAGTCATGGCCCTCTGGCTGGGATGCGCACGCCGCTCACAGGTGCCCTGGAGTTCAGGGCGCCACGCCGGCTGAACGAAAGAACGATTTTAGGGACCGATTCCTTCATGGACGTATTTGATTTCCGGAACCGGCTGGTCGAGGACTACGGGCGATATACCCGAAGTTTCATCAAGATCGCCGACCCGCGCGTTAAGGCGAAGGTCGATGGCGCCCTGGATGACGGCGCGCTGTGGCCCGAACCGCTCCTCCAGCTGAATCCGACATTTCTGGCTGGCGGAACGATCGACGACCTCGTCGCGGACGGCACGCTGCATCCCGAGTGCAAGAAGATCTTCAAGATCGATAAATCGGATTCGGATCATTCTGGCAAACAGCTTCTGCTTCACAGACACCAGACGGAAGCGATTCGGAAATCCAAGGAGGGCAAGTCGTACGTTTTGACGAGCGGGACAGGGTCCGGCAAGAGCATGACGTACATCGTGCCGATCGTCGATCACGTGTTGCGACGAGGTTCGGGGCAGGGCATTCAGGCGGTTGTCGTCTACCCGATGAATGCGTTGGCCAATAGCCAGGCTGAGGAACTGAAAAAGTTCCTGGAAAAAGGCTATGCCGTCGGTCAGTCGCCGGTCACGTTCAAGCGATACACTGGCCAGGAAAAAGGAGAAGAACGCGAAGCGATCCGCAACAATCCGCCAGACATCCTGCTAACAAACTACATGATGCTCGAGCTCCTCCTCACACGTCGCGAGGACCGAGCACTCGTCAAGGCGGCTCATGGGCTTCGATTTCTGGTTTTCGACGAGCTTCACACGTATCGCGGTCGCCAAGGAGCTGACGTTGCACTCTTGATTCGAAGGTGCCGGCTGGCGTTCGGAGGCCACGACTTCATCTGCGTAGGCACGTCCGCCACGATGGCGAGTGAGGGCACATCGCAGGTTCAGAAAACGGAAGTCGCGCGCGTTGCGGAAGTGCTGTTTGGAACGACGATCGACGCAGCGCAAGTCATTGGCGAAACACTCGAACGCGCAACTCCTGAATTGAAGTGGATCGGTGGGGACGCCGGGCGGCAGTTGGCCGCCGCGATGAAATCCACGGATGCCCCGCCAGAGAACTACGAGGCGTTCCGCAGTCATCCGCTCTCAAGCTGGATTGAATCCACGTTCGGTGTACAGACGGAAGAAGAAACGGGACGATTGATCCGCAATGCACCGCAGCGCCTGCGAGGCGTGGACAGCGCGTCTGCGCAACTGGCAGAGATCGCGGGCTCGGATCCTCAGAGGACGTACGAGTTGCTCCGAGCGTTCCTGCTGAAGGGTTCGGAGCTTCGCCGGTCAGAGTCGAGCCGGTTTCCGATCTTTGCTTTTCGACTCCACCAGTTTCTCACGCGTGGAGACACCGTCTGGGCGACGATCGAGCGTGAAGCCGAACGGCACTTGGAATTCGCGAAACTGGTGTCGAAGCCTGGCGAACCGGACAAGACACTCTTTCCGCTCGTGTTTTGCCGGCAATGTGGCACGGCGTACTACCGAGTCTCCTCGTCAAAGGACGCGGAAGGCCGGCTGGGCCTCGCTCCACGCGAAGACCGTCGAGAAGAGAAAGGCGATGACCACACGGACGGTTATCTCTATGTTTCTGAAACAGCTCCGTGGCCGAGAGGCGACGGTCAGGAGCTGCTCAACCGTGTTCCTTCATTTCTCAAGGAACCGACGGCGGACGGCGGAGAGCGTATCAGACCCGATGCCAAGGCCGACCTCCCCGCGACGGTCTTCGTCGACGCAAGCGGTCAAATAGTTTCCGAGGGGAAGGGCGTTCCCGCCGCGCTGATTCGGCACAATTTCCTGTTCTGCCTGGAGCCGTCGTGTGGGGTGGCGTACGCCAAGACCCAGAAGTCAGAACGAGCGAAGTTGGCCACGCTCGGTGTGGACAACCGCAGCACAGCGACGACTGTGCTTGCGGTCAGGGCTCTCATTGAGCTTCAAAGCGACAGCAGTTTGACCAAGGACGCGAGAAAGCTTCTCAGCTTCACCGACAACCGCCAGGATGCGTCTCTGCAGGCTGGCCACTTCAACGACTTTACGCAGGTGGCCTTGCTCCGTTCCGCGCTGCACAAGGCCTCCCAACAGAAGGGAGCGGCAGGGCTCTCGCATGCCGAGCTTTCGCGAGGCGTGTTCGACGCGCTCTCGCTGAAGTTCGACGAGTATGCCGCCGATCCGGAGATTCGTGGTCCCGCAAGAACAGCCACGGACGATGCCTTGCGACGCGTGATTCAGTATCACGTGTACCGCGATCTTGAACGTGGCTGGCGCGTTACAGCGCCCAACCTCGAAGACTGCGGGCTGTTGCGATTCGAATACGAAGGTCTCGCTAGTTCCGACGGTCTGTTCGCGGAGTCGGACCTCTGGAATCGCGGATTCTCAGTGCGCGTTGACCGGAATACCGAGACATTCGTGGACTCGCCGGGACCCATCCAACGCTGCTCGCCGGAATTGCAGCGAGAGCTGGTCACCACGCTGCTGGATGTCCTGCGACGGAACCTCGCGATCAAAGTAGAAGTCCTCGACCCACTGAAGCAGCGAGACCTGGTCGATCAGACGCAACCGCGGTTGCTGGAGGGAACAGTCTGGTATCTCGACGAGTTGCGCGAGCTGGTGCAGTCTGACGTCGCATACCCGCGTCCCAAACGGCCCGGTGAATCTTCAGGACTCTTCATCTCCTCGTACGGTAGCTACGGAAGATACCTGCGACGCTCTCTCAAGCCGTACGTCCTTCCCGGGGACGTGTTCGGCCGGACCGAGGTCGACGCCACGATTCGGTTCTTGCTCCTCGCCCTCAAGCGCTACGGAATCGTCGAGCAGGTCCGCAGTGGCGATGTACCGGGGTATCAAATCAATCCTGATGCACTTCGGTGGGTGGCTGGCAACGGCGAGGAGCGACCGATGGATCGGACGCGATTGCTGGATGCCGGTGAGATTCCGCCGCAGGTCAACGAGTACTTTGTCGAGTGCTACCGTCGATTCGTCGATCTAAATACCGTCCTCGAGGCGAGGGAGCACACCGCGCAGGTAACGTCGGACGATCGGAGGGAGCGAGAGGAGCGATTTCGGACAGCCGATCTGCCGCTCCTGTTTTGTTCGCCGACGATGGAGCTCGGCGTCGATATCGCACAACTGAATGTCGTCAATCTGCGGAATGTCCCGCCGACGCCGGCCAACTACGCTCAACGGAGTGGTCGCGCAGGACGAGGTGGACAGCCCGCGCTGGTCTACACCTACTGCGCGGGCCGGAGTCCCCACGATCAGTACTACTTCCGCGAGCCAGAGAGCATGGTCGCAGGCTCGGTCGCGCCTCCTCGTATTGACCTTCGCAATAGCGATCTGGTTCGCGCTCACATTCATGCGTTGTGGATGGAGGTGGCTAAGCCAGACCTTGGGAAAACGCTGACGTCCATTCTGGACGTTCGCCACGAAGACGGCCGGATTGAACTGCCCCTCAAAGATCCGATCCGCCGCGAGCTGGAGAATCCCGCGCATCGCGCGACAGCGCTAGCAAAGGCTGACGATCTGATTGCGAGTATCCGGGGGCATCTGGCCGGCGCGAGCTGGTTTCACGACGCTTGGACCAAAGAGGCTCTCGATCAACTCGAACGAAGCTTCGAAAGCGCGTGTGAACGCTGGCGCAGCCTGTATCGGTCTGCGGTCCGGCAGCGCGAGCTGCATCACAAGATCATCGTCGACCATGCCAGGCCTGACGCCGAGCGCAACCATTCCAAGCGGCTGCGCGCGCAGGCCGAGAGTCAGATCCGTCTTCTCACCGAGGCTGAGGGGATCTACGAGGGAGACTTCTACTCCTATCGCTACTTCGCCGCCGAAGGCTTCCTGCCCGGCTACAACTTCCCGCGACTGCCGCTGTCGGCCTATGTGCCGGGCCGCGGTGGGAACAAGGGAAAAGACGAGTTCGTGTCGCGTCCGCGGTTTCTGGCCATCTCCGAGTTCGGGCCGCGGGCGCTCGTATACCACGAAGGCTCTCGTTACCGCGTCTATAAGGTGAACCTGGATTTCGGTTCGGACGCCATTGAGGATACCCACACACTTCCCACGGCGACGATGAAACGATGTGCGAAGTGCGGTTATGCGCACCTCGAACAGCGCGTGAATCTGGCCGAGATCTGCGATCGCTGCGGCGCTGGGCTCGAAGGACCCTCGTCGGTGTATTCGGATCTCGTCCAGATGCAGAACGTGAGCCTCAAGCTGGCGCAGCGCATTACGTGTGATGAGGAGGAGCGCCAGCGCTTCGGCTACAGGCTCGTCTCGTCCTACCGCTTCCCAGAGATTGGCGGGCGGCTGGACCGTAGGGATGCGGACGTTCTCGTGGATGGCACGCGTGTGATGCGTCTGAGCTACGGCGACGCGACCACACTTTATCGGGTGAATCTTGGCTGGAGGCATCAACGAAACAATCAAGCGCCCGGCTTCCTACTGAATCTTGAACGCGGCTATTGGGCCAGTAATGCCGAGGATCAAGACGATGCTCAGGACGCCGCAGCGGGACGCCAGAAGCGCGTCGTGCCGTACGTCATGGATACGAAGAATGCGCTCGTCATCAGGTTTGAGCCGGCGCGCTCCATCGGTGAAATGGCGAGCCTGCAAGCTGCGCTCAAAGAGGCCATCCAACAGCAATTCCAGCTCGAGCCGCGTGAGCTTGCGTGTGAGCCGATGCCGGGCTCGTCAGATCGAAACGAGTTGCTCTTTTATGAGGCGTCTGAAGGTGGCGCTGGTGTTCTACGACAGTTGGTCGACGATCCAGGCGCTATTGCGGCGCTCGCTCGTCGTGCATTGACAGTCTGTCATTTCAGCCCTGACACCTTCGAGGATGAGTACGCGGATGTCTGCGGCCAGGCGTGCTATCGCTGTCTGCTGTCCTACAGCAACCAAACCGATCATCAGCTGCTCGACCGCATGTTGATTCGCGAGATCCTGCGCGATCTGCTGGGTGCCGAGACGAGACCCGCCGGTGGTGCAGGTACGCGGGAGGAACGGATGTTGGCTCTTCGTAGCAAGTGCGATAGCAAGCTTGAGCAGAAATGGCTAGCTGCCTTGGACGCGCTGGTCCTGCGCCCGCCGAGTGACGCTCAGTACCTGATCGAAGCATGCTCGACACGTCCTGACTTCTTCTATCGGGACTTCAACGCGGCCATCTATATCGATGGTCCTCCGCACGATACACCTGAGCAGATTCGTGCGGACGACGAAATCACACGCAAGCTCCAGGAAGCCGGGTACATCGTCATACGTTTTCACCATCGAGCGGAGTCGCGGGAGATCTTCCTTCGGCATCCTGACGTCTTCGGAGCGCCTCCCGGGTGACTCCAGCAGCACTCTCGAAACCCGGCACTCTTGTCCAGGCGCGCGGCCGGGAGTGGGTGGTTCTGCCAGAAAGTACCGACGAGCTCCTGATGGTGCGGCCGGTTGGTGGCCTGGACGAGGAGGTCGTCGGCATTCTTCCTGCGATCGAGTCCGTCGAGTCGGCCACGTTCCGCCTGCCAACGGCCGAGGACGTTGGCGATTTCGCCTCGGGCCGCCTGCTGCGCGATGCAGCCCGACTGTCGACCCGAGCGGCTGCCGGCCCGTTCCGCAGCTTTGCGAGGATCGCCGTTGAACCGCGGCCGTATCAACTGGTTCCGTTGATGATGGCGCTCAGGCTGGATCCGATTCGGCTGCTCATTGCAGACGATGTTGGCATTGGCAAGACGATCGAAGCTGCGGTGATTGCTCGCGAGCTATTGGACCGCGGCGAGATCCGAAGAATCACCGTGCTCTGTCCACCACATCTCGCCGAGCAATGGCAGAGCGAGCTGACGGAGAAGTTCCACATCGACGCCGAGTTGGTTCTGAGCAGCACCATCCAGCGGCTCGAACGCGATCTGCCTGTGGGCGTGTCCGTGTTCGACAGACACCGCTTCACTATCGTCTCCACGGACTTCATCAAAAGCACGCGGCGCGCTGAAGACTTCGTTCTCAAATGTCCGGAGTTCGTGATCGTAGACGAGGCCCATGGTTGCACGTTGGCAGGCGGCGTTGGGCGCGGACGGCAGCAGCGCTTCGAACTTGTTCAGAAAATCGCTGGTGACGCGTCGCGACACCTCGTACTCGTAACAGCAACACCTCACAGCGGCAACGAAGAAGCGTTCCGGTCGCTCCTGAGCCTGCTCGATCGCGAGTTCGCGGACCTTCCGCCAGACCTCGACCAGGCGGAGCGCGCGGGCATTCGGCGCAAGCTCGCACGACACCTGGTTCAGCGCCGGCGCGCAGATATCCGTCATTACTTAGAGACCGACACTGCCTTTCCTGAACGTAGGGACAAAGAAGCCACTTATGCATTCAGCGAGGAGTTTCGTGCGCTGTTCGACGACATCCTAGCCTTCGCTCGAGAGTACGTGTCGGCGGGTGACGATGGCCAGCGCCGACGCCGCGTCCGCTACTGGTCGGCCCTGGCACTCCTGCGCTGTGTCTCGTCCAGTCCGGCCGCAGCCGCGGCGACACTGCGAAACCGAGCCGCGGTAGACGATGCGCCAGATGAGGAAGTGGATGAAGTCGGACGGCGCACGGTGCTCGATCAGGATGATGCAGACGATGTCGTGGCGCTCGACTTCAGTCCGGGATCGGACACGGAGAGCCGTGATGAGACCACCCGCCGAAAACTTCAGGAGTTTGCGAGACGGGCCGATGGCATTACGGCGGAAGCTGACCAGAAGCTTCAAGGCGGCGTTCGTGAGCTGAAGGCGCTCCTCAAGGACGGCTTTCAGCCGGTCGTCTTTTGCCGCTTCGTGGACACGGCCGATTACGTCGCCCGTCAACTTCGAGAGAGTTTGCCCGCCAGAGTGCGGATTGAATCAGTGACAGGGCAGCTACCGCCCTCCGAGCGGGAGGCGCGTATCGAAAGGCTGGTAGCCGAGGGGGGGGAGTATGTCCTCGTGTGTACCGATTGTCTGTCAGAGGGCATCAACCTTCAGCAGCACTTTAACGCTGTTCTGCATTACGACCTCGCCTGGAACCCGACGCGCCACGAGCAGCGTGAAGGCCGCGTCGACCGCTTCGGTCAGGAAAAGCGCGAGGTCCGCGTCGTGACTTACTACGGCACCGATAACCCGATCGACGGCGTCATCCTCGATGTGCTCATCCGCAAGCACAAGAGCATCAAGAGCGATCTCGGCGTCACGGTAGCCGTCCCGGGTTCCAGCGAGCAGATCGTAGAGGCGCTCTTTGAGGGCGCCCTGTTCCGAGAAAAGACCAGGCCGGGCGGCAGACAAATCGTGCTCGATTTCATGGAGGAGCTGGGACCCAAGAGGCTGCATATTCATGCTGAATGGGACCAGGCCCGCAATCGCGAGAAGGCCAGCCGGTCTCGGTTCGCCCAGCACGCGTTGAGTCCCGATGCAGTTGCAGCGGAGTTGCAAGACGTGCGCTCGGCCATCGGCCGCAGCGAGGATGTCGCTCGTTTCCTTCGAGGGGTTCTGAGCGCGGCCAATGTTCCGCTGCAGAGCAAGGGGAAGGCCGTAACGGTGCATCTGAGCAACGAGTCGCCGCGCGCGCTGCGCCAGGCCATCGGACGTGACGAATCCTTCACCGGACGCTTGCGCGCGACGCGAAGCCCGTCGCATCCCGCTGTGGGGTGGTTTCGACGTCCGCTGTGAGCGCGCGCTCGACGCTCCTCGTTGCGCGCTTCCGCTATCACCTGCAGGTCGCTGGTGGCGCCGCGGACACCATTCTGTGCGAGGAGATCGTGCCGCTTGCATGCACCGGATCGGCGGACGCTCCCCAGTGGCTGTCGTCCGAAGACGGTGAGGCGTTGCTGGCCGCCACGCCAGAGCGAAATCTTATTCAGACCGCCATAGACCAGCAGCTTGCGCTGCTGATGCCGAGCCTGCCGAAGTTCCAGGGCTCCCTATCGACCATCGCCGTGGAGCGCGCCGCAGCGCAGCTTGCCGCTCACGATCGCGTTCGAGAGGCGTCTCGTGTGAAAGGCCGCGTCACGATTCAACCTGTGCTGCCTGTGGACATTCTCGGGGCCTACGTGCTCTTGCCAAGGCTCAACTGACCATGAGCCGGCGTAACCAGGACTTCCAGACCATTCGGTCCGAAGGCGGGCTTCTGCCGCCGGACCTCTTGCTGCGCGTGCTCGATCCGAAGGAACAGCTCGACGGTACGAGGCCAGAGGATTACGGCCTTCCTCAGGGCGAGAGACTGAACGAGGTCATCACGCAATCGTGGAACCGCCTGCGCAAACACTGGGTGGAGTTTCGCGCCGCCGCGGAGCACCTGCCGGCTACGGAGCCGGGCACCGGCCTCACGAACGACAAGTGGAACCTGCCGCTCTTGCGCGAGCTAGGCTTTGGCCTGTTGCCGACTAGCGCTGGTCCTGAGATTGGCGGCCGTACGTACGCGATCAATCGCTTCTTCGGCCCCGTGCCAATTCATCTAGTCGGGTGCGGACTGAGCCTCGACCGCCGCGCTGCCGGCGTGCGCGGCGCCGCTGCGGCGAACCCGCATGGTCTGGTCCAGGAGTTCATCAACCGCAGCCCCGGCCACCTGTGGGCCATCGTCTCAAACGGACTGAACTTGCGCGTCCTGCGAGACAACCAAGCACTATCGCGACAGTCGTTTCTCGAATTCGATCTCCAGGCCATGTTCGCCGGTGAGGCCTATTCCGACTTCGTCCTGCTCTGGCTCACCGCCCACGCTACGCGTTTTGCTCCACGGGAAGAAGACAGACCTGAGAGCTGCTGGCTGGAGCAGTGGACCAAGCTGGCGTTGGAGCAGGGCACCCGGGCTCTTGGCGACCTGCGCAGCGGAGTCGAACGGGCGCTGCAAATACTCGGTGAAGGCTTCTCCAGTCATCCAAAAAATATGTCGCTACGCGATGCCCTGCGCACCGGTGAGCTAACGCTCGCTGACTTCCACGGGCAGCTCCTGCGGATCGTCTATCGGCTCATCTTCCTGTTCGTCGCAGAAGACCGTACGCTCGATGGGCAGTCTCTTCTGCACCCGCTCGACGATTCCGCTATTGCAAGAATGGCCCGCGAGCGTTTCGCCGCCCACTACAGCACCGCACGCCTGCGCGAGATGGCGTCGAAGATCAAGGGCAGTCGTCATGGCGATTTGTGGCGACAGTTCCAACTCGTCGTCGGTGCCCTTTCAGGCGAGAGCGCCTTTTCCAGCGCACGCGAACAACTGGCTGTATCGACACTGGGCAGCTTTTTGTGGAGCCTGGACTCCACAGCAGCGCTCAACGGCGCCGAGCTGACAAATCATGATTTTCTTGAAGCCTTGCGTGACGTCGCATTTACTCGGCAGGGCAAGTCGTTGCGGCCAGTGGATTACAAGAACCTTGGCGCGGAGGAACTTGGTGGCGTGTATGAGAGCCTGCTCGCGCTGACCCCTCAGATCAGCGCTGACGGTGCCCGTTTCACGTTTGCAGAATTTGCCGGTAACGAGCGCAAGACTTCAGGCTCGTACTACACACCCGACTCACTGGTGCAGTGTCTGCTCGACTCGGCCCTGGACCCCGTCGTGGAGGCGGCAATAAAGGGCAAGACCGGCACCGCCGCGGAGCAAGCTCTCCTCTCCCTCAAGGTCTGCGATCCTGCGGTCGGTTCGGGTCATTTTCTAGTCGGTGCGGCGCATCGGCTTGCCCGGCACCTGGCCCGCGCTCGTTCGCTGGCACAGGGCGAGAGCGAACCCTCGCCGCTTCTTTACCAGCACGCCCTTCGCGACGTCATCGGTCGCTGCCTGTACGGTGTGGACGTGAATCCTATGGCCGCCGAGTTGTGTCGCGTCGGCCTGTGGCTGGAGGCCTTGGAACCCGGCAAGCCACTGTCATTTCTTGATCATCACATCCAAGTCGGCAACAGCCTTCTCGGTACGACGCCGGAACTGATGGCTGTTGGTCTACCAGACGACGCCTTTACACCGATCGACGGCGACGACAGCAAAGCGTGCGGAGTGTTGAAGAAACGCAACAAGGTAGAGCGGAAGGGATTTGGACCGCTCTTCGCTGTGCAGGAGGCTGAGACACAGGCTAGGCTGCAGCAGGCGGCCGCGGCTTTGGAGGATCTTCCAGACGATCGACCGGAGGACGTCCGCGCCAAGGAGCTCGTCTTCCGCCGGCATGAAGACACTGAGGAGTTCCGCCGGAAGAAAAAGTTGGCGGATACGTGGTGCGCTGCTTTTGTCGTTCGCAAGTATTTCCGCGAGTCGGGTCGCGACAGCAGCGCCGCTGGTGTTACCCAAGGTCAACTAAACGACCTGGCTGCCGCCCGGCCGCTGTCGCGAGAATTGGACGCCGAGATCGACCGGCTGGTACGCGAATACAAATTCTTTCATTGGCACTTGGCCTTCCCTGAAGTGTTCGGTAAAGGCGGGTTCGACTGTATGCTCGGAAATCCGCCATGGGAGATGCAAGAGGTTAAAGATAACGAATTCTTCGCGGCTTCATTCCCGGAGATCCTCGCAGTATCGAGCGCAAAAGATAAGGCCGCTGTCCTTCAGAAGATCGAGGCGAATGAACCCACACTATGGGCGGAGTATCAGCAGTACGTCCGCCTGGTCCATGGTGAAAAGCACTTCATGCTGGATAGTGGCCGCTTTCCGCTGTCTGCTGTTGGTCGCCTGAATCTCTATCGCATTTTCCTCGAAGTCGCGCACTCGGTGATCAACACGAAAGGGCGGGTCGGCGTCGTGGTCCCGTCTGGGTTCGCCTCCGACTCATTTTCGCAGGGCCACTTCAACTCACTACTCGAGGCCGGTCGCATTGCTAGTTTGTACGACTTCGAAAACTCCGAAGGAACATTTCCTGGCGTTCATCGTGGCCAAAAATTCTGCCTACTAACGATTGGCGGTTCCCTAGCGACGAACGTAACTACCGATTTCGTGTTCTTTGCTCACTCGATCCAGGAGTTAGCCGACTCCAATCGCCACGTTGCAATGTCTGCTCTCGATCTGAGGATTTTGAATCCATTGACTGGCACGGCGCCACTGTTTAGAAGTGACTTAGATCGCTTGCTCACGACAGCGCTCCATCGGAACCGTCCCTTGCTGGCAGACGAGAGCGCCGAAGGCTGGAGAATCAAACCAGTGCTAATGTTTATGGTGAATGCCTCGATGAAGCATCATCGTACAGCCGAAGAACTCGAAGTCGAGGGTTTGAAGCTAGTCGGCAGTCGATTCGTCGGAGATGACCAGCACTGGTACCCTCTTTATGAGGGCAAGATGGTCGGAATGTTCGATCACCGCGCGGCTAGCATCAAATTCGACGCAACCAACCGTGTGCGACGCAATCAGCCAGATCCTCTGTCGATAGCCGAGCACAATGACCCTTCGTGTGTTGCACTGCCACTGTTCTGGGTCTCGCATCGCGAGGTCGTCGAGCGATGTGGCAATATCCCACGATTCTGCGCCGTGGTGAAGGACGTAACAGCCAGCACTAACGAACGGACATCAATCGCGGCTGTGTTGCCGTCGGCTGCTCTCACGGATTCGGTCCCGTGGCTGACGAATCCGCACGGCGCTGTCGCAAACGCCTTCCTGATTGCGAACCTGGGCAGCTTCGCGTTCGACTACTGCGCACGTCAGAAGGTCGCGGGGCTACACCTCCGAGGTCACTACCTGGCTCAATTGCCGCTAATTCCCTTTAAGTCAACTCTCGAGCGTGTTTTGTGGGAACACACGCTAACCCTCCAGTCGTGGATCGGTTCTCGGAGCCTTGAACTCTCCTTCACAGCCTGGGATCTTGAGCCATTCGCCGAGGATTGTGGGTGGACTGGGCCGCCATTTCGCTGGGACGAGGAGCGCCGGTTTCTCCTCCGCTGCGAGCTGGACGCCGCCTTTTTCCACCTGTACCTGCTGGCGGAGGACGGAGGCGCCTGGCGTCGCGACGATGGTGAAACGACAGAGCTTCTGGCCCGTCTCAGGGCCAGATTGCCGACGCCACGCGACGCGGTGACGTACATCATGGACACATTTCCGATTGTCAAGCGAAGGGACGAAGAGAAATACGGAGACTACCGTACGAAGCTCCAGATTCTTGACATCTATGATCGCATGCAAACGGCGATAAACGCTGGAACCAGCTACACAACAGTGTTAGATCCGCCGCCCGCCGACCCCAGGCTGGCCCACGCCGAGGGCACGAGACCGGGCCGCGTCGGTGCGGGCGGCTGAATCGTGGCGACGGCGAGTCTTCCAAAGAACATCACGCTGCCGGCGCTGGCCCATGCGCTCGGTGAAGCTGGAGCGCTTGACGGAGATTGGCCTGAGCTGGTGATCAACTTTGCCGCTGGCGCGTTTGTGGACGTAGGCGCGATCACGTTTCTCTGCTCGTGGGCGGCTGCTCGGAGTGCCGAGGGTCGCAGAATTCACCTGCGTGGTGATTCTGATGTGCTGGGATATCTCGAACGAATCGACCTGTATATGCAGCTCAATATCGCCCACGACTTGCGTAAACGACAGGATGAGACCGGTCGATTCCTTCCGATCAAGAGGATCGCTTCGAGTGACGATGTCTTTGCGACCGTCAACGCACTGTGTGACCTGGTACTCCATCAGTTCGATAACTCTCGGGAGTTTGTCGGCGCTCTTGAGTGGGCCGCCAACGAGATCATCGACAACATTCTGATTCACTCGGAGACAAGGGTACCTGGCGCAGTGTGCGCTCAGTACTTTCCCGTTCGGCACCGGCTGGACATCGGCATCTGCGACCTCGGACGAGGCATCAAGGCCAGCCTCGGAACCACCCGGCACATCTGGAGCCACGGGGACGCTGTTACGACCGCCCTGAAACGCGGCGTTACTCGCGATCAGTCCATTGGCCAGGGAAACGGTATGGCAGGGTCCCTGGAGATTGCGACGCTCAATGGAGGCGCATTCGAAGTGTGGACTGGCGATGTGGTCTTTCGCGTGGACGAGGGGATCAAGAAAGGCTTCACGAAGATTCCCGAATTGCCCGGCACGGGCATCATGTTCTCGCTGGACACCCGCCGGCCAGTCGACTTGACGGCGACCTGGATTGCGAATGGAGATTGGACGTTCATCAACGCTGAAGCGCAGAGGCTCTCGGAGTCCGGCGGTTTCGATGTGGCAGCCGCCTGTGTCAACACGGGTAGCCGTCCGCCGGCTGAGCGACTCAGGCGAAAGCTCCTGACGCTCTTGCCAGAGATGGCAGGACCTCTCCGTCTCGACTTTTCGATGGTTCGCTCGGCTTCGAGCAGCTTTCTCGACGAACTGTTGGGTCGAATGGTTCAGGACCATGAACTTGGCGAGGGGCTGTTCGAGTCGCGCATTCAGATCGAGGGCATGGATCCAACAATCCGAAAGATGGCGAACGTTGTCATTGCGCAACGGCTAGGCCGAATCCCGCTCGACGTCACCACAGAAACAGATCGCACGGAATGACGCCTTCCTTTCCGTACCTCGAGGTCGCAGCCGACGAGTGGCAGTATCAGGTCATGTCGCACCGCGAGAAGTGGTTTCGTGTAGTGATGGGCCAGAAAGAAGTCGCGCGGCTCATTGCCGCAGATTCGGCCGCGGCCATTCGCCTCGCGACAGCGATCTCCAACGAGCTTAGTTTCAAACTGGATGTCACGTCGGCCTAGAGGATGGCTAAGGACCCTGATGCCCTGGCCGAGAATGGTCCTCCCCCAGTGGAGGAAGGCGTGAAGACCGTTCGCGTACCGGTCAGAATCGTCGACGGGGAAGTTCAATTGGCGTGGGGAGCCGCCCTTCCGAAGATAGCGGACTGCATCGGAGATCTCATTGTCCCAGCATCCGCCATTCAAGATGCCGCGGACCTGGCGATGTTGAGCAAAGAGGAGTTGATTCCGCTCCTGCCCGCAAAGTCGATCGTGCTTTGCAAACTGGGCGCCCGCCACATCCCGCCGGCCTTACTACCGAAGTGCAAGCTGGTGACGCTGCCGGAGGCGCCGCATCAGAGAGCCGCTTTCGTCGAGATCGTGCTGGAAGAAGATCTCGAGCTTCGCTTGCGTGGGACCAAGCCCGCTTTGCTCACAAGTGTGCCATGCAAGATTCCAACTCTGCCTGACGTCAACGCCTCGAGCTTGAACGAGACGTACCGTCGAATCTCAGAGGCATTCGAACCGACACGCCGCAGCGCCGGCGGCAACGTGTTCTTGAACGTGTACCACAGGGCTTCCGATACGGCACCGCTGGTCTCGTTGAATACGCTTCGCGACGAGCGCACGGGCGTGTGGGATGCCTATCTACGGACGACGTTCGTTGCCGAGACGCCTAATGGGCAGATCGAGATTCGGCCAGGTTCTTCAAGTGTGGCTCTTGACTCGATCCTGCTCAAGAATCGCGTCGCCGAATGGGCGTACGTTACTGCCTACAATCCTAGTTCCCGGCTGATGTCCGACGAGATCAACAAGCGCGCCCATGAAGAATTGCGGAGGGTTGTGAACGACCGTGGATTGATCTGCTTCGAAGGACACGGCGTCGGCCCCGGCGGCGTATGGCCGCCCGAAGCCAGCTTGCTGGTCTTAGGATTGTCGGTCGATCACGCTCGCGCTCTTGGGCGGCAGTTCGGTCAGCTAGCGATTGTGGTGGGCCGGGCTCGCGAATCGGCGAGGCTACTGGCTTGCAAGATCTCGCCGTTTCATTGATTTCTTCGCAGACCGGGGCACCTCATCGATGAAGCAGTTTTGTGCTGTCCTTGAGTGGCCGTGGTGCGTCCTCGAGAAGTGCGCGGGATAGCGTGGGTTAGAGAGGCGTGATCCGCTAGCCGCCGCTATTCGGATAGCGATCGTGGTGCCTTTGTCGCGCATACTCCAGTCCCTCTTTCGTGATGCGGTAGTAGCGACGATCGCCTCCGCGCGACGTATCGTCCTTCGCCAGAAAGCCAAGCTTGGCCAGCTGCCGTAAATGGCCGTTATGCAAAGACCGCCCGAATTCGGCGCGATGGACGCGTTCGGCCCACGAGAAGCAAACGATCTGTTCCTCTTCAGGCAGATCGCGTTCAGTCAGAACGTACGTGCAGCAAGCCCAGAGGGCGTCCCGAAGGATACTTGTCAATTCCATGGCTAGCTCGCGAGCCAGCGCGCGTACGCCCGAACGTCAATCATCGGAACGGTCGCGCTGCTCTGAAGACGTGCAATGAGTTCCAGAAGGAAAGCGGTTGCAGGTTTCGTCTGGGGCGCAAACGTGTGGCAGCCACTGGCGGTGTCGCACACGAACATGCCGTGGGCGGCGACGCAACCGAGATCCAGCCGGCCATCCTGGTCTCCGCGGCCGAGGGCATCGATTAGCGGCTGACCGAGCGCTGGGTTCCAATCGCTCTCGAACGTCAACAGACCTCCGAGAATCGGGGCAACGGTTTTGCCGGATACGTGCCGCCGGCGTGAGGAATTGGCAGGCTTGTGCGGTGAAGCCGGCGAACGCTCGCGATTTTCTTCTGTGCGTACTCGACCTCGCCCGCATTGATTGTCTGCTTCGCTTCGAACAATGCGTACACGCTCTCGGCGGGCACGACGATCTGGCCTTCGTAGTGGAAGATGAACGGTGAATACTGCCGATCGAAGATCACGACGTCGATCTGGTCGCTGAAGACGCCGTTGCTGTCAACCACGTGGGCCTTCTCGCTCTTGTAACGGCTCGGCAAATAGTTCTGAAGCAGTTCGAGCCAGACCCGTTCGCTGGCGTCCCCCTTGGTGGTCGGATGGCCGAATGCCTTGCGAGCCGTCGCAAGACGAGCCTCGATGTCGTCATGGAGGCCAGCCAGCAGCTGAGACAGGGACCACTTGCTCATTCGTCGTCACCTCAGGAGAGCGGGAAATACTCGCCGAGGATCTCACGCCAGATGCTCAGGGCTTCGCCTTGCCGGCCGGTCTCCTCTGAGCGACGCGCCAGTGTCGCCTTGCGTTGTCCCTCCTGCAGGGCTTTTCTTGCCGTCGCAACGAGCGCCGGCGTCATCTGATCCGACACGGGTGGCCCCAAGCCGGCCGGGTCGGGCCAGGTCTCACCGATATTCGCCTCCATCGCAGCAAACAGATTGCGAATCTCGTCCGGGTAATTCGAAAACGGCGCCTCCACGAGACCCTCGGCCATAACCTCGATCAGGAACGACGGCTTTACTGGCTTGCCGTTCGCCCGATTCCAGCCCTTGGCCATCTTCACCAGGGGAACCCACCGCCCATTCAGTTCTTTGTTCTTGGCGGTCGACTGCTCCTGGTGCGTTTCGGGATTCGTCTTGATCCAAGTACCGGTCTCTTTGTCAGTTATTTCGTACTCGTTTCTACCGGACTCGAACGCCGGAACTACGTCGATGCTGAGCACCTCGCCCTCGTGCTCCTCGGGGTAATAGTTCTTCTCGAACTCCACAGTGACGGAACGCCGCCCGATCTCAACCTGTCCCGGCTCCGTGTATGTCTTCTTCAGGCACTTCTCGAAGGCCAGCAGCGTTTCAATCGGCGGCTTATCGCGCCGCCACCGCTCCTTCTGCCCGAGAACGAACACGACGTCCACGTCCTTGAGCGGCTTCGTCTTGGTGTGGCGGCTATATGAACCGGAAAGAAAATCCCTGGCAAGGTCGAAATCGGCGCGGATGCACTCCCGCACCTCCTTCTGGCGCCTTGCAGCATCCCTCTGCTCGGTGTCACCCAGCTCGAGACGCTGGCGGAACTTGTCGAAGGCCTGGGTTGTAGACAGCATGGCTATCTCCAGTACGTGACGCCGGCCGTCATGTGGCCGGTCGCGATCACCGTACCGCCCTGCCGCGCCACGAGCTGGGAAGGCACAATCGCAGAACCCGTCAACAGTGGGCGCGCCATGGCTGGTCGACAGGAGGATCCGGTAGCTGCAGTCGCTGGTCGGTCGCTTGGACTTCGCGATCAGCTGCCTGAGGTAGTTCTTATCGAGCCACATGTCGTCCTCGACGCCGGAACCCGTGTAGCCGATCGGAAACTCCCAGCGCGCGGCGGCTTCGCTGGAACCCGGCCTGAAGAACTCGATCACGATCCTCGTGAGATGCCGGCTGCGCAGCCACGTGTGGATGCCGCGCTCGATCGTCTCCCAGTCCTGCATCAGCTTCTCGGGGCTGAGGCCGTTTTCGCGGATTACCTCGCGCAGCGTGTTCCGAAGGTTGTCGCTGAGGAAGACGACGCTGTGCGTCTGGCTGTAGCCGGTGGTGTGAGCGTAAGCCGCCTGCATGTCATCCGCTCAGATTCCAGTCAACCACGATGGGGCCGCTCGCCTTGGTGGCCGCCGACAGCTGGTCGTCCTCGGCACGTTCGGCCTCCGCGACGTCAAACACCTTGATTCGCGGTGAGGTCTTCCCGAGCGATGCTCTGACCCATTCGATGTTGTCGGCGTCACAGGGCACATGCATCGTCCAATCGCCGGCGGTCGGGTTCCATGTGAGGGCGTCGACCGAGTTGCCTTCCTCGACGGCTTTCAGGCCGTAACGGCAGTAAATGCGAAGCTGAGGACCAACACCTTCGAGCAGAATCGGTCGCGATGACGGGTGCTCATCAGTGATGATCGACGCCATCACGCCACCGGCGCGTTGCAGTTGCCCGACGTCTGTTGAATCGACGCGGGTGACGAGGTCGACAATGCGCTGCCAGGTCTCGCTGGCAGATCTCTGCGGGATCGAGCTGATATCGCGACGTACCCTCATTTGATGGTTCCCTTCTCCGTCCGGATTACCCGCCGAAAAGCCGATTCGATCTGCACCGCGGTCAAGCGGTTCGGGTCCTTTGCGGTCGCGAGATCAGAAGCGATCGCGGAGAAGATAGCCTTGCGAATGCGCCTGCCGTCGAGCCCTTCAGCGGCTCGCGCAAAACGATCTGCCTGCGATTCGAGCGCGTGCACACTCTTCCATACGCCACTGATGGATTTCAGTGTGTCGGCGACAATTTCGCGCCGAGCAGCGGCATTCGGCAGACCAATCTCTTCAACGTGGTCTGCCCTGGAGATAACGGCCTCGTCCAAGGCCTCACGGAAATTCGTCGTAGCGATGAGAAGAACGTTACGATGGTCACGCGTCAGTCGGTCCATCCCGGCGAGCGCCGCGTTCGTGGCGCGATGGACGTCAACAGGGTTAGCTTCAAGGCTCAGGCGATGCCGCGACGGGGCGAGGGTCTCGACCTCGTCAAGCAGGACGATGGCGACGCCGTCCATCGCGAGCTCCGGGATCGTCTGCTCGAACAGCTTGGCAACCGCTTGCTGGCTGCGGCCCAGGGCCGAACTCGTGAGGGCGTGAGGGTCGACGTCGACGAATGTCGTCTTCGTGCCCGGCAGCTGCTTCGCGATCTGATTCGCAAGCCCGCGGGCCAGCGTCGTCTTTCCGGTACCGGGCACTCCAGTGAGGAGAATGAGTCCATGCAACGGCGCCGATTCGAACGGAAGTTTCTGCCGAACAGTCAACGACAGAAGCGACTGCGCAAGTAGCCGCTCATGCACGCCGGCCTCGAGCGCGATCGACGTCCACGCGGCGGCAAAGTCATTGTGGGG